>Ga0315312_1000023_pt1 | contig 324490 bp, 322 predicted proteins | sample TDP7_MG_FD_203629 | JGI IMG/M metagenome (GOLD analysis project Ga0315312, IMG submission 203629) | Freshwater sediment microbial communities from Lake Towuti, South Sulawesi, Indonesia - TDP7 | ecosystem: Environmental > Aquatic > Freshwater > Lake > Sediment | place: Indonesia: South... | reverse complement strand
GCAGACGTTGAGCCTGACCCCGATCATATCAGAAATCAAGATCGGATGCTCATATGGACAGGTCCCAAAGTCTTTGCCACAGGAACACCAGCTATTAGGCTGATCTTGGAAACTACTAGTGTTTTTGGTGATTTACGAACATACGCTCTGGTAATCGGTCTAGTTGCGCTTGGTGCGAGTTCCTTCGCTGTTTTTTATAGGTTTAGAATCCAGAAGAAAAGAAAGGAGGAATTGAAACACGTTCCATTAGCAATTCTGGAAGGTGAGAGCGAAGAGGATAAAATAATCAAATTACTTCAAGCCAGTGGAGGATATTTACGTCAATCGGCAATAGCCGAGAAACTTGGCTTGTCGAGATCTAAGGTCAGTGAAACTCTATCGGATATGGAGAAGAAAGGATCAATAAAGCGGCAGAAAAAAGGAAGAGAAAAAATTGTGATCTTGATAGTTCAAGAGAACAGTAAAACTCCTAGAGCTCCGTAGAAAAGGAAAAAGCAAACCTAAATTGAACAACACTTTTCTGGAGTGTAAGTGTTTACTAAAGATTTTTACGCTATCCATATACAGATCATCCAAAAGGCAAAGAGTTTTATCTTCATGGTAGCTATGTTGCGCCTGAACATAATGTTCACAAAACCGAACCCGGTTTAACAGATTGGATTTTTTCCGCATGCTGTGGATACAACACGACAATTTTCATCTCTTTATTGCGGATTCATAGAAACTTTTAAGGGAGAGATTAGTTATACCTATTTGAGGAGAAGATAAGAATGAGAAGAATCCAGAGTGTAGCATTGTTGGCTATACTACTAATGGCGTTCGTTTCAATGCTGCCTTTGCTTGCATGGGCCAGAGAAGAACCCGTTTATCTGATGATTGTGGAGTGGGAGGGACCTTCAAAAGTAATAGTCTATGCTATACCGCCAGAAGATGACTCCTTAACTAACCCCGACTACAAGCTCTTACCTTTCCACTGGTACACTACAGCAAACTATTGGATAAACTCAAAGAACAAGTATGGTTTCTCTGTTGAAGCAGTAGTCACAACTATCACAACGTCAGCAGACACATGGGATATAGAAACTGAAGCAACTGTATTTTCATATCAAGGCACAACAACCCTAGGTGCTGGAAAACGAGACTACTACAATGTTGTAGCATGGGGCGCCTATCGGGTCGGCGCAATCGCTGTCACATATATTTGGTATAGTGGCTCACAGATACTCGAAACTGACACACGAATGAACACTTTCTATAAGTGGAGCCTTACAGGCGAAGCAGGCAAGATGGATGTCCAAAACATAATGACACACGAGTTTGGCCACTGGGCTGGTTTGGCGGACTTATACGATGATGTCGACTATTGGCTAACAATGTACGGCTACGCAGACTATGGAGAAACCTACAAACGAACATTAGGATTGGGCGACATCAATGGCTTAGAAGCATGGTACGGACCATAACCCCTACTAAAACTCCTTCTTTTTTATTCCTCCTTGAAACCGATAATATCTCACAAGACAAGATGACTGACGTTTTTATCAAATGCACGTAGGTCAGGAGAAAATTAGCAAAGTTCCAAATTCTAACAGATTGGATTTTTCCGTTATTAGCTGACTAACAATGTTAGCCGAACGTGAAGGCTGGTTCCCTTTGTGGTGGTCCTCTTGTTGCATAAACAGCTAAGGCTAGAGCCCACAGCATATCGTCGTGACTGTTTTCTGGATGACTAAACTGTAAGTGTCCGCTTTTGCTGTAACTGTATTGTTGCTCGTTTATCTGTTCGCACAGTTGCCTATGATAGGGTATTGCTAAACGGTATTGTTCCATGGCGATTTTCAGGCTTGAAAGCAGTTCTTCCTTGGTTTGAACCGTGATTTTTATTCCTTCCACGTTTCTTATGCCTTGAGTGTGTATCTAAATCGGTGGTTGTTGGTGGGTTGTTCGCTATTAGCGAACATTTATATACTGTAGCGAACGTTAGGGCAAGTCTTAAATGTTTTTGGTAACAATTTATACCACGTGGTAGAAAAAATTACCAGTTACGAGTTCGCCATCCTAGACCTCTACAGAGGCAACTACAACAGCAGTTTTCACGCCCGAGCAATTGCGAAACTACTCAAAACCAGCCATGTCACACTCTTACCCCATTTGAGACGGCTAGAAAAAAACAAAGTACTAATATCCAGAAAAGTTGGAAAAAACAAAGAATACTTGCTCAATCCAGACAATATCATAACGAAAGACCACCTCATAATCGTCGAAAAACTTGCAACTATAAAGTACCTTAAAAAGAATTTCCTGATCAAAAAAATTTCAGAACAACTTTTAACTTTAAACCTCACAGGTTCACTCATACTCTTCGGAAGCTACGCCAAGAATTACGACACCGAAGTAAGTGACATCGACATACTATATCTCGGCGAATTAACTGACGCTCAAAAACAAGAAATGAGAAAAATCGGCAAAACTTATGGCAGAGAAATAAACGTCAAAACCGCCACGACCGACAACTTAATCGACGGGTTCAAAGGTGGAGACGCACTGATAAAAGAGATAGTTAAAGATCACATAGCTGTCCAGAATCCAGAGCCATTCGTCAACCTATGTTGGAGGCAATACGCTGGAAAATAACAGCCTAGTTTGGTGCATGAAGCAGCGAAAAGGCATCAGAATTATAGAACCAAACCCGAACCTAACGAAAGAATATCTTCGAAAAGCCATAAGCGCCTTAAACACCATGAGCGCAGCCTTGCAGATCAAGGAAACCGACTGGATTCTCACTACCGCCTACTACGCCAGATACTTCGCTCTCTACGCCCTCCTAATGAAGATAGGCATAAAATCAGAAATACACGACTGCAGCATCGCAATCGCAAGACTACTCGCCAAAAACAAAATCCTAACCCAAAACCTTGTAGCCGATATAACACAAGCCAAACAAACAAGAATAGACACCCAATACTACATAACAAAAGAAATCAAACAAGAAGAAATCATAAAAAACATTGAATCAGCACGCAAATTCGTCCTTGAGATCCAAAAGTCAATTGAAGAAATAACAACAGAACAAACAACCGCCCTCAGAAACAAACTAAAAAGCATAAAAAGAAAGTTAACTAATTTTTGAAAAAACACACAAATACCCACGAACCTTAAAACTCTCCACAAGTCACCAACAAATCTACAATAAGTGACCAACAAGTGTATAACAAATCACCCTAAACCCACACCAAACACAACCCAAACCAACAACCAACACAAAAACAAAACCCAAAAAACAAACAACCAAAAACCACAACAAAACAAAAAAATTCCCCAAAACACAAACCAGAAGCTTCCATTATCTAAGGGATTATTTCACTAATTGCTTTTTCAAATTCACAAGTCAAATCCCTAGTAAACCCAACTAGAACTATTTGCTTTAAGGATGTACCCGTGTCGATATGCTTTCTTATCTCGCTTACCATAGTTCGAGCAGCGTCTTCAAGGCTTAGACCTCCTACACCTGTGCCCATTCCAGGAAAAGCTATGGTTCCGATACCAAGTCGCTTAGCACACTCTAAAGCACCTTTTACAGCGGATTGAACATTTCCTTTATCAATACTTATCGCTGGCATCCTCATAGTGGGCGCATGAATCACATACTTTGCCTCCAGTTGCCCCGCTCCAGTCGCTATTGCTTTTCCAACCGCAACTGGAGCGTGCTTCCTTGCCTCGTCTTCGATTTCTTTCCCTCCAGCTTTTTTGATAGCGCCTGCGACACCACCGCCCATAATCATCAAGCTGTTCGCTGGGTTTACAATAGCATCTACCTTCAACTTTGTAATGTCTCCAGTTAGAACGATTATATCAACACCCTTGTAGACTTGTTTCAGGTCAACCATACGGATAGTCCTCAACCAAGGCTTATTTTCAATATCAGATAAGGTTTTCTTGTGTTTAGAAGATAAACTTAAAACAAGCATGTGGACGGTTGGAAATGCATCTCCATGTTATGAATAGAAACCTATAATTGTGGAAACTATAACAATGTTATAGATTAGCGAAGTAACCTAGCAAAAATTCAACAGCTCAGAACATGTTAGAAGGAATGCACATGCTTAACGTAAAAGAAGTGAGAAAGGATTTCCCAATTTTAGAGACAGGCATAATTTACTTAGACAGCGCCGCAAGCAGCCTCACCCCAGAGCCTGTTCTTCAAAAAGTGTCAGAGTTTTATCGTCATTACAGAGCAAACGTAGAACGAGGCATCCATCGCCTCTCTCAAAAGGCAAGCGAAGAATACGAAAAAGTTAGAACAAAAGTTGCTGGGTTCATCAATGCAAAATCTGAAAACGAAATCATCATGACCAAAAACACCACTGAGGGAATAAATCTTATCGCAATGGGCTTAAAATGGAAAAGAGGAGAGAAAATCGTTACATCACTAATTGAACATCACTCCAACTTCATTGTTTGGCTCCGAGTAAAGAATAATCATGGCATAAAATTGGAGGTGGTTAAGCCAAAGGAACCAGTTGAAAAAGGACTGCTAGACATCGCTGATTTTGAGGAAATTATTGACGACAAAACGAAGCTGGTGGCTCTAACGCATGTTTCAAATGTCTTAGGAGTGATTACACCAATTGAGCAGATTACGAAGATTGCCCACGAGCATGGGGCATATGTCTTAGTTGACGGTGCTCAATCAGTTCCACATGTCAAAGTGGATGTACAAAAAATAGGATGCGACTTCCTCGCCTTCAGCGGACATAAAATGTGTGCCCCAACTGGTTCTGGCTCCCTCTACATTCGAGAAGAGTTAACAGAAAAAGTTGAACCATTATACATTGGTGGTGGAACCATAGCGGACGTAGGGGTCGACTATTACAAGCTTGACAAGAGCCCAAGAAGATTTGAAGCTGGAACACCAGCCATCGCAGAAGCAATTGGACTGGGAGCTGCAATCGACTACCTACAGAAAATTGGAATGAAAAACATCGAACATCATGAGAAGAAACTTACAAAGCGGGTGTATGAGGAGATAACGACACTTCCTAGCGTTGAGGTTTATGGTCCAGACCCTGAAAACAAGATTGGAATTACAGCCTTCAATGTGGAAGACTTGAACCCACATGACGTAGCGTTGGCACTAGACGTTTCCGCCAACATTATGGTGCGCTCTGGGCATCACTGTGCTCTACCTCTCACAAAAAGTCTACTTCATAAACCAGGAACCGTGAGGGCGTCCACCTACTTTTACAACACAGAAGAGGAAATCGACAAATTTGTATCCGCTTTAAAAGAGATAATCAAAACCCTAGCTAAATGACAGAATATATGCCACGCGGAGATAAAATTGAGGAAACAATATGAAACTTTGCCGAAAGGAACTCGTATCACAGAAATTGCGACTAAAATCAGAGGTTGCCGCAAGTGCGGCTTGTGGAAGCGACGACGAAATACCGTGCCCGGCGATGGCAGTCCCGACGCTTTAATAATGTTCATCGGCGAAGCACCAGGTTATTATGAAGATGCTAAGGGTCAGCCCTTTGTGGGCGCCGCTGGCAAACTTCTTGGTAAGCTATTATTAGATGCCGGACTTTCTCGAAGAGAAGTTTTCATTGGAAACGTTCTGAAGTGTAGACCTCCAGAAAACCGTGACCCACCAGAGAAGGAAATTAAAACTTGCACGCCTTATCCCGACCGACAAATAAAGATTATCAAACCCAAAATCATCGTCACCCTTGGCAGACACTCGACATCCTACATTTTTTCTAAAGCAAGATTGAAAACTGAAGGCATCACAGAACTTCGCGGAAAAGTTCGTGAAATCAAACTTTTCGGCTTTCAAACCTCATTGATTCCCATGTATCATCCAGCAGCCTCCCTCTACAATGTGGGATACAAAGACGAATTTGAAAGAGACTTTAAACTATTAAAAAGAATTAGAGAAACTCACATGAAAATAAAATAAACATGAGTCACAACTTTATTTCTCGCAAAACCTCTTCCATACTTGCATATTTTTTAGAAGGTATATCCCTCAACAAACCATCCAGCCTAACTTGGCGATCAACCTCCAACTCAACAATCTTCCAACCCAACCGCTTCAAAAGTTCACTCTTAACCATTGGAAAATGAGTTCTTTCAATCACCTTTCTCACAGACTCTAACCCAACTGCCCCAGTTAAACTTGGAAACTCACCCATCTTAAGATAAGTAATAAACCTCAAACCGTCCTCAAACATGGACAAGTTGTTAAAAAACACATAAACATCCTTCCCTTTAGACTCGAAGGGCTCGATTAATTTATGCAACTCAACCAACTCTGCATCAGCATACTGGTAGTAGTACATGCGCTCACCAAGTCCATGCAAACGAAAATATGTCACACCCCCTACATACGCAGGCATTAATCTAAAGGGATCCGTAACATGGGTCACATCCACCTCACGCAACAACTCAGACAGCCTTTCACGCGTTGCTGTTTCTTCCCAAGACACCCCACGAGTCTCCCAAACCAAAACCAAATTTTCACGATCAACTCTGCGAAAGAATTCATGCACGTCTCCTATTTTATCTGTTTTAAATGAACCCGGTGTCTGAATTAACAGCACTCGAGCCTCTAGTATCTTGCATACCTCTTTCATCTTGCTAAATGCCTCAACGCTGTCTTCCACCTTCAACTTGAACTTGTGACTAACGTCCTGATGGGCCTTCACTGTAAACTCAAAATCTTTTGGAGCCTTCTTTCTCCACCCGAGAACGGTCGATACCCTCGGATACTCATAGAATGTTTTGTTTAACTCCACAACACAAAAATTCTCATAATATCTCTTCATAGAGGTGGGATAGCCGCAACAACCGACCTTAATCACACGTTATCACCTTTTCTGTTCATCCACGGTATATTTCTTGTATGGGAATATGTGTTTTAAGTTCTGTTTTAGAAGAAAAGAATAGAAAAAGGTTACAGAACATTTAAGGCACCTCGTGAGAATGGCGAAAGTAATGAGGAGAATGAATGAGGGAGGTACACTTGTAAATTTTGATATGTAGGTCGAAAAAGAATGAACGGAAAAAATATTCTAGTCCTTTTATTATTATTCTCTCTTGTATATTCACTTATTTTAGGCTCCCAACTTAAAGTTACGTATGCTTCTGAATATATGATGATTGACCTTTTTACTCAGAAGAAACCATACGGTGGAAAAGGCTTGAACCAATCCAGTGATGCCTTCGCTCCCCAAGAAGAAGTTATCTTTTACGCTAACCTAACTTACCGCGACGCTGCAGTGCCAAATAAAGATGTTGCCTTCCAAATCCATGGACCTAGTAATCCTCTAAGTAATATCACCGTAATTCAAACTGCTCGAACAAACGCAAGTGGCATCGCAATGATTAACTTTCGTATACCTTGGCCAACAGAAAATGCTGAAATCATAATCTTCGGAATTTGGAAAGCCTATGCAAGTGCAGATATCGCTGAAGTACGAGTTGAAGACACCTTAACTTTTGAGGTAGGCTGGATTGTTGAAATTCTTTCGATAACCACAATAGATGAAAATCTTCGACCTCAAACTATATTTGGGAAGGGAACTTGTGTCGGAGTGAAACTTGTCTTAAGGAATATTGCTATGGTCTCCAAAGGGGCAATGCTAGCAGTTGTAGCCTATGACAGCGTGGGGGCACCTTTTGGTAAAATCATGATAGACGACTTTGAAGTAGAGCCCGGTAAAAGCTATATCTACATTTATTGTAAATTAGAAATTCCAGAATGGGTTGCTTTTGGCACGGCTACGGTAAACGCTTCAGCTTACACTGCTCCCTTAGATATCGGAGGCGTACCTTATTGCCCCGAAGCTTCAACAACATTCCTAATAATAGCGCGCGATGTGGCCATAGTCAGCGTTATTCCTTCAGCCACAAGTGTTGTTGCTGGTCAAATAGTCAATCTATCTGTCGTTGTCAAAAATGAAGGAAGCGACACCGAGACTTTCGAAGTCAGTGCTTACTACAACTCGATTTTGATTGGAACACTACCTGTTGCATCCTTGTCCCCAAATGTCCAAAGAAACCTAATTTTTGCTTGGAACACATCCGCTCTCCCTGATGATACTTATATAATAAGTGCCGTTGCAAGCGTCTTACCTGGAGAGATCGATACCAACGACAACACTTACATTAATGGCGCAGTGGCGGTGAGGTCGATGCCAGTTTATGCAGTTCCAAGAGGACTCACCATCATGGCGTTGATAGTTGCCGCAGCCATTGCAATGATAATCATTGTGCTCCTTATGTCCAGAAGAAAGAAAAAACCCCCTCCAGACCCGTCTATTTTGTTACATGTTGATGTCCTACCATAACGATTAAAACAAAGAAATTTCTGTTGATCAGATAGTAGAATGCACATGGCAAAAGACCACAAGGATCAGCTTGCTAAAAACTACATAGAAAAATCAAAAACTAACATTTTGTCTTAGTTTAGCTCTCCGAAGATTCAAGAAAAGAGTAATATTCCTTCTCTCCACTACTTCTAGAAGGGTTTAAACTTGTCGTTTAGACTTAAAATGGATTGCTCCACAAAGGAAAGAGGCTCTAACCTAATTTTGGCTTTAGACCTCCCACCACTTGAGCCGCATCATCTTCTATCTCGAAGCCTCAACTTACTAGAAGAAGTTCATCCTTACATTTGTGCTGTCAAAGTTAATCATCACTTGGTTTTGCCTCTTGGATTGTTTAACGCGTTCCAAAAAATAGTTGGTCTTGCTCATGATTTGGGATTGCCAACAGTCATGGATTGCAAAATTAATGATATAGGGGATACCAATCGTGTGACAGCCGAATATTATTATGATGCTGGATTCGATGCCATAATCGCTAATCCTTTCGTGGGATGGGATGAAGGGCTTCAACCTGTTTTTGAAGTTGCTAAAAGAAAGCGTAAAGGGGTTATTCTTCTGGTTTATATGAGTCATAAAGGCGCCTTAGAAGGATATGGACAGAAAATAATTGACCCAAAGACTGGAAAGATGACCTCTCAGTACATTGTCTTTGCTGAAAAAGCGTTATCTTGGAATGCTGATGGTGTAGTGGTTGGTGCCACTTTTCCTGAGAAAATTGAGGAAGTTTATGCCGTCTTAAAAGAGCGTGTTCCTATATATTCGCCTGGCGTTGGTGTTCAAGGCGGGGATATTGAAGCCTCTGTTGCGGCTGGGGCGCGTTATCTAATTGTAGGAAGGAAAATAACGATTGCTGATGAACCTGCAAATATCGCAAAATTACTTAGAGAGACTATTAATCGATGCGCCAAGAAATAGTTTTGAGGATTATAATTTTCTATTCTCGCCTTACCCACAGTTCTCTTTTCAGCAGGTCTCTCACTGATGCTCGAATGGCGGCGCTTCGACTTGGATACATTCCTGCTCTTACAAGTTCGTCAAGTCCCTCTAAATAAGCTTCAGGAAGAAGAACCGTTACAAGTTTCATTAGCATTTCACCTCATAATCAGTATGCTAAGTGGTTAATATCTGATTATATCCTTAATAGAATTTACTGAAGAGTGTTTTTATAATGGTAATAGAGGTAATGTGAAGTTATGAATATGATTTGGTGTTAGAATGTCAGAACGATATGGATACATTTTGTTATCTAATGAAAAATGGTGGAATCGACTTTGCAGTCAAAAGAGGGCTGGAAAATCATTCCAAGCTTTTGTTCGTAAAGGAAATGTAGGTCCCAAAAAAACGGAGTTGATTCTTTTTTACGTAACGTACCCATTTAAGGAGGTTAGAGGTTCTGGCGAGTTTGTAGAGCGGGTTACCGGAAGCGCTGGAAACCTTTGGAAGGACTATGGCCAAGAAACTTGCTTGAAATCTTTCACGGAGTACCTGGATTTTTTGCAAGGACGAACAAAGGTGACGTTTATTAGATTAAAGAATCTTCGTGTGTTGGATACACCCATTTCGGCAAGTGTTATTTATCGGCTTACAGGGATTAATAGAATGCCCAGAAGCGGCAGATATATCAACAAAGAATTGACACACAAATTGATCTGAAGGTGTTGTCTGCATGAAGTTTAATCCACAAAAATTTGTAGAAAAGCAAACGAAAGAAATTAGAGAAGTGCTTGGGGATGAACGAGCTCTTGTGGCGGTTTCAGGAGGGGTTGATAGCACTACGTGTGCTGCGTTGACTTACCGCGCTGTTGGAGAGAACCTTCTGTGTGCGATGTTGGATGACGCCTTTATGAGGGAGCGCGAACCAGAAAGGGTTGCTCAATTGATTTCTCAGCCGCCATTACGGTTGCCCATAAAGATACTGAATGTTCAAGAGCGTTTCCTAAAAGCCTTGAAGGGGTTGTGTGATGCAGAAGAGAAAAGGAAAGTGTTTCGCGAAACTTTTTACAATATTTTGAGGGAGACTGCAGAAGAGGAAGGTTGCGAGTTTCTGGTGCAAGGAACAATCGCTGCGGACATTGTTGAAACCACTGGGGGCGTAAAGACTCAGCACAATGTTTTGGCGCAAATGGGAATTAACCCAGTTGAACGCTTTAGTTTTCGGGTTGTTGAGCCGTTGGCGTCTCTTTACAAGGAGGATGTTAGAAAAGTGGCTAGATACTTAGGTGTTCCCTCGGAAATATCTGAACGTCAACCGTTTCCTGGACCTGGACTTTCTGTGCGGGTTGTTGGGGAAATCAGGGTTGACAAGTTGATGGTGCTGAAAAGGGCTAATGCCCTAGTCGAGGAGGAGTTGGCTAAACATCCGCCGAGTCAGTTCTTTGCTGTTGTTGTTGAAAATGTGGAAAGACCCTCGTATCCTAAACTTGTGGGGTTTTCAGAAATGATAGGAGGATCTCTTGATGTTTCGCCTGATTATGTTTCTGTTAAGGTTTTTCGTGATAGAGCGACTGGTGTGAAGGGGGGACAGCGATTGTATGGTGATATTTTTGCTGTGAAGGCTGAAGATGAGGATGGACACATTCTGAAGACTCCTATTGAAAGTTTGGTCGGTCTTCAGGCTAAGATTGTTGGGGAGAATCCTTCGTTTGCTCGAGTGTTGTATGCGATTAATGAGACTGAGAAGAAGCAAGCGTACAGTATCGTTGTGAGGGCGGTTGAAACGGTTGACTTCTTGACAGCCTCGGTTGCCGATGTTTCCTGGAAGAGTTTGGAGAGAGTCGCGCATAGGGTTCTTGAATCGTGTCCGAGGGTTTCTGGTGTTTTTTATGATGTTACTCCTAAGCCTCCTGCCACCATTGAGTTTGAGTGATGATTTTTGGGAAATGTATAAACTGGTGTGTTTGTATTATGGTTGTGGTGGTGAGAGGTGATGGTGCGGGTTAGGGTTCAGAGGATTGAGTCTATTCGTGATCCTGATGGGAATTTGGGGAAGAGGATTGAGTTGGTTGAGGAGCGTGTTGTGCCGAGGTTTGTGATTCAGCCTTCTTCGGAGGAGGCTAAGATGGTTCGGGATATGGTTCAGGTTTTGCAGCAGCAGTTGCCTATGATGCCTCGGCAAGATCAGTTTTCTTTTCCTAAGATGGTTTTGTTTTTGACTGAGGGGGAGTATGAGGGTTTGGGGATTGATTTTGATGTTAATCAGACGTATGAGTTGGAGTTGGTTGGGAGGGCGATTAGGTTTAGGAAGGCTCCTTGAATTGCATGTGAGTGTGTGCGTGTGTGTGAGGTCTAGTCTATAGAGGGGGGAGAGACAGAGACGGGTATAGCTAGGTCTAGGAGGAGGCTCTGTTATTGTGGTTTGGAGTTGCCCTTCTCTTTTGGGTGTGAAAATAAATTATTGTAAGTGAGATGAGGCTGTTAGGTTTGAGGAGATGTTTCTTTCTTGTTGTTGGAGGTTTTTAGGACACGTGGGTTGTTTTTTGGCAAAAATCTTTTTATTTGTCATTTTTCAAAGTATTTGTCGGTGATAGGTGTGTCTGTCGTGATTGGAAAAGAGGGGCGTGTTGTTCTTCCGAAAGGGCTTAGAGAAAAATATGGGGTAGGGGAGGGTTCCAGGTTGATCATTAGGGACTTTGGTGGGCGGATTGTTCTTGTTCCTGTTAGGGTTTATGAGAGCCCCACTGAGGCTTTGCATGGTAGTGTGCGACTGGAACGTCTGGTTGAGGAGCCGAAGGAAGTGGCTAGAAGGCATGTTCGGAAGAGGCTGCTTGAGGATTTGAGATGAAGCGTTTTGTGGACACGAATGTCTTCATTTATAGCGTTACGGGTCATCCTTGTTTTGGTGAAAAGGCTAAACGTATTCTGAAGCGTCTAGAAAGGGGCGAAGAGGCAGTTACCTCGACGCTTGTTTTGTGTGAGGTTTCGTGGGTTTTGGAGGCTATGGGTAGGCAAGGGGATATTAAGTCTGCTCTTGAGAAGATTCTTTCTTTCAAGAGTTTGGAGGTTGTGGGGTTTGATGCAGATGATCTATTAGTGGGAGCGAATAACATGGAGCTTTATGGTGTGGACTTTAACGACGGACTGAACGTTGCTGTGATGACCAGAATTGGCGTTTCGGAAGTGTATTCAAACGATCTTAAGCACCTTGGAAAAATGGATTTCTTAAGGCTGATTTTTGAGTAGGGTCAATGGACATGGCTGATGAGATGTTTTCTTTCTTGTTATAGAGTGGGTGATGTTTAGGATGTTCATGGCTGCATGGTCTCAGCAAGTTGGGGGTGATGTTTTGTATGTTAACGTTGGCGTTTAACATTTAAACAGTTAAGGCAAGTGGAACCATTTACATTAAGGCTGACGGCTACGCCGCTTGCTCTTTAAAAGATTAGCTGTGAGCGTGGATGTTTTGGGGGCTTGTTGGAAGGTATAAATGGGAGTTATATTGGGAATGTTTTTGGGTGGTTTTGGTTTTTCTTAGTTCCTTAATTATTGAGTAGTATACAGTTGGGTCTATTCTGAACTTGGCTTTAATTAGGTCGTCCAGTATTTGTTGTGCTTCATTGGTTGAGATTGAGCCTTTTCTATGGGCTTGGACCAGAACGCCGCAGGTTCCGATTGGTTTGATTTTTAGTATTCTTGATACTCTTCTGGCTTCTTTGTCGTCGACGATGAGGATGTCGGCGTTTAGTTGTTTGCATAGTTTTAACGCTTGCTTTTCTCCCTGACCGATTTTGTTGTTCTCGTCGAGGAAGGCGTATTTTAGATCGGTTTCAGGGCTTATTCTTTCTTTGAGAATCCATTTGTCGACTGCTTCTTCTATGATTGATGCGTCGGTTATTTTGAGGGTTTTTCCTTGTGTGACGGCTTCGTTGAATACCGCTTCTGGTATCCAGATTTGTCCGTAAACGTTTTTGATCAGGTTTAGTCTGCCGATTTTGGCTAGGTAGATTAGAGGGCTTGAGTTGGAGGCGACTTTTTGTTGGATTCTATCCACATCCAAGCGTCTTCATGTCTTCTTCAAAGTCTTCGGCGTCGTATTGGAGGACTATCTTTCTTTTTTCTAGTGCGTCGATGATTTCCCAGATTGTGAGTCCGGCTATTTCTGCGGCTCTTGAGAGGGTGATTGTTCCGTTTCTGTAGAGTTCGAGGGCTTTTTTGAGTGTCCATTCTTTTGTGTAGTGTTCTAGGGCTCTGTCTAGGATGGTTGATTTCTCTACTTTCTCTTCGTGGGCGATTTCTTCGATTAGTTTGATGCGGTCTTTTGGTAGTCGGGCGGATATGACTTGTGACGGTTTCTTCAATTTGACCCCTTGTCTACAATATATGGTAGTGTCTACGTATTTAAACCGTTCTGCGAAGGCTTCCTTAAGATATTCTGTATTATTCTAGTTTAGGTAGGCGCATATTTTGTCTATTAGTAGTACGTTATGTATGGTTTGGTGTTGATGGGATATTTTCTTTCTTGTTATTCATGATTCTTGTGTATGATTTTGTGGCGACTGTAAAAATGTTTCATAAGTGTTAAATATTCAGTGTGTCAATTATATATTATTCGGTTTTGTCGAGTTTCTTCTTGTTCAGACGATGAAGCATAACAATAATTGAGAAAAGGGGGAAATGGAGAAAAAATTGGAAAGGAAAGCAAAATCGGGAATAATGGTAACATTGCTTGCAATAAGCATGTTAACATTGGCGTTTAACATTCAACCAGATAAGGCAAGCGGAACCAAGTACATTAGGGCTGACGGTTCAGCTGATCCCATAACAGCGCTTATGCAGCCAGACACAGGCATCTATACTTCTAACAGCATTGACTGGTGGCCAATGTTTCGTCATGATCCTTGGCATTCAGGCTATTCAACATCAAACGCGCCAAAAACCAATCAAATCTTGTGGATCCAAAATCTTGAAAGCTTTGCAGAATCCCCTTCTGTTGCCGATGGTATCTTATTCATAGGATGTGCCGATGGTAAAGTCTATGCTTTGAACGCCTCGACAGGAGCCCATATATGGAATTATGGTGTAGGCCAAGGAATACAGCCAGAGATAATATTTCCGCCTGCTGTTGCTGATGGTATAGTGTTCGTAGGGGCTTCCGGAGATACAAGAGTTTACGCTTTGAACGCCTCGACAGGAACCCACATATGGAATTACACAACCGTTAGCTCGACATGGGATGTCTGTCCTAATGTTGTTGATGGTAAAGTTTACATAGGTTGTTATGGTAGGATTTACTGTCTCAACGCTTCAACAGGAGAGCATATTTGGGACTACGTGACAGGCGGCTACGTTTTTTCTTGTCCAGCCGTTGCCGATGGTATGGTGTTCGTTGGGTGTTACGAGGATTGTAAAGTTTATGCCTTGAACGCCTCGACAGGAGCTTTCATATGGAGCTATACAACGGGCGATTCGGTATGGGGCTCTGCCGCTGTTGTTAATGGTAGAGTCTACATAGGATCAGGCGACAGCAATCTCTATTGTTTAAATGCTTTAAACGGCGCCATAATATGGAGCTACTCAATAGGCAACGGGAGTGTTTGGTCTTCCCCCGCTGTGGCTTATGGTATGGTCTTTGTCGGGTCGGCCGCGGGCTATTATGATAGCAAGTTTTATGCTTTGAACGCTTCAACAGGAACCCTCATATGGAGCCATGCTACAGGCGGAAGGGTTTTTTCATCTCCCGCTGTTGCTGATAGCATGGTGTTTGTAGGGTGTTACGATGATCGTGCGTTTTATGCTTTTAACGCCTTTACTGGAGCCCTCATGTGGAGCTACACAACCGGAGGATGTGTATATTCATCTCCAGCTGTTGCCGATGGGTTGCTGTTCATAGGATCATATGATTGTAGGGTTTATGCTTTCCGTCGAGTCCATGATGTCGCTGTAACTGATGTCACGCCTCTGAAGATTGGCGTTGGTCAAGGCTATTCTGTGTCAGTGAATGTCACTGTTGAAAACCAAGGAGACTACACAGAAACTTTTAATCTAACTGCATACTACGACGATCATGTAATCGAAGAACAAGAAATAACTATAAGCAGCATGAGTTCAACAACCGTCACCTTCAGTTGGAACACCACTGGCGTACTAATAGGCAATTATACGATAAGCGCATCAGTCAACCCAGTGCCGGACGAGATTGACACAGACGACAATACTTACGTAGATGGCTTGGTCACAGTCATGTTGCCTATCCATGATGTTGCTGTGTTGGATGTCACACCCTCTAAAACTGTAGTCGGTCAGGGGTATCCAGTAGCTATCAATGTAACTGTGGAAAATCGGGGGGCATTTACTGAGACTTTCAATGTTACATCCTATGCGAATACAACTGAAATCCAAGCGAAAACAGTGACCAATTTAAACCCTCTTGTGAGCACTGTTCTAACCTTCAAATGGGATACTGCAAAGATTCCCATAGGCAACTACACAATAAGAGCAATAGCGGACTTTGTTCCTGAAGAATACAACACAACCAACAACGCTTTAGTTGATGGAGTGGTGACCATACAATCGCCTGTGCACGATGTGGCAGTCAATAGCGTCACACCCTCCGATATTTACATAGGGCCAGGATCCAGCACCAAAATAAACGTCGCGGTTGAAAATCAAGGCAACATGAAGGAAACCTTCGACGTAACCGTTTTTGCGAACGAAGTTGAGATCCAAACTAAGACAGTGACCAACATGGACTCCGGAACAACCGAGATTCTAGAATTCACTTGGGACACGACCGGTTTTCCTCTAGGCAATTACACAATAGCCGCAACAGCCAGTATCGTTCCTGGCGAAATCCAAACCTGGGATAACACCTACGTTGATGGAACGGTTTCAATCGTTGAAGAAACTCTCGTCTATGTTTCCCCCCATACAACATGGATTCACCCCAACCAAACCTTCGTGATAGACGTATATATCGTGAACGTTGTCGGTTTGTGTGCGTGGCAGATAAAATTACACTATAACCCAATTATCTTGAGCCTCATTGGGGTCACAGGTGGCATGTGGGACGAAGGACCGGATTATGTTTTAATTGGAGACCATGGGCCTCCGTTCACCGGAAGCCGCAAGCTATGTCAGATAACATTCAAGGCAGAGACAGAAGGTATTTCATATCTGGATTTCTCACGACCTATTCCTGATGATACATTTCTTTGAGATTCACACATGGACCCTATTCCCTTCGACGTTATCGACGGCATGGTCAAAGTGGTGCAGCATGAAATAGTTGTGTCAAGAGTCACGTCATACAAAACCGTTGTTTGTCAAGGATACAGCGACAGCATCGATGTCACAATCGAAAACAAAGGCTACTTCATAGAGAACTTCAACATCACAGTCTACGCCAACACCACTCTCATTGGCTTACAAGAAGCCACCCTAACAGGTCAAAACTGGACAATCGTTACGATTACATGCAACACTACAAGCCTTCCCAAAGGCAATTACACCATAAAAGCCGAAGCCACCCAAGTCCCAGGCGAAACAGACGCAACAGACAACACCTATACTGATGGATGGATAATAGTAGCTATGATAGGAGACCTAACAGGTCCAGATGGGTATCCTGACGGCAAATGCGACATGAGAGACGTCTACGTGGTTGCTAGAGCCTTCGGCTCCCACCCAACCCATCCACTCTGGAACCCAAACGCAGACATAACCGGTCCCCAAGGACTCCCAGACGAAAAAGTCGACATGCGCGACATCTTCGTGGTAGCGAGAAACTTCGGAAAAACAGACCCATAAACACTATCTCTAACAGCCCCTCAATCACGCTCCTTCCCCTACACGTAAGCTATCTCGTTTCTTCTAGCCTGCCAGTCAGCCCACATAGAGGGGAGGGCGGGTGCGAGTTCTGTTTGTGAAAAACCGATTTCAGGAAGAGGAATAAGTCTGTTCTCGCACCCACTCCTCTACTTGACGGTTGACAGAAAAAAACGTTGTGGAAGATTATACTAGAAAGAACATCTGTATATCGTTGTTTAGGTGCCGCAACTTTCGGTTTAGGAAGGCGGAGGCCTCTCTCCCAGAGTCAAGTCTACATCGGGGGGTCGATGACCATTCCTAATTATTGTTAAGGTTACATGATCTCCGGGACGCTTATTCCTCTCCGTATAAACAACAAGATCGTTAAGCTTCCTTACAGGAATCCCATCCACACCCACTATCACGTCCCCACCAACGCGAATCTCACGCCCCCCAATAACCACAGAAGTGTTCCCACCTCGAAGCCCCGCTGAGTCCGCTGGGCTGCCGGGAACAACATCGGTTATGAGAACCCCTTGCGGTTCTAGTCCAATGTGTTGGGCAATGGCTAAGTTGACGTCAACCCCAGCGATACCCACCCAAGGATGAACATAACCGCCAGTCGCAATCAAATCAGGGAGTTCCCTCTTAACCGTGTCAGAGGGAACAGCAAACCCCACACCAGCAAAGGTTCCAGAACCCGAAATTATAGCCGTGTTTACACCAACCACCTGACCCCAGAGATTGACAAGAGGACCACCGGAGTTGCCGGGGTTTATGGCAGCATCCACCTGAACAATGTCCACAATCAAGTAGTCTCCGGGAGCCTGCAGTTCCCTACCCAAAGCCGAAACCACACCAGTGGTTATTGTGTCACTAAGCCCGAACGGATTTCCGATGGCTGCCACTGGTTCTCCCACAACGAGCCCAGAAGAGTTTCCAAGCACCACGGGAGACAGTGCTGTAACACTAGAATCAACTTTGACGACGGCTAAGTCACTGTACGGGTCTACGCCAACCACATTGGCACCAGTTGTGTTCCCATCCAAAAACGTAACCTGAATAGTGACGGCATCCTCTATCACGTGATAGTTGGTTACGATGCGACCTTCACAATCATAGACGAAGCCCGATCCCAAACCAGCCTCGGTTTGAATAAGAACCACTGAATGTTTGATCTGATCGTAAATCTCTGGCCATGGCAAGAAGCCGGTTTGGTTGATGTAACTAAGAATGTTAAACTGTTGCTGTAGGTCCTGAAGTTGCTGTCTCTGATCGTTTAGGCTCTCTCGAAGCGTAGAGAGTTGGCTTTGAATGTTGAGATATGTCATAACGAAGATTCCAGTGTTAACCAACAGAACAGCAAGGATGAATATGGAGATGTATGCCCATCTGTTAGACGAGGTAGATGGTTGATTGGTCATGAAATGTGCCCTTCCATAAAGACTGGGTAGAAACATGGAATATATGAAGGTTAAGGAGGTTACGTCAAACCAGAAAGGTTTTCAAGAGAAAAAAGGTTTATAATGAGTATTCTCCATAGCATCAGGTGACTGAGCCCCGGTAATCATGAGCCAAGAACCCGAGACCAAGAACAAGAACGATGTAGTTGCACAAAAGTTGCTTATCGACAGACCGTCAGATTTCAGGTTTCACGCAGCCTATCTCGCTTATTCTGAATCATGGGACAAGTCAACATCTCAAGAGGTTAGAAGCAAGTTAAACGAAATCATAGAATCACTCGCTAAAAACGAAATCGACTACCAGAATTTCTATGAGAGGATAAGCCAGTACAGAACGCTCATCAGTCCAGAACTTGCGCGCTCTAGAATGTACATAGAAACTCAAAGAAAGAAAGATTGGAGAAAAAGGGAAGCGAGAAACGCGAGAGAAGCAAGGCACAAAAGATAGCGAACAAATTATACATTCATCACTTATCGCAATCATAATTGTTCTAACCATGTGAAGTTATGGCATCTTGGATTTTTTGGGCACATTCTTCCGGGCTCATGCGGTCTGAGTCCACCGTTACTTCTGGGTGTGAAGGTTCTTCGTAAGGCGCGCCTAATCCTGGAACAGTTGGCGCTTTACCAGACAACCCTCTTTTGTAGATATCCTTGGGAGCCATGAAGGTTCTTCCTCGCTTAGTCTCACGTTCTATGCAGATTTGAAGCGGACAGCGAACATAAGCCTCTATAAACCTCGGAATCATCTTTCGGGCGTTGTCGCGATAACGCCGGCGATTGCCAGTCGCATCAATAACTACATTCACGCCGTTCTGGGTTAACAGTTTAGCGACAAAGGCTATGGTGGTGTAGACTATGTCTCTTTCAGCCTCACTATACGTAGGCTTAGGAGTCATCACACGCCTCAGCATGTCAACAGAGACAACTTGTGCATGAACATTCTGCTTTTCCAGTCTCTTCATTAATGCTTCAACTATGACAGATTTGCCACTACCTGGCAAGCCAGTAACCCAGACACACCACGCACCCTTCTTCATGGATTATCTGCTCCCCCAATAAACTAGTGTTACTTACTCATAAAACTAGTAATCGGTGGATCAGCACTATTGATTAGCACTTCATAATGCTTATTATACTTCAGAATCTGAACACAAGAAAAGGATTGGGAAAATGAAAGATTTGTTGAAGAAATTACTTCGGCAGAAACGGGGAATTGTCGGTCTCGAGGCTGCAATAGTGCTTATAGCCTTCGTTATCATTGCCGCCGCCTTTTCCTTCATGATTGTGAACCAAGGATTGTTCGCAACTGAAAGAGGTAAAGCTGTGGTTCAGGCAGGTCTCCAACAGGCGAGTACGCCACTATCTATGGACGGAACAATCTTCGTCAGAACAACCGCAAGTGGCACAAACGTGAGCGTAATAGTTATCCCTTTGAGAGCTTTCGGAATAAACTACGTGCCCATGTGGAAAAACGAGACGGTAGTCACGCTGAAAGTCGACCAACACGCATGGGGGAATGTATACGGTGGGGTGCTGTACGATTCAGGTGATTTAAGTAGCACTTATAACCCGAGTGGCAAGAAGTTCGATGAATTTGTAGGCGTTAGCCTAAGTGGTGGAAAGTACGTAAACGGAAGTTACAGTCTGTCAGGGCTGAGCACCGTAGCTGTTCTTGCAATTGGAAACAGTAATGGAGACGAGTCTTTGAATGCAGACGAGAAAGGTTACTTAATAGTAACTTTGGACACAGAGTATTGCGCCGCTGTCAGGGCTAACATAGTTGTGGAGATCAGGCTTGAGAAGACTGCGCCGTTGTCCATGGAGTTCAATATTCCAGCGTCTATGGCTGAGGATACTTGGTTAACAGTTTAACGTAAACACTGCGCTCAATTATTTCTCTTTAGGCAATGAAGAAACTGCAGTTTGCTAAAATCAAGTGCTTCGCTGAAATAACTTGCTACTTTTAGAACGAACGCCCCCTCAAACCACAGGAAAATATCCTACTGTATGAGTATGTGAACATATTTTAAATAGGGCTAACACGGTGATCGAGTGGTTAATGTATAGAAACAAAACAGCATAAATCTATTCATAAAACATCAACATGGGATGTATGTATCATTCTGAGCTTCCAGAAGATTTTTCCATAAGCTATATATAAGGGAAAGTCAAATTATGGGTGAAGAGAACGGGGAGACTTCATAGTGATATTATGCAGTGATTTCGCGGGATGAATTTCTAGTGTTTCGTTTGATTTTCGCCCGTTCTGAGCGCCGAGTGTGTGGCGTGATGAAATAAATATTCCAAAAAAAGGAGGAATGAAAAAATCAAAATAACAAGCAAAAAAGTGTTGATAGCAGTATTGCTGATGGCTTGCGTTGTTTCAGCGTCTTTCGTGGCTTTGCGACTTACTACAAGTGCAGAGTACGAAGCGCACGGTGCACACCAGACGATTTACGTGGAACCTTCTTATTTGTTGGTGACTCCTTGCACGAATTTCACGGTTAACGTCAGAATTCGAGACGTTGTCGATCTCTACGCGTGGCAGTTCAATATGACCTTTGATCCAAATCTAGTGCAATGTGTTAGCGTTACGGAAGGCGAGTTCCTACGCAATGTGGGATCAACCACAGGGCTGATTCTTGGCGTGAACAACACTAATGGATGGATTAAGGCGGCTTGCTCGCTTGTAGGCGCAGTCTCAGGAGCCAGTGGAGGTTGTGTATTGGCTTACGTCACCTTTCATTGCACAAGTGTAGGTGGAAGCATCTTAGGCTTGCACGATACAAAACTTCTAAACTCTTCGCGTGTTTCGGTTCCTGCCCCTCCAAATTTGGGCGACGTTAACGGTGATGGAAGAGTGGATGTATTTGACCTGGTGATCGTTGCTAACGCTTACTGCTCCAAAGTAGGCGATCCAAGGTATAATCCCCAAGCTGACTTGAACAGTGATGGTGCCGTGGACATTGAGGATTTAATAATAGTGGCACTCAATTTTGGACATATGTACCCACCCAGCAACGCGCTGCAACCTCAGAATAACGTAATTGCTCATACCGTGGAAAATGGCTATGTTCAACAAGAAGAAAGACTGATGATTTACAGGTACAAGGTGAAGTTTGAGTGTAGATGGGAGATAGAGGTTGTCGGACCGTGCGATCCAACTGTGCCGAGTCAGAGGATTCCTGTGGAGACCCTTATCACAACACACATAAACGTGTACAATCCAGATCACAGAGTACCTGTTCAAGTGTTCAAGTACTTCGTGCAGTGCCTTAGTGAGCCAGAGCCGGGGCCGCCGCCCATTCTGATAGGTGGTCACACCCTGAAAAATCACACGTTTGTCATTCCACCGAACAAGGGTTTTGAAATAGACTGTGACGATGTTAAGAATTGGCCTGTCGATCCAAACCAACCGCCTTTGCCGCCTTGGCCTTGCGAGCTGAAGGGATTCGTGGTCATTGAGAGTTGGGATTATCCGCTTGAGGTGGTGGCTGTCTACAACAAGAAAAGCGCGGACATAGTTAACAAGATAACCTTCCATTTGAATTTCATCCTGCCCCCTATAGACTCGCTTATTGGAAAGCTCAAATTGTACGAACCCTACGAGCTGTCAGTAACGATTCCATGGGAGCCAGCAAACCTGACACTTGAAGAGGTTGTGAAGAAAGAATTAGGATTGCTTCCTCCACCGCCACCTGAGCCAGAAGACATCGATATAGAAATAGAGTCAACAACAACCTTCTTCGACTTCTTACAATGCGTTACCAAAGAGAGAATAGTGTTCACTCTGCGCCCAACAAATCTACTCGTGCAAAAATTCTTGAACGAAACATGGCCTCCCGCAGAGCGACCACCAGGCTTTGAGTGGCCAGACTGGATTTGGCCGTGCGGAACAATTGAAATATTATGGAAGCCGCCTATCAACTGGACAGTAGACGACCTTGGTGGATGGATTAGTGCCCCTGCCCACAATAAGACCGAGACCTTAGAAGCACTCCTTAATGCACTGATAGATTTGGGGGTTCCACTTGAAATAGCCAAAAAAATAGTTGCGGCGCTTTGGATAGATATAATTGATGTTGATGTCGGCGAAGGCGTTGGAGCCAGCATAGACGTAGAGTACATCCAACCAGAGATCATCACAGGGCCAGTTCCATAACCAACCAGCAAACCAACCGACCACCCACTTTCAACCAACAGAAGCACCAAACATCCGAGTGAGTTTCAGGAGGATAAAGTGGCATGAATACGGAAAAGAAATTGAAGAATCGCCTAGTCATAGTCGTGTTCTTAGCACTTGTGCTGAACATTTTCGCGACATATCCAGCCTTTCTACATACTTCAACCTCCACAAACGTCTACGTAGACCCACAAAACAACACATTCTATGCAAGCACGACCTCGGTGGGCGACCACTTCATCATCTCCATAAAAGTCGCCAACGTCACAGACCTATATTGTTGGCAGGTGAAACTCTACTTCGACCCTACTTTAATACAGGCCGTGAAGGCTTGGATACCCTACACCGACCCAGAATATGTCTTCTACGGAAGGACCACGCAGATGCCAACCCCAATCATAGACAACGTTACAGGATACGTATTAATCGCCGACTGCATTATAACAGGACCCTCGTTTAGTGGTAGCGGTCTTTTAGCCAAAATCGAATTCGAAATCATGATTGTTCCTCCGAAAGGGGGAGAACTGTCGTGTACGCTAGACATAAACAATGTAGAGACGTTTCTACTAGACTCCGCAATGTATGAAATCCCAACCACCAAGACAAACGGAATCTACCGATACGTATGGGCTCCACCTCCAAGTCCATACCTCGCGGTAGACCCCACCCTTGTAGAATATGGACCATACCCACCCTCAGCCATCGGACAAGCATTTAACATCAAAATATACATCAAAGGTCTAAGCGCAGCTTGGTGGTTGGTGAGTGCTTCACTATGCCTGTGCTACAACACCACCGTCATCGATGTTATCGGAGGAGTAGCCAATGTTACTCTAAACGCAGCGGTGTGGAACCTCACGACCAGCACCGTTGCAGTAACACACCCAGCGGAACCTGACAGAGTAGACATCTTCGTTATGCCTAGGAAGGATGTGACACCGTCCGGAGATGTGCTGGTTGCAACCATCAAATTCACAGTGATGCTGCAAGAAAAGACTCCGCCCCAACCCGTCGGCTCTTACATCTACAGTGACTTAACCTTCTGTGATGTCTATCTGGAGAACCACATAATGCCGATACCCACAGGCCCACCCAAGCCAGGCAAAGTGAAAATCTATGCTTTAATGTTGTGTTTCCATGACATAGTCATCACTAACATCACACCTTCCAAAACTGTGGTAGGACAAGGCTACAGCCTCATAGCCCACATAACCATTGTAAACCGAGGATCCTTCACAGAAAATTTCAAACTCTTCTCCACCTGCGGCTTCATACGAAACCTAACTAACGTTGCTCCCGGAACCGAGATAATCGTCGACAACCCCATAAACACAAGCAAATTGCGTAAAGGAAACTATAGGCTCTTTGCCCTGATTCCCCCATGCTTCGACGATTGCAACCCATGCGACAACATTCGAATCGAAGGCAACTTCACAGTGGCAATGGTGGGAGACCTAACAGGCCCAGCAGGCTATCCTGACGGAAAGTGTGACATGAGGGACGTCTACCTCGTGGCTAAGGGCTTCGGAGCCGTTCACATCACGGATCCCAACGACCCCAGATTCTGCCAGTACTGGCACAAGACGCCGTGCGGCTCGTGCCCCCACACCCCAAACGCAGACATAAACAACGACGGAAAAATAGACATGCGCGACATATACGTGGTAGCAAGAAACTTCGGGAAAAAGGACCCGTAATCCACAAACATTCCCCTTTCTTTTTTTCAACAAACTCAAACAACCATAAACCATACAAACGCTAGTTCATCGATAGAGCTCAAAGATACGATTATAAAGAAACAAATTCTACGACTTAGAGGGAGACTTAAGAGATGGAGTTAAAACAGATTTTTGAAATTCAGAAAACCTTTGACCGAAGAATGGGATGGAACACATACGAGAAATGCAAGACACCAGAAGAAATCCTAGACTTCATGAAACACTACATAATGGTGACAGTCGAGGAACTGGGAGAAATCTGTAGAATTAGGAAGGAAACCGAAAGAGACAAGCAACTCTTTGATGTGAAGGCTTTGAAACACGAACTTGTGGACTTGTTTGTCTATCTCATGCAAGCCTGCATGGCGGTAAACATGGACCTAGAAAAAGAATACTTGACAAAAATGAAACAACTCGAGAAGAGATTTAGCGTCTCTTGACCCAGAAATCTACATCGCCTACCCCGACAAAAACGTCATCCGCATAAACATACACCTTAATGTAATAGCTTCTGGAGTTATCACCTATATCCAATGAAGCAGCCACAGTAAACTCCAAATAACTTTTCTCTGTTGCATTCAACGACTTGCTGTGTGTGTAATTACCGCCTAATTTCTGTAGAGGGACAACTCCCAAATACAATTCAACATTGTCGTGTGTTTCAAAATAATAATCACATCTCACAGTTGAATTCATTCTATTTCCAACCCCTAAGAACAGAGTTGCGTTTTCTGTCACCTTAAACTCCGCGGGTTCTATCTTGTACTGAATTATTTTTAGGGGCGAAACTTCCTCTGGTGGTTGTAGCCAAATTTGAGAAATGAGAAAGGCTGCGGCAACAACAATCACAGCAATAATTATCAATGTCACGATTTCTTTTCGTATCAGATACTGCTTCAGCAATTGCTTCAGACGCTGCAGATACTGGTTCAGATACTTGATGTTCATTCATCAGCCTCCTTTCTAACTCTTCAAGTAAGAGTTGATGCCCTCCAAGTCAAAACACTCTATTGTGAGCACATTTCTGATAAAGTTGATTAATTTTGTCCGAACATCCAACGTCAAGTTAGGATACCAAAGAGGAGAGGCAATAACCAGCCCCCTCCAAGCAAAATAAGGCTGTATCACCTTCAACACCTCCTCATCACCCGTTTTCTCCAAATAGTTCATCCAGAAAAGATCCCACAACGTCGCAAAGGGTCCACTCAACTCACCATACCTCTGCAACCCAAAAAACAAATAGTTGATGCTCATGGCGCTCAAATCGTCCGCAGGCTCACCCCACTCGCCACGACTGCGATCAAGAACAGTGAAGTCAACGCCTTTCCTAAACATGACGTTCCATGGATGAAAATCTCCATGAACCTGTGAGCATCGATGACTCAAGGGTTTCAGTTTCCACCTCCACTCCACACACTCCTTCTCAATCTCACAAAGCGTTTTCTCGTCAACAAAATCCAACCCTGATGGATAACTATCTATCAACCCCATAATTCCTTCTCCGTGCCCGAGCAAATCTCGAATTCGTCTCACGTAGAATCGGGGTGCACCTTTTTTAAAACCATGGATTTGAACCAGATAATCCGAGAGAACCTTGCAGCGGTCCTTATCCAACTTTATGAGACGTTCTGTCTCCCTTATTCTATCCAAGTCAGAATGATACAAGTTGCCTTCTATGCAGTCGGCGACAATAAAGAATTCTGTGCAGTCTCCCACGGATTTCAACGATCCGTCTTTAGTAAAGGCTCCAACATCAACCGAACGCACATGCTTGGGCAACCTGCTAAAAGTGGAATGTTGCCACAACAATATTCCAGCCCTGTCAGAGAAGAAGTCGTGACCGAAGCCCTCTGGTCTCATAGTCTCGAGAACCACTTTTTTCGTTTCGCCTTTAACGATAAACTCAACCAGATAAGGGACACCGTAACCAAATCCTTTCAACTCCTTCTCGGGTTTACGCAGTTTCTTGCCCAATTCACCAGCCCAGAGAATTTTCACATCAGTTTTATAAACAGTGGAAAGATAATCTCTCAGCTTATCCAACTTCAACCTCAACACTATTAAACCATCCCAAAACCAAATCATAAGGAAACATACTTAAGAGTAATCCCAAATACTGAATCGAAACACTGCAAGGACACGAAGGATAACATGCTGAAAACCCAGAAACTTGGCATCATACTCACCTTGATAGGATTAATCATAATCATACATCACGTTTACGTAACAGGCGGGAGAACCTTCGACCCCCAAGACATATTCCACCACGAATTCTTCGAAGCCATATTCATAACAGCAGGGCTAATACTCGTCATAAACTCTTATTTCAACCGAAGATAACTAAAAACCTCCAAGTCCCTCTCCGAATAATAAATAAAAGCATGGAGTCGATCCTTCATGGAATTAATCATAGATAATGGAACTATAGTCACAATAAGCCCGAGAGGAATTTTAAGAGACGGCGCAATAGTCATCGAAAACGGACGTATTATTGACGTTGGAAAAAGCCACGAACTCAAACAGAAATACCCTCGCTACGAAAGAATCAACGCAAAAGGAAAGGCTGTAATTCCAGGCCTCGTAAACACTCACCAACACGCAGCCATGAGTCTCCTCCGAGGCTACGCAGACGACTACCCATTAAAAGAATGGTTGGAAAACTGGATTTGGCCCCTAGAAAAACACATGATTGGACACGACATCTACGTGGGGGCACTTCTCACAGCAGTAGAATCCATAATGGGTGGAACAACAACCGTCAACACAATGTACCACTACATGGACGAGTATAACGAGGCAAAAGCCTTCGCAGAAACAGGACTAAGGGGCATAATCGGCCACGTATGCTTCTCATGGAGAAAAAAAGAAGACATAAGAGCATTGAGAGCCCTAACTAGAAAATGGCACAACAAGGCAAACGGTCTCATCCGAACAAGCGTTGACCCACACGCCCCTTACACAGTCGACCCAGAATACATGAAGGAACTACGAGAACTCACGGGGGAACTCAACGAAAAACACGGTTCATCCAACACACCGATCATTTGGCACATGCATGTTGCCGAGACCTCAGACGAAACAGAAAAAATCAAACAAACCTTTAACGTTTCTTTTGAAGGCGGAGTAATAGAATACTTAGACTCCTTAGATGTATTATGGAAAGACTTGATCGCCTCTCACTGTGTAGCCCTCACTCCAAAAGACATCAAGATTCTGAAGGAAAGAGAGATCAAGGTTTCCCACAATCCCATTTCAAACCTCAAACTCGCTTCCGGCATCAGCCCCGTACCAAAGTTAATGAAGGCTGGAGTGACTGTTGCCTTAGGAACAGACAGCCCCTGCTCCAACAACAACGCAGACATGTTCGAAGTCATGAAAACAACAGCCATTCTACACAAAGGCGTCAACCAAGACCCAGTTTTACTACCAGCCGAGCAAGTTTTGAGGATGGCAACAATAGAAGGAGCAAAGGCACTGCTGTGGGACCATGAGATAGGGTCAATTGAAGTAGGCAAAGACGCAGATCTGGCGATACTTGACTTCAAAAAGCCGCATTTATATCCTCTCCATAACGAAGTCAGCCACCTCGTATACTCAGCCAAAGCAGCAGACGTGGACACGGTTCTGATAAAAGGCAAGACAGTCATGGAAAACCGAGAAATAAAAACTATGGATATCCATCACGTCTTGGAAATGGCGGAGAAAACAAAGGAAAGCCTATTAGAACGATTAGCGGAAAAGCAATAGTCAAACCACAAAAAGTGATATGAATGGCAGACTTCAAAGTTAAAGACCCCGACTTGGCCTCAAAAGGAGAACTCCTCATAGAATGGGCATCAATCCACATGCCAGTCCTCAACCAAATAAAACACCAATTTGAAAAAGAAAAACCCCTCAAAGGCTTGATGATAGGCGCTTGCATACACGTAACAAAAGAGACAGCCGTCCTCATGAACACCTTCACTGCAGGAGGAGCCGACGTTGCTCTCTGCGGGTGCAACCCCCTATCAACCCAAAACGAAGTCGCAGCAGCACTCGCAGAACAAGGAATCAATGTGTACGCTTGGCGAAACGAAACCACCGAAGAATACTACTGGTGCATCAACAAAGTCATCGACCACAAACCCACCATCACCCTAGACGATGGAGCTGACCTCGTAAGCACCGTTCACATAAAAAGAAAAGAAGCCTTAGAGAAGATTAAGGGTGGCACAGAAGAGACAACCACTGGAGTTGTACGCTTACGGGCGATGGAAAAAGCAGGAGCCCTAAAATATCCAATAATAGCGGTAAACGACGCCTACACAAAATATCTCTTTGACAACCGCTACGGAACAGGACAAAGTACCATAGATGGAATAATCCGCACCACAAACCTACTGATGGCTGGAAAAAACTTCGTGGTGTGCGGTTACGGATGGTGTGGCAGAGGAATCGCCCTAAGAGCGCGAGGAATGGGCGCAAACGTGATCGTTACAGAGGTAGACCCTGTAAAAGCGCTGGAAGCGGTCATGGATGGCTTCCGCGTAACCTCCATTGACAATGCTTCTTCAATAGGTGACATATTTGTCACCACCACCGGAGACACAAACGTCATCCGAAAAGAACACATGCTAAAAATGAAAAGCAACGCAATTCTAGCCAACAGCGGTCACTTCAATGTTGAAATCAACATCCCCGACCTAGAAAGTGTAACATCTTCCAAAAGAAACATCAGACCAAACTTAGAAGAATACCTCCTTCAAAATGGAAAGAAACTCTACTTGTTGGCGGAAGGAAGACTCGTAAACCTTGCAGCAGCAGAGGGACACCCGTCAGAAGTTATGGATATGTCCTTCGCAAACCAAGCCTTGTGCGTCAAATACATAGTGCAAAAAGGCAAAATGAAGCCAAAAGTCTACAAAGTCCCAAAAGGAATCGACAACCTTGTAGCAAGCCTAAAGTTAAAGGCTATAGGCGTAGAAATCGACAAGCTCACAGAAGAGCAGAAAAAATACATCGCCACATGGGAAGCCGGAACCATCTAAAGTTCAAGCACAATGATAAAATTTATAATAGGGTTATAGACAACATGGCTACACTGTGGTGAAAATCGTATGGTGAGCAAAGATCAAGCCATAGGCGGACTAATCTTTATTGTCTGCGTGATTGTTGCGATCGGATACGTGATGGCCCTCTTCTTGCCAACCCAACTGTTTTCATTGTTCAATGCCCTACCCCCCGTAGATTTTCAACTCTGGCTTGTCGCAGTACCAGTACTCATAGCTTTCCTTGTCGTGCTGTTTATCGGAGCTTGGATCGGATGGACTATGGCAACAACTCCACCACCAAAACCATTAGAAGAAATTGAAGCCGAAGAGAAAGCAGCGGAAGAAGAGAAGGAAGAGAAAGCTGAGAAAAAGAAGAAAGAGTAGTCCAAATATCGAAAATTTTTTCTTTTTTCTGCCTCCTTCCTATCCATTGGGCTGAATATGAGTGATGTTAAGGGATTAGTTCTCTGTGGCGGACCGGGCATAAGATTACGACCTATCACCTACTACTTTCAGAAAACAATGATTCCTATAGGGCAGAAGCAGAAGCCACTGCTAGAATACGTGGTGCGCCTCCTCAGGTTTCATGGAATCACAGACTTGGCTTTTCTCGTTAATTATAAGGCGGAGCAAATCGTTAATTATTTTGACGATGGCTCAAGGTTTAATGTAAACATTTCTTATGTCAATGATGAAGAAACATTGAAGGGTACAGCGGGTTCTGTGTTGACTGCTTTCAGAAAAGGTAAGATAGACACAAACGATACCGTTCTTGTTTATTATGGAGACATCCTTACAAACATGGATCTGCAAAGTCTACAGCGTTATCACAAAAACAAACGGTCTTCGGCTACTGTAGCCTTAGCGTCAGGCTTCACAGTCAGAGTGGGTTTAGCTGATCTTGATAAAGAGGGAAGAATTCAAGGGTTCGTGGAGAAACCCACGTTAGAAAAGCCGGTGAGCATTGGAATCTTAATCCTCAATGGAGAAGTTCTTGATGACATGGAGAAGTTGGTTGAGAAGAGGCATAAGTTGGACTTGATGAAAGACGTGATTCCACATCTCATAAAGAGTGGGAAGCCTGTTTATGGCTACCTATCAGACGCGTTTTGGTATGACGTTGGCAGTACTGAGGCGTATGAGAAGCTTGATCCACGAATGGTTGAGGAAACTTTCTCCTATCTCCTTTAATTAACCTCTTATAATCGTATTAGGAATTATTCTTGTAGCTGTCCTGAGGAACATTCTCATCTTCTTTTCTGGGAAAGGTTTTAAGTTCTTGAAGTTGGGGTTTATCGTTTCCACGTTTGTTTTGTAGTTTTGTAAGACGTATTTCTTGCACCCCTTTATTTGATGGCACATCTCTTGAACGTCTTTTGGATGATGGATCGTGGGAACGAGTGTTGTTCTAAACTCGTATTCTATTGGTGATTTTATGAGGATGTCTGTCGTTTCTTTGATTTTTTCTATAAGTGTTTTTGCATGCACGCCAGATGCCTCAAGATATTTTTGTTCAGTCAACGGAGCCTTGATATCCATGGCAATGTAGTCAACCAATTCTTTGTTAAGAAGTTCTTCTACAATCTTGGGATTTGTTCCGTTGGTGTCTACTTTGACTAAGAGGTTTAGTTTTTTGAGGTTTTGGCAGAGGTTTGGTAGGTCGTTGTGGAGTGTTGGTTCTCCGCCTGTGATGACGACTCCATCTATCCAATCTTTGTTTTTTTGCAGGTAAGTTTCTATATTTTCAAAGGGGATTGTTGGTAGTTTTTCTGGATAGAGAACTAGTGAGGTGTTGTAGCAGTAGGGGCATCGCAGGTTGCAGTTTGGTAGAAAGATGACTGAGGAGACTTTTTGGTCCCAGTCTATCAGGCTGATGTCGACGAAGCCCTTTATTTCCATGTCGTTTGCCTTTTTTGTTGTGAGGTTAACAGTAGTAGATGAGGTTGTTGGGATTTAAGGGTGTTTTTTGTGTGCGTGTGTGAGACCTCTAGTATAGAGGGGGGAGAGAGGATAAAATTATTTTTTCTTGGATTTGTTCCAAGTTCTTCTTTTCCCATTTTAAACATCCCAATATGAGAAAGGATAAGGGAGGGATCTAAAGGCATAGAGAAGAAATTTCTATGATTTACATTAAAGGAAATTCTTTCTCTTCTTTTTTCTTCTACTCATCCTTACCGTAGTCCGGTCTGAGAGCCTCACCTGTTGCTAGGTCTATAAATTTGTCCCATTCTCCAAAATCGGGTTCTCCCTTTTTCTCCTTTTTCTCTGTAGATATTATTCTTACAAACTTTTCTTGACTCCATGGCGTACAAGATTTATTTTCCATTTCCACCAGTTCTCTGAATTTATCTTTCAGAACATCAATTTTTTCTTGCTCTACATCTCCACATAAAACAACTATTACACAAGAGTATTCATCTAGAAAACCTCTAACTTGCCCATATAATCTATCCATCTCTGTTTTCTGTTTCAAGTTCAGCTTGAGCTCAATTCCAATTTTCTTATCAACTACAATATCGGCTGAGTCTTTTCTAGCTTTTTTGACAACATGTTCTTGAGATGAACCAGAAATGTATCCGCCTACGCCTTCCATCGCCTTCAATCTTTCACTCAAAAACTTCATGAGGTCATCTCTGTATTTGCCCTCTTTTGCATACTTTCTTTTCGGAACCCACTCTTCAATTACTTGCACAACTTTATCAGAGAAACTTACTAACATCTAGATTCCTTTGAAATTAACCTTTGAATGAGCCTATTAGAGTTATGAACTCTAGCTCTGGATTGACACTGTTCAAAATTGAGTCGGAAGTTTTCTTTGTCAAATTATCTTTTCTTCATCTTCTTCATCTTCTCTCTGTTTGAAAACCGCGAAAAAAATTTGGTTTTTTCATCAACAACTCGAAAGAAATTTGATCTTGGCTTTCTGATTTTGAAATGGAAGTTGCTTTACGTTCTGTTAGGTTTCAAAACTATGATAACAGTTGATAAACTAGTTTTCAAGATTCTCCGTTTATGAGTAAAAGGTAAAACATATTACAATCCGAAGTTCACAATACAAATAAACCTACAAGAACAAAATCATCTCTGATGTGGTTTAAAAACTATGATAAAAAGCCTCCAAATCGAGAATTTCAAATCAATAAAGCACCTTGAATTAGACTGTAAAAGGGTAAACATCTTCATAGGCGAGCCAAACACAGGAAAATCAAACATCCTCGAAGCCATAGGTCTTTTGTCACATATTTATCATGGAGAAGTTAGGCGTTTTGTTAAGTTTGAGAGCATGACAGACCTTTTTTATGATCACATTCTAGAAAATAAAGTAAACATAAGCTTTGACGAGAAAGCTTTAGGAATAACATTCAAAAACGGAGTTTTCATGGGACAAACCTTTAGTGGAAAAAGTCAATTACCTCTAGAAACGCTTTTTAATTACAATTATTCAGGTTCTGGAGCGAGAAAATCACACTCTGATTTTTCCCAATTTAAATTCTACAGGTTTGCCGTGAGAGAGAATTTTCCAGATCAACAGTCGGGATTTCTCCTTCCACCAGATGGATACAACCTCTTGGCGGTTATTTTAGGTCGTAAAGACTTACGAGCCATCATTAAACAAATCTTTGACCGCTTTGGGCTTTCACTTGTTTTCGAGCCCCAAGAAGGCAAGATAAAGGTGCAAAAGCAACTTGAGGACATTTTAATTGCCTTCCCGTACTCGTTGGCTTCTGAGACCCTTCAAAGACTTGTCTTCTATTTAACCGCCATTCAGTCAAATCAGAATTCGGTACTCGCATTTGAAGAGCCAGAAGCCCACGCTTTCCCATACTACACAAAATACCTCGCAGAAATTATCGCCTTAGACAAGAATGAAAACCAATACTTCATCTCGACCCATAACCCTTACTTCCTACTTTCAATCTTAGAGAAAACCCCCAAAAATGAAATAGCAATTTTCAACACATACTTAGAAAACTACCAAACCAAAGTAAAGGCTCTAACTGAAGACGACATGAAAGAAGTGTTAGAAAAAGGAATAGACATCTTCTTTGACATCGAAAGATTTCAGGGTTAACGGAGCAACCAACCAAATGTATTTAGTGGAATGCAAACCTGACGCCGTCTTGGTAAAATCTCTCACACTCACCTCAAGAAAAAACATCGAACACGCTGGAAACAAGTCCGAACTACTCAAAAAACTTACAGAACGTTATGGCAACTCTAAAGGAATGATAGATGAAGATCCATGGAGCATCCAACCTCCATATCTACGGAAATTCAGAGAAAAATATGACTTAACGAGTTTCAACCTCAAAATACTGCATCAAACAAGCAAAAACAACACACTAATCATGCTGCGCCCAAGACTGGAAGAATGGGTACTTGAAGCCGCACATGAGGCTAATATAGACTTTAAAAAATACGACCTCCCTAACGACCCTATAAAGCTACATGAGTGCATAAACATTCAAATCGACAAATTCCAGAGATTAGTAGAAGACTTAGCCAGAAGCAACAGACTCAGAGAACTGAAAATACACCTCACAAGAGACGTTTAGACCCCTCACAGAAGCTTAACTTCAGAGACCGACCACAATTTTTATTTGAATTACGAGAGTAAACTATATTTTTGAGGGTTGTGAATTGGGAAAAGAGACTGGAAAAGGAATTGGAAAACAGAAAGCGGGTTTAGTCATAAGTGGCATCATAATAGTCGTTTTGGCTGGATTAAACATTTGGTTTGCGATAAACAAGCGGTCTTTGGAATTGCAGATAGGAGAATTGTGGGATAATTACGGATATGAACAGTGGACCTATCAAAACTACATGGCAACCCACAGTCATACAAACTCTGAATATGACGCTTTAGAAAGTGAGAGAAACTCATTAAAAGCACCGAAACTCTCGACTCTAAGTCTCTATGCAAAAGATGAAAGACTCGGAACACCTTACCTGCATGTCTATGGCGAAGTATGGAATGTCGGAACGGATAATGCATACAATTCCAGACTTCATGTCGTTGCTTATCAAGGAGTAGTAAGAGCGATAGATACCTATCTAGACTTAGGCACAACATATGGAGAAAATAAATTCGGTGTAGACTCGAAAGTTTACTATTCAGGTAGTGCTCTTACAAGTTGGAGCATAACACCAGAATGGACAAGCTAAGCAGATCAAACGTATCTACCCAGTGCGAAAAATGGTTACGTTAGACCAAGATTTAATACACTGTGACGCTTCGGGTTCCTGGCAGTTTCCTTATCTCACCAATCAGTTCTGGAGGAATCTCCCCCTCAATGATCAAGATAAGCTTTGGCTGTCCACTTATACCAGGGTCCTCTGCCAAAGCTTGCCTAATACTAAGCCCCTTCTCCGAGACCTTTCTTGTGACATTGGCAATGATGCCTGGTTGGCGAGCGTTTTCTGGAACAAAAATGATTACGCCTAGATTGAACTCGCGAGCGACTTCCTGCAACGAGCAAACTTGTCTAAGATTCATGTAAATCCTCTTCAGCTCTGGCTTTGAAAGAATCGTTTGAACAGTGCTGTCGACCGCCCTGCGCTCAACTCCCGCTTCTCTCGCTATTTGGGTGTGGGGTATTTCTATTCCGTCGCTCACTATTTTGCCGTCTTCTCTTACTTGGAAGCCCCTTTCGAAGAGGAGTCTTGCAACCGTCAGTTGTGCGGGTAAATCCTTGAAGTATTTTTCGATTTGACTCCACATTTTTACCTCTTCCTATGTGTAGAATATTGCTGGATAGCATATATAGAATATTGTTCGATAAAGCATAAATATGAGCCTTAAGGTATAATATAATACGTTTGAAGAAAACGATGTGAGAAAACATGGCACCCAAAAAAATAACGCTAGACGAAGACGAGATACCCAAGCAATGGTACAACATCCAACCAGACCTACCAAAACCACTGCCACCCATGATACACCCACAAACAAAAGAACCCGTAAAACTACCTCCAATCCTGTTCCCAAGCGAATGCCTAAAACAGGAGTACAGCCAAGAACGTTGGATAGACATACCCGAAGAAGTGCTGGAAGCGTACAGACTATGGAGACCAACACCACTCTACAGAGCAACCAACCTCGAGACGGCACTGAAAACCCCAGCCAAAATCTACTACAAATACGAAGGCGTAAGCCCCCCAGGAAGCCACAAACCAAACACAGCAGTTGCCCAAGCCTACTACGCCAAAAAAGACGGCATGAAAAGACTAACAACAGAAACAGGCGCGGGTCAATGGGGCTCCGCACTAGTATTCGGCTGCATGCTGTTTGGACTGAAATCAACAGTGTACATGGTGAAAGCGAGTTACAACCAGAAACCTTACAGGAGAGTCATGATGGAAACCTGGGGAGGCGAAGTCTACGCAAGCCCAAGCGAACGAACAAAGTGCGGCAAGAAATTTTTGGAAGACGACCCCAACAACCCAGGAAGCCTCGGAATAGCCATAAGCGAAGCCGTAGAAGACGCCCTCACACACCAGGATGAGACCAGATACACCATTGGAAGCGTTGTCAACCACGTTCTTCTCCACCAAACAGTCATTGGCTTAGAAACCCAGAAGCAACTGGAATTGGTGGACGACTACCCAGACACAATCATCGGATGCATAGGCGGAGGAAGCAGCTACTCAGGCTTGTACTGGCCCTTCTACTACGATATGATTTCTGACAAAGCCCCCAACGACCCCGAGTTTGTAGCTGTGGAACCCACAGCATGCCCCTCCATAACCAAGGGCTACTACACCTACGACCACGGAGACACAGCCCGAATAATTCCCTTGGTCAAAATGTATACGTTGGGTCACACGTTTATACCCCCACCCATCCACGCCGGCGGACTGCGCTACCACGGAAAGGCTCCAACACTCTGCCTGTTAAGTAGAGAAGGAATCGTAAAGACAAAGGCTTACGATCAAGTCCAAGTCTTTGAAGCAGCAACCTTGTTCGCTAACACGGAAGGCATACTGCCCGCTCCTGAACCCGCCCATGCTATTAAGGCGGTAATTGACGAGGCTCGTAAATGCAAGGAAACTGGCGAGGAGAGAACTATCTTAGTCCTGTTGTGCGGACACGGTTACTTTGACATGCAAGCCTACGACGACTACAAAAGGGGCAAACTGCTTCCCTACGAATATCCAAAAGAAAAAGTAGACGAAGCTATGAGAGGGCTCAAGAAGCTCTATCCTTGGTTGGATGGCGAACTTGAGAACTTCAAGTGAGATGGAACTGTAAGTCTCTAAACTTCTCTATCTTTCCATGATCTAACCAAGTATTTGGTCATTGTCAAGTCATCTTTCTTTCCTTCTTAATATTCTCTGATATTTCAAAATGTTAACAATGTTTATTTCCTATTCGCTTCTAACTTGAAACAAATCAAAGGGATTCGGGCATGTCCAGCGATCTCGATAACTTCTTGGAGTTTCTCGCGGTAGATGGTGGTTGGCATGGACTAGATGAGGTGTCAGCTTCTCTTCAACTGGCGCGGGACAAAGTTGACAAGATCGCTCGATTTTTCGCCCACTACAACCTTGTTGATTTCGATAAGAGGAACAATAGAGTGAGGATCCATGCCAAATTAAGAAAGCTTTTCGCACCTTCGGCAGAAAAAATTTTAGTTCCTCAGATGCTTGAAACCTAAAAATGCGTGGGCGCAAGTGTCGCAATTAGATTCTGAAAACACACAAATATGACTAAGTGTTAGGTTATGCGTGTATTCGGTTGAAAGTTGGTCAAATTCTTAGCAACAGAGAGATTTCAAGAGTGTTTGATGTCTGTGTTTGAACTTGTAAGCATGAGTCCAAACTTCTCTTCTTGACTTTGAAAGAAAAGCTGAAGACCTTGCAAGGAGTCCAGTGTGGAAAACTCATTCATAAGATTTTTATATTCAGAGGTTGATGTTGTGGTATCGCGCTGGGAGATTGTATGGAGTCCACTAGCAGTAAGTTGCAGCCTAGCATGAAGCCTTTGAATGTTTTGATTAAGCAGTTAAATAGTAATGTTTTGATTGTTCTGAAGAACGGTGTCGAGTATAAGGGCCGTATGATTCGTTGCGATGGACATATGAACATTATGTTGGATGGGGCTTCCGAGTTTTTGAGGGAAAAGCCCTTGGCCAGTTATGGGACTGTTCTGGTTCGTGGGAACAACATTCTTTTTATCGGTTTGGATGTTGGTCGTAGCAAATAGTGCTCAGTTCTCTTTTATGTAATTGAGAGCCTGTTTTAGAGTTATCTCCAGTTTTTCTTTTTGTTTGAAGAATTCTAGTACGTTTTTTAGGTCGCGTTTTAAGAGTTGTTGGGCGTTTAGGTGGTTTGTGGGGACGTGTTGGGGCCAGTCTATGATGAGGATGTGGAGGTTTGGTTGGATGAGGATGTTGTAGGGGCTGAGGTCCGCGTGGATTATTCCTGCCTTTTGGTAGGCTTTTCTGATGTTGTTTAGGATTTCTTTTAGAACCTTCTGTGGGCGTGGGATTTTTGGGTAGAGGTTTAGGGGTGCGCCGTTGATTAAGGTCATGATAAGTGTGTGGCGGTTTTGGCGTATGGGTTTTGGAGCTGCTATGTTGTGCGGTTCGAGGAGTTTTAGGGCCTTGTACTCTTTTTTGGCTGCGATTGTGGATTGTTGGTGCCAGTTTGGAGTGTACGTGTATTGCTGGATGTAGCCGCGTTTGCGTTTTGTCTGTTTGAAGCTCGCTCTGCCGAGGCGGTGGAATTTTATGGCGACTTGTTGTTTGGTTGGTGTGAGGGCGTCGTGGACGTCTGCTTCTTTTCCGACGCCTAAGGGTTTGCCTATGGCTTCGAGGATGTTGGCTTTGACATGACTGTGGAGTGCTAGGCAGTCGTAGCCTGCGGTTGTGAGGCGGCAGCCCATATATGGGTGGGTTTGTTGTTGGAGGAGATGGTTTTTGGTCAGGTTTGGGAGGCGGTGTTGGACTTCTGATGAGGGTAGTTTGGTTTTTTGGGGGATTTGTTCCTCTGGCACGTATTGGTATTGTTTTGTTTGGGTTTCGATGGCTTGGAGTATTTTGATGTCTTCTGGTTGGAGTAGGCGGAAGATTTTGAGAGCGATGTCGACTGATGACATAGTGGACAAGAATAGATGGGAGTGGGGATTTAAGAGGTGTGTCTCTGTCTGTCTAGGTCTAGTATAGAGGGAGGGGGGTGTTCAATTTTAAATGGAGGTTAGTATATGATTGGTTTGGTGGGGGCGTGAGGGTTTGAAGTTGATTTATGTGGTTATTGATGGTATGGGTGATTTACCGATTGAGGAGTTGGGAGGTAGGACTCCTCTTGAGGCGGCTGACACGCCTAACATGGATTTTCTCGCCAAAACCGGAAAGACTGGGTTGATGTATGCGGTTGGGAAGGGTATAGCGCCTGAAAGTGATGTGGCTGTTGTTTCGATTTTGGGGTATGACCCCTTTAAATACGAGGTGAGTAGGGGAGTTCTCGAAGCCGTAGGTGCAGATTTACCTTTTAGAGACGGTGATTTGGCTCTGAGATGTAATTTTGCCACTTTGGGTTCTGGAAACAGGATTGTGGATAGGAGGGTGGGGAGAAACCTAAGTACAGAAGAAGCCAAGGAATTAGCCGAAGCCGTAAACGAGAGGATACGATTAGAGTCTTGTCCAGCCAGTTTCCAATTTAAGAACACTCTGGGTCACAGAGGAGCGCTGGTCATTAGGAGCAGAGAGAAGAAACTTTCAGGGAACATCACTAACACAGACCCAGCCTATAAGAGAGTTAAAGGCATTGGTGTGGCAGAAGCCGAAGCTGAAATGGTTCTTAAAAAATGTAGACCCTTGGATAAGGCTGAAGAAGCGAGGATTTCTGCAAGCCTTGTCAATGAGTTTACCGAGAAAAGTGTAGCGGTCCTAAATGAACACGAGGTAAATAAGAAGCGGGTTAAAGAGGGAATGCTGAAAGCGAATGTTATCCTTGTCAGGGATGCAGGTGTTCGTCTGCCAAAGTTTCCTAGTCTTAGTCAGCAGTATGGTTTCAGCTTTGTTTGTCTTGCGGACATGCCTGTTGAGAGGGGAATATCTAAGTTAGCGGGTATGCACAGGGTAGAGTTGCCTCCGCCATCCAACAGTCTTGAAAGAGATTGCAAACTGAGAGTAGAAAAACTATTGGAAAACTTGCCATTCTACGACTGCTTCTACATACATATTAAGGGTCCGGATGAGCCAGGTCATGACGGAGACTTCAACCTTAAGACTCGACTGATTGCCACTGTTGACAAGCATTTCGTTGGAAGTATGCTGAAAAAGATTAACTTAGAGGATTATGTTATCTGTGTTACAGCGGATCATTCAACACCTTGTAAACTGAAGGCACACAGTGATGATCCTGTGCCCCTTCTCATATCAGGCAACAGAATCCAAGCAGATAAGGTTCAGAAATTCTCGGAAAAAGAGTGCAAAAAGGGAGAATTGGGCATTTTATCACATGGAATCGAACTCATGCCAAAACTAATCAAACACCTAAAGAGTTATGTATGAAATGAAATACTACAATACGGTAAGAAATGAGAGAAACGAGGTAGATTAATGTGCCCATGAATGAGAATATATTATTGCAAGAAACCAACAGAGGCGGTTATACATTGTCAATTGTGGCAAGATTTGAAAAAGGGTCTCCAGTTCAATATAAAATCCGAGTGTCCAAACCCAGAGGAGCTCCGGTTGACTTTGTGAGTACCCTGGAGGGTTTTAAGAATATTGGAGAATTACTTGTTGCTCTTTATGATTTCGCTCAGACGAAATTGTATCCTAAAGACCCCGATGAGCTCAGAAAAGTCTTGACTGCAGAATATATTAAGAAAAGTGCTCCACTCTTTAGAGTAGGTAAATTTGGGAAGTAGAAATTTGCGAAACAATTTTACACATGACAAATAATAACTTCGCTATAGACGCACATCTTCAAGAGACTTGATTACATTTTCTATGATTTCTTCTATCTTCAATTTTGCTTCTGCATCTTTAACTTCGTCTAGCCTTGCTTTTGTTGTTGGTTTTTGGGGTACCGCTGTGCATCCCTTCGCCTTCCAGCCAGAAATCTCATATGTTCCTATCTTCCTCGCCAACCCCTCAGTCTCAGTCTTATCAAACCCCAACAAGGGTCTATAAACTGGATACTCCAGCACCGCCTCATCTAATACCCTCAGATTGTGTAGTGTCTGACTCGCCTGCTCCCCAATGGCTTCCCCAGTCACAATCCCTTCAGCCTTAATCTGCTCTGCTATGCGCTCAGCCACACGATACATCATACGCTTACACAAAACACAAGTCAACCTACGAGGAGCCTCCTCCACAAAAGCCTTTAAAGTCTCTCCAAAGGGCACGATAAACATTCGCCTAGGAAATCCAATCGCCCAACCAAACAACACCCTAGCCACCTCTACAGCCCTCTCAGTCGTCCTCTCATCCGTAAACGGACAGTTATCAAAATAAACGGGCACAACTGGGGCACCACGCTTCATAACCAGCCAACAAGCAACAGCCGAATCAAAACCCCCACTCAACAAACCAACCAAGCGAGGCTGTGTGCCCAAGGGCATACCCCCCACTCCCGCCACTACATCCGAAAAAACAAACCCTCGATCGCCTCGAACCTCAACCCCGAATCGGACATCAGGAGTCTTCAAATCAACTTTAATTCCTAGCCTATCGCCAAACTCCTCCAAAACCCGACGACCAACAACCTCACAGACATCCCTACTCCCGTAAGGATGAACGCCCACACGCCTACACCTAACAGCAAAACTACCGCCTCTGCATAAGCGTTTGTCAGCCAGAAAAACCGTCTTGTCCACGATATCTTCCAGCCCAGAAGTTGTCTCTAGCACTGGCGAGACAGAGGAAACCCCAAAAACCCTGCTTAACCTACGCACCACTTCCTCAGCCTCGTCAGTCTTCAAAAACAGCCTTCCATCAATCCTGCTAACTCCTTTAACATCTAAACCATAAAACTTCAAAACCCTCTTCATGTTGCGGAGCAGTCGCCCAACATAAAACCTTCTGGTCCAAGCGCCTTTGATCCAGATCTCGCCACTAAACCTCACGAGAACAGAATCAAAACCCACAGTCTCGCTGGAATCCTGCACCAAACTCCACAACCACTCTCATCTATTCCGACAAGAAGGTTTAAGCATTCCCAAACCCTAAATAATAATTGAGAGTGGAAGACCGCAGAAAGAGAAGGGAGACCACGACTTACTATAAAGCAGTCATCCACAATCTAGATACTCCCGCAACAACTCCTCAACTTTCTCAGGTTTATCAGCCAACCTCTTCCACAGCCCTTTATCCTTGTAAGACTCCAACTTGCTAATCACGCCGTCTATCACTCGCTTCGGAAAGACACCGTCAGCCTCGTAGTGTTTTCTGTCTTTCTCAAGGTTTTTTGCAGCTTCAACACAAGACAATGGTAGAACCCTATACTTCTTGTTTCTTTCAACTGGGCTTTCAGCTCTCAAACCGTCAGCAATCTCCATCGCCTCTCTGGGATTCTTTAACCCGTACTCAACAGCCACCGCAACCCCAGCAAACAACAGGTAGGGGTTCGCCGACGAGTCTGGAGCCCTAAACTCCAGAGTTCGCTTACAGCCATCAGCGTCTCTAAAGTCCCTTCTAAAGTTCCACCACAAGGGTATGCGAACCAAAGCCAAACGATTCTTCGCTCCCCAACAAACGTACATGGGCGACTCTTGACGGTAAATAAACCGCAGATACGAAACGGGCACAGTGTTTCCGAAGGCGGTCAGACTCGGAGCAAACCGTAGTAATCCACCAATCATCTGCTTCGCTTCGGCTGTTAAGTTTCCCTCAGAATCTGCGGTTACGTTCCCATCATTCCTTAATCCACAAAGGTGAACGTGCATTCCGTTTCCAGCGTGTTCCAAGGCGGGCTTAGGAGAAAAAGAGACTGAGAATCCATGTCTGGCACAAATATTTCTTATAACCCATTTTGCGATGGTTATGGCGTCCGCCGTCTTCCTTAGATTTTGTGGCAGAAACTCTATTTCGTGCTGTTCCATCACAAGGCCACCTTTAGAATGAAATCTGCCAACCTCTGCGTGCCCATACTTCGTGGCTACACCCACACCCTCAAGAGTAACTAAAATCTCATTCCTCAAATCTTCAAACCTAGCAAAAGGCGCAGACTCGTGATAATTTCTCTCCGGAACTCTTGCCGGGAAAAAGGTTTCTTCCTGTCTACAAATTATGTAGAATTCCAGTTCAGCTAAAGCCTTGAGAACAACATCCGTGGATGAACGCAACTTTTCTTCTGCCCTATACAAGACGTTATCCGGGGCAATATCCAGCGGTTTTCCACCTTCATCAAGGTACTCGCACAAAATGTTTAGAGTTGGTATTGAACTGAAGGGGTTAACAAAGGCAGATTCGATTTTAGGCATTATGTAGATGTCACTCCTGTCCGGATCAATATAGGAGAACAGACTCGAACCGTCAACTCTCTCGCCAAACTCTAAAATCTCACAAAGCCTTTCCTTATTCTTAACCGTGAAACTCAGGGTCTTAAGACGACAATCTTCAGGGACGTGACAAAGGTTTACGATTTTTATGTCTTTCTCTTGAATCAGTTTGATAATGTCCTCTTTGGTAAAACCTTGCATTTTCATCTCCGAAACACCCTTTAACATCATTACTAACATCATTGAAGTGGAGGGAGAAATTACTTGGAGACTCTCTTATTTTAACCCTCTCTCGCATGCTGAATAGTGATAACTATCCAGACTTGTGCTGATTTCTTTGCTGAAATTGTTCAAGGTTGGAGCCGGGGATGGGATTTGAACCCATGTGCAGCGAGTCTGCAGCCCGCCGCCTAAACCTCTCAGCCACCCCGGCAACCAATCACATAAGATAGAAAGGCTATAAATCTTCTTTTCGCTTTCGGCTTCATCAAAGCATGTTACGTCTCTGTTACTCGCCCACAGACATCACAATTGTCTGGAAGAACAGTGGCATCCCTGTGCAAATCACAGATGACGTCTCGATTCCTCAACGCCGTGCAGAGTTGACAAAACATGAGCAAGGAATCCATGGAAGCGAGTCTTTCGGTCGCTATACCCTCAGCAACCTCGCCTACGACAGACTTGATGGAAGCAACAGACTCAAGTTCCTTCATCCTCTTGTTGCCACGCTTAGAATAGAGATAATAACTCACGCTAGCCTGGGTAGTTCCGAGTTTCTCAGCCGCGGTCTTCTGGGAAAAGTGGTATCTACTCACGAGTTCTTTTGCTACCAAGGACCTGAAAGCGGGCAAGACGTAACGAACGACGAGTTCGCACGGTGGTCGCAACTACTGCACCCAAGAGTATAACATTGTTATATCTTATAAACCTACCCAAAACCGGCTCTGTTACCTCTTAGGTTGATTTAGTTCTTTCGTAGAGCTGTTACTTTTCGGTTGATAACATCAAAAACAGTTGATAGGATAGGTAAGGTAATACATGAAAACAAATGATATATAGCTATTGCAAATCATATTGGGTCTTTCTTTTGAAGGGCTTAGCTTTGATACACTCTTCAATGACATAGTAGACGCTTTTCATATTACTTACTGCAACAAGGCGGTTTTTTTCGTTTATGAAAAGTTGTTTAACATCCCAAGGAATATCTACATAGTCATAAAAAGGGCAAAATACCTTCATTGTAGGATAGAAGCAAAACTTTTCACTTGGACACATGCATTCAAAGTAAACTCCATAATTTACTAAGTATTGACAGTAATTTTTGGGAGTGCGTGAAACTTGTCGGTCCATGATAAAACCCATCATGGGTATACCAATACTGAAGCAACCTTCAGCTTCATTCCTTTGCCCCCTGACTGCTGATAGATGATGAACAGCTTTGCATACAAGTTTGGGAAAATGACGAAACTTGATATAATCGGGCACATCAAATGCCTTGAGAGCTTTTAAAGCCATAGGAAGCATCAGTTCATCAAGATTATGAAGCTTATCTGGACAATTTTGAGCATAAAACCCCATTCCCGTCATAGCACCATAATTACATTCAGAAATTTTCCTTGCAATATTTAGTATGATTTCCTTCCCTTTTTTGGGATAGGGACCAAAAACTCCAATTCGCTTGTTATACTGTGCGCAAAGCTTGTCAGCTCTTAGACTCATTATTCCTATCGCAAGGTTCATGATTTGTTCGTAGAAGTAATCAAAAGTGTCAGGGATGGTATTTCTTATTTGCCAAATCTTCTTATAATCTTCAACCATATGAATCGCGTACTTAAGGCAAGGATATTAGGTTTATCCCAAAATAGTTTTAATTGTCAATCATTATTTGCATTGCAAAAATTTTATAAGATACTAGAACATTTCTTACGTTATTATGGAAAAATCTTCCATAACAAATATATTTTGGGTTTCTATAAATAGGAAATTGCAGAGAAAGGAAAAAGGAGAAAGATAAGATGCCAGAGGAAACATTAGATATAGAGAAATTGGAAAAGTGGGCTGAATCCTTTAGGGCTATCGGTCATCCTATAAGACTTGCAATTCTATTTATGCTATATGGGAGTGAGAAGATTCCCGCTCATTACTCCTTAACTTTTACTCAAATCCTAGCTGTTCTCGGATTACCAAAAGCTAAGCGAGCTCAGAATAGCTTAGGTTATCACCTTGACCAACTGATACAAGCTGGGTTCATAAAAAGGAAGCCTTTGCAAGAAGAAGAGGGAAAAACTCCTATTCAGACAATCTATAGTATATCAGATAAGGGACGGGAGTTCATAGCCGATTTTAGGCTGGCAGATGTTATAGAAGCACGCCTTAAACAAGCAACGATATAAACAACCCTTTCTTTTTATGTGTGAAAAAGAGAGGCATTCTGAATTAATGTTAGCCACTTGTTCTTTCTTTGAAGGGTAATTCCGCAAGCCTCAGCAGGAGTCTTATCTTCAAGTCCTCCATGTGGTCTGATGTAGTTGTGGAAGATTTGATAACCCTTGAGAATTAGGAACTAAGATGCTTGAGACACTCGTAATTATGCTCCAAAATGTTCTTGACTTTTCAAGACAAAACAACATATCTATTCCCAAAAACATCCCTTCTTTGCTACAAGAAGCAATAAATCTACTCCAAGAATTAGATTATGAATCTTTGCCGTTCGACGAATTTTTACATGGTAAGAAATCTGACGAAGACTTTACAGAACCCCAAAACCCCATTAACCCGTTACTTCTTTAGTCTTCCAAGAAGAATCAACAGAAAACCAACGACAAACGAGATTACACAGAAATCGTAAACTAAAACACCAGACGCCATGTGCAAGAGTGGATTCCAGTACAGTAGAGGCCACGCAAGATTGAGTTCTGGATAAAGGAAGGAATCCAATATGAGGTGGCTGTAAACACTGATTAGGATGCTTGGAACAGTTGTTTTATAGGCGAACTTCTTACTTTCAGAAAGAAAAAGGGAGTCAACGAAAGGGAAGAGTCGCCTAGTAACTAAAGTGACCACAAAGATAAGGGGCAAAAGAAGTAGCACTCCGACAATAGAATGCACTGGACCATGAAGCGCACCCCCACGCAGAAAAAACACTACAAATATCGGCTCAAGATCGACAAGAATAGAACCATAAATCAATGCGATAGGATCAAGAAAAATGAACAAACCATAGATCAGTAGGGCAGGTCCAACATGAAAGGGTGTGAACGGCATGCATCACACAACCAGAGTTTTAGAGTTTTAGACCGAGTTCTCTGATGACTGTGTCATAAACTGTTAACGCAGATTTCTCATCTTTTACGTTTTTTATTAGCATTCGTCCGTGGTTGAAGAGGCTTACTTCAATCCCACTATCATATTTGAAAACAATTACGAGGGAGGACTTCACGAGTACTTTAAAATGACGTTTCAGTGTCTCGTATGCTTCAGTGAGTTTCATTTCAATTGGTTTCGGAGGATTCACGTTGACTGTGTTGCGTCCGCATAACCACACGAGCCTTTCCCCTTTCTCTGGTGCCTTTGCGATTTCGGCTCCGCAAACTGGGCAGTCGGGTCTTTTGAAGATGTCGATTGTGGCGAAGTACATGTCTCTGAAGTCGCAGACCATCAACTTCCCTTTTAGGGGTTCGCCTATCCCTGTCAGCAGTTTTATTGTTTCCATGGCTTGCATTGTCCCGATGATTCCAGCCGTTGCACCTAAAACTCCCCGTACTTCACAAGTGGGCAAAAGACTGTCGTCAAGGTTTGGTAGGACACATTCGAGACAAGGAGTCTCCGGAGGAGCAAAAACTGAAAGGTTTCCCTCGATTCCTATGGCGCCTCCAAAAACGTAGGGAACTCGCTTTTTAGCGCAGGCTCGGTTCAAGATGTACCTTGTTCGCATGTTGTCTAACCCGTCAACCACACAGTCCGTGTCCTCAACTATTCCGTCCACATTGGTTTCCCTGACGCTTTCCGGAATCGCTTCTACCTTAACCTCTGGGTTCATTTGCCTGATCTTTTGGGCTGCTGCCTCAACCTTTGGATACCGCAAATCCTTCAGGCTGTATAGTATCTGTCGATGCAGGTTGTTGAGTTCAACCGTGTCCTGATCGACTATGCGGAGGTGACCGACGCCTGCGAGGGCGAGATAGAGGGCGGAGGCACTGCCGAGTCCGCCTAATCCCACCACGGCTACTTTGGAACGCCACAACTTTTCTTGACCCTTGTGACCGAGTTCAAGGAGCACCGTCTGTCTGCTGTAAAACTCGGAGGGATCAAAAGAACTAACAGGAACCATTTTCATCCCAGACTAACGACTAATCTCTTTGATTAGTTCTTCAACTTTACCCTTAATAATATCTCTAACCTACTGCATGCGTGTAAATTTATAAAGCCTAATACGTTAATGAGAAGTTTGAGGTGAAGAGTGATGGCCATGATTGAGAGGGTATACCATATCACCTTTCCCGTTTCGGATTTAAAGAGGACTATGTCCTTCTATGAAAACATTCTTGGGCTTAAGAAGACTGGCGAATGGCCTAATTATGCAGAATTTGACGTTGGAGGAATGCATTTTGGCTTCGAAAAAGGCGGAAAGCTAGAAATCTTTCTACTCGTGGACAACGTAGACAAAGCCTACCAAAGTCTCAAAAAGAAAGGGGTCAAATTTGTTGCAGAGCCTAAGGATACGCATTGGGGCGCGCGAGCGGCAACCATTGTTGACCCGAATGGAAATATGTTCACCCTCGAACATTTCAAAAAGAAATAAAAAAGTTTGAAACAAAACTTCGACACCTTAAAAACCGCATGCGTGATATGGGTTTCCCAAATTGGATTGGAAAACATTATTAGGAGAAGAACTGGTCGAATGGCTACTCGCTGGTGAACCATGGGTAGTTTACCATACCTTGACTGAGCTTCTGGAGAAGGATAAAAGAGATGATGTGGTCCTAATAGCGAGAAAAGCAATTCCCGAACATCCATTCATAAGGAAGATTTTCGAAGGCTTAAACAAAGACGGCTACTGGGGAAAACCAAAAGACATTCACACCTGGTGGCCAAGGAAAGATACCACTTTCTGGATACTTCCGATGTTAGCAGACTTCGGCTTCACTGTAGAGGACAAGAGAATTGCTAGAACCTGCGAATACGTCTTTAGCACCCAACTCCCATCTGGCGGATTCGGATGGGATCCGCCGACCCACAGCTACGATTGCCACACCTCCATAATAACTGAGTCATTGGCAAAACTGGGTCTTTTAGAAGATTCAAGACTACAAAGAGCCTATGAATGGCTCATCAGAAGACAGCGACTTGACGGCGGATTTTGGTGTAAGGACACTGGGCAGATTGGCGGACCGAGAGAAGGGGAGTCGAGTTGTGCCATGGCTACAATGTTTGTGCTCGGGGTACTGGCTCAGAATCCCAGACTTCGAGATAGCGAAACCGCCATGAAAGGGGTCGATTTTCTTTTCGAATGCTGGAAAAACAGGGGTAGGATGAGGTATGCGGGCCATGATAGCCAAATCGGAACTGATTGGGAGAAACTGAAGTACCCATTCACCGACTACAAAATCTTGAAGTTTCTGGACGTTCTGTCACAGTTTAAACACGCCAAGCAAAGGCTTCAAGACTCAGAAATGGCTAATCTGCTCCTCTCAAAACAGGACGACAAGGGAAGATTCACACCAGAATCCATACACAAAGTCTGGTCCGATTTTGATTTCGGACAAAAAGAAAAGCCTTCTAGATGGATCACCCTACTAGCTCTAAGAATAATAAAGAGAATCTACGAATAGAAAACCACGAGTTAATGATCACTACTTTTCGTTCTTTGATATTTTGGACGAATACTGGCTCTTCTTAACAGGTTTGCATTAGTCACCACAGTCACAGAACTCGTAGCCATGGCTAACTCCGCAATCACTGGATGAGCCAAGCCTAACATGGCTATGGGAAGGGCTATAACGTTGTAGAAGAAAGCCCAGAACAGGTTTTGTTTGATCTTGCTGAAGGTTTTTCGTGAGAGCTTTATGGCTGTGACCACGCCGGATAAGTCTCCTCTCACCAAAGTGACGTCAGCGGACTCGATGGCTATGTCAGTTCCTGTTCCTATGGCGATTCCAACGTTGGCTGCTGTCAAAGCCGGGGCGTCGTTGATGCCGTCGCCGACCATGGCAACTGTTTCGCCGTTTTCCTGCAACTTTTGGATTTCCTTCACCTTTTGGTCTGGCAAAACCTCTGCTAAAACTCTTGATATGCCTACTTTTTTGGCTATGGCTTCTGCGGTGAGTCTGTTGTCCCCCGTGAGCATTGTGGTCTTCAGTCCCATCCCTTCAAGTTCCTTTATGGCTTGCACCGAGTCTTCCTTCAGAGTGTCGGCAACAGCCACGGCTCCCATGATCTTTCCGTTGACAGCCACAAGCATCACAGTCTTTGCTTCTTCTTCAAGACGCTTCAAATCCCGTTCCAAAGACGTGTGGTCTATTCTCTCTTCTTCCATCAGCTTTCTATTCCCAACAAGGACGAATTTTTGAGGAGAACGACCAATCCTGGCTTTCACACCCTTCCCAGTCACAGCTTCAAAATTCTCTGCCTTGTGCAGTTCCAAGTTTTCTTCCCTTGCCTTTCTTATAATGGCTTCACCCAGTGGATGCTCTGATCCAACTTCTACACTTGCAGCTAAGCGAAGAACCTCTTCCTCTGCGTATCCTTTTGCGGGCACCATGTCAGTGACTTCTGGTCTTCCTTTAGTGATGGTCCCTGTCTTGTCAAAGACAACCGCATCTACATTTCTTAGGGTTTGTATTGCCTCGCCGTGGCGTATCAGCACTCCGTTTTCGGCTCCCATGCCGCTTCCAACCATCAAAGCGGTTGGGGTGGCTAATCCCAGTGCGCAAGGACACGCAATGACAAGGGTCGCAACCAACGCAAAAACCGCAAGGGTAACAACTCCCAAGTTTGGATCAACCCAAGGCAAATACGGTTGAGCCCAAAGGCTTATCACTTTGATCGTGTCGGGCACGACTAACCACAGAATCAGAGCAACAATCGCCAGACCGAGAACCGCTGGCACAAAGTAGCTCGTCACTTTATCTGCGAACTCTTGTATCGGAACCTTAGAACCTTGACACTCCTCCACCAGTTTTATAACTTGGGACAGAAAGGTGTCCTCTCCTACTTTGGTGGCTCTTACCTTCAACATTCCTCGCTGATTTACAGTAGCGCCTATCACCTCGTCTCCCACCTTCTTCATTACCGGCATCGACTCTCCAGTTGCCATGGACTCGTCCACTGCACTCTGACCTTCGATTAGGATGCCGTCTGTGGGAATTTTCTCTCCAGGCCTGACAATCATCACATCGCCGACTTCAACTTCGTCAATGGGCACTTCCTTTTCTTCACCGTCCACTAGGATGCGTGCGGTCTTGGCTTCCAACTCCAGTAGTTTTCTGATCGCTTGTGAAGCCCTTCCCTTTGCTTTTGTCTCTATATATCTCCCCGTTAGATGAAAGGACATGATCATCCCAGCAACTCCAGTGTAGTTCATGATGAGACTAAAGAACATCGCTGGGCCCGTGATGAAGGCTGAAGATGTGCCTAAGACTATTAAAACGTCCATGTTGGCGTTGCCATGGGATACAGCTCTTATCGCAGAGAGAATTGTTTCTTTGCCCGCCCAAAACAGCGCAGGAGTTGCTAGAAGGATCATCCCAATATCATATACGTGCACGCGCGCATATATGGTTGGATTGGGCAAGGCTTGTCCCAAGATCATCTCCAGAATCATCCAAACTATTATGGGGATGGTGAAAGCCCACGCAACCCTCATCCTCATCTTTGCTTCGTGAAACTTCCGTTGCTCCTCTTCTATTTCCTTCTCGTACTTAGCTGCACCTTCCTCCCTGCCGAGCACTTGGTAGCCACTGTTCTCTACTACCTCTTTTACGCCTTCGTAATCAATTTCCTGCGCATCATAGACGACCACAGCTTTTTCGGACGCAAGATTCACGCTTACTTCTACTATTCCCTCGGTTTCTTTCAGAGCGTTCTCTATAGCTTGGGCGCAGGATGCGCACGTCATTCCACCGATTTTCATAATAGTCTTTTTTGTGTCCAAACGAGCGTCGTAACCAGTGGCTCTTACCGTTTCTATAAGTTCTTTTTTGTTGGTTACTTTTGGATCGTATGTTATGTATGCCTTTTCTGAGGCGAAGTTGACGTTTGCCTGTTCCACTCCCATGTGCTCTTTCAAGGCTTTTTCTACTGCCTGAGCACAGCTAACGCAACTCATCCCAATAATATTGAGAGAGATTCTCTTACGCTCTTTAGACTCGCTGGTCAACGCAAATTCGTCCAATATTTATTGAATTCTGGAAACATATAAATAGAGAAGATTGATGGAAAGTGACTGTTTTCTGTTGTAGGCATTGCGCCAACTCTTTCAAATTTCAGGTTGCTGTCGCTTACAACACTCTAAATACGGGAACTCTCAAGTCTCCGATTAAAGAGAAACAAGCGAATGCATAAGAATCAGCGTGACCACATGATTTATTAGTATTCTGATTCTAAATTCGATTTCTGCATGATTTGGATAAAACTTATCAGAATTTATTTTCAATTCATAAATCTTATCAGATGAGTATTTTTATGAACATTTAGAGGATTGGTCAATTGACTAAAAAATTATTGAGTCTAGCGTTCTTCTATCTAATCATCACTACAGGTTTAGTGACGATTCAAAAATTACCCATCCCAGCAGTGCATGCAGTGGAACCCGGACAAGAGGCTGTCGCAATCGCAAAACCCGCAGCCGTAATAGTGATTTCAGTTGTGTCCATCTACATCTCCTGGACCTTTATTGACGATTATCTGTATCAAGTAGGACTGGGCCCCTCACCTCTTCTGATATGGACCAGCAGTTTTGGCTCTGGCTTCACCGTGAACTCTAACGGGTACATGATAACAAATGGTCATGTGGTAAACGCATGGCAAAGCGAACTGACTAGATACTATGGACTCTTCCTCGCGTATCTGTACACACTGATGCAAGCCAACGCCCAAGCTGGTTATCCTTGGGACTTCGATTTCAATCAATGGCTCGCTTGGTTGATAGAGGATTACACGAAGCCCACCTCGGACTATCAGGTCACAGTCACCAACTATGAGGTCAAAGCGTACGTTGGCGTAGGCAGCGTAGTTTCAGGCTTAGGGAATCTGGGCAAGTTGTACAGTGCACAAATAGTTGACACGAAACCAGCGGAGAGTTGGGATTTAGCGCTTCTGAAGGTTACACAGTCAAATATGCCGACGGTGTTGCTCGGAGATTCAAGCCAACTCACGGTAGGGCAAGCGATTTACGCAATAGGCTATCCTGGTGTGGTTCTCTTTCATAACTTCCTTAATGAGGAGCAGATCATGGAGCCTTCAGTCACTTCTGGGGTTATCAGCGCATTTCGGCAAACAACAGACGGTTCGCCAGCTATCCAAACAGATGCAGCTATAACTCATGGCAACAGTGGGGGCATGGCAATTGATTTGCAAGGTAAAGTAGTTGGTGTCGCAACCTTCGGATCATTGACAGAAGAAGGTTATGATGCTCCAGGCTTCAACTTTCTCAGACCAAGTACCCTTGTTCAAAGTCTTCTCAACGCAAACGGCGTGGAAAATGAGCAAGGAGCCACAGATAAAGCGTTCAAGGATGGACTGACGCTTTTCTGGGACCACCATTATTCTGCATCCATCCAAAAGTTTCAGGAAGCTCTGAACCTATTCCCAGGACACCCAGACGCCCAACATTATGTTACTGAGGCTCAAGCCGCGGTTGCGAGGGGCGAAGATGTGCCTCTTGGAATGACTGTAGAGCCTTGGATGTGGGCGCTAATAGGTGTTGTCGCAGTTAGTGCAGTCACAGTAGTTCTTGTCTTTGTTATTCGTGGACGCCGACCGAAAACTATGCCAGCCCCACCATCACTAGTAGAATAGTTTGCAGGAAATTAAGCCGACCTTTTTCCCTTTATTTTTTTAATATTGCATACCAAGATCCTTCCGTTACACGGAAACCAAACTCTATGACACTTTAAGAATCAACGAACGGTAAAGACATATATCTCTCAGTGAAGTTAGAGACACACCCTCAAAAACAGAGAACACAAAAAAGAGGCGCTCCCGTGGCAAACAAACAAGAAGAAGAACTTCAAAGGATACGGTCAAGGAAGTTAAAGAAGTTAATGGAAGAAAGTAAGGAAACGAAGGTAAAGGGTGTGGTCGCTCTGGAATCTTCAAGTTTTGACAAAGCTATAGAGAGCGCTGACACACCTGTCTTAGTTGATTTTTGGGCTGAATGGTGCATGCCGTGCAGAGTCATGGCTCCTGTAATAGAAGAACTAGCCCGTGACTACGCTGGAAGAGCAATATTCGCCAAGGTTAACGTGGACGAAAACCCAGAGATCTCGCAACGCTACAATATAATGGGTATACCCCACTTCATGATATTCAAAGACGGTAAACCAGTCGAAACAATCGTTGGCGCCGTTGGACGAGAACCATTAGAAGAAGCCTTAAAGAAACATCTCAAACCAAAGTAGGATTGGTTCAGTCTCCAAAAAGCATTACTCAAGTTGGAGGTCCATGCGACGCCCACTCGGGAACTGTGGCCTCAGAAATGGAGTTCGCTCTCGGGATATATGGCTTAACATCAACTATTGGAGAGCCTTCGACCGCGTCAAGTCCCTTTACAAACAAGGTGCAACCTTCTATTTTCGTGAGCTCTACGACGCATAGTCCGATTGGATTTGGCCGACTCGGACTCCTCGAGGCGAAGACACCGACTTTGGGAGCATCTGGATGTCTTCTTGGAACAACCTGAAGAGTGGTCCTCTCCTTTTCATTATCCCTCAAGTGGAACCAATAGAGAATGATGATGTGCGAGAAGTTGTTAAGACCCTCCAGTCCCACAGAAAACTGTGGAAAAATCACCACCCTTGACAACTCGTCCGAACTCTCCTCCACCACCCCGATAAAGTTCACGTGAGACTTCTTACTCATATGTAAACTATCCTCCACTCTGGGCTCACAGTTCGACGACATCACCGGTATCCATTGGGGTTGAAACCTCACCATCGCTGGTAATGGCCTCTGCGGAAAAGGACAAAACATTTTTAGCCACAAGACTGCTTTCACGTTCAGCCACAGAATCTTCAACCGAAACTCTCAACTTCACTTTCTTAATCAATTCCATACCTCGTGCTGCTAAACGGTAAAGATATATCCTTCAATGTGGTTAAAGACCCTTCTTATAACTGACATAGACTGCAATCTAAAAACTAGTGATGATCAATATGACGCTAATTGATGACATTTATCGGTTGAAGAAGCAGAAGAAGGCGATTATACTCGCCCACACCTATCAGAGAGCGGAGGTTCAGGACATAGCCGATTACGTTGGAGACAGCATCGAGTTGTCCAGGAAAGCAACGGAAGAGAACGACGCTGAAATCATAGTCTTTTCCGCAGTCGACTTCATGGCAGAGTCAGCGGCAATTTTGAACCCCGAGAAACGAGTGCTATTACCGAGTGTTGGCGCGAGATGCCCAATGGCTCAAATGCTTCCGGCAGAAGAAGTTAAGCTATGGAAGAGACGCTATCCTAAGGCACCAGTCGTGCTGTATGTTAACACGTTGGCTGAAGCAAAGGCTCAGGCGGATGTGTGCTGCACTTCCGCAAACGCTGTGAAAGTTATAGGGGCCTTAGAGGCAGACACTGTGCTGTTTGGTCCAGACCACAATCTCGCATGGCACGTTCAACAGAAAACCGGGAAAACCATTGTTCCTATTCCGAGAAAGGGCTTCTGTCCAACTCACTTACTCTTTCTCAAAGAAGACATTTATCTAACGAAGAAGCAGGGTTCAGACGCTTTGGTGGCGGTGCATCCAGAGTGCACGCCGGATGTCCAGTCGATGGCCGACTTTGTTGGGAGCACATCCCAAATCTGCAGATACGTAAAAGAAGTGTCTGGGAAAAAATTCATTGTTGGCACAGAGATTGGAATCATTCATCGACTAAAAAAGGATAATCCGGGAAAGGAGTTTATTCCAGCCTATGAAGGGGCTGTCTGTCCTAACATGAAGTTGAACACTTTGGAACGAATTTACGCCTCTCTCAAAGAAGAAACACACCCAGTGACGGTTCCAAATCGACTCGCAAAGAAAGCTAGAAAAGCCTTGGAAAAAATGCTGAACTTTCACGATTAGGAAACTATAGTCAATTTAGCTTGCTTTACACCCTTTCTTGTTGTTATTTCTTGAGTTAGTTCTTTGATTTCGTTGGCGTCTCCTTTGAGAGCGATGGTTTCTAAGCAGTCTCTTTCGCTAAGATGAACGTGCATAGAAGAAGAGATCACGTTGCGGTGTCTATGTTGAGTATCAATCAGAGCATCTTCTAAACCTTTGGCTTCATGGTCATAAACCATCACCAACACCCCAATCTTTGTTCCCTCCTGCTCACGAAGCCATCTGGATTCATTGACAAAGGCTCTCACAGAATCCTGAATAGCCTTAGACCTACTATCATAACCCATTCTATCTATTGTTTCGTCAAACTCTTTAAGTAGGTTGGGCGGAAAGGTAACGCCGACACGAACAATTCTGGTCATATACTTCACTTTACGTAATAATTGTGTGCTGAAACCATAAAGTATTTATGTGTTTAGTAACACTTTTTTGAAAAAAGGTGTTACTATGCCATATTTTAGCACTAGAGACATTGTTGCAATTGTGATATGCGCCGCGTTATGGACTGCTTTAAACAGTACCATTGCCCCGGTTTTCTTTGCGGCAACTCGCTTGCCCTTTCTATGTGACTTCTTCGCCTTTGTGTCACTAATACTGGTTATTTGGTGGACGAGAAGATTTGGTGCAGCCTCTTTAACTGGATTAATCGTTACTGGGTTAAGTTTAGCATTCCGTCCAGGAGCAACTCAAATGATTGGTTTTGCGGTGGCAAGCATCGCTTTCGACATTCTAACGAGAACGGTGGGTTATAGAAACTCGCTGGACAAGCCTTTGCCCACAGTCGTAGGATTAGTCTCATTCTCAACAATGTGCGCAGGCCTAGCAGGTTTAGTAATAGGAAGTTTATTCATGAACCCAGAATTTCTGACAACTATGTTTGGTGGAATATATGCTCTTGCTGGACTACACGCTGTTGGCGGTTTCATCGGTGGCATAATCGGACTTATATTAATTGAAGCCCTAAAGACTAGGATAGTTACTCCGAAAGGCTTGAAATGACCATTCAATAGGAGCGTGAACATAGTGATACTTCAGTCCAATATTGACACTGCATTGAATAATATTATAGAGAAAGCAGTTGATTTTCACGGCCACTTAGGACCTTTCCTCGTGATAGGCGTGAGGATAGGACTCATCGGACTGAGAGAACTCGGATTGAAAAAAAGCACTGAAACACCACATGTTACGGCATTACTGGAGTATTCTGTTCCCTTCTCATGCGTCTTAGATGGGCTTCAAGTGACCACTGGATGCACTTTTGGAAACCAGAAATTGACCTTAAAAAACTCTTCTGGCATTGCAGCCGAATTTCAACTGCCAAACAAAAAACAAGTGACGGTTTCGGTCAATCAAATCACCTTTGACAAGTTGAAGAAGAAACTGTTATTAGAAAAGGTTTCTAATCATGAAATACAAGAACTCGCCCAACTCATCGCATCTATGCCTGAAGAAGACTTGTTTGTGATAAGAAAGGAGTGAAGTTTTCCTAAACTTTGGTTCCTATGCTTAGATTACCATGCAGGATCTTGAACTTGCAAGGCTGAGACTCAAGGTAAAGAAACTCTCGCTCGTAGTAGTCAAAAATGAGAAGGCTATTTTCGAAACCAAATCTCATGGCGTTAAGGGTTTTCTTGAAGCCATCGAACTTGTTGACAGAGAACTAACCGGCTCCTCAGTGGCTGATAGGATTGTGGGACGGGCAGTTGCTTTGACATACATATCAGAGTTGAGAAACGCAACCCTAAAAGATGTGAACTCCTTATAAATTATTTGGAGGAGACAAGTGCTTTGAAGACTACTGGTTCGTTATTTTTTCTTCTGTTACTCTACTCGATTTTTCTGAACACGTCCTTCGTTGCGGGTGACGTTCATCCTTTAAACCTCACCGTTGCCACTCATAAGTCAGTATATTTTCAGGGAGAAAGAGTAGAGGTCAGTGGAAATTTGAGTGTGGGAATCAATCCCATTCCTAATTGGCCAGTAGCCGTATCCATAAACTTTCCAAATGGGACCTTTCTTCTTCACGCAACCCTTAATACTACCCAGTATGGCGACTTCGCTACGACTTTTACTCTGCCCCCTGAAACTAAGTCAGGAAATTACACAGTGTTCTCTTCAGCTCAATGGAATGACCAATACGCGATAAAAGAGGCTGCCTTCAAGATTAAATCCACCGAACAAGGCGAGGGTGTGCAACCACAAATTCCTCAAAAACCTTCGCCTGTCTCCTCAGTTCTCTTGGCATTTGTTGCAACCGGCGTTGCATTCAGCCTAATAATCTTGGGGCTGATTTTTTTGGGGTCGGTTAGATTTCAGAAGAGAGTGGAGGCGCCAGTTGCTCCTGTGACCCCGATAACTCCAATTAGGAAGGTAGATTTAGTAGGCTATAAAAAATGTGCGAAATGTGGAAGAACGTTTCTAGGAGTTCACACTTTCTGTCCTTACTGCCTCACTTTTCATGGCAAGAACGGGTATGTCGAGAAAACAACTGTCTAAACATAACAATCTTTAAATTCAAACGACTTATCGTGAACAAGGCTGAGTGAAACAAATGTGTGAGTTCAAAGTTTTGCTCAAAGGAAAGATTGTGTTTGAGGACGCAATTTACGCAAAGGCGGACAATGGTAAGGTAACTGTCAAAGATGTTATTGGCAATTCCAAAACGTTTGAAAACTGTAAGATTGCGGAGGTAAATGTGAACTCAGAACGCCTAGTCTTGTCCTCCATCTAAACAATAAGGTGGATGTAGCAGAACACTCGTGCGATTTTTGTTTACGAAACATTCAATACATGAACACGAAGAAAAGGGATTTCAATGAAGGTTGCGGTTTCAGGCAAAGGGGGAGTTGGCAAAACTCTAGTTGCTGGAGTCCTAGCCGCCTTCTTTGCGAAGAAAAACCTCAAGGTATTGGCCATTGACGCTGACCCCTCACCCAACTTGGCGTTAACCCTTGGAATACCCATAGACCAAGCTAGAATGATCATTCCAGTTTCTGAAAACACGAAGTTAATAGAGTCAAAAACAAAGACCGAGTTTGAAGGAGTCTACAGACTCTCTTTCTCCGTCGATGACATCATGAAAGATTTTTCAGTAAAATCCCCTTATGGCGTCAACTTGCTTGTCATGGGAACCGTCAGGTCGGCTGAAAGCGGGTGCACATGCCCCGCCAACTCTGTCGTTAGAGCGTTGCTTCGTCACTTGCTTCTAGAGCGTAACGAGTTTGTTGTGATGGACATGGAGGCGGGAGTTGAGCACTTGGGCAGAGGCACCGCAAAACACATGGACACAATGCTTATAGTAAGTGACTCAAGTTTCAAGTCTTTAGAGACGGCTAAAAGAATCTGTGAACTGGCAACCGAGATGGGCATCAAGAAGGTTTTTCTCATCGGGAACAAAGTTGCGAGTGTCCATGAAAGCGAATTGATTGAACGATTTACTGTAAAGAATGAAATTTCGTTGCTGGGCTTAATCCCATACGACAAAACCATAATGAAAGCGGACATGACAGGAGAGACACCCCTGAAATATTTTAGTGCCTCGGAAGGCATTGTCTGTATTCAAAAAATAGGTGAAACTCTTCTCAACTTGAAGGCGTGAACCAGAATGAGGAAAATGTCTTTAAGTAACGGGGCTGTGTAAGTAGAAAGGAGAAATTGTTATGGAATCCTCGGAAAAAAGGATCATAGGGTCCCTTTTACTCTTGTCGGGTCTTACAGCCCTCGCCATCGGCTTGTACACGGGACAGTTGGATGTGGTTTTGGAGATCATGAAAAGGGTCTTTCAGGCTGTAATTGCTTGAGTTGAGGGCTTTTTAGATTTTTGTGTGTGCGTGTGTGAGAGTCTCTCTATAGAGGGGGGAGAGACAGAGACGGGTATAGCTAGGTCTAGGAGAGGTTTTATGTGTGTGACTTTATCTCTCTTCGGGATAAGATGCTGAGAAATTTTGGTTTTGGCTGTCTGATTTTGGAATGGGGGTTGCTTTAGGCTCTGTTAGGTTTGATAAAGCTTTATCATTTATTATCAAGTTTATCAATTCGTTATTTCTCTTCCAGTTAGAGTGAAAGGGATTGAGGCTTAAGGATAGTCTTCTTGGGAGATGTGGCATTTACTGTGGCGCTTGTAGACTTTATGCTTTGAAGAAGTGTGAGGGTTGTTTGAACATTTATCCGATGGTGGAAGAAGCGAAGTGTCCGTATTATAAGTGTGTGGTCAAGAAGGGGTTGCGTACCTGTGGTGAATGTGAAAGTTTTCCGTGTGAGCATCACTATGGACCTATGGCTGTGTACGCCAAAGTGTACATAGACTGGAAAAAGAAAGAAACTGGAAAAGCACATAGAAATGGGTAAGAAAGTTGTTAGGTTAGGATTGTTTTTCTTTATTGTTGATATCAGATGGTTCTTCCAAAGTTTGTGACTACGCGATAGATGTCTCTCATGTCGATTTTGCCGTCTTTGTTGAGGTCTGCGTCAGGGTTCCATCTCGGGTGTTCTGGATAGGACCCGAAGGCTTTGGCGATTTCGTAGACATCTGTCATGTCGACTTTTCCGTCGCCGTTTATGTCGCCTAGTATTTTGACTTTTACTGTGGTTGGGCTTGTCATGGTGTTGTCGGCTGTGTCTGTTTCGCCTGTGAGCGGTGGGATTTCTGCCTTTATTGTGTGCACTGTTATGTCTGTTGTTGTCCAAGTGAAGATTATGGATGTGTTGGCTTGTGGAGCGAGATTATTGATTGTCATAACGCCTATGATGTGTTCTATTCCTTCTAGTTCGTATTTGCATGTGACCGTGAAGGTTTCGGTGAAGATTCCTTGGTTTTGAACAGTAGCTGTGATGTTAACAACTTGTCCAACATAAACTTGAGTTGCAGAGGACACAACATCAACTAAAGCGACATCATGAATTTCAATCGTTGGAGGTACAGTCCAAGGATTCATAATTGGATAATTGTCTCGATTGTTCGCATCAATAATGTATGGTGTGTCGCCAATTCCATCGCTTCCAGTCTCATTCTGATATGACCCATTAAACAGGTCTATCCCGTTGTAGTCACTCCAATAGTTACCACCAGACGGACAAGGTGGTGGTGAGTAACGAGCGTTCCAATCATTCACTGATTCATAGTTATATGCTTGAACTATGTTGTTGACGAAGTTATTGTTGTATATTGTGTTGCTGTTAGAAAAGGACAAGAAAATTCCGCTAGAGTATAGTGAGCCATTCCATCCATTGTTTTCTATGTGATTTCGCTCTATCCAGTTATTGTCAGAGGAAAGAAGCACAACACCTGCTTCATCGTTGTTTCTTATAATATTGTCATATATGAAATTGTGCGGTGCGATGGCAAGTCCTATGCCAAGATAGTTGCTTATCATAACGTTCTGCCATATGGTGTTATATTGACTAATGAAATATAATGCAACGGCACAACCATCGTTGCCCATCATCAGATTGTTTGTTATTATATTATCCTTAGCCTCTGGCCATTCTAAGTGAACACCATCTACAAGGTTGTCCATTATAAAATTGTTTGCTATTGAACAATGAGAAGTGCTGAGCCAAAATCCGTTATATCCATGCTGTATTGTAAATCCTCTTACAACAACGTTCTCTGAAACGATAGTAAGCACATCCCCAGTCCAATTTGCATCAATGATTGTTGCAACCTTGTTTTCTCCAACAAGCATCACTGTTCTATTCACAACAACTCCTTCGTAGTATGTTCCTGAAGAAACAAAGATAATGTCTCCTTCATCTGCATTGTTAATAGCTTCTTGTATTGTTGGATAATCATCCGGAACCATAATTGTCGCAGGTTCATATCCATATTTTAGCATAAGAAGCCGTTCATATTCAAATGCTCCTTGCAATCCTCTCAGAACTCCTACGAGTTGTCCTGAATCATAGTAAGGTTTGACTTCGGAATAAGTATCTTCAGTGCATCCTGCACCCACTGGCACCGCACGCGCGTGTATCTGTCTTATGACTTCGTCTACTCCAAGAGTTCCAGCGGTGATTTCCATCCAGAAGTCAAAGTCTTCTGCTCTCCTTACGTTCTGCATTAGAGGTATCGTACTCACAAGGGTTCCTTGGAAATCTGTTGGTTTGGCAGCCCAGGCATCGGCAGCGAAATTAGACATGCCAACCTCTCCACCGGCAATGTAACCAAGATAAACAAATTCAGTTCCATATTCTGGAAGATTTTGGAAGCCCTCACCATAAACATGTGTGAATATGTCTTCTCCTATTGGGGCTCCTGTAGGCCAGAAGGCTACTCCGACAACCCGAAGTCCTAACACTTTGCAGTGAAAAAGAACAGCTTTAGCTTGAGGGTCGTTCTCCGGTCTTGCAACTGGACCGTAATCAAAGTTAAGAATCACAACTGACCCTAGCGAAAGAGACTCTATGAAGTTGTAAATTCCCAGCGTTTCTTCACTTGCTTCTGCTTTCACCTTCGCTACAAACTGTATACTTGACATCAGCGATAGTAACAAAACAGAAGCAAAAATCAGTGGAACGCTTTTCCTGTTCATTTCTCTCTCCTCTATTCTACAAATATATGATACAAGCATTTAAACCTTAAGAAACACTCTTCTATTCGATTATTCTTTCTCATACGATAAAGTTTGATAGAATTTTAACACAGAAGGGTCTTCGTAGCAATTGAACGAAGTTTTACCCTGTTGGATTCTCAAAGGACTCCTAAAAGAACAGTTGCGAAGCACACTCTATTTTAGTTGTTTGATGAGTTCTTGGAAGTCGTCTACCCACACCGATACGGTGTCAACCTTTGGAATCTTCTTCAACACCTCTTTTAACAGAGGCTTCCAAGTATTCTCATGTTCCCTTTTAGCGTAAAGCTCCTCTATCTCCAAGTTGTTCTCGTGCAGATGCGAAATTATAAACCCCACGATTTCGCCATTTTCTTCGGCGGCGAGACAGAACTCTGGAAAACCTTTGAAATGCCATTCCGTGTGCTCCTTTTCCTCTTCAACGTCTATCTCTGGGCATTTTTCAGCCAGCAGCTTAACGATATTATCCAACTCTGAGAGGTCTAGTTTTCTTATTTTCACTTTCTCACCTCCACATTCCATGACCGTTAAAATGTTATTATCCGTTGGGGCTGACTACGTCAACCTTCACAAATATATTGACAGACACCAAAATTATCTGGGGAAACCAACGGCAAAAACCGAACACAATGAGTCCATAACAGAAAAGGACAGACAACTCATACAACTACTCATCGAAAACCCTAAACTAACAAACACAAGAATAGCGAAGACATTGGGCGTTTCTAAGCAAGTCGTATCTGAAAGGAGAAGAAAACTCGAAAGCGAAGGCATCATCCAAGACTACGTGTTCTGGAACATAACCCCCAGAGTCAAGTTAACCAAGGAATTCAAAATCACACTCAAAGACGCCAACGAGACACACACCAAGGAACTAACTGACTACCTCCAACACAACTGGAGAGTCGCATTTGTCTGGCTCTCAGAAAACCGAAAAACAGTTTCAGGCATCATCTTAACCAACAAAGACACCTCTTTCATAAACGTCGTCAAAGACGAATTCCCATTCGTCGACAGCATTAAACTGCAACCCATCCAGATCAAGAAATTCCTAGGCGAAAAAGTGGTCACAGAAAGAAGGGATGAGCAGAACCTCAAAGATTTGGCTCGTAAAGAGGCGCTAAGGCTTTCAGAAAAGAAAAGCGTGAACTCAGTGCTATTTCACGCAAACCCCAAAGACAACTCTATTCATCTAGTGGTGTTAAGAAACAGGCGTTTTCACCACTCCCCAACATTCACTTCTACAGATAAAATCCTGAACAAAACCTATGTTCACGTTGACTATGGAAACTATGAAACACTGAAGAATATGATGCAAAACAGAAGAGAGAGAAGATGGATCAGAAACCTACAAGTTATATACACGAAAAACAACAGAGAAGAAAGACGAATCAAACACCTTCTCAGACTCGCCAAACACATCTAACCACTCTGCACCTTCTCGTACATCTTCTCAAGAGTCCACCTAATAGTAGACTTCAACTCCCTCAACCTCTCAGAACCAACATTCTTGATGGTGATCTCCCGAATCACGTCCCCATCACGAACAATGCTGTAAGAAAGAATCTTGTCTGGAGTGACATCGCCCGTCCTTGTGGCTTCTTGATCTCTCTCCTGCATCTTCGCCAGCACACGCTCCACCAGAAAAGGCATAAAGGGCGGAGTGTTAACATCAAACGTCTTATCTTCTGCAGGAACAACTCGTATAGACTCCTCTGCAACGTACAGAGTTGCCAAGAGGTCGCCAGCCACAGTCTTTAAGGGAACCACTTCTTCAAACTCGATTTCAGACGACGCAACAGCAGGCTCTACAGCAGCCAAAGGCGTAGGAGCTGGCTTTCCCACTTCAGCCCTTTTAAATCCCTTCTGCAACAGCTGTGCATCAACAAACTCGAGCACAGTTCGCAATCCCTCCAATTCCGTCTCCGTCTCCTTTATCCTCTTTTCCAACAGGCTTCGAAGCTCGGCAATCCTCTTTAGTTTCTCCTCTTCCTTCCTTTCAGTCATCCAATTCCCATCAAACCATTAGAGAGGTTGCTTATCAAGGCTTCCTCATTAGTTATAAGCTTATAAACAATCAAATCAATGTAGACTTAGGATGTACGATTTCAACCTCCTCGTCTCTTGTTCTTGGGACAACTACGGAAAAGCAAAGGGCGAGATAATCCACCTTTTAGGAAGGCTTGGCGACAAAAATCCATACGTCAGACATACAATTGCAAGGGGAATCATTGGAGTAAGAACATGCCTAAATTCCAGAGAAGTCATTCGGGGTTTACGGGAAATTTTTAACCAAGACCCACTCGTCATTCAACACACTTTCAAATGGGTCCCGGTTGATCTCTGGACACCCTCAGACACAGAGTCTATGAAGGCAGGGACCATACAACTCAAAGATAGAATTAAAAAAGGTGAAAAGTGGCGCATGACCGTGGAAAAACGCCGCTACACCCAACATCACAAAATGGACATCATAAAAGAAATAGCCGAAATCATCGACGAAAAGGTTGACCTAGAAAATCCCGACAAAATCCTGCGCATCGACATAATCGGCAAGTACGCTGGAATATCCCTTTTAGAGCCAAAAGAAATATTTTCTATATCAAAACTTTAATCGATCATTGTTAGAACACCAATTGATAATGAAAAGACGAAAGAAGGACTGGCAAGATTTATTAACCTGAATATTGAAACAAGCCTGAAATTCGTCGGAAAATTTAAGGATTATGATGCAGTTTTCCAATATTTTTCCAAAAAACTCACACTCTTTTGGCGGTTTTGCGGAGTTTCTGTTAAACAAGTTTAAATTTTAGTATGGAAAAAGGTTCTGGAAGTAAAACACACAAGGAAACCTTTGTCATGACTGTAGCATTGAATGTCCCAAGGGTCTGGGAGATTCTCAATAGTTTCAAAGACTTTTGCCAATCAAAGGGGTGGAAAACCTCAAAGCACGAAGATTGGGTTAAGGCTGACAAAAAGTATCACAACTTCTTGTGGGTTCGAAAAATCTATCCATCTACTTTTCGAAAAGTCGCAATGAATCACAAGTGCGCAATTCGTGAAGGTGTTTCCTACCATGTTGTGAAAACTGAGTACACGGCTTGGCTGTTTCCAGAAAAACCTCCAAAGACGTTAATGAAAACAATAATGGGTAACGAGGAACTCTTGAGAGGAACTGCAGTTTATGACTTGAGCTCCGTGTATGCTGGTAAGCTTTCCTGCTGGAAGTTAAACAAAACTGATAGTGTGGTTTTCCAAGAGTTCGAAAGGTTTCTGCAAGAAAATTGTGGGATCGATGTTAAGTCCAAATGGCTCGAGGACTCGAAGATATGAAGATTAAAAATCGGGGAAACGTTCTAGACGATTTAGATTGGCGCATTCTTCAAGTTTTGCGAGAGGACGCAAAGCAAACATACGTGGAGACTGGTCGCCGCCTTAAAGTGGCACACTCAACGGTTCACGAACGGATCAAAAAAATGGAAGAGCAAGGAATCATCGAGAAATACACTGCAATCGTGAACCTTGAGAAGGCTGGAGCAAGACACATCACGGCAATTATGACCGTGTTTACGGACCCAAAAGAAAGCGGGAATGTGGCAGAGAGGCTATCAAAGTTTGAAGAGGTTTTGGAAGTCTTCACATCCCTTTCGGAAGAATTACTGATAATCGCGAAGGTAACTGCAGAAGATCAAGAGAAACTGCACTCATTCATTGCACATTCAGTAGCCCCTCTTCCCGGAGTACTCAGAATTCGAACTTCAATAATTACTAAAAAATATAAGGAGGAGATGTTCTCCATCAAAGGAGGTCAAACCTCAAATGAAAGACCCTAAGCGGAGAAGGTTATTTATAGCCAATTACTACACCATTCCTGAAGTGGAGGAATTCATGTGAAGTCTTTTTCCTCTAGTTCTCGAATCCTCAGAAAACTCCCAAGAGAAAACGCATTCTACTTCTTCACATCCATCGGCAATTATACTGGAGTGAGTGCGGAATCTCTTGAGGAATTCATCCAGAAAATTAAAGAGGTGAACACTAAATCATTGGAATTTCATCTTTATCGAGGAGACTTCCAAAAATGGGCAGACGAAACCCTGGAAGATAAGGAACTAGCTGAAAAAATCAGAAACTTGCAATCGTTAAAGCCTATGGGAAACACTTTACGAGACCAACTTTGCTTCATTGCCTTAAAACGATTTGAAGAACTGAAGAGACAAACTTTGTAACAGATCACGCCCATATCAGTGACTCCAAGGGTCAGATAACTTATGAAATCGTTTCCAACTTCTTTGGGATAATAGTCAAGTTTGCTCCATGTCCAAGTTGGGTCAGAACTTATCCCTTCCACTGCTGTTTTTATTGTTTGGTTTTGCTGAAGAAGGCTTTGAAGCAGGCGTATCGTCGAATCGTCAGTGTGGTTTATTGCAACAGGGCCAGTCCAGCTAATGTAGACTTTGGCGCCCTTTTGATGAAATTCTTCTGCCATGGTTGTATGGTTTAGTCCTTCGCAACCCATCATAATAATTGAAGTGTTCTTAAAAGTCCCTATCATCCTATCCCTAACAAACCACTCCGTTATTCCGAGGTATTGGGGGCCTCCTTCGGTAAAAAAGGCGATTGCTAGTCGATAGGTCTCTAGATCGTTGCGGTATTTTGCTTCGGTGGTTTCATTGTAGATTTCAGAAGTGAACAGTCCTAGGAAAGGTCCTTCCGATGTTTCATTTTGTATTGTTGCAGAGTGCACTCTCAGAAGTATCAATTTGTAATCCTGAGTTGGAAGATTTGTATAAAAATCAATTGTAACTTGTTCACCACCATAATAAGTAAAATCGAAACCGGCATCCTCTAGAATTGTTCTACAATCCTCTTTAAAAGTTTCGTTTTTTGTTTGGGGGTTCAGGCTTAAGTGGTCCACTAGCGTGGCTTTTGGGGAGCTTGTGTTACCATCAGGAAGTGGGGTTTCAGTGTGAAGTAAAGAATAAGCGAGAAAGCATATGAAAATAAGACCTATGGCAACGATTCCATATATCATTTTGTTTCTTAATTTGCCTTTTTTACGTTTTTCTCTTAGGGGCTTACGTCTTTGCATAGATTCTGCCTAGCTATAGAACCATTGGTGTTTCTTTTATTGTCTTCTCTTTTTGCGCCTAATCAAAATAACGGATGCGGTTGTGGCAGCCAGAAGGAGAGCCATCAGCCCCACTTGGCTTTGGCCTTGTATGGAAGGTTTGTCCACCTTAAACAAGATCATTTCACCTCCAACAGCGGGAGGTGAAGGAGCCTTTCTAAAAACTGCTTTCAGGGTTCCACCGCACGTGATGGTTACGGTTGTGGGATTAGCAGTTGTGCTTGAGACTTGGACGTTGCCAACGGTTTCCCAGTGATCAAACACCCAGCCTACTGGAGCGTTGGCGATGGCTGGTCCGGAAGTGCCATAAGTGAATGTACCAGATTGACCGTTGGTGTAGGTTCCCCCCTGGAAAGAGATGCTGCCAACAGTAGAGGGATCAGTATAGAACGTCACTGTACAGGTGACTCGTTTGAAGAATGCCTTGAGGGTGCCACCACAGGTGATTGTCACGGTTGTCGGGTTTGTGGTTGTGCTTGAGACCTGGACGTTTCCCGTTGCTTCCCAGCGATCAAAAACCCAACCAGCAGGAACGTTTGCGGTGGCTGGACCAGAAGTACCATACGGGAACGTGTCAACCTGACCATTCGTGTAGGTTTTACCTCCGAAGGAGATACTGCCAGCGGTTGAGGGATCGGTGTAAAATGTGACACTGCAAGTGACCCGTTCAAAGAACGCCTTGAGGGTGCCTCCGCAGGTGACGGTCACGGTTGTGGGATTGGCGTTCGAGTCTGAGACCGTGACGTTGCCAGTGGCTACCCAGTGATCAAACATCCAGCCTGTAGGTGGGTTTGCGGTGGCAGGTCCAGAGGTGTCACACGGGAAGGTGTCAGACTGCCCATGACTGTAGGTTCCACCTTTAAAGGAGATGGTGCCAACAGTGTCAGGATCGGTGAGGAAAGTGACCGTGCACATGATATGAGTGAAGACTGCGTGGAGGGTGTGGTCGGCGTCCATGTGGACGGTAATGGGGTTGGCTGAGCCAGCAGGGTAGCCGTCGAGCTCCCAATGGTCAAACCGGTAGCAGGTATCAGGGATGGCGATGACAGACACGTTAGTACTACAAGGAAAGACGTGAACACCTGGAGAGGGACTGGTCGTTCCGCCAGTTGTTGTAGTGATCGTCAAGGTGTAGTTGATTTTTGTAAAGACCGCATGCAATGTGTGATTAGCGTCCATATGAACGGTATAAGGATTAACTGAACCTACATCCACGCTGTCAAGTTCCCAGTGGTCAAACCGGTAGCAGGGGTCAGGAATAGCCGTGACTTGAACGTTGGAACTGCAGGGATGCTGGTAAGCACCGGGAACAGGAGATGTAGTTCCACCAGAAGTGGAGGTGATCGTCAAGGTGTAGTTGATCTTGGTGAAGTGGGCTGTAACGGTTTTGTCACTATCCATGGTGATTGTGTCGGGGGTTGTAGAACCCGTCAAGTCGCCGCTCCAGTGGGAGAAGGTCCAGCAGGGATCAGGAATAGCAGTTAGGGTGACCTGAGTGCCGCAAGGATAAGTTAGTTGGTCAGGATTCTTTGTCACGGAACCGCTGCCAACAACGTTAACCGTCAAGGTGTACTCTATCTGGACGAAGACTGCGTGGAGGGTGTGGTCGCTGTCCATGTGGACGGTGTAGGGGTTGGCTGAACCGACGTCCACGGTGTCGAGCTCCCAATGATCAAACAGGTAGCACGGGTCAGGAATGGCGGTGACAGGAACATTAGTGCTGCAGGGATAAGTGTGTGCGCCAGGAGAAGGACTAGTTGTACCGCCAGGAGTTGTGGTTATGGTCAGGGTATATGTGATCTGAGTAAAGACCGCGTGCAAAGCGTGATCGGAGTCCATGTGGACTGTGTAGGGATTAGCAGAACCAACAGGAGATCCGTCGAGTTCCCAATGATCAAACTCGTAACAGGGATCATTGATAGCCGTGACTTGAACGCTGCTGCTGCAGGGATGCTGGTAGGAGCCTGGAGCAGGATTGGTGGTTCCACCAGGGGTGGTGGTGATGGTTAGGGTGTACTCTATCTGGTTGAAGACTGCTTTGAGGGTTCCGCCACAGGTTATTGTTACTGTTGTCGGATTGGCTGATGTGTTCGAAACTCCTACGTTGCCCGTTGTCTCCCAGTGATCAAACTCCCAGCATGGAGGAGCGTTAGCAGTGGCAGGGCCAGACGTGCCATAAGCGAAAGTGTCAGACTGACCATGGGTGTAGGTTACACCCATGAATGTGATGTTGCCGATATCAGAAGAATCTGTATAGAACTCAACCAAGCATTGTATCTGTTCGAAAACTGCGGTGAGATTGCCGCCACACGTGATTGTGAACGTTGTAGGATTATCTGTTGGGCTTGAGACCTGGACGTTGCCCATTGCTTCCCAGTGATCAAATTCCCAGCCCGCTGGAGCATTTGCCGTTGCTGGTCCAGAAGTGCCATACGTGAAATTCTCAACCTGACCGTTCGTGTATGTTCCACCCTGGAAAGAGATGTTTCCAACCGTTGAAGGCTTAGTGTAGAAAGTAACAGAGCATAGTAGAGGCCCTTCGACAACTATCGGAACGTCCCTGTGTCCACTGGATATTGGAGTGCATGGCACTGACGTGATATCGTGAATGTGCGTGTGGACTTTGGAGCCTGGATAGTTGTGAGCGCCAATCGCCACGTGAACCTCAAACATCAAGGTGCAGATGTCGTCCTCATTGATGGTAAATGTCCAATTCCATTGAAGCTGCTGTATTCCAGACTCCCAACCGTCCTTCACTAGCCCAGAAATAGTTGGGGGGGGTACTGGGGCACCGTTTCTCCACATCGTCCAGTTCCTGACATCGTCAAGTCCAAGCCAAGTCGAATCGTTATAGTCGTGGTGAACCACCACAGTTAACTGATATGAATATTTCTTGGTGTTTGTGACCTCAATCTTGTACGGAACCCATTGACACTCGTAATAGCCTTTGACATCGCCATGCGTCCAGCCTGGGGACGGTTCAAGGGTGTAGCCCCATAATTCGGGGGTAATGGCTCCTTCTCTAAATGTTGTTGTCGCTGTGTTGGTTCCGTCTGTCGCAGTTACGGTATATGTTCCTGCTATGCCGTTCAACTGGTACGTGCAGGTGAAGTTGCCAACATCATCAGTCACAGCATAAACCGTATCACTCGTCGCATCTGGCCTTACTATGGTAACAGTAACATTCGCTAGAGCTTCGAATCCGCTGCCAAATACAGTGACAGTTTCATAGTACTCATAGTCTGCCTTATCTGTCCAAATCGTCGCCGGATAGGTAAACATCACATTCTCTATTTTGGTTTGATCGGATAAGGGTAAGGCGCCATCATCAACCCTTAAGCGGACATATTTGGAGCTCTGCGAAGTTGTGACCTCAATGTAATATGCCACTTCCAGATAGTCTGTCTGGTCAACAACCGTGTAACCAGACCAACTGTATATTCCTGTTAATGTTTCCCAAGCATTAGTTAGTGTTATGCAAGGCGAGTTTGCAACATTTGTTGCTATGGTTGTCCTGATTGTGTTATCACTTTTCCTGATTAATATGTTAATGTCACCATGCGCTACAACCGACGATGCTTGTGCGCTTCTCATAGCCCTATATGTAACACTCCATGTTGAAGCCGGAATCGAAACAATCCCACTTAACGAATAAACCCATCTCCCCATAAGTTTCCTGCCAGTCGACGCAGCAGAAGCATTCAATGTAATCGCGGATCCATCTGCAGACCCTAATTTATGCAGGTAGTAACTAACGCCCCCTACTGTTGTTGTTTCTGCGTGGGCATACAATGTATTGGTTGAAGTACCGCTTTCAACATATGTTACAAAAAAGGGAAATGTGACTACTAAAACCACTATAAAAATAAATGCGAAACGTCTAGGCAGACGTAACAGTTTCAGATTCCCTTCTCCCTTCTCTCTTCAGCAGTAATTAAATATTATTTACTATCAAATCAGTAATAAGCCTTACGGAGCTATCTTCTACCCTTTTGAAGCGAATAATGGAAATTTTGGTACGAGACTTGCCACTGCTTAGCGCTTTGCATACGATGCGGGCAACATTGGTAAACGGCCAAAAGCAACAGTCCCAATGAGAAAACTATTTTGTCCCTTTTAACCATTTTCGTGCTTTTCTCCTTTCTCTTACTGACAAAAATCCGCTTCAGCTAACTTAAACCTTCTGAAAGAAAATTCTATAGTAAAAATATACATGACCATGCAAATATTCCAATTTGGGAAACATGGCTATAGAATGGGTTTCAAGATCTTGAGATAAACCCGTTTAAGGTATTTCTGAAGAACGTGGCTATAGATTAGGTAAAAAGGAAAAAGAGATTAGTAAATTAGTCTTTTACACGCAAAGATCACCGAGAGTAGCGTATTAGAGATTGAAAGCCCATTTCTATTCTAATTATTCTATCAAGATGTTAAAATGTCTGTCATGATTGGATTAGTTGCAGTTACTGGCGTATTGAGCATGCGATTTCGATTTTAAAATAAAAAGAGGGGGAGTTAATTGTTTGGTTTTGTACCATAAGCCTTGGATTTTCCAAAGGCCTTCTTAGTTGCAGCAACAGCAATGAGTGTCAAGGTCAAGAGTATTGGCAGTATTAGGAGGGAAGAAAACTCTGGTATGACAGTAATACAGACACCAAAAGAGATACCATCCTGTAGTTCTACGTCAGGAATAGGACCATCAGGGGTCTCGAGAAACGTGTCTTCTCCATACGGTCTCGAGAAGTTCAGACAAGACTTGCCTACTTCGATGCCCTTGAACTCTATTTGGCATAGCGTGCCGTTTCCGGTGAAGGTGTCTTCGCCTAGGAGGCAGCAGCCATACAACACATAGGAGTGCGTAGCATTTACCCGCAGCACTACTGGGTCAACTGGTATGTAAGATTTACCAGCGAATACGTGGTCTGCAGGGTACTCAGCGCCTGTGCAGTTTAGGATCGTTGGGTCAAAGTACAACGTAATCTGCCAACTACCCAAATCGGAAACCTCGGCAACGGTGATGTTCACTACAACGGTTTGATTTATGTCTATGGAACTCTTCATTGGAGCTACAATAATACTTGTACTCGGATCACACTTTGCAGGTTTCGGAATTAGAGCAACCGCCATAGTCAAAATCAATGTCATGTAGAGAATAGTTACCCCGGCGACAGATAGTTTTTTTTTCTTCAACAACTTTCATCTTCAGTTCATATGTAATTATTGTTTTTAAATTTTTCCTCAGAAAAAAATAGTGGGTGGGGATTAGGGGCAGAACTTTCCAAAGTTCTTAGCAACCATGTAGATGTCGCGCATGTCAACTATGTTGTCCCGGTTTAGGTCGGCTAGGGGGTTCCACCTTGAATGGCCTGGATAGGATCCGAAGGCTCTTGCCACCTCGAACACGTCTGCCATGTCAACTTTGTCATCATTATTAATGTCTCCAAAAATCCTGACTTTTATGGTGCCATTAACCTGTTTGTTATTGGTTGTGTTCGCTTCACACGGGATTATGGTGGCTTCTCCAGTCATCGTATAATTGTGACATGACGTAACTAGGGAGGTGTTCCATGTAAAGATTTTGGTGACCTCTGTTTCAGAAGGCAGGTCTGTCACATGTTGGGTTCCAATTAGCTCGGTGTCATAGTATGCTTTCACGTCGAAAGATTCTTTTCGGAGTCCCAAATTCTTGACAGTCACGGTAATGTTAACTGTTTGGCCTTGGTACACCCATTCACGAGATGCAATAACATTTGTAACGGTCAGATCTGTTGAAAAAACTTTTACTGTGCCATCTATGTATGTGTTGTCGGCTGTTTTCGTCTCGTATGGTAGTATGGTGGCTTCTGCTTTTATTGTATAATTTATACACGTTTCAACTGTTGAGGTGTTCCATTTGAAGGTTTTAGTAACTTCTGTGTCAGGAGGCAGGTTCGCGACATGCTGGGTTTCAATCAGGTTAGCGTTGTAGTATGCTTTCACGTCGAAAGACTCCGCTTGGTTTCCCAGGTTTTTAGCTGTTACGTTTATGTCTACTAACTGTCCTTGGTAGACCCAGTCATGAGAGCGAACTACATTTGTTATCGCTAGGTCTTGGATGAGTGTTGCGAAGAATCCGTCTATTGCGGTGTGGGGTATTGGTTGACCCGCGTGGTCTGTGAGCACGGTGTTTGTCAAGTCGAGGGGTGTTGCTCCCATTGCGTCAACGTGGAATGTTATTCTCACCAAAGCAAGCGGAGACTCTGTTGTGATTGGGGTTGGATATGTGAGTTTGACCCACACGTATCCTGCTTCATCGTCTGAGATAAACTTGGATGATGGAGTTTGATTTTGAACTTTAAATATCTCAATAGTCACGCAGGACAGGATATCGGTTTTATATGTGAGGTTGAATTCGCAAATGCGCAAGTTTGCAACATCATCGATTGTCACGTTGATTGCGAATGTTGAGGATGGACCCATTGTAGGATCAATTATTTCTGGAGGGTCTACATAAAGTATGGTTCCTACTATCGGGGCTGCTACGAAGACCGCGTGTAGCGTGTGGTTAGTGTTCATCGTTACTTCTATTGGGTTGGGGGCTCCAACGTTTGCACCATCAAGTTTCCAGTGGTCGAGGTTGTAGCCAGCGTCTGGGATTGCAGTGACATTGACATGTGTTCCTTCGGCGTAGGAGTAAGCGCTTGGTGCGGGGTTTGTTGTTCCGCCAGCCGTTGAAGTTATTGTCAGCGTATATGTTGGAACAGCTTCTCTGTTGTCAAAGTAGCCATCCTGCAGAGTGACAGGTTCAATGAGGCCTTCGGGGCTTTCCATAAGCGTGTCTAATCCATAGGGCCTTGAGAATACTAAGGTACTGTCCCCTCGGCTCATAACCTTGAATTTTATTTGGCACAGTGTGCCGCTTCCGCTGAAGGTGTCTATGCCCATAAGGCAGCAGCCAAAACTCACAGAGCCGCCGACGTTATCTATCACTGGATCCACAGGTATGTAGGACTTACCGGCGAATACGTGGTCTGCCGGATACGACGCACTTGTGCAGTTTAAGACCGCTGGATCAAAGTAGAGCAAAATTTGCCACATACCCAGATTGACGACGTTGGCGACGCTTGCGTTGATAGTGACATCGGTGCCGGGTCCTAAAGCGGTGTCAATTATGCTAGGTGGCTTTACCATCATGATGGTTGGGTCGATGGAAGAAGATGGTATTATAATGGTTGTTACTGCGGCTAAAATTATTGCAATCAAGAGTAGTCCTAATTCTTTCTTCATAAAGTTCTCTCCGTCCTTTCTACACATAATCAAATGATGAAGCATAAGCGATATAAATTTTCTGGAATTATTCTCTACAGATTTGTGCGTTGGGAATTAGGAACACGGGCGTTTGGTGGTTATCTATATAATCCACATGAAAAATAACCTATATGAAAAACCCGAATACAGCCGGGAATATCATATTTGTTTTAGAAATTCTATGGCTTTTCTGGACCAAAAGCAAACCAATTGTCTTCCAAATTTTACTCTGTAGAAACTGAGGATGCGTGACATGATTTTAATTCCAATTTAGAGAAAAGAGGGGTTTACGGGTCTTCACCCTGTTTTCCGAAGTCTCTAGCGACTAAGTAGACGTCGCGCATGTCAACTTTTCCGTCCGGAACATCTTCTGGACCAGTTAAGTCTGCTCTCGGATCCCATCTTGGGTGTCCCGGTTCGGATCCGAAAGCCCTTGCCACGAGATATATGTCGCGCATATCGACTTTTCCATCCGGAACTCCATATGGACCGGTTAAGTCACTGACTAACACCACCCGAAATATCTCCTGATCGCCAGCAAACGAAAGCTCATAGAGTGAAGTAGCGTAAACTGTATAGTTGCCCAGAAGCCCGCCTTGGCCGGGTGTTCTGAAGCTTGTGTTAAATGTTCCTGCTGCGGACGCTATCTGAGTCTCCAAATTTGTACGGATCGCTGCGCTAGAGGCTCCCCCGCCTGTTATTGTAAAAACTGCGGACTTTTCGGGGCCGTAGGCGAATCCGCTGCTGTTCGGCCATGTTTTTAGGGCACTGGTATAAGTTGATGCTGGACCGAGGGGGGCGTTATATGGTATTCGGAATCGCGGATAGGACATCTTGGTTATTTGGTCTCCACCATTAATTGACTCATTATATAAGACAAGCAGTTTGAATGGAACCTTGTTTGAATAGTGTATGTTTAACGTTAACAGTACGTGTTGTGAAGAAGCGCCGTTGTTTCTTATAGTAAATTTGAAGCCAACATCGCCACCTAGCGAAATGCTGGAGATTGGGTAGCCGTTGGCGTCACACGGAAACGCCTCAAGAATTTCTATCGTGGAGCCCGTGGGGCCTGTTCCTGTTGGTACCGTTCTTATGATAAGAGTGTTGCCCTTCGGATCGCTCACCTGGATCGACACTAGACCATCCGAAACGGGCGAACCGTTTTGCGTTAAGTTTCCATTTATGATTATTTCCTGTCCCAGATTGTAGTGTTCTTCCGTTTCTATGATGAGTACGAGACTTTGCGCACGCGCGATTTGTGTAAAGGCTAGCATAAGAAGGACGATGAAGCTCAACGTGATTTTCCGTGAGGTTTCATGCATATCTGTCCCTTCTCTACATTAAGCTTCGATTGTAAACTATTAAATTTTCTGGAATTAAGTTCCAGTTGATCATAAAGCATAGCTGGAAAGCAATCGCTAGGTCTTAACTTTTTCAATTTATAGGGTTCTTACAGATGCTCGTGTGCTTTCTGTGAATGATGTAATAAAAGGCAGAGACGATCGGTCTACCAACTGGTTTACAAAATTTAAGAGGCTTCAAGCTGAAGGCTTAGCTGGATAGACCTTTTCAACCTGTTTAGAAAAGCATAAAAAGGAAGGAGGAATTGATGTAGACAGCTACAAGCATTCTCCGAAGCGTATGGCGACAGCGTATATGTCTTTCATGTCGATTTTCCCGTCACTGTTCAAGTCTGCGTTTGAATTCCAAGATGGATGGCCGCCGTATGATCCGAATGCTTTCGCCACGACGTATATGTCTTTCATGTCAACTTTTCCGTCGCCATTTACGTCGCCTAACATTTTGATTTTTACGGGTATTGGGCTGGATAGTTTGTTGTTGGCGATGTTTGTTTCTCCGTGTACTGGAACCGCATAAGCAGTTATTTCGTAATCGTGACAAGGCTTTATGTTTGTTGTGTTCCAGGGGAATGTTAGGGTTCTGTGTTCTCCGGGAATCAGGTCCCTGACGGTTTGTGTTCCTATGGTGTCGCCTGATGTTATGTTGTAGTAGAGGATCACATCGAAGGTTTCGTTTATTTCTCCTTTGTTCGTGACGGTGACATTGATGGTGATGGTGCGTCCAACGTAGGTTCGGTCTGTGGATGGTATAACCTCAACCACGGCGATGTCACGTGTCATGACGTATATCGTTTTCCACGTTGAATCTGTTAAACCTGCACTGTCGGTTATTGTCAATGTTACATTGTATATACCGCTGAATGTGTATACATGGGTTATGATTGGGTCTTCTGTGGCTGTGGTGTTTCCGTCACCGAAGTTCCAACTGTAACTGATGATTATTCCTCCGTCGGGGGTTGAGTCAGTAGCGTTAAAAGTTATTATTTCACCAGCCTTTGGGAATGGCGGCGAATAAGTGAAACTAGCAAACGGAGGCTTCTCTACTCTTACGATACCGTCAACGTAAGTGTTGTCATCGATGTCTGTTTCGCCTTGAACTGGACTTGCATATGCCCATATTCTGTAATCTTTAGGTATCACACCAGTGGTGTTCCAAGTGAAGGTTAATGTTATTCTTGCGCCAGGGGGTAGATTTGTCACTGTTATTGTTCCAATTTTGTAAACTCCTGGTGGAAGAGGTGGAGGAACACCCGGACGTATCTCGTAATATCCGTTTTCCTTAATCACGTCTGGAATAACATAGCCAGGTGAGTCATACAGGAAAGTGTCAGGGTTGTCGATATCTAATACGCAGGAATACGTTTCGTCTTCCGTAGGAACTGCTGTTATTTCGAACTCGAGTATGCATAGTTTTCCGCTGCCAGTGAACGAAGGCTGGTCTGGGGGGGTGGGGAACAGCACGCAACTGACCTGAGCTGAGCCAATATCAGGATCCACATGACCATAGGCATAATCGGGTGGTGTAGGCAAGGGCCAAGTTGCTCTACCGTAGAAGACGTATTTCGGGTCCCATGTAGGTTCAAACCAGCGGGTTGCGTTTATGATGGTGTCGTCATAGAACATGCACACTTGAAACGCAGCAAGGTCCTTGACATCGTGCACCTTTACTGTTACGTTGAATTTGTAGCCAACTGAAACGGTAGTTGCATCAAATATGTAGTCGGATGGGTCTAGGAAAATCTTGGTTGAATTTGAGGGCGATGCGTAGGCGGTTACTGTAAAACTCTCAGTGGCGTTTCCTCGGTTTTCAGCAACCACAGTAACATCAACGGTGTCTCCAACCAATACTTCGTGAGCGGAGGGCACTACGCTTTCGATAGCTACGTCGTTTTTTAGTGGAAATGGTGCGAAAACTATTGTGTGGATATAGTTAAGGCTTGATGCGTCTTCTGCGAGAATATGACCTATGCCATTTGAGATTCCTATTGTTGCTGAAATAGGTCCATTATTGTAGTCATAGTTGAACTGAATCACCCCGTCCATTCCCAGTATGGCTTCAAAGTTAGCAACAATGCTCATGTTGTACTCGGCGGCGACATACCATCTTATGCCAACGTGAGTTGAGTTCTCCCAAATGCAAACGTCATACGGGTAGTATGTCACCCAATCACCCCATGCAGGAGCAATTGCTAGCTTATCGGCTAATGCAGGTATGCTATTTTCAGAGCTTGCGTCAGGACCAATGAAGGTTAAGAGACCATTGCTTGAAATGTATATTGTCCTATAAGAGTTGCAGTAGAATGGAAAGTCAAATGGTAAAGTGTACTGCCAGCAAGCGTCGTTTTCATGCCAACCCATCGGAACTCCGTCGCCAACCCATTCGATTGGAAGATAGAGCCGCCAGTAAGACCAGACTTTTGCTCTCTTAGTTTGGATATTATTGGTTAAGTACTCTTCTCCAGTGACAGGCGGCGAGTAAGCCGTTACATTGTAGTTTCCTGTTTCGGTTGGGGTCCATAGATGATTAATAGTGTAGGACTCGCCTACAAGAAGTTCAGGAATGGTTGCAGAGCTAACTATGGTGCTGTTGATCAGCAGATACAGCTCTACATCGGTCTCGTTGTTTAATCCGCTGTTTCGAACAGTTATATTAAGTAACACTGAATGACTTAGCTCAAGACAAGCTGGAGCATCTAAAGTCACGACAAGGTCGTGCTGATATCTGTATGGTGTAGCCCATTCGATCATGTTTCTTAGAAGCTTCCCGGCTCCAAGTACATTGTTGTAATAAAAGTGGTAGTCTGGGTCTTGATGGGTTATAACTATTCGTCCATTGCCATAAGTTGCCGCCAACGTGATTGGGTAGCCAGCTTCTATCCCCTGAGCCAACGCAGCCCAATCTGTATGATAGCTGTAGAAGCATCCATGATATGACGACCACCAATAGCTGAGCTCAGCGTCAGTCAGATTAAACATCACAGGATGGGTTGGGTCAATGATTCGAACGTTTTCTCCACCGTATGTGGCAGAGTTAACCCATAACGGAAGCCACGCCCACCTATTGCTTTCATATGGTTCAGACAGAGCAACAATTCCGTTGCCAGCAGCAACCCAGTCCGCAACCTCTGATGCGCGAGCAAGCAATGTATTGACTACAGCATCTCCTGGTACCCAGCCAACGAATAAGACATTGAACTCATATAGGTTCACCGTGGCGAACTCTGTTGGTGACACTAGTGTGTATTCATACCATAATTTATCAAGAGCGCCTGTATCCTCAGGTTGTGGAGTATCGACCACTAATAGCTTTGGTGCGTATCGGGCAAGTACAATCTTAGTTGCGATGTTGTTTGCTGTGAACTCTTCATCAGCAACTGGAGGGGCATAGCCTGTTACGTTATATATTCCTTCAACAGTTGGGGTCCAAAGATAGCTTAACGTATAGGATGCTCCAGTCAACAACTCTGGAATAACGACAAAATCAGCAACAGTGCCGTTAATCAGTAATTGTAACTCCACACCGGTCTCATTGTTTAACCCACGATTATGCACAGTTGCATTTAAAAGAACTGAATCAGTAGGCTCAAGAAGGGCTGGAGCCTTTAAGGTCACGGCGATGTCATGCTCGTATTTTATAGGCGTGTAGAGCAAACTGTTTTCTAGTATTAGGCTGAATCGGCGCTTGTATGCCCACTCAAGTGTTTGTGACGAGGCGATGATGAAGCCTGATCCGTATCCAAATTCCAAGTATGCTGGCATTCTTGTGGAATCTTCAATTATTATAATATGAGCATCCGCTGGATAGATGCCGAAGTATCCGTGAACTGCCGCATTCCAATTGTCAAGTTCCGCTTCGGTGATCGTGTTAGGCGTAGTCAACACGGGATGTATTGGATCTACTACAGTAACATATTGCCCATAGTAACTGGCCCACTGTAGCCCTCCTGGAAGTGGACCTACCCATCCGCCACCATGCCAGCCCCAGTCCGCGGCATGAATCTCCAATATACCGCCGTTACTAACGTAATCCTCAAACCACCATCGATAAGTATCCATGCCATTGTAGAAGGCTTGATCTTGGTCTGAAGCGATGACTACCTTCGTAAACCCGCTTAAATCAACACTGCCAAAATCACTCGAACGAAACACGACATAGGGAACGCCATAACGGTCAAGAGCTTCCTCATTTGATGGATAATCCCAAGAGCACCAATTCTGGAACAAAGCTACAGTGAGAAGCGAAACAAAGACTTTTGCTGATTTCATATTGTTCCGCATATTGTCCTCGTCGGGTACGGGTGGCGCATAGGCTGTCACGTTGTACATGCCCTCAACTGTGGGAGTCCATAGATGGCTCAGTGTATAGGAGTCTCCTACCAACAACTCGGGAATTGTGGCAGACTCAACAATTAGACCATCAATTAATATTCGTAGCACGACATCTGTCTCGTTGCTTAATCCCTTATTAGAAACTGTTGCATTCAGAAGCGAAGATTGGCCGGGTTTAAGGGCTTTTGGAGCATCTAAGGTTACAGCGATGTCATGTTGGAGAGGCATAGTCACATAGACTATAGCGTTTTCCCATAGTTCAACAGCGTCAAGCTTTCCATCAGCATCTTTATCATAACGAAACTCACATAAAAGAAAGCTGAAAAGCACGGTTTGATATTCATTGCCTACTACGATGCCTGCGTAACCTTCAGTGGGTGATATTGTAAAGCCTGCAACTGCTGTGCCTGTAGTGGTTCTTACATGGTCTCCATCATCCCCATATCCTTCTATGTATGATGTGAGGTCGCCAACCTTGTTTGGGAATGTAAACATTGGATGCGCGAGGATCCATCGATACACTGGCTCGGGGTAAGGCATGTCTGAAACATATTGCACTCCCAAAGTATCCCAGAGAGTTGTTGGCTCTGAATGAGAACCATCTATATCGAATGTACTTAAGATAAGAAGGCCTCCGCCACGCACATATGCTTCCAATTCTGTCCACCAGTTCCCTAATGCATACCAATTGTCGTGATCTACAATCACCAAGTCCCAAGGCTGACTTGTCAGCGCATATCCGAATCCTGAAGGATCGTCAGCGTAGTGGGTGTAGTTTACTCCTAAGTTGTCCAAAGCAACAATAGCGTACCTTGAAGACGGCGCCACGTAATAATCGTCTGTGTAGACCAAAACTTTTTCAGCCACTATCAACAATACCATAACCATTTTTGTGGCAACGTTGTTTCCTATAAACTCCTCGTCAGGCATGGGCGGTGCATAGGAAGTGATATTGGATATTCCTTGAACTCCTGGGGTCCATTGATAACTCATCGTGTAAGAAGAGCCCACTAGCAACTCTGGTATCGTTATAGACCTGCCAACGGCACCATTGATTAGCAGTTGCAACTCGACATCGGTTTCGTTGCTTCGTCCCAGATTAGAAACCGTCGCATTTAACAACGTAGATTCTTTAGGTTTGAGGCGTGTTGGAGCCTCAAGAGATACGGCAAGTTCATGCTCTGGTTTTTGGTAGCGTGACCAAGTAATCGCATTATAGAATAGTTGTAGGTGATGGTGATAGTAGGCTGGTATAATTTCGAGCAGTGGAGAAATGTACACTAGACCCCGGCGCACAACTATTGCGCTTTCTCTGAAATGCCCCACTGCCGTATATTTGCCATCTACTAATTCGTTTGCATCCCATCTGCCGTCTGAAGGAACGTTTGTTCCTACCCTTTGGAAGATGAATGGATTTGGAACTTTAACGAAAAGCGGATGATTTGGCTCCTCTATGTGCAGTAGGTCTGTCTGAGTTCCATGCCAAGTTATGGATTCGTTAAGTCCGAAGAGCGGCGCCAACTTGTTGTTGTTCGGAACATAGTAGTAGAGGGTTCCCGCTGTTGCGATAAGCCCGTGACCTTCCTGAACGTATCGTTTTATTGCTTCGATCTCAGAGTCGGTGAACTGCCAACCCATCCCTGGATCAGACGCACAAGAAATTATTAGAACGTCTGCTTCACTTGCCACAAGGTCATTATACGAGATGTTTTCCTTGTTCAACGTCGTGTAATCAATGTATATCGCTGTGCTCCCGAAAAGATGCCAATTAATGTTCAGCGCTTGCCAGGTAGCGATAACATCCCCGATATCTGTGCCAGCTGAGTCTAAAACGACTGCTGTCACCCGAAATCCAACATAAATATACTTCCAGACAACATTATTTTCTACCATTGTTTCGCCTAGAACCGGCACCACATACAAGGTGACGTTGTATAACCCTTCGACGGTTGGGCTCCATGAACAACTGATATTTGTTGACGCGCCACTTTCAAGAAAACCTATAGACGTGGAGTCGACAACTGAGCCGTTTGCTATAAGTTGTACTGCTATATCGCTTTCATCGTTTTCTCCGAAATTGAGTATAGTAGTGTTTATTACCCCTAAATGACCTGGCTTCACGTATGGCGGAGTTTCCCAGTTCCAGATGATGAGTTCATGGTTTGGTGGAACTTGCTCAACAGCCTTTCTCGCATTGATTCTTCCATATCCATAATAAATGTCGAATCCCGTATCACCCAAATCATTCGCTGTATACCGAAGCCATAGTCTTACCCAGTCTCGGGACTTTCCAGAAAATTGGCTCCAAACTAAAGCGGCGACTCCAGCAACGTGTGGGCAAGCCATAGAGGTGCCGCTAGCGTATATGTAGCCATCGTCCCAAACGGTTGAATAGATATCAACGCCTGGTGCTGCCAGCTCCACCCAGTCCCCATAATTGGTCCAATATGGTCGGCCATCATATCTGTCGGTTGCCACAACAGCGATAACTTCATCGTAGCCAGCGGGAAAGGATTTCATGTTTGTGGCTTCGTTACCAGCTGCTGCGACCAACAAGACCCCTGCATCGTAAGCATATCTGATCGCTTCGTAAATTAATTCGCTGTGGAAGTATCCACCCCAACTCATGCTTATGATGTCGGCACCCTGGTCCACGGCGTGGATAATTGCGTTTGCAAGCCAATCTTCATATCCATAACCGCCGGCGCTTAAGCCCTTCTCAGCCATGATTTGAACTTGAGCAAGCCCTGCGATGCCTATGCCATTGTTAATTACGGCTGCTATGATCCCTGCACAATGCGTTCCGTGACCGTGGTCGTCCATCGGATTTGCATCGTTATTGACCCAGTCGTAACCTAATGGAACATAGTTGACAGCCAGGTCTGGGTGGTCCCAGTCGATTCCAGTGTCCACGACGGCTACAAGAACGGATGGATCTCCTATTGTGGTGTTCCAAGCCCAATCAGCCTCTATCTTCTGTGGTCCCCACTGCTCACTCCAGTAGGGATCATTTGGAACGAGATTTATTTGAAACTTCATGTTGGGCTCTACGTAACTTGCCAACCCAGCAGCACGCACATCTGTTTCGAAAGAAGACATGGCATTTAAAGGAATTTCAATGACAACCGCTATGATTTCTCCATCTATCGAGACTGTGTTAACAATTTCACCACCCTTTTTGATGACAAGACTTTCTAAATCGGTATAGGTGGTTGCTTTTGAGTCCTTGAGGCGAATAACTAACCTAGTCTTGTTGCCGTCAATGTAAGTGAAGTCTTTCCAGTCGTTTGTTTCATTAAGGTTCCACTTGTCTTTAGAAGGTGGGTGACTTGAATTTTCTTCCCTCTGTTTTTCTTGAAGTGGAAGGGTGTCCTTAGAAATACTGTTCAATAAGTTTTCAGAAGATTTTATGGAATTGGGTTGAGTAATTTCCTCGACGTTTGACACTTCATTTGGATTGTTGTCTGCTATCGCTGGTGTTACACCAAAAGTTAGGCTTAACATGTTTGCAAGGAGTAGTGTTAGCATAATTGCGGCTATCGCTTTTCTTTTCATTCTCCTTTCTCCATTAATTACTCGGCGAATGATACTGGTCTCACACAAATATTTAACAGTTATCCACTAAAATTCCTACGTTCATATTATGAATCGTTCTACAACGGGCCCCACTCTGATTTCTCTTCCATCCCTAGTGAACTCAGTTACTTGCTCAGGTGTTACTTGACATCAACTTGATAGACTGCTAAAATGAACCTATAAAGTACATGCAACATGTAAAATGCCAGATTTTGGTTGATAGATGAAAACCTACGGCAAACTCATTTGACTAAATGAGTAATAGGTAGACTTGAATTCTAACGAAACTCTGCAAGGGTTAGCGCACAAATAGTTTTCCAAGCCAAATTTTCACTATACTGTTCTTCCGAAGTTTCTGGCTACAATGTATACGTCGCGCATGTCAACCCTTCCATCCCCGTTTATATCAGCACGAGGATCCCATCTTGGATGTCCCGGTTCTGATCCGAAGGCTCTTGCCACAATAAATATGTCTCGCATGTCAACTTTTCCATCACCGTTTATATCGCCTAATAGTATTAAGACATTGATCGTCCGTGTTAATTTGTTTTCGAGCCCTGCGCTGTCCATTACCGTTAGAGTAACATTATACTTTCCCAATGTCTCGTAAGTGTGGTTAACAACGGGATAGGTCACAGTGGTTACGTTACCGTCGCCGAAGTCCCAAGTGTAGCTGACAATTGGAGGATGATGAGTGCCGTTCCAACCAAGTGTTGAGCCTGACGCATTGAAGGTAACAGTCTCGTTCGGCTTTGGAAAAGACGGGTGCCAAGTGAAGCTCGCAGTTGGACCGCCTAGTGGAAGAATGTTTATCATTTTTGATGTGACGGACCATAATCCTCGACTGTCTGTTACGTTGAGAGTTACAGTGTAGTTTCCTTCATACAGATACGTGTGGTTGATTATGGGGTCCACTACAGTCATAACTTCACCATCGCCGAAATGCCATGTATAGCTAACGATTTCTCCTACAATTGCTGTTGAGTTTGTTGCGTCGAACGTAATAGTTTCGTTTACATAAGGATTGCAAGGCGTCCACGCAAACTCCACATAAGGACCTGTAGCAATCACAGACACAAGTTTTTCGCGGATGTTCCAAACCCCTCGATTGTTAGTGACATTCAAAGTTACAGTGTAGTATGCTGGCGCAATATATTGGTGGGTTATGATTGGCTCGGATACCATGGTGATGTTCCCGTCACCAAAATCCCAGCTGTAATTGATGATGTATCCGTCGGGGTCGTAGCTCGCAGAGGCGTCGAAGGTGACAACTTCATCTATCTCAGGAGATTCTGGCTCCCAAGTGAAATCTACATAAGGTCCCGCTATAACCGTTATTGTTTTCGACGTTGTGTCAGTGTTTCTATCAAGGTCTTCCACGGTTAGAGTTACATTGTACTGTCCAGCGGCGGTATAAACATGAGTTGCAACGGGGTCCCATTCGATAATGATCTCACCGTCCCCAAACTTCCAATAATAGACCCGTATTTTACCGTCAGGGTCATAGCTTCCAGAGGCGTTGAAAGTGACTGTTCCACCTTTTACTGCGGGGTCTGGAGAGTAGACAAAGGATGCCACGGGGGGAGCTTGTTGAGCTGTTATTAGCTTAACATCTGAGTCGGAAAGAGCTTCACTGTCGGTGACCGTCAAGGTTACAGTGTAGTTTCCCGCTTTTGCATATACGTGTATTATAGTGGACATTGTCGTGGTGGTTATGTTGCCATCACCAAAATTCCATTCATAGCTCGTGATAGTTCCTCCTTGACCTGGCGATGATAACGATCCGTTGAAGTTGACGGGTAAGCCTGCTGTTGGAGGCTTGGGAGTGTATGTGAAAGCGGCTGTGGGGTAATCTCGAACTGACACAATTGTGGATGTTGTACCTGAGAGTTCTTCACTGTCTGTGACTGTTAGTGTCACTGTGTAGTTTCCGATTGTTGCGTAGACGTGGGTAATTGTTGGGTTGGTTGTGTTGACTGAGGGCGATCCATCGCCGAAGTCCCATTGATATCTGACGATGGATCCACCCCTCGGGGTTGAAGAAGACGCGTCGAAAGTTACGCCTTCTCCTGTGATCGGGTAGTCTGGATCTAAGGTGAAGACGGCGATTGGGTAGTTTCTAATCCACACAGTTTTTGCCATTGTGCCCTTGTACCCATCGTTATCTGTTACCGTCAGGTTAGCGGTGTAGTATCCTTCCACCCCGTAGACATGAGTCACCACTGGGGCGTCCACCGTTGTAATGTTGCCGTCGCCGAAATTCCAAGTATAATATACGATATACCCGTTGGGGTCGTAGCTTGCAGAGGCGTTAAAGGTTACCACGTCGCCTGCGATGGGTTTTACGGGAGTGTAGGTGAAGGATGCTGTGGGAGGTTGACAAACCGTTACTGTTTGTGATTGAGAATTGGTTAGTTCCTCGCTGTCTATGACTGTGAGCGTTACAGTGTAGTTTCCTTCGTACGGATAAATGTGAGTTACTATCGTTGTAGATACGGTTGTTATGTTGCCGTCGCCGAAATCCCAAGTATAGTTGGCGATCACTCCACCATTAGCTCTAGAAGAAGAAGCATCGAACGTCACTGTTTTGTTGACAACCGCAGGTTTAGGTGCGTAAGTGAATGAAGCTGTAGGATAGTTTCTGACTCGAACTATGTTATAGGCAGTATCATCGAATCCATCGTTATCAATCACAGTTAACGTCACAGTATAGTTTCCTTCTGTCATGTAGGCGTGGGTTATAATTGATGCGTTTATGGTGGTTATGTTGCCGTCGCCGAAATCCCAAGTATAATCTGTTATGTTTCCGTCCAGATCGTAACTCCCTGAGGCGTTGAAGACCACTGTCTCACCGACAATCGGAAAACTAGGAGAGAAAGTGAAGATGGCTTCAGGGGAGCGTCCGTATGTTAGGATCTTTGTTGTATTGCCTGATAGTTGTTCGTTGTCTGTTATGATTAGCGTTACGGCGTAGTTTCCAGCCGCTGAATACAAGTGGATTGTAATGGGATCGGTTTTGTTGACGGGAGAAGAACCATCGCCGAAGTTCCACCAGTAACTAACAATCTCTCCGCCATTGGGAGTTGAGGAGGAAGCGTTAAAAGTAACAGTGTCACCCACAGAAGGTTCAGCTGGCGTATAAGTGAAGGAAGCGATCGGATAGTCCCTAACATTCACTGTCCTTGCATAGATGTCGCTTAAGCCTTCACTATCTGTGACGTTTAAAGTCACGGTGTAGTTTCCATAGGCGGAATATGTGTGATGGATTATGGCGTTTGATACGGTTGTTATGTTGCCGTCGCCGAAATCCCAAGTATAGTTGGCGATCACTCCACCGTTAGCTCTAGAAGAGGAGGCATTAAAGGTGGAGTATTCGTGGGCGATTGGTTGTTCAGGAGAGTAGGTGAAGGTGGCGGTGGGATAGTTCCTTATTCTTACCATTTCTGGAGTAGTGTCAGTGAAACCTTCATTATCGACGACTGTCAATTTTACGGTGTAGTTTCCTTCTATAATGTAGCTGTGGGTTACTAAAGGCACTTTGACCGTGGTTACGTTGCCGTCACCGAAATTCCATACGTAGCTAACTAAGTAGCCGTCTGGGTCGTAGCTATCAGAAGCATTGAAGAACACCGTCTCACCGACAATCGGAAAACTAGGAGAGAAGGTGAAGACTGCAACCGGGGCCTGACTTACCGTAATTATTTGGGTGATTGTGTCGGTTAATCCCTCACTGTCTGTCACTGTTAGAGTTACATTGTAGTCTCCAGTTGTTACATATACGTGGGTTATAATGGGGTCAGTCTCGTTCACTTGTGGGGAACCATCGCCGAAGTTCCATGTATAGCTAACGATATAGCCATTAGGATCATAACTGGCCGAGGCGTTGAAGGTGACAGTTTCGTTGATGAACGGAATGCTGGGAGAGTATGTGAAAGCTGCTACTGGTGGCGCTTGTTCAACCGGCACTATATCGCTCATGGTATCAGTGAAGCCATCGTTATCAGTTACTGTAAGAACTACTGTGTAATTCCCTTCCTTCATATATACATGAGTTATGATGGGTTTATTCACAGTCGTGGTGTTGTCGTCGCCGAAATCCCACACGTAACTGACAATGTTTCCGTCCGGGTCGTAACTGTCGCTGGCGTTAAAGGTCACAGTTTCGCCGGCTATTGGATAATCTGGCGAGTAGTTGAAAACTGCTACGGGCGGCCATTTGCCAACTGTCACCATATGTGTCGTAATGCCTGTTGCGTTATCGTCGTCTGTTACAGTTAGGGTAACTGTATAGTCTCCTTTTGTTGTATAGACATGTGTTATTGTTGAAGTATCTACAGTGGTTATGTTGCCATCGCCGAAATCCCATTTGTAAGTGATGATATAACCGTCTTGGTCATAGCTGTTAGAGGCGTTGAAAGTGATCGTTTCATTGGCAGCTGGAGAACCAGGAGAGTAGATAAATAATGCTACAGGAGATCGATTCAAAATGGTCTTGGTTGAGGTTGCAGTATCGGTTGCGCCGTCGTCATCCGTCACTGTCAAAGTGACTGTATAGTTGCCGTCATCAGTGTAAGCGTGTTCAACCGTCACACCAGTGGTATTACTCCCGTCGCCGAATCTCCAGAGGTAACTAACAATCACACCGTCTGGATCATAGCTACCACTCGCATTGAAGTGGATGACTTCCCATGTATAAACGGTTTCAGCAGATTCGGTGAAGACAGCAACAGGAGGTGTTACCGCAACATTCTTTGTGGCAGTTGCTGAGGCTGTTGCACCGTCGTTGTCTGTAATGGTCAATTTAACCGTGTAACCGCCATTGTCTGCATATGCATGTTCAGTTGTGACACCTGTAGCGTTGGTTCCATCACCAAACGTCCAGAAATAACTAACAATAACACCATCAGAATCATAACTGGCAGAGGCGTTAAAGTATATAGTTTCACCAACAAACACCGTCTCTGCAGACTCAGTGAATAGGGCTACGGGAGGTCTGTTCAAGACCGTTTTAGTGGCGTTTGTCGATGCTGTCGCACCATCATTGTCAGCAACAGTCAGAGTGACAGTATAGTTCCCATTTTCGGAATACGCATGATTCACAATTATTCCTGTGGTGTTAGTGTTGTCACCGAAGTCCCAGAAGTAACTAATTATTGTGCCATCAGGATCATAACTTGCAGAAGCATTAAATCTAATAATCTCGCTTGTGTAAACTGTTTTCGCAGACTCAGTGAAAGACGCGACAGGAGGCCTATTCAGAACTATCTTGGTCGCTGTGGTGACGCTAGTTGCTCCATCGTCATCGGTTACTCTTAGCGTTACGACATAACTTCCGTTGTCTGCATATGCATGTTCAGTTGTGACACCAGTGGCGTTGATCCCATCACCAAAATCCCAGAGATAACCAACAATGAAGCCGTCTGAGTCATAACTGGCAGAGGCGTCGAAGTAAATAACCGTGCCAGTATACACTTTTGTTGCGGACTCGGTAAATATGGCTACTGGAGATCGGTTCAAAATGGTTTTTGTCGCCATGGCGACACCAGTTGCACCATCATTGTCGGTGACCGTCAAAGTAACCGTGTAGTTTCCATCATCAGCATAGGAGTGACCTAGAGTAACTCCTGTGGCATTCGTTCCATCACCAAAATTCCAGAAGTACTTTAGTATTGTGCCGTCTGGATCGTAACTGGCTGAGGCGTCGAAGTAGATAACCGTGCCAGTGTACACTTTAGTCGCAGATTCAGTGAAAGACGCGACAGGAGGTCTGTTTAGGACGGTTTTGGTGGATGATGCCGATGCTGATGCACCGTCGTTGTCAGTTATGGTGAGAGTGACCGTGTAGTTTCCATCGTTACCATAAGCGTGTCCAGTCGTGACTCCTGTGGCGTTGGTGCCATCGCCAAAATCCCAAAAGTATTTTACTATTGTGCCGTCAGGATCATAGCTCCCTGAGGCATTGAAATTGATGATTTCATTGGTGAACACTGTGGTAGCAGACTCAGTAAACAAGGGGATGGGAGGTCTGTTCCCAACCGTTTTAATAGCGGAGGCTGTAGCAGTTGCACCGTCATTGTCGGTAACTGTTAAAGTGACTGTGTAGACGCCGTTGTCAGCATAAGCATGATTAACAATTGTACCAGTGGCATTAGTTCCGTCTCCGAAAGCCCAGAAGTAACTAACAATCATACCATCCGGATCATAACTGCCCGACGCGTTAAATGTAATAATTTCCCCAGTGTAAACCGCCTCTGCAGACTCCGTGAATATCGCCGTGGGAGGTCTGTTAAGCACGGTTTTTGTGGAGCTATTTGACGCTGTCGCTCCATCATTATCGGTAACGGTTAAAGTGACTATATAGGTGCCGTTGTCAGCATAGGCGTGGGTCACGGTCACGCCCGTGGCATTTGTCCCGTCGCCGAAACTCCAGAAGTAACTGACAATGGAGCCGTCGGGATCATAACTGGAAGATGCATTGAAGTATATAATCTCGCCAGTGTACACTCTTGTAGCCGATTCCTCGAATGAAGCTATGGGTGGTCTGTTCAAGACAGTTTTCGTGGCGCTTGTTGATGCGGTGGCGCTGTCATCATCTTTTACAGTGAGGGTGACAGTATAAACTCCATTGTCGATGTATGCGTGGCTCACAGTAATTCCTGTGGCGTTGGTTCCGTCTCCGAAAGCCCAGAAGTAACTAACAATGGAGCCATCGAGATCATAGCTTCCTGAGGCGTTAAAATTGATGACTTCACCTGTGAGTACTGTTGTAGCTGACTCGGTGAAGACAGCCACAGGCGCTCTGTTCAAAACAATTTTGATAGCACTGCTGGATGAGGTGGCGTCGTCGTTGTCTTTAACCGTGAGAGTGACTGTGTAGTTCCCGTTGTTGGCATAAGCGTGACTCACGGTCATGCCTGTGGTGTTGGTTCCGTCGCCAAAATCCCAGAAGTAGCTGACAATGGAGCCGTCGGGATCATAACTGGCAGAAGCGTTGAAGTATATAATCTCGCCAGTGTACACCGTTGTGGCAGATTCTGTGAATGATGCCACAGGTGAGCGGTTAAGAACAGTCTTAGTAGCGGTTTTCGATGCTGTGGCACCATCGTTATCTGTTACAGTAAGTGTAACTACATAGGTGCCGTTGTCGGCATAAGCATGAGTCACAACCAAGCCAGTTGCATTCGTTCCATCACCAAAAGTCCAGAAATAACTTACAATAAAGCCATCGAGATCATAACTTCCCGACGCATTAAACGTTATGACCTCACCAGTCTGAACAACACTAGCAGACTCAATGAACGAAGCCACCGGAGCTCTGTTTAAAACATTTTTTGTGGCGGTGGCGGTCGCAGTGGCACCATCATTATCGGTCACGGTTAGAATCACGGTGTAGGTTCCATTATCCGCATAAGTGTGAGTAACCATAGGGCTAGTGAGTGTTGTCACGTTGCCGTCGCCGAAATTCCAAGTATAGCTCACGATGGAACCATCAGGGTCATAACTGGATGTGGCGTTAAATGTGATTGCTTCATAGGTGTATACGGTGGTTGCTGATTCTGTGAACGAAGCAACAGGAGGCCTATTCAAAACGGTCTTGGTTGCTGTGGCAGTGGCAGTGGCCCCTTGGTCGTCAGTTACTGTAAGGGTTACAGTATAAGTGCCATTTTCAGCATACGCGTGGTTAACAGTAACTCCTGTGGCATTCGTTCCATCACCAAAGGTCCAGAAATAACTTACAATAACGCCGTCAGGGTCGTAGCTTGAAGAAGCGTTGAAGTAGATAGCCTCGCCAGTGTACGCTGTTGTTGAAGATTCGGTGAAGAGCGCCACAGGAGGTCTGTTTACAACCGTTTTGGTTGCGGTTGCCGTCCCTGTTGCGCCGTCGTTGTCTTTAACGGTTAAGGTCACCGTGTACGTGCCAAGATTGGTATAGGCGTGGTCAACAACCATTCCCGTTGCATTTGTGCCATCGCCGAAATCCCAGAAGTAACCAACAATAGAGCCGTCAGAATCATAACTGGCTGAGGCGTTAAAGTGAATAACTTGTCCTCTATACACCATGGTTGCGGATTCTGTGAAGGAGGCAACTGGAGCCCTATTCAGGACAGTCTTCATCGCAGTAGCAGTTGCAGTAGCGCCGTCATTATCTCTGACGGTTAAGATAACGGTGTATGATCCATTGTCGGCGTAGAAGTGGTCGACGACAATACCAGTTGCGTTGGTGCCATCGCCAAAGTTCCACAGGTAGCTGATTATAGAGCCATCAGGGTCATAACTGGCGGACGCATCGAAATAAATGATTTCGCCAGTGTACACGGTAGTTGCTGATTCCGTGAACAAAGCCACAGGTGGCCTGTTTAAGACAGTTTTTGTGGCACTCACTGATGCGGTGGCGCCATCATCGTCTTTTATAGTAAGGGTGACAGTATAAACCCCATTGTCGGCATATGCATGGCTCACGTTAATTCCAGTAGCGTTAGTTCCGTCTCCGAAAGTCCAGAAGTAACTAACTATTGTGCCGTCAGAATCATAACTTCCTGACGCATTAAAGTAGATGACTTCACTCGTCAGTACTGTGGTAGCCGACTCTGTGAAGACAGCCACGGGGGCTCTATTCAAGACAGTCTTGATCGCACTGCTGGATGAGATAGCGCCGTCGTTGTCTTTAACGGTGAGGGTAACAGTGTAGTTCCCGTTGTTAGCGTAAGCGTGACTTACAGTTATGCCTGTGGTGTTGGTTCCGTCGCCAAAATTCCAGAAGTAGCTGACAATGGAGCCGTCGGGATCATAGCTGGTAGATGCATTGAAGTATATGACTTCGCCAGTGTACACTGTAGTGGCGGATTCTGTGAATGATGCCACAGGTGGACGGTTGAGAACGGTCTTGATTGCAGTTTTTGATGCTGTTGCTCCGTCGTTGTCGGTTACGGTTAGGGTAACTACATAGGTGCCGTTGTCAACGTATGCATGAGTCACAACCATACCTGTTCCATTTGTTCCATCCCCAAAAGTCCAGAAATAGTTAGTTATTGTCCCATCGGGATCGTAGCTTCCTGAAGCGTTAAAGTAGATAGTTTCTCCTGTCAGAACCGTCGTAGCTGACTCAGAGAACGAGGCGACTGGAGGTCTGTTCCCAACAGTCTTAGTGGCAGAAGCTGTAGCAGTCGCACCGTCATCGTCTGTGACTGTTAAAGTGACCGCATAGACACCGTTGTCTGCGTAAGCGTGATTAACAATTGTGCCTGTGGCATTAGATCCATCGCCAAAGTCCCAGAAATAACTAATAATCATACCGTCTTGATCATAGCTGCCAGACGCATTGAATGTTATAATCTCTCCAGTGTAAACCGCTTCTGCAGACTCCGTGAATATCGCCGTGGGAGGTCTGTTAAGCACGGTTTTTGTGGAGCTATTTGACGCTGTCGCTCCATCATTATCGGTAACGGTTAAAGTGACTACGTAGGTGCCGTTATCTATGTAGGCGTGCGTGACGGTCACGTCCGTGGCGTTGCTTCCGTCACCAAATGTCCAGAAAAAGTTCACAATGAAGCCATCAAGGTCATAGCTGGCAGATGCGTTGAAATAAATAATTTCGCCAGTGTACACTATGGTAGCTGATTCTGTGAATGATGCGATCGGTGGTCTGTTCAAGACTGTTTTTGTGGCACTCGTTGATGCCATGGTGCCGTCATCATCCGTTACGATGAGGGTTACAGTGTAAACTCCATTGTCGGCATATGCATGGCTCACGTTAATTCCAGTAGCGTTAGTTCCATCTCCAAATGTCCAGAAATAGCTAACAATGGAGCCATCAAAATCGTAGCTTCCTGACGCATTGAAATAGATGACTTCACCAGTAAGTACTGTGGTCGCAGACTCAGTAAAACTGGCCACGGGAGACCTATTCAAAACAGTTTTGGTGGCGCTTGTTGACGCTGTGGCTCCGTCATTGTCCGTTACCGTCAAGGTGACAGTGTAGATTCCATTGTCTAAATATGCGTGGCTTACCGCGGCGCCGGTGACATTTGCTCCGTCACCGAAGGTCCAGAAATAGCTCACGATAGAGCCGTCAAGATCATAACTGTTTGAGGCGTTGAAGTAAATCAATTCACCAGTAAACACTGTGGTTGCAGATTCAGTAAAACTGGCCACGGGAGGTCTGTTCACAACAGTTTTAGTCGAAGATGCTGTGCTGGTTGCACCATCGTTGTCGTTGATTGTCAGGGTCACGGTGTAGGTACCGTTTTCCGCATAAGCATGGGTTATGATTGGATAAGTGACAACCGTGATGTTACCATCACCAAAATTCCATTGATAGCTTACAATTGAGCCGTCAGGATCATAACTTGCGGACGCGTTAAATGTGATTGTTTCCAATGTGTATACGGTTGTGGCGGATTCGGTGAATATGGCGACAGGAGCCCTATTCAAAACTGTCTTGACATCGCTTATAGACTCTGTTGCGTTATCATTGTCAATAACTGTCAGTGTCACAGTGTAAGTTCCGTTATCGGCATACACATGGGTTATGATAGGATTAGTAACGGTTGTTATGTTCCCGTCGCCGAAATTCCATTGATAGCTGATAATGACACCATCGGGGTCATAGCTGTCACTTGCGTTAAACGTGATAACCTCACCAGTCAAGACGATTGTTGCAGACTCGGTGAAGGAGGCAACGGGTGGTCTGTTCAGAATTGTCTTAGTTGCTGTTGCTTTTGCTGTGGCTCCTTCGTTGTCTGTCACCGTTAAAGTAACTGTATATACTCCGTTGTCCGTGTATGCGTGGCCTACAGTTGTTCCTGACGAATTTGTGCCATCTCCAAAAGTCCAGAAATAACTAACAATAAAGCCGTCAGGGTCGTAGCTTGAAGAAGCGTTGAAGTTGATAATCTGGCCAGTATATGCGGTTGTCGCAGATTCAGTAAAGAGCGCCACAGGAGGTCTGTTTACAACCGTTTTGGTTGCGGTTGCCGTCCCTGTTGCGCCGTCGTTGTCTTTAACGGTTAAGGTCACCGTGTACGTGCCAAGATTGGTATAGGCGTGATCGACAATCATGCCCGTTGTATTTGTGCCATCGCCGAAATCCCAGAAGTAACCAACAATAGAGCCGTCAGAATCATAACTAGTTGAAGCGTTGAAGTTGATGACTTGCCCTCTATACACAGTAGTCGCAGATTCTGTGAAAGAGGCCACTGGAGGCCTATTCAGAACAGTTTTAATCGCAGTAGCGGTCGCGGTAGCACCGTCGTTATCTTTGACCGTCAAGACAACAGTGTATGATCCATTGTCGGCGTAAGCGTGGTCGACAACAATACCAGTTGTGTTAGTGCCATCGCCAAAGTTCCACAGGTAGCTGATTATAGAGCCATCAGGGTCATAACTGGTGGACGCATCGAAATAAATGATTTCGCCAGTGTACACGGTAGTTGCTGATTCCGTGAATGAAGCCACAGGTGGCCTGTTTAAGACAGTTTTTGTGGCGCTCATTGACGCAGTGGCGTCGTCATCATCCTTCACAGTGAGGGTGACGGTATAAACTCCATCATCGGCATACGCATGGCTTACATTGATTCCCGTAACGTTGATCCCGTCTCCAAAAGTCCAGAAGTAACTGACTATTGAGCCGTCAAGGTCATAACTTCCAGAGGCATTGAAGTATATGACTTCACCGGTAAATACCGTAGTGGCAGACTCGGTGAAGACAGCGACGGGAGCTCTGTTCAAGATGGTCTTAACTGCACTAGCTAATGCTGTTGCCCCATCATTATCTGTGACGGTGAGTGTCACGTTATAAACGCCGTCGTCAGAGTAGGCATGGCTCACAGTCACGCCAGTAGCATTTGTGCCGTCGCCAAAGTTCCAGAAAAAGTTCACAACGGAACCGTCAGGATCATAACTGGTTGATGCATTAAAGTATATGATTTCGCCAGTGTATACCGTTGTGGCGGATTCTGCAAATGACGCCATAGGTGGGCGGTTTAAGATAGTCTTGGTTGCGGTAGCTGTAGCTGTGGCGCCTTCGTTATCCGTAACGATCAAAGTGACAACGTAGGTACCGTTATCAGCGTAGGCGTGAGTAACGGTCACGCCTGTAGCGTTTGTACCATCGCCGAGACTCCAGAAGTAATTGACAATTGAGCCGTCTGGATCATAGCTAGAGGAGGCGTTGAATGCAATAACCTCACCAGTGTATACAACGGTTGCTGACTCAGTAAACAAAGCTACGGGTGGTCTGTTTAACACCATCTTGGTTGCAGTAGCTGTCGCGGTTGCACCATCATTATCTGTGACTCTTAGAGTGACTGTGTAAGTTCCATCGTCGGCATATGCATGATCTACAACGACACCGCTTGCATTGGTTCCGTCACCAAAATCCCAGAAGTAACTAACAATCACGCCATCCGAGTCGTAGCTGCCAGATGCATCAAAGTAAATGACCTCACCCGTACGCACGGTTGTCGCAGACTCGGTAAACGAAGCTACAGGCGCTCTATTCAGTATGGTTTTTGTGGCCATTTGGCTCGCAGTCGCACCATCATCATCTGTCACAGTTAGAGTAACCGTATAGACACCATCATCGGCATAGGCATGGCTCGCGATTACACTGGTAGCGTTGGTTCCATCACCAAAGTTCCAGAAATAGTTCACTATTGAGCCATCTGGGTCGTAGCTGTTACTGGCGTTAAATGTGATAGTCTCACCGGTGTAGACTGTTTCTGCAGACTCGGTAAATGTAGCAATTGGAGATTTATTAAGCACTGTGACGTTCGCAGAAGTGGTGTCGGATAGCGTGTCGTTGTCGGTCACGGTGAGTGTAACCGTGTAGATTCCGTCGTCAGTGTAAATATGTGTGGCAATGTCTCCGGTGGCGTTTGTTCCGTCGCCGAAGCCCCAGAAATAACTAACAATCACCCCATCTGGGTCGTAGCTGGCGGATGCGTTGAAGGTTACAGTGTCGCCCTGATACGGATGTTCAGGTGAGAATGAAAAATTGGCTACTGGTGGTACTCCCCAAGTATGCAAGAGAGTACAATCTATTTGCCAAGTATCTTGGGAAGTATCGCCTGTTTCTGTTCCTCCCAAAAATCTTACTGTAAAAGTGCTTGAGGTAAGATAAGATGTTACTGAAATGTTGTTCCAACTATTCGCTGTCAAATCACTGAGAATCAGGTGCCAAGATGACCCCGTAGCATTCCACACATAAACTTTAATGTCTTCTGCACTAGTTGTTCCGGTCTTGATACACAATTCTTCGTTTGTTCTTGTGTAGGTTGCGTTTGTCCACTGGACTTCTAAGTCAAGCTCGTAATTAACACTTCCACCAAATGCGGCATAGATGACTTGCCTTCCAGCAGTTTCGACATTGCTCCAACTCAACCTAAAACCATTGGGTAGGAATGAATTAAAATCTGCTGAACCCCGAAGCGTAAATGTGTTCGCAGCTGTCCTATCCCGCCATTGAATAATTTTTGTGTTTAATGTTTCCTGCTCATTGTCTGAATCAGCTAAATTGTCTGGGTCCTCAAACCATGTGCAACCTCTCTGGGTCGAAGAGGTTGCGGCACCTAACGCCAATTCAGCAGTCGAACCTATTGCAGTTCCTGCTGAACGTCCTTGTGTTGCCAGCATTACTAGTCTTGGTTGAAACGGGATGCCTGTTATGTCTTGGTCTCCAGTGGCAGTCGGTGAATTGAAATTCCCTACATCATATTGTCCGCCATCCAATGCTAAATAGAATATTGGCGTGGCATAAGCTGGAGCATCGCTTTTGGTAACTGTGAAACCATCATTATCCATAGAGACAAAATCCACAATCGCGTCTTGAGCACCAGTTGTAGGGGTTAGGAGGAGAATACATGAATCATTCCTTTGTTGTTGCCACGTATCCATTGTTCCTCTGCCATCCTCAGAATTGGCAACCATTGAACCTCTTTTAGTTGAAGAACCCGCGAATCCCACACCGATTTCTGCGTGTGCTGAATTTGAATCAGCAGTTTGGTTGAATGACCAGAGAAACATTACAAAATCTGGTTGAAAACCCACGCCTGTGACTGCTTGAGTCCCAGTCGATGTTGTTAAGCTAAACGTTCCCGCTCGAGCATTGGTTAAATCCGTTCCACCAAAAGCAACAAAATCAATGATGTCTGCTCTAGCCTCGTTTGTTTGCCAGTTTAATACAAACCCATCACTGTTAAATGCTGTTACACTGGCTTGTGCCGCTAGTGTTGGAGCACCATTAGATAGAATGATGATACAGTATGTTTCAGATCTTCTTTTTCCAGTGTTTGATGTGGCTGCAGCGTCATCTGAGGCAAATGCGACTCCACGATTTTGATAGGCTCCACCATAGTAAGTTGCCATTCCATAACCTATGTGAACTGCGGCTAACTCTCCGTATGATGTTTGCCTTGTCCACCAAAAGATTATTGCTTTAGGCTGAAAGCCTACACCAGAAACTGTTTGTGTTCCAGTAGTAGTAGCTTTTACAAATGTTCCCTGTTTAACCTTAAAGTCCGCAATCGAACCACCTTCAGTTAACGTATCATAGGAGTCATCTGGACCGAATTGTTGAGCTGTAAAGTTTGAGTGTGTTCCTTTATCTGGGCTTGAGTCCACGTCGCTTACATTGTTATCAACATAATCGTACTCCTCCTCAGAACTGGCATAAGTCAAGTAAGGCCCCGCTACCATGCAGACTAAAACGAGTAGCCCTACCAGAAAAAGCAAAATGAGAGCCTTCTCTTTCTTATGCAAACTTCTCTTCTCCCTTCTCTTTTCGCATTAATATGCTTCTCAATCGACTTATTTAACCGTTCAGTTTGGCTATTTTCTACGTACAATCTTAAATGAAGCAGACTTTAAACGCATATTCTTATAGAGGAAATATAACCCCTAATGAAATATCCTCGACGCACACGAAAATAGTTGTAACCCTTTACAACGAAAATGTCAAAATAAAACGATAGAAAAGCATCTGGTTTTAGTGAAACAATGTTTCAGGTAGTTTCAAAAAGCAACAAGAATATACATTCTCATTAGGTTCTCGTTTTTTCCTATCTCAGTGAAGAGCCACATTTGTCGCAAAGATCGTGCATCGGCGGATTAAGAGTGCCGCATCTTGGGCATTATCTCCATCTTTTGATTTTTATAGTTGTTTTCTTGCCTCTGAAATAGATCAGAAGGGCTGTTCCGACTCCCGCGATTATCAATGTTGCGGCTATGATCCATGTTGAGAAGATGGATGGTTGTTCTTGGACGATAATGGCAATCGTTTTGGTGTCAGTGTTGCCTGCCTTGTCCTTTATGGTGAGAACTACACTGTAGTTTCCTGGTTCCGTGTAGGTGTGGTGGGTGGTAACTTCAGTTCCAGTGGTTCCATCCCCGAAATCCCATTCAAAGCTAACGACTATTCCTTCTGGATCATAGCTTGCCGAGGCATTGAAAAACAAGGTTTCATTAACTATAGGCGTTTCTGGCGAATACGAGAAAGAAGCTTCAGGAGGAGTCGCGTCTACATTGAAACAGACCGTGTCTGACCCTATGTTTCCAGCTGTGTCGTTAACGTAGACTTGTACGCAGTGTGCTCCGTCGGATAGATTGATTAGAGCTGTGTTTTCAGTAATGGTTACGTTGGCTTGTCCATCAAGGCTGTAGCCAATCCAAGGAGTTGCTTCGTCAACGGTAAAGTCCAGAGAAACGGAACGTGTCGTATATGTCTTGTTTTCAGGTGAGAGAATCTCAATGTTAGGAGGCATGGTATCCACGGTGAAGTAAACTGTGTCAGAGGCGCCCATGTTTCCAGCTGTGTCATTTGCATAGACTGCTATGGTGTGGGCTCCTTCAGATAATCTGACTAGGGTAGTGTTGCCATTGATAGTTTCGTTCATTTGACCGTCTAGGCTATAGCCAATCCAAGAAGTTGATTCACTCAAAGTAAAGGTTAAGGGAACATCGGTTACAGGATACGTCTTATTTTCTGGACTAGCAATGGAAAGGGTAGGAGGCGTAGTGTCCACGATCATATCACCCCATGTTGCTGGTTGTGAAATCCAACGGGAAGGCCAAGTGTACCATCCCTTTTCTACATCATTATCAACAACCAAGAAATCTACTCCAAGTGTCTTATCTGTGTCGGCTGTGACATCTAACTTTGAATGAGTAACATTGTATTCCGACTGCCACCCACTTGCTGTGGAACTAGCCCTAGCGGTCCAACCAGAAACCGAAGTTGGATACCATCCGCCAAAAGTTACATTCTTTTCTCCTTGACTGCCTTTGCGAGAAATAGCTAGCCAGATATCATCCATTTGCAGCGATATGTTCTTGTCGTGATTCACGTCGAGGAGGATCGCGCAGGAGTCACTATGGTTATATGTGGCGTCCGGTATGTTGAATCCAACGTAGAGGTTGAACCCATCCTGTTTCGCATAAACCGTGCAGTTAGCGCCTTCGGTAACTGAAAAGGTAACGGCGCTTGCATCATACCATTCACTAGCCTCAATAAAGCCGTCTATCGTTGGGGTTGAACCATATGTGGCAACGAGTGTGTCGTTTGAAGGTGCTAACACCACGTTTATGTCAAAGGCGATAGTTAACATGCTTATTAGAGACAGTATCAATGTCTTGTCAGCCTTTGCCCTCAAATTTTCATTCTCCTTCAAATCCTTCTGATTTTCCTTCCTTTATATCATTAATTAATCTACCATTAGTATTACTCTTAAGCAATTGTGTATGATGTGAGTTCATGGGATAGTTCTTTTCAGTCACGTCCACTTCCCTGCTCTTCATGTTGGCTAAGCGTTAACGGTTCAGTTAAGTCCTTATGAGGAAGCAGTCTTTCAAGAAGATGCTGGTTAGGTCAGCCATGAACTCGATCAGTTGCCAGATATGTGATGATATGTACTTCAGAGAAAAATGCGCAGCCTAAACGAGAGATTTCCTTTAATGAAATAGCCCTATTTATTAACGAACTAAGGAGATTTTAGGCATGCAAGTAAAAAGAGAGGTGTCGCATGTCAACTGGTAGGTTACGGACTCCATGTTCTTCCAAATTCTTTGGCTACCGCGTAAATGTCGCGCATGTCAACTTTTCCGTCTGAGATTCCATCTGGGCCTGTTAGGTCGGCTAGGGGGTTCCACCTTGGATGGCCGGGGTAGGATCCATAGGCCTTCGCCACAGTGTAGATGTCTCGCATATCGATTTTTCGGTCTCCGTTGATGTCTCCTTTTAGGGTTAGCAGAATCTTAACATTCTTTGTGCTGTGTTGGTAGGTGAAGTGGAGGAAGTTGTGGGTCGCGTTTTCGGATATGGTGTAGTAGACCGCGGTGCTGTCTACTTTCACGGCGAGGGTTCCATTAAGGAGTGCCTTTGAAAACACTACACTTGAGGCGCCCTTTGTGTCTGTTGGACCTTCAACCATGAAGCTCATCACTTTTAATGTCTGGTTGAAGTTGAGGTCTGTCACCGTTGAGTTGCTGAAAACTGTGACTGGGTATGTTTCTCCGTTTTGTGTTACGTCAAATCTGTTTTCTGAGAAGTCTGGGCTTTCAACTGTAACGGTTCCATCAATGGGTTCGAATGGAATGAAATTGTTATTTGGGTCTTGGAGATATGTGCATCCCCAACATTCCGTTCCTTTTTTGACAAGATGTAGGCTTGTGATGGCTGGGGTTTTGGAGATGAAGTCTATTTGGCAGAGAATGCCAGAGCCGTTTATACCATGAGTTTCGTTCGTTGCGTATGCACAGAGAGCAGATATGTCGCCAATGACATTGTCTATTATCGGCGGTGATGGAATGAATATTAAACCTCCAAATATGTTGTCTGGTGGAACCGAGACTTCTGTGCAGTTTAGGATTGATGGGTTGAACGAAAGCCTTAGCTGCCAAGTGTATAGGTTCGTAACATTTGTTACGCTTACATTGATTGTGTAGGATTCCCCGAAGGATGAATGCCCATTTTTTGGGTCGATGTAAACTGTTGTTGTCTCTGTGGAAATCGCTTGTGGTGGTGTTAGTGCCATTATTAGTGTTGCTGTTAAGAGGGTTAGGATGTAGATGGGGTGGATTGTTTTGGCTTTCATTTTGATCTCTCTTTCTCCAATTTTAACATATAGGGATTTGTGGCAATAAGCTTTATGGAGACCACAGGTTATGAACTTATGTATTTGTTAAGATTCGGATGCTTATGAGTATTGTTCCTGTCTTGTATATGTTTTGGCTGATGAAATTGAGTGGTTGGAGTGGTTAGGAATTTAAAAAAAGGGGGGATTTAGGGGAGTTTTTACGTGTTTATGGGTCTAGTGGGCAGGGCAGTATGTAGATCCACGGTTTTCCGACGAGCCATGGATGACTTGGCAGAGCCCATGGGTTAGGATATTTCACGGCGTCGTGGTATTGTGGGCACCAAGCAGATCCGCCGTCGGTGGGGTCTTTGTCGAAAGCGTTGACGTGTATGGTGGCGTAGCCGGCGAAGGCCCATTTAGGAATGTGTATGGTGACGGAGCCCTTGTAGTATTTGTATTGGCACGGTTTTGCTCCTTTGACCGTAGTCACGATGTAGGCGATGCCTATTGGAACTTCTAGTTCGTCTATGATGACCACGGAGATGAGGACTGGACGCTCTTGCTGTGCCTTAGACTTCCACTCCACGGTGATCTTAGTATCGTTGCTGTGGCAGTAGAATGTTCTGTCTGGGTAGACGTTGACCCATTCTACGAGGTAGTGGTAGTCGAATGCGAGTGTGTCGATGACGACTACTTCACAGATGTCTACGGTGGCTGTGACCTTCCATTTTCCGAATAGCTCTTCTGGATTCGAGCAGCCGGTCCATGGCATCTGGAACTTGATCCACGCTATGCCCTTTTTGTCTGTTATGGCTGTGAGTTTTGCCCACACCTTCCATCTGTCCAACGGGTCCTCCACTGGCCAAGCGGTTTCGTTGAAAGGTCCTTCTATCTCGAAGCTCACTATCTTGTCTTGGACTGGCCAGCAGTTGTATGTCACCTCGGCGTAGAGGTACACTATCTTTTGTGGCCATACCATGTCGCCTGGCTTGTCCCATCCTTGTCCACCGTATGGTGCCGGCCACGGCAACGGGTCAGTGTCGCTTCCTCCCATAGTCAGGTCGATTATTCGGCCTACGCTTGGGCTGGAGAGTATCTCGTAGGTGCCGTTCTTTACCTTGGCCGCATCGTGGTCTATGTACTCGCCGTTCCAGTCAATGAAGAAGTATGACAGACCGGTGAGGTTGAAGGCGCATTTGTAGGTTGTGGGGTCGCATCTAAAGTCTTGCTTTATGACCTTGAAGGTTATCGTGGCCACGATTGCCGGGAAGTCTTTATCTTTAGCGTCTAGGGTGTGTGGGATCGTGTTGTAGGGGTTTGAGGCGTTGAACTGGTCGTACTCGCCTGTGTCCATGTTGGGTAGGAGTATGCCTCCAACCAGCACGTGTGGTCCGACGAAGCCGTCGGGTTCAACCGAGGAGACGAAGAATGTTCCGTGCTTGTTCCATCTAGGATCCGGCATGAACGGCCCTTCAGTGACATCTGTCACTGCTAGCAGTGTGGGACAGTAGGTTAGTCTGAACTGGAAGGCAACCATGTACAAGGCCCAGTGTAGGTTGTGGACTCGGACATTGATGTCGAATTCTTTTCCGATTGATGGGTCGGGTCCCATCGTCACGCTTGTGGGTGAGACCTCAAGCCATGGCAGCGGTAGTACCTGGAAGGCATTAATTACGACTCGTCCTTCTACGGGTGGATCGGTGGGTATCTCCATCTGGTGGTCGTAGAGTATGATGCTGCAGAAGAACAGTGGGGACTCGTCGTAGCTGCACGATGGTCTCGGCGGAATTAAGCCTTGATACTTGACCACGAACGTTACTGTGGCGACTAAGACTCGTCCGCTCGGGTATGGAGGCGTACAACTGGTTGTGACGAAGAAGTGCAGTCTGTCCCAAGTGCCTGTGTGAGGAGGACATGGACCTTCATCGTAGTAACAGGTTCCGAGGTTGTCGTCCGAGAACCAGAATGGGTCTATCACTACGCTTGTGGCGTTGATGAGGGTTGTGTTGTAGCACAGGATGAAGGAGGCGTTTGTTAGGTACCATGCCGCTGATAGATCCTCTATGTAGATTTTGATGTTGAATGTTTTGCCGACGGCGTTCTCGTAGTGAGTGTAAGTCACTATTGTTGGGTCAACCGCTAGGTTTGGCTTTGGAGGCGCCGCCCACCAGTATTCGACTAGGCCGTCGTGTTGGGTTGTGGGGATAAGTCCTCCTTCTGGGTTCCAGACCCAAGTGTCGTCGGGGTAGGTTGTGGTGATGTCGAACAGTGAGTCGAATTTCTCACCCTTCGGTGGAGCCTCGTCGATGTGGAATGTGATCCAGACGAGGCTTCCGCATCGTGGTGGATGTATAACATCGGCGCCCAGTAGAGTTTCACCGAAGAAGACCTCGCCAGCAGTGCTGATGTCTGGTCCGGTTGGCACCGTCGTGTGTCCTTCGCAGAACTGGCTACATGCCCCCAGGGGCCCTGTGAATCCTCCTGCTGTTGCGGTTAGCCACGAGGAGTCGTAGAGTAGCTTCACTTGGTATATGTAGAAGTCGTCTGAGGTGATGTTGAGCCAGACGGTGATGTTGAAGTAGTAGCAGGGCTCAGTCGTGGCAGTAGTGTAGTTTTGGTATCCGGGCTCTATCCACATTGCGTCAGTATGATCCGGCTTCGGCTCGGTTGGAACACCAGCCATCACTGGAAACGCTATCATGCCCAGCACAAGCATTGATATGATTAGGAACGTCGGGATCTCACGTAACTTTCTTTTCAATCTCTATTCTCCCTTCTCTTTTTGTTCGGCATCCTATACTGTGAGAACTTCCAAATTTAAAGATTCCGGAATTATGTTCTATTAACCTGCTTAGGACCACAGAAATACGGTTTAAAGAAAACTAGGATCGGTTGCTGGTGCGCTTGGAATATAAAAAAGGAGGGGATTTTGAGGGTTTTAGAGTTCCCTTTTAGCATTTATAGCCGAAGTTTCTAGCGATGGCGTAGATGTCTTTCATGTCAACCTTGTAGTCAAGGTTGATGTCTGCCACAACGCTCCATCTTATGTCGCCTGGCCTAGAGCCGAAGGCCTTGGCTGCCTCGTAGACGTCTTTCATGTCGACTTTGCAGTCAGGTGTTGGAATCTGCTTCGCGCTTGTTGGATGGATTGGCGCAGTGTCGTAGCAGGTCATTAATCCTCCGCTGATGTCTGGCGGTATGGTTACCCAGAACCGGAAGGTGTAGTTGATCCATTTGCAGTAGAGTTTCCATGAATCCCAGTTGGGCTTCTTGATGTGGATCTTCACTTCTACTGTGTGGTTGCACTTTACTGCCGTTGGGATGTTGAACTCTTCTTTGTAGGGTTTGCAAGGTGCTAAGTGGATTTCTTCGTCGTCGACTAAGGTTACGCGGGTGCCGTTGGGGTAGATGATGTAGACGTATTTGTTCACCACTACTTTCGGAATGACTTCCATGAAAGTATGGGTGCCGTTGAATATTACCCATTCAACGTGGAACCACTCGGTCATTCCTGGATATCCTAAGTGTTCCATGTCGATTTGGTCGCTGTGGCTAAGTTCTGCGTCAGACGCGCTGGTTATGATCCACCTGTTTGGTGGGTTGCAGTCAGGCCTAATCTCAATCCATTCCGAGCCTAGTGGAGGAATCGGTGGCGGTCCCTCGCGCATAAGTAGATATTGTTCTTGTATTAGGTTGTGCAGTGTGACTCCTATCTCGACAGCGGGTTTAGATGTAAGGTTCATGGTCCAAATATGAGTTGCATCGTTGTACGAAATGGCGTCTACGTGGAACCAGTGGATCTGGCTCTCGTTGCCGCCTGCCTTCTGGTACATGTCGATTTGGTCGCTGGCGTTAAGGTAATCACCCACATACTTGGGTCCATCCCAACTGCTCAAGTGCCACTCCCGGACGCCGACTGGCGTTGTCTCTTTCCATTGTGAACTCACGGGCGCCATTATGTCCAAGACAGTTGCATTTTGCACAGTCATCTTGAACGTGCTTGGAGGTATCTTCTGCGTCCACCAGTCGACTTTGATGTAGACTTTGGAATCGATGACTTCCACCATAAAGACGTGGTACAATCCCGAAACATACGGCGATGTTGTCATGTTTATGTAGTCGCTTTGGTCGAGGTATCCGTTTTTGTTGTCGATCCAGTTTGTCAGAGTCATTATCGTGCATGGCTCGGGTCCTTTTATCTCATGCCATTTACTGCCAAGCTCTGGTATTACCTTACCGTCTACGACAGGTACTGCTGTCGTATTTTCGAATTTGATGAGTGGATGGACATCAACGTACACCGGGTAGTATCTGAAGTATCCGTATGGTGATGTGATTGGTACGCTCCCTCCATGGCTTGTTCTGACGGTAACGCCTGGTTTGTTGGCTGCCATCAGGACGTGACTAAATGCCACGTACTCCACAAATCTGTACGGTCCATTGCAGATCATGTTGGGATCAGCATCCATGTTTTGAATCGGCCCGGTTTCTGCGAGTGGCTTCCAGATGTGTTTAGGTAGTATAATGGCTCCGCCTGGATATGCCACACCGTAGATGCTCTTCATGTCTAACAGGCACTCAGCGGTGCATGGGTCTAGTATGCTGAAGGATAGTATGTGTGCAAAGGTGGGTTGATTCCATGACGGTGGCAAGCCTCTTGCCTTGAGGAGGGCGTCTAGTTCTACCCAAGTGAAGTATAAGTCTGCCATCGTTACAGCATATCCATCCGACCACGTCATGTCAGGTCTCAGGCTGAACCTGACTTTTGTGCATGGTCCCAGAGACGGATGTTTGTAGATGCCGACTTCGTAGGTTTTTGCCATCCATGGCATGAATTCCGCCAAGTTGTAGGGGTTTCGCGCTAGCAGTGTGTCGTACATCAGTCCCAGGACGATCCATTCCCACGTCCATTCAGCATAGACTGGGTTGAAACTCTTCAGTTCAGCGGTTTTAAAGCCATAGCGTATGGTCATGTTGCCTGCGTTGCTTGCAGCATGGGTCAAAGTGGAGTACCACATAGCTCCAGGTCCCGTACCGTATGCATATCCCATTGGATGCAGGTTTAAGAAAGTCCAGAAGCTGTCGGCGCCGTATCCTGGAACGTTGACGAAACCGCTCCAGTACTTGCCTCTATACGCGTTTTCTCCGTCGTCAGGAGTTTTTATGACTTCGTTGTTTCCTCCTGTGTAGCGTCTTCTCACAGCCATGGTTCCCGCGTAGGCAAAGAACGGGACACCACCAACAAAATCGTTGAATAAATTCTGACACAAGTGGCAGGCAGCAATTGCCTCGTCTTTGGTGTTTGGCGCAACGACCTTCTTGCTTGCTGCGTCGTAAGATGCGTTGCTGACCTTGCCCGTGTTGTAGCTGCTGCCTGGGTGCCAGTAGTAATCCGTCTCCCACAGAATCGTGTGGTCTGGATCTACTCCCAAGCCCCAGCCAGCGGTGTAGAGGTGTACTGTCTTGCCGTACATCCATTTCTCGCGCGCAACCGCAATGGGACCCTCTGTACGTTCTACAGCGATTCCGACGGCGTTCATTTCATCTGCAAGTTTCCTGCCTATTGAGAGCCTGTGGATATCGTCACTTCTTATCATGAACTTTATCGATAGATCTTCGCCTGTTGGATCCTTTACACCGTCCTTGTCCCTATCCCAGTATCTTTCGCCAGGTTCCATTTTACCGTCGCCATCGTCTTTCCACGGGAAGCCGTGTGTCTCTAGCAAAGCCGCGGCAGTAACAGGATCGTATGGGTACGGGTTTAAGGCTGGTATGGCGTACTCTCCATAGCTGGGACCGTGTGTTGAGTACAGAGGAGCGTAGAATCCTGCACCGATGATAATGGGGAACCAAGTCTCTCTGTCGGTGAGGTGCCAAAGGGCACGTCTGAACGCAGTCGCATTGGGATCGTTAGTGGGACCCAGAGGGTTGGGACACACAGGGTTGCTATAGCCAGGCGCCAGCTCCGTGTCGTTGTTGTTGTTGATGTCCAGTATGCGTATCCCAAACTCTGCGCCGTAATACTTCTTCTCGATATCCTGGATACACTGTGGATCTGTGTTAAACAGAGTCCAGTATGGCTTTGTAAGAGGCCAGTCGGTTACGTCAATCTCTCCCTTTCGTAGGGCATCCCACTCACCTTCAGCATTCTCGTACAGTTTGATAAGTATCTTGTCTGCTCTCGGTCCGAATTGCTCAAACTTAGTGTCCTCTAATCCAATATAAGGCGCATACCACTCTAAATCATAGTCGGTGTTGTTCCATGCATACACTGGAATCATAGAGGTCATCAAAAGCAAAAGCGACGAAAGAACGAATATTGCAATGAATGGTTTCTTGTTCACTTTCCTTATCTCCTTTACTCTTTCTCAAACAGCAGTTAATATCATGATATGGCGATTTAAAAGTTTTATGGAACATTGTTACATTAGAAAAGCCTGAACCAACATACGAACATGAACTGCATCAAAAAGGAGAACACTAAAGCAATAACCACAACCGAACTCAAGCTATTTAACGTTACCATGAAGATGGCACGCAACGTAACGTCCTTTCTCAACCTCAATTAGAGGCGGCTCCCGAGTCTTACATATGTCTCCCATAAAAGCTGGACACCTTGTGTGAAATCTACAACCCGAAGGAGGATTCACTGGACTGGGAATCTCCCCCTTCACCTGAACTTCTACACGTTTAGAAGTTGGATCTGGAACTGGAACCGCTGATATTAGAGCCTTAGAATAAGGATGCAAAGGCTCATTTATGATGTTATCTACAAAGCCTGTCTCCACAATCTTCCCAAGATACATAACGGCGATTCTATTGCACACATGGCGGGAAACAGCCAAATCATGAGTTATGTAAAGAAAACTCACCCCATATTTATCGATCAAATCCATCATAAGATCAAGGATTCCAGCCCTAATAGAAACATCTAACATTGACACCGGCTCATCTGCAACTATAAACTCAGGATTCAAAATAAGAGCTCTCGCCACCGCAACTCTTTGTCTCTGCCCACCGCTCAACTCATGTGGAAATCTGTTGAGAAACTCCTCCGGAGGAATCAGATCCACATCTTCTAGAGCTCTGAAAACTCTTTCCTCTACATCCTTGCCAACTATTCCCTGGACAACTAAAGGTTCTTCCACGATACTGCGAATAGTCATTTGCGGGTTCAAAGACTCGTATGGGTCTTGGAATATCATCTGCATGCGGCGCCTAAACGGTTTGAACTCGCTACCCCTCAAAGGCGTAACGTCTTGCTCACCAATGTAGATGTGCCCAGACGTAGGCTCAGTTAATTTTAGTAGAACTCTACCAGTAGTTGTTTTCCCGCTGCCGCTCTCCCCTGCAAGTCCAAAGACTTCTGCTTTCCTGATGTCAAAACTTATTCCATCTACCGCTTTTACATACAATTGCTTTCTGGAGATGAGGGTTTGGAAAAACCCCATTCTCACGGGAAACCATTTCTTAAGATTTTCAACTCGCACTATATTTTCGCTCATTACCCAGTCTCCTACATTATCTCCTTCCAATTAAGTGGCAAGCGACAAAATGCCTCTTCCCCAAATCCTTAGACTCGGGCTCTTCCTCCTTACATATTTCCATGGCATAGGAACATCTGGGATGGAACTTGCACCCTCGGGGAGGACTCAAGAGATCCGGGGGGGAACCTGCAATAGACCTCATACGAGTTCGTGGAGCATTAATATCCGGAAAAGCGGATATAAGGCCTTGTGTGTAGGGATGTAAAGGCTCCTTAAATATGGCTACGACGTCACCATACTCGACAATTTTTCCGGCGTACATAATAGCGGCTTCCTCGCATGTTTCACAAATGATCGAGAGATCATGTGTTATAAGTATCATTCCCAAGCCCAATTTTTCCTTCAACTCTTTCAATAGTTTTAACACTTGGGCTTGCACGATAACGTCAAGGGCTGTCCCCGGCTCATCGGCGATCAAAATTGCCGGGTTGCATGCCAGAGCCATGGCTATCATGGCACGCTGTCTCATCCCTCCACTGAACTCATGGGGAAAATTATCCACTCTAGAAGGCTCTACCCCGACAAGCTCAAACAGTTTTTTGGCTCGTTCCAATGCCTCTTGTTTGGTCACATCAGGCTCATGCAAAGTGATGGCCTCCGTAATCTGATCTCCCACATTGTAGAGGGGATTCAAAGCATTCATCGCCCCTTGAAATATTATAGATATCCGCTTCCATCGAATTTCTTCTCTCATTTCATCCTCTTCAAGCTTCAAAATGTCCCTGCCCTCAAAGAGTATTCTCCCTCCGACTACTTCCCCATTAACAGGCAAAATCTTTAAGATAGATAAAGCAGCCGTAGTTTTTCCACACCCAGACTCTCCAGCGAGTCCCGTTGCCTTGCCTTTTTCCACTTGAAAACTCACTTCATCGACAGCTTTAACTGTCCCTCTAAGTATCTTGTAATAAGTTTTTAGGTCTCGAACCTCTAAGAGTGCCATAAACCTCACACTTTACCAATTTACTCAGTGTGTTAAACATCTCTAGGAATGATAAATGTTCATGAATTTAAATCTTTATCGGTGTATACAAATGGATGCATGCACTGTTGAATAACACCTTTTATTTTGGGTCTGCATTTATTTTATTGAGGGAGTAAATGAAGTATCAATGGATTGAAAAAAAAGTTGATTTACAAGTCTTGGCTGTGGAGGTTGAACTTTTCTTAAGGAAAAGAAAATTTAAGATTAAATTGGATGATTCCCTAGATTTGAAGGTGATCAGGGGAGTCCTGTGGGAAAAAGATCAGGTTAGAAGCGTTGTTGTGAAAATATCAGGAAATCCCGATGACTTCGTTGTAGATTTTTCCGCGGGAGGGCATTCTCGCTCTATCCTAAAATTGAGTTCTTTGCTGTCTCTTCTTGGAGGCGGGGTTTTCGTTTTAAAGAGCCAAATGGAAGTTGAGTTTTATCAAAAATTAGAGCGTGAATTTTGGAATTACTTAGATGAAGTTGTTGCCAGCTCTACTAATTCAGCGGGATCGTCATCTTCTCATTCGAAGTTTCGGATTTAAAACGTCATCCAAGGCATAGCCAAGAAGAATAAAAGCGACAGCTAACAAGGAAATTGACAATCCTGGGATGAGGACCCAAACAGGATTTACAGCTACTTGTGCAGTTCCTCCGAGGTTGGAAATATTATACAGCATTCTTCCCCAAGACATTCTACCCGGGTCGAAGAACCCAAGCCAACTCAAGGCTGCTTCTGCGGTTACAGCCCCAGGAACAGATGTAGCCAATGAGACATATACCATAGCCATTACATTTGGTAGGATGTGCCTCACAACTATGTGACCACTTCCAGCTCCTGCCGCTTTAGCCGCCTCCACAAAAGGCCTTTCTTTAAGTGATAGTGACTGAGACCTTATAACTCTAGCAAAACCGTTCCACCCTAGAAGGATCATTATGATCATTAGGTTTTCAAGAGTAGTTCCAAGAACAGCTGCAAAAACAATCAGCAACGGTAATGTAGGTAGACAAAGCATAAAGTCGTTGAACCTCATTAAGAACTCATCGACAAATCTGCCAAAGTAGCCGGCAGCTAAACCCACACTTAATCCTAATACCACAGTCATAATTGACACCGAAATTCCTAGGTAAAGGGAGATTCTTGTCCCATATACCAGTTGCGCAAATAAATCCGCCCCTTCATGATCGGTCCCCATAAGACCAAAGCTATTTCCGTAAGTCTGAATGTATAAATCATCAATGTAGACTGTGGACTCTACTGCTTTTTCGGGGTAGTCTGTGTCGAGGAAAGTTAGCTCTATACCATACACGTATTTTCCCGGCACTTTCGGAAAGGTCAAGGGAATAGGATTCTGATCAACGCGTAATCCCATAGCTAAGCGTGATAGTTCCTCCTCATCAATGTATGAATTGGCAGATGCACGACTGCCTCTTGAGATTATCCAATACCCATTCTCTGGCCTCCCGTTCATCGGTTGTCTGATCATCACCTCTCCAGTAGTGTAATTGATTGTAAATCCAACTAGTGCATTCAAACCGCCTAGAGTAATGGAGTCCATCGAATACGGAGGAGGCCAAAGGGTCCAATTTGCGCCCCCATCCAAACCTATGAAAACTCTCACTTTGACTGGCACATCCAGATAATTAATTTTACCAACTGAATGCGTGGTGCCATTGACCAGTAGTTCTACATTGCCTTGGAATGCAACAGGTGAACCATCGAAAGGATAATCAAACTTTTTAAACAGATAAGCGTTGGATTCTGTGCAAAGAATTCCTTTTTCCCTAGTGAATGTTAGTGCGATAGAACCATTCTTTCTCACATAATCTTTAATAGGTACGGGATTGGGGTAATTCACATCGGGTTCTAGATGTGCTGATACACCACTGCCCTCAGTGGTGAACAGCCATTCGCCACTGGCGTTCACCAGCTTTGGAAAACCCGGATCATCTATAGCTCTGAAGTTTTCAGAAAATTTTCGGTTTCCGATTAGCTGAGAAGGAAGCATCTTAAACCATACTGGAACACAAAATTGATAGGCAACCGGTTGTCGAGTCACAACATCCTCTCCAAGAGGCGAGTAGGGAGTCAAAGCAGGGGCCATAAAGGCGACTATTCCAAAACCTATTATTATTAATAACCCAAGTATTCCTTTTTTGACACGCATCAGAATTTTTAGGAAACCAATGAACCGCTTAGCTCTAAATAACAACGAATTTTCTCGAGTTTTCATTGCTACTCACCCGTATCTGATTCTTGGGTCTATTATTCCATACAGAAGATCAGCTATGATGTTGGCTATTATTACGCATATAGACAAAACATAGAAGACACCCATCAAAATCGAGTAGTCTTGATACGCTATTGCGTCAAAAATGAAACGACCGAGACCCGGATAAGTATAGACCGCCTCTGTTATCATCGCACCGGATAGCACGTAACCAAAAGAGAGAGCAGCCGCAGTTATGATAGGTAACGATGCATTTTTTAACGCATGCTTGAACAATACTGCTCTTTCCTTAAGCCCTTTTGCCCTCGCTGTCATCACGTAGTCCTCGGTAATGGTTCCTAACATAGCAGCCCTCGTGAAAATCAACCATCCTCCGAAATTGAATAGGACAAGCGTTAACATAGGCAAAAACGCGTGATGCACAAATCCCCCGATCAGCTTCAAAGCTTGTTCTGCATCGATGGAAAAGACTGCGACCAATGCATTAGATGAGAAGTTCATACTCGTCGTAAAAGGCACAGGTCCCTTTCCTCCCGCCCATTCTCTAGGGAACGCACCTGCATTGGGGAACCAGCCTAAAGTAACATAAAAAATCATTAGGAATAATAAACCTATCCAAAAGGTAGGAAGAGAGCCAAGAATTAGAGAAGAGAGGACTGATCCACTGTCAAACAATCCGCCTCTCCTCTGAATCGCCATGATCCCTAGCACTACTCCTATGACTAATGCTATTACGGTGGAGCCGCCAATTAGGAATACAGTGTAAGGAATTCTCCAATTCATAACGTTAGTTACGTCAGTCTTGTAGAAAAATGATTGTCCAAATTGCCAGCTAAGAAGATTTTTCAAGTACTTCACCAATTGTATGTGATAAGGTTGCCCATAGCCCCATAGATCAGCAAGTTTTTGTTCACGTTCCCGCATCAACTCGGGTGTCATCGCCTCTGATGGGTCCATTGGCATGAGAAAAGCTGAGGGATCGCCTGGCATCAACATAAATATCATGAAGTTAAATCCAAGTATTACGACAATAAGTGCAAGGGAGTACACGAGTCTTTTCGCGATAAATCCCCTAAGCCCCATGAAATACACCATTCCTCTTTGTTAGTTTATTAGTAGTTTAATAAATAAGTCTGTCGCTTCGGTAGTCTTTTTTGGCGAAACAGTCTAGGCTGATTCCTCTAAATGGTAGCATGTGATATGCAAGGTATTGTCAGCTACATTTCCAGGTGTCACACCGACAAGTCAAGAAGCCTATTCTCTGGCTGAATATTCTCCGGATTCAAACAAGAAATTGCTAATCTTGACCAATATGCCTTCTTTCACCAATCGTAGCCTTATGAACACTACACACGATAATCCAGCGAAGAAGCTTGCAAATGCTCCTATTGGGCCTCCAATGGGAAAGCCTATTATACCCACGATCAAACAAAGGTATAGATCTTGCATCTCTGTTAGTCCAATTAAAAGGATGAGGATAAAGTTGAATGGAATATTTATAGAAAGCTGACCTAAGACTGTTCGGATGATGGCCTCCTCTCCCAGTTCTTCTAGGCTACGCCACGCAATGCCACCCGTAGTCCAGAGGGGCTTGCTCCAGAAGTCGAAACTATCCAAGGAAATTCCACGTCCACCTAGCCAGCTAAAAGAATATAGAAATGGATTGTACGTCATATTACAGTCTGCATGTACCTTTAGCCATCCAGCGCCCTCTGAGCCATAATATAGCTTAGATGCATAAGCTTCTCCGAAGTAGCCTAGACTAGGAAAAAACGAAAGAAGCGAAAAAAAACCTGTGAGTACTAGGGCAAGCACCACTTTTCTCAGATACGAAATATACCGCGCGTGCATTAATATATACCTCAACTAGATATTAAGAGCCTATATATAAAAGTGTAATTACGCATTAACGTTTCTGTATTCGATAATAGTTAAGCATGTGCCAAACGATAAGGTATTACATTTCTATTTTTGTCGCGTGCACTCTGAAGGAACTGCCTGGATAATAACTCCAACTTAAAACAAAACTTAAATATATCATGAACGGATACTGAGAAAGCCCAAGGGTGTTGCTGGAATGAAGAGGCTTGAAATAACTCCTGCGTTTTTTCTGTCGTTAGTCGGGTCGGTGTTAATACTTGTAAATGGATTGTGGATTGTAGTGAATGGGGGACCAATTGTGCTGTCGTCATATCCAGTCTTATCCCTAACAGACATCAGGGAAGATACTTTCTGGGTTCGGATTTCATTTGGTATTAAAGGGCTAACGGAAGGAATAACGGCGCTAATTTGGCTGATTTTTGGAGTAGGAATGTTAGTGAGCGCCATTGGAATCAGCAGAAATCCGAGAACACAGAAAAGGTTGGGACTCCCAATTATGGGATTTTCGATTCTAACCATTCCTATCGGAGGCGGTTTCATCTTAGGTTCAATCCTAGGGTTTGTTGGAGGTGCATTGGGAAGTGAATGGCCTAAGCCTTTTGGAAACACATTCTTGGGCAGAATGATAAGAGCAGCAAGACTGGATTCAAAATTGTACAGAACGATTTCAGAGGATCCCGGTAACATGAGAACTGCTGTGATCACGATAATGCTTGTAAATCTTCTCAGTGGTTTGGGGAACAGCTTATACACTTACAATCTAAGCAAAATGAAAACTGGAACCGCTTCCGAAGTTTCTAAAATCCTCTTAGATGGAGTCATATTATGGGATAATCTGTCGATTTTAACAGCAGTAGCCTACATAGGTATTGCACTTGTAAAATGGCTTGTTCTCACTTTAGCGATTTACACTGTGGGAGTAAAGATTATGGCTTCCTCGTCCAGTTTTGACAAGATAGCTCGCACTAGCGCATTCGCCTACGTACCAGTTCTCTTGCAAGTTTTTATGCCTACAGTATTTTCGAAACACGAGCCTTTTCTTTCGTTCAACTGGCCAATGAGCATTTTCTTTATCACCAATCTCTGGATGATCATTTTGTTGATAGTTGCCGTTAGGGAGGCGTTAGACATCACAATCACAAGGGCACTAGGAGTGGTGACCTTTGGAGGAACTATGTATTGGTTGATAAACAATCTGTTTATCATTCCGACATTAGAACTGCCAGGTATACGTTTCGAACTTGCCTTTCCAAAATCTTTACCTACACTACTTATACTATTAACTTTGGCCTCAATAATCGCAACACTTCTAGGAGTGTTCACAAAAAGAAAGTTGTGATGCACGCACATCCGTTTTCTAACATTTTAGGATATTCTTGCTGATAAGATCGCAATTGTCTAAGCGTCTCACAAGTCGTAGAAGCTGCTATTTGTGAGTAACAGAAGTCTGCAAGCGATAGCACCATTTACTCTGCCAACCATAAGTAGCGCTAGCACTCGGCTAGCATTGAAAAAGATGATATTTCAATGTCGTGGCTAACGCTGCGCGAAGCGCTACAGGAATTTCTTTTTTCACTTAGCAGTTGTGCTTTCTTTACGTTTGGAAATGACCCAATCTTTATACCCAGATGCAACGCCCCAAACTACCACAATGCAAATAGTCGCCACGATTCTTAATTCTGAAGGCAAGTTCAAAATTCCCCACACGACTACAAGTGGCAGCGCGATTATCATAGTCGCAAGAATAACACTCAAGAGTAACCATTGAATTGTAGAAGCCTCTTCGCGACTATTGGACATGCTCCTCACATCTATTGCCAAAAGAGATTATTTATTCTTTTCTGAGACATCACCCTCGGAATTAATATACGTTGAATATATGTATAGAAAACGTTCCACCTAAGTCATTTGCATGATGTGTGTGTTGATCAGGGGCGTTATAGAGAATTATGTGCTTTCTTATCCTTGTTTTTCATTTTCCATTTGAGAACCCCTACTATTACAATTACCGATGTTACAATCAAAATCCATACAACTATAATGTATGAACGAACTTCAGTCACAATCAATTGCTGCGTCGCTGTCGCGTTGCCATACAGTTGATTACCAAGATATTCTGCATGTATCTGGAATGCGCCAGAATTGAGACATTTGTGATCAATTGTTGCAACACCGTTTAAGTTTGTACTCGAAGAACCTAACCACTTCAAAAGGTGGTCTTCAACTAGATAGAAGTTGATAGTTGCCCCAGGGATTGGATTCAACTCTTCATCAAACAATCCTGCTGAGATATTGATGGTTTGTCCGAAAACTGCGTTCTTTGGAGCAGAGAGATTTATGCTTGACAGTTTTTTCCACGCAGACATAAGGGGGTATTTGTCCTGATTGTTATCACTGATAACGTAGGGTATATCGCCAATTCCATCGCCCACTAGTTGATCTTGATTCTGACCGCTTTTCAAATCAGCGCCTTGATAATCGCCCCAGTAGTTGCCGCCAGAAGGGTAGCCGTCATCCCAAGTATTGGTTGAAGACTTATAGGGAGATACACCTGCATGAATTGTGTTGTTGATGAAATTATTATGATATATAAAATTATGGCTGGATCTGTCAATCCAGATGCCATATTCATTACCCATAATAACATTGTCAAGAATGATATTATTATCACTCGAGAAACCCAGCGTTAATCCATAGTGTTTATTTTTTATGATCTTGTTACCACTGATTGTGTTATTTTCAGAAGCGGAAAGAACAATGGCTTCATAGTTGTTTGCTACGTTATTATTACGAATGATGTTGTTTCGTCCGCGAGCAGGCAAAAGCAGAGAGTACGAAAGCTGAATACCCCACTTATTGTATGTTATATCGTTTCTATGTATGTCGTTGTTGCTAGAAGTGATGAGTAATAATCCAGATTCAGCATTCTCAGAAACATTGTTCTCTACAAGGATATTATTATCAGAAAGAACCATGTGAACGCCACGAATGTTGTTGGAACAAGTGACATTTTGTACAACTGAGTTTGTTGAATACGCAAGCAACAGTCCTTGTCCATTATTCGAAAGATTTAGATCCTTTACGGTAATGTTTGCAGAATTCACTATTGCCACATATCCTGCATCGTTTGGGACCTGATTTGTTTGTTTGTTGACCCAGTAATACACTGGTTTCCCATCAACGGTGTTGGAGTTGTCAATATCATGTAAGAAATGTGTAGGAGTTAGACCCCAGACTTCAAGATTGTAACGATTATAGGTTAAACTGTTATTTCTGAGAGTATTGTCTGATGAGTCCCACATGTAGATGCCGTGATAATGGCCGGTTACCAAGTTCTCCTTAACAATGTTGTTGATACCGCCAATGTAAATCCCAGCTAATAAAGGCCATCTTGAACCTTTCACAGCAAACTTGGCAAACGTGACATTAGTGACCCCGCGGAGTATTTCGACCGTGTGCCCAGCACCATCGCCTACAATTACACTTTCTCTACCGCTACCCAAAAGCTTGAGGGACTTGGTTATTTTCACATGCTCATTGTAAGTTCCAGGATTCACGATGACCGTATCGCCTTCATTCGCTGCGTCTATAGCAGCTTGTATTGTAGGATAATCGTCAGGAACTCTTATTTCAAAGGTAGTTGTTGAAGCTTGGACAAAACCGTGAACTTCGACACCAGTATAAATTGCAAGAGGCAAAAGCAGGATGACGGTTATCACATTAATTTTCATTTGATCTTCACTTTGAGCTTAATGCGATCAATACGCTTGGTTTAATAGAAAGGTATACATAAGAGTATTCGTCACAAATCAGATAGTGATACCCAATTGAGAGTGTGGTTCTTCGCCCTTGGCATAATTCTTCTCTTTGGTGGTTTGCCCATGATGGCTGTATCAAATTTGTCCAAAAATGAATCATACAGTAGGATAATTGAATATGCCGGTAGGGGGGACAAACCCGTCTCTTGGGAAGTGTCAGCATATTTCGAAGAAGGTGATATCATAGTCGTGGATTATAGACCAGATGTGAGCTGGGCTGAGGAACCATTCGAGTTCAGTGACGACTACCCCAATGTTCCCCTTAAACTTATTTCCATCAATCTTACTGATCCGAATGGGAATAACACTTATTTCAGTGTAATTCTGGGGAAAGTTCCAGACGAGGAAATGGTGGCGCAAATGAAGATTGAAGTCCTAAGAGATTATAGTAGTGATGGCCTAAATGTGAGTGACTATCCAGAAAAGATTGAAGGAATTGCCAAGTATGACGGCATCTATAAGGTGGTGTGTACGGAGCCTTGGCCTTCAAACCCTCCGGTCACCCCGCCCTGGTTTCTTTCACTTTCTAAGAAATACTCGCACACAATATATCCATTAGGATTTCTTCTTCCAGCAGGAGCCATAGTTACACTTTCAGGCGTAGGCCTAACTGCATGGAGCATGAAAAGTCCAAAACGTCGAGTTACCCATCGTAAAACTAAAACTTCTTGTATCGCATTGTAGACAAATCAGACAAAACCATTTTCTCAACATGCCTTACCGCTATCGTCGCATTAATATGCTGCTTACTCGTATAACATCAGACTTGATGAAAAGGGCAAAGGTAAGTTGTCAAAAACAGGAGATCACAATTCGCACAAACCTCGCGTCAAATGAAAACGCCTTGACAGAGTGCAAAAATAGATTTTATGAGAGAAAGACTACGTGGACATCGCTCAAACTATGTTACTAAACCAACTTCTTTAACTGACCTCGGTACATCTCGACGATCTCTTTTGCTGTGGTTGCATCTTCAGCAGATTTGTCTGGCCGATAGTTTCCTGTGAAACGTGGAAATCGTATGGCTAGTCCGCTTCCTTTTCGGATTACGTCCATCGCGCATGTATGAATTGGGCTGAGCGTTATCTCTGCGCCTATTGTTTCGATAATTACGTTTGGTTCAAACCACACATCTGCTTCTATGGTGGATAAGACTCTAGGGTGTCTGTGGGATATTTGATGTCTTTTCATCATCTTGGGAAGTTTTGTAAGGTCTTCGTCAGTGAACCCGGTTCCGCATTTGGTCACAGTTTTAAACGTGTCTTCTTCTGGGTCGTATGCGGCCAGCAGTAGGGCCCCGTAGGTTCCTGCTCTTTTGCCTCTTCCATGGAAGGCGCCCACTATTACTAAGTCCACTGTGTCGGTCATTTCGCTCTTGTAGTCGCGCTTGTATTTTATCCAGAGCCATCCTCTTGCTCCAGCTTGGTAAACGGAGTCTTCATTCAGTGATTTGCACATGAGCCCTTCGCACCCATCTTCTACAGCCTTTTCAAAGAAGCGTTCAAGTTCGTTCAAGTCGTCAGTGATAATGTATTCCGCTAACCTTACATGATCACCTTTTTCGATTATTTCCTCAAGATGTTTGTGTCTAACGGGATAGGGCTCTTGGGTTAGGTCTTTTCCGTCAACGTAGAGGACGTCGAACATGAATAGAGAGACTGGGTATTCTTCCATGGCTTTTTTGATGCCGTATTTGCGTCTTCTGTGCATGAGTTCTTGGAAGGGTTTCATCTCGCCAGTGTCTGTATCAATGGCAACGCATTCGGCTTCTACGATTGCTTCTTTAGCCCTTACATGTTCTTTGACCAGTGCGCTTCCGTCTGGATACTGATCCGTTATGTCTTCGAGTCGTCGAGAGAAGAGAGTAACGTGGTCGCCTTGTTTGTGGGCTTGTATTCTCTCTCCATCATATTTGTACTCTGCTATGCATTTTCCCCCGAGTTTTTCCAGAATTTCTTGGGCTGAGCCCAAACGCTCCGCCTGCATGGGTCTGATAGGTTCGTCGATTTCAGCCCCGATTTTTTTTATGCTCTTTATTCCTTTTTCTGCGACTGTTTTGGCTACTCTGCCCAAGTCTGATGAGAGGTTGTATGCTCGTTCCAGGTCTTCTCTTGTTTCTTTTCCGCCACCGTAGGCGATGGCTAACGCGTCTAAAACCGTCATGTCGGCTATTCCTAAACGAAGGTTTCCCGTGACTGTTCGAATGATGTATTTCGCTTCTTTTGGAGTGGCGTTGGTTAGGAGTCCGGCTAGAAGATTTATCTTTTGATCCATGGAGCCTAAACCTGTTGCCTTTGCCATCTTGTCGAGGTTTTCGTAGACGCTTTGAACGGTGAGGGGTTGTTGGAAGAATGTTGTCTGAATTTTTTTCTCGAGGAATTTTTGGGCGGTTTCGCCTAAATCTCCTGTTGTCTTCAGGTCTTCTTTGATTTCTTTCTCGCCTCGACCTGTTGCTTTGGAGACTGCGTGGATGGCTAGTTTCTCTGCGATACCGATTTCTATGTCGACGAATTCTGGGTATAATCTGCCCTGTGTCAGGTATACGACTTTGTCCAGGATGTCTTTGGGAGTTTTTTTGAGGAGTTCGACTAGGTAGTCGGTCATTTCAAGTCTTTTTGTTGTGGCTTCAATTTTTTCGTATGAATCTGCGATAAGAGAATACCTCAACGTGACCACTATATCCTAACAGAAGGTTGGAGATGTATAAAAAGTTGCAGTGACTATACTGATTTTCGTCTGTTCCAGTAAATCCTTGCCTCATCTCTGAGTCATTATTTGCTGTATGTTTCATAATGGACGATTTCACTTAGCGCCCTTTTGAATCGCGTTTCTGGCTTCTCTGCTGGATGCCCAACTGGGATAATGGCAATAGGTCTCACGCCACCAGGAATGCTCATTGTTTCTCTAACGTTCTCTTCATGGAATGCTCCTACCCAACATGCTCCTAAGCCTAAAGTGCAGGCAGTCAACAACATATTTTGAATGGCTGCCGCTGTGTCTTGTAGACAGTACAGAGTTGCGCCTCGGCTTCCATATCCTTGACTCGAGCGCATTTCGTTAGCGCAAACGACAATCACGACTGGGGCTTCCTCAATGAACGCCTGGTCCAAAGCAGCCATCGCCAATTTTCGCTTTATCCTAGAATCTCTAATGACGATGAATTCCCAGGGTTGTATGTTTCCAGCTGAGGGAGCGTATCTGGCGGCGTCTAGTAGCTTCTCAACCTCCTCTTTTGAAACGTCTTCGTGGGTGAAGGCTCTGATGCTTCTTCTCTTCCTTATCGCCTCGAAGATGTCCAAAGCCCTTTTCTCTCCATCTCGCTTTTGTGTTAGGCTATTCGCACCGCGGTTTCGATGACTATTCCACGCTCAGTCATGTTGAATGAAATCAGTCTCTGGCGATAAACAACCCGACTCATCTTCTTCATGCGTATCCGCCTGTCAACTCCCCCTGCAACCTCTTGAGCAGAGATTTCTATCACTCCATCGGCAAGGTGCTGGAGGCTTATTTCTGTCTGAGAATCGTGCATCCCTCGGGTGAGGAGCAAGAAGCGAACTCCACCATGTTTGTGCGTCTCGTTTAACAACAGCTCCACCGCCTCAAGGACTGATCTGTACTCCTGAGTTAGTAGGAGGTATGACAGGGAATCCACAACCATCCACTCGGTCTTGCTGATTCTTGAAGTTATTTCGTTTTTGAGGGTTTGAAGTACCTTAGCAGAATGGTCGTGGATGAATTTCCATTGACCAGTTTTCTCCAAAGACTGGATGTTCCAACCGAATGTCTCGAAGTCTTCTCTTACGATTTCAGGTGCCCGGAATGCTGTGAAATAGGCGACGTTTTCTCCTTTAAGTGCGCATTTGTACAGAATTTGTTGAGCGAGAAGGTCGTGCCCAGAACCCGGGTCTCCCTCCACTAGTATGACACTTTTGTTTGGAAGCCCGCCGCCCAACATCTCGTCTAAGCCATCTATCCAAGTTCTTTTGAGTTCCATGTTTCTCCCAACTTAACAGATTTGATATAGTTGTTTCACAATATAATTTTATATTTCAAAACACACCAGCGAAATAGAAAATGGAAGCATACCATGTCTGAAGAAACTCCGCTTACCCAACTCCTCTATTACAAGGACGCTTACCTTAAAGAATTTGACGCCAAAGTCTTGAGAATACAAAAACTGAACGAAGAGTACCACATAGTGTTAGATCAAACCGCCTTCTACCCTTTAGGAGGAGGACAACCCCCAGACACAGGCGTCATCAAGGGAGAAAAAGGGGAAATCAAGGTTTCCGATGTCAAAACGAGTAATGGTCGAGTAATCCACATCACCAAAGAAATGGCCGGAGAAATCAGGGAAGGAGACCATGTAAAAGGTGTCATCGATTGGGAGCGCAGATACGCATTAATGCTTAATCACACAGCCGCTCATTTGATGGCTGAAGCTCTACGAAAGGCGACTGAACTCCCTATGGAAGTGGTTGGCTCTGGAATCGACGTTGACAAGGTTCGATTAGATTTAGCCCACGACGGCTCCCTGGGACTATTGTTGCCAGAAATCGAAAAAGTCGCTAATGACATCGTTAAGGAAAACAGGCCAGTGATTGTAAAATCAATGCGGAGAGAAGAAGCCCAAGAATACGTGGAAAGGTTTCATGAAAGCCTGAAGACTCTTCCTCCTCAGGTGCGAGAAGTTCGAGTTGTGGAGATAAAGGATTTACACGCTTGCGCCTGTGGAGGAACCCACCTGAAAAACACTGGAGAAATAGGATTAATAAAAATCTTGAAGAGAGGGTCTAAGGGAAAGGGTGTCGAAAGAATCGAGTTTTCAGCAAAAAGGTCTTAAGTCAAGACTACAACAACTTTAACTGGATGATGATTAAGAGAGTCAGCAGAGCTGTAGAGCTGTGATTAGAAACTCTCGACGGGCGATCTGACATCTTCTTTTGACACGAAATAGGCAAAAAGACTTATCTATTCCGTTAAAATTTAAATAACTGTGCTAAATAAGCAATGAAGGGAAACTTATGCCATGCACAGTGGTTGTTTGCGGGTTCTTCGGCGACACAGGCAAAGGAAAAATCATATCGTACCTTTCTCTAAAAGACAAAATCGCCGTCACTGCAAGGGGCGGTGTTGGTCCAAACGCGGGTCACACAGTGGTTTACGAAGGAAATGAGTACAAGTTGCGAATGGTCCCCAGCGCCTTTGTCTACAAGAGATGCCGCCTCTTGATGGGCCCTGGCGTTCTCATCAATCCCCAAATCTTGATCCAGGAAATTGAGTTGACAAATTCTCAAAATAGGGTTGGCGTTGATCCTCAGTGTGCAATTATAGAACCCAAACACATTGAGGCTGACAGGAAAGGGGAACTCGCTGAGAAGATAAAAACGACTGGAACTGGCACTGGACCGTGCAACGCTGAGAGAGCGTTACGAACCGTCAAACTTGCACGCGACGTACCTGAACTAAAGAATTACCTAACTGATGTGCCTCTTGAAGTGAATGAGGCACTTGACAGCAGGAAAAACGTGTTAATTGAGGGGACTCAGGGGACGCACCTTTCCCTATATCACGGAACCTATCCCTACTGCACGTCTAAGGACGTAACAGCCTCAGCCGCCTGTTCAGATGTCGGGGTTGGACCAACAAGAGTCGACGACGTCCTTCTCGTCCTCAAGGCTTACACAACCCGAGTCGGAGGAGGACCCCTTCCAAACGAACTCTCCTGGGATGAAGCAGAGAAGAGGGGTTGGGCAGAAGTTGCAACAGTGACTGGACGAAAACGGAGAGCCGCACCTTTCAACTACGATCTAGCGAAAAGGGCGGTTATGTTGAATGGAGCCACGCAGGCTGCTGTAACAAAAATTGACGTGTTGTTCCCAGAGTGCAAAAGAGTTAGGTCATACGAGGAACTGTCACAGCAGGCAAAGGCTTTCATTAAGAAGGTTGAAAAAGAGATAAGAGTGCCAGTAACCCTTATTGGAACTGGACCTGACACTTGGGAAATCGTGGATAGGAGAAATGTTTGACTATGGCAAAAATTGGAATCGACATATCTGAACTTCGAGGAAGAGAGGGCGACGAAACCGTAGAAGCCCTCACAGAGTTTCTTAAGGATAAAGTGAAGGCTAAGATAGATGTCACAAGCGACGAGATCACCTTGGATTACGAGGAATCTAAGGAGGTTCCGTCTAAAGCCTATCTTCGGGTGCTTCTTCGAAAATTCTTGCACAGAGAGGAACTGAAGGAATGGTTTCGTGTGATTGGTGGTAGAGAGAAGGCTTTCGTTATAAAGGAGAAGCGAGGAGTCGCAGAAGAGGAATAATCATTTATTTACGCTTTTTCTCAAGAAACTCCTGAACCTTCAGAAGATAGCCACGCGCCATCCACGTTTTCTTGTGAGCTTCGAGAAGATCGCTGTTCTCGAAACTTGTTTTGGCTTCTCTAAGCAATTCTTGGGTAGACGTGATTAGGGGTGTGACTTCGATTTGTTTCGATTCTAGGTCCAGTTTCCAGGAGTGACGTTGATCCTCTTTTTGTTGCAGGACGGAGAAGAGGAAAAGAGCGTATTCCAGTTCTGCAGATGCTTTCCAAACCTGGTTCATTAGAGCATTCTCATTGTTCTCTGTAATGGATTTTCTTGAGTCTTCAAGATATTTCATCGCTGACAGGACAGCCTTCGTTATTTTTTCTTCCAAAGCCATTCTTAGGTCCCTAATGCCTCAAAGATCAACCTCACGTTATAACGAATATACCAAGAATTCTCTTCTTTTAACAATTTCTTACACCCGAGCGTTCCGTTAGTTTTTTCTTTCGCCGCACAAACTACTAAGACAAACGCGATAGCCTATGTCAAAGCCTGTTTTCACGGTTGTGACAACTGCAAAAAACGAGAAGAATAAGGATGTGCTAAAGGAGACTTTCGAGAACTGGGAACAGGCTACGCAGTCGTTTGGCAAGCCTGTCGAGTTCATTGTGGTGGATGCTGGGGGAAACACCGAGTTACCTTCGATAGACTCGACAAAGATCGTGTCTTCTGAAGAATATCTGAGATATAAAAAGGAACTTTACCGCTCCAAAATCATCAAACATGAGTGGTGGGATTCGCCTTCCATAGGAAGAAACTTGGGTTTCCGATACGCCAAGGGTTGGATAGTCGTTTTTCAGGACATAGACACTCTTTTCTCTACTGGCACAGACCTTGACCATAGATACGTTACTGAACTGGATGCGTATGAGAACTGGTTCAACGTGATGTATCAAGCGTTCAAAAGAAAGAATATTGTGGCGGCGACCTCGTCGCTGAGACCGAGAGACAGCAAGAAAATCGGTAGGCGGTTTGCCGCTATGGGCTTAAACACCTTAACCCGTATTTCATTGAAACTTCCTTCAATAAGCGTTCAAGATACCATAATGCTGGGTGCAAGCGTTCCAGGATGCAGCCTAGCAGTGTTACGTGAAATTACTGGGAGACTAATTTCAAATGGAACTGGACCCTATGACCCTGAACTGGCTATTGGAGAGGACTACAAGTTATCAAGAGCGTTAGGGATGCATGGAAAGGTTTCTTACGAGAAAAGAGCTGGCATCTTTGTAAGAACACTCACTAGAGTAAGTAGTGGTTTTGACATAACCAAGTCTTTGTTTTATGCTCTTAAATGGGCGCCTCACTATCTGTTTCCTGGACGATACTGCAAATACCAGAGGCACATGCTATCGATACGATGAATAACTCCTGGATTTCTAAGAAGTAAAATAGAGATGTTGTTACCTCTCAACAGAGACTTTGCTTACTCCGGCTTCTTTCTCGAAGCGTATGACGTGTTCGGCTTTTTCGGCAAACGCCTCGTTGTGTGTAACCGCGATTATTTGTTCGATGGCTTTTAGGCGGGAAATAGCTTCAGCCAACCTGTCAATAGACCCGTCTTCTCTTCCTAGGCTTTCTGTGGGCTCGTCTAAGAGGAGCATGTAGAGTCCGTGTCCGGTTCTTGACTGCATTATTAGTTGTCCTAAGCCTATGCGATATGCGAAGGCTAGAAGGGTTCGCTCTCCACCCGACAGGTTGAGCACGTTTCGTTCGTAGCCTTCCTCGCTCTTGATGAACGGCGTGTATGTCTCGTCAATGTTTACAGACAGCATGGGTCCCTCCGCTCCTACAAGTCCATCCAGAACCTGCTGAACCATTCTCTGCAAGTACGTGACGAACTCACTCCGTAACTTCGGCTGGATACTCCTGTAAACTCCACGTATCCCCTCAATAACCTCAAGAACCCTCTCGATTCTTTTCATTCTCTTGATCTTTTGCTGCGCATGATCTAACCGTTCTCTGATGTTATCCATTCCCAGCGTAACGTCTTTCTTCCGACTCTCCATTCCTTCTAACTTGGATTTCAGGGCAGAGTATTGCTCCAAAGATGTGTCACGGAGTTTTCGCATGGTATCGAGTTCGGCGACGTCAAACTTGGTGATCTCCTTCCTTGTAAGGGTGAGTTGTTCACGAAGCAGTTTTTCCTGCTTCTGCTTCTCTTCGAACTCGGTTTGAAGTTTGTTCAGGGATTTGTGTTCCTTCGAGTGCTGGTTTCTAAGTTCCTCCATTCGTGGTGTAAGAGACTGTAAGCCCGAGAGAATTGGATTGATTACGCTTCGCAGTCTCTCCAACTCGTCAAGGTCTCTCTGGAGTTCGGTGAGCCGCTTCTCCCGTTCGGCGTTTTCCTCTTGGAGCCGTTGAAGAAGTTCCTTCTTGTATTCGTCTGGCAGGTTTTGGAGGCACAACGGGCATTTACTCTGTGTTGTTAGGGTTGAGAGACGGTTCTGAGAACTCCGAATCTCCTTTTTTGTGGCTTCTTGCTCGCCCCAGATGCTGCTCGCCTGATACTCAACTGCCTCAAGATGCTTCCTGATTTCCTCAACCGTTTGAGTGGGTTCTAGTCTTGCTTTCTCTTGTAGTTCGTGGCGATAGGATTTTTCTTGTCTCTCTATGGATTCCAGACGTTCATCCAACTCGTTAATGGAGGATTTCTTCAGTTCGATTTCTTCAGACAGCCGCGCACAAGTGTCTTCTATATTGGCAACATCAGCCTGCAACTGAGCCTCTTTCCTCCGCATCTCCTCAGTTTGTTTTCTCAATGCTTCTAGGCTTTGTAGGCGGGAAGTCGCCTCTTTCAGAGATGTTTCCGCTTGAAGAACGTTTGTTTTCAAGTCTTGGAGTTCCATCTCTATTGAAGAAAACTCTTCAACTGCCTTGTTGTAGTCTGCTTGCAGTTTGTCAACTCCGACTACGTCATAGTCTCTTTCGTAGGTTCCCTTTTCGGTTCCGTAGTCTCTCTGAAAGGTGGCTAAACCGCTCCACGCGACTTCATAATCGGAAAGACCAAATAACTGGTCGAATTTCTTTTGTCGATCACGCGGCGTCATGTCCAGCAACTCCTTCAGGTGTTCTTGGCGTATCCAAACAACCTCACGGAAGAGGTCTCTGTCGACTCCAGTGATAGCCCTCAACTGCTCTTCGACCGCTTCACCTTTTGCGCTAGCGATTACCTTGTCTTTCTTGAAGAGTTTGAGTTGTTCCGTGTCTTGAGCGATGCCTTTCCCCCTTCTTTTCAAGCCTCTATAAATCACGTAGGTGTCTCCTCCGTGCACGAACTCCACGCCCACCTTACCAGAGTCCTCTCCCTCTCTGAGGAGGTAGTCGTAGCTCCTGCCTAAAGGGTCGCCGAAAAGGGCAAAATCGATGGCGTACAGAACACTAGATTTTCCACAACCCAGTCCTCCGACTAAACAGTTGAAGCCTTCGGCAAAAGGCACGTTGGATTTAACGTGGGAACGAATGCTTTCTAGTATCACTTCCTTAACCCTCATGGACAAAACCCTCCAACTCCTTCTTCACCTTGGCTTCGTCCTTCTTAACCAAGGGCTCCATGATGTTGACCGCAAGTTTGGACATCCTTTCAGCCTCATCTCGACCGTAACGTTCACAGAAGACCTCAAAAAAATACTCAAAAGCCTTTGTCTTGAGGTCTTTCAACTCGCCCTCGAATATGGAACGAATGACCTCCTCTGAAACCTCTGTTTCCCTCAACCTCACGAGAGGACGCACCAAAAGCGCCTTTTCAGCCGCGTTCCTGATTTTTGTGAGATCAATTTCTGCACGGGTCGCCGAAGTCGGAAGCACTCCCCGAAGTATTGGGATAATTACGGCACCTTCTTCGTCTACTTCCTTGACCGACTTAATCGCCATCTCAGTTATTTTTGCAGGAGTTGAACCAGAGTAGTCGTGCTCTGTAATGATAAAGTGTCGGGGAGTCTCAAGTCTGACATAATGAAGTTTTGGAACCCCCTTCTCATTCACTTTCACGTGAAGGAAGCCCTTTTCGATGGAGGCGTCCTCATAACTCACCGTTTCTGCACAGCCGCTATAGGCGAGGATACCACTCTTAAAAGGCATCTTACGATGACTGTGAACGTGACCACCCGCATAATAATTAAAGCCCTCAGGAAGAAGTTCTGGAGTAGCTTCGGCTTCCATTTGAGGCGGCTTCAGACTGGGAATGTCCAGAGCCATGTGGAAGACGAAGATGTTGAAGATGGAAGGGTCTGTAGTGGGCTTGTTTTCTTCAAGGAAAACGGGTAACTGCTCTTCGGTTCTTCTTCTTGTTCTGAAGTTTGGAATGCCATAGACGTAGCAGTTTTCGTTGCGCCAAGAGGCGCCTTCCTTGCGAGGCAGATAATGGATCAAGCCTGCGCTGTCTAGGGGATTAAGAATCGTGCCTGTGATCACGTTTGGCGCCGCGTCGTGGGAGCCGTCAACTGTGAGAACTGGGATTCCGGCGTCTCGGAGTCGCCTAAAATTAGTTATGGCGTTTTCTAAGGTGATGTTTGAGGGGCGAGCTTGCTGAAAAAGGTCTCCGGCGATAATCATGAAATCAGGCTTCAACTGAATGGTCTTTTCCACAACCTCCTGGAATGCTTTGTCAAAGTCTTCACGGCGAACGTCAAGATTATACTGTGCATAACCGAGATGCAAATCCGCCGCATGAACAAAACTGAAAGGCTTCAACTTTCCGTCCACCAGTTTCGGTGATTAAGAGATTCGAAGTTTAGTAATAGTTGTGGCTACCTTTTAAAAGTATTAGAAATTGCTTTTAGCAAATTACTTCATAGAATGTTCACGAGAATCACGGCGTCTAATCCTTTTTGATAGTAGTCTGGGATGTAACCAGTGATCTTGAAGCCGTGTCTTTGATAAAATTTGATGGCTCTTTCGTTGTTTTTCCCTGTTTCTGTGTAGATTATCCTTGCACCTTTTTCTCTAGCCCAATTTATACACTTCTCCATAAGCCTATGACCAACACCCTTGTTGATCTGGTCTATCTTCACCTGTATGTAGTCAAAATATGCGATGTCGAACCAGTCTCTGTACATCATAATGGCAAAACCCACAACTCTACCATTCATCTCGGCTACAAAAACTCCATCCGACTGCTCCCTCAGGGCATCAGACATCATCTCCTCAACCATACTCTCGCTCCAAACTCTGCCAGTTGGGCTGGGGTATTCTGACAGAATCTCCTTTACGCTCTCCAAGTCTTCTGGGCGATAGTTCCTCACCATAATTTCTCGGGTCACTTCCCCCACATCCGAAACTACAGAAGTCAAGTCTACCGTATAATCAAGATTTCGTTTAAAGGCTACTTTGACTCACAAAAAACTTCATAATGTAAGAGAGTGAAATAGTATTGCGGGGCTTATGTTTGAGGCGTGAGTACCCGTCGCATCCAATCGTCGGTGTTGGAGCAGTCATTGTTCAAGATGATCGGCTTCTTATTGTAAGGAGGGGTGTGGAGCCGGGGAAGGGTAAGTGGAGTATTCCTGGCGGTGCGGTTGAACTTGGAGAAACTGTTAGAGACGCTACAATTAGGGAAGCGAAAGAAGAAACAGGCTTGGATGTAGAGATTTTTGTGGACAGACCCTTAGATGCCTTTGACAACCTTGATATAGACGAAAAAGGCGGTCTTCGATATCACTACGTCCTGTTGCAGTTTTTAACTCGACCAAAAGGCGGAACCTTGAAACCCTCTAGTGATGCGTTAGACGCAAGATGGGTTCTGTTAGAAGAAGTGGAAAAATACGATTTAACCAAACCGTTCCGCAAATTCTTTACGAAACACAAGGATGAATTGAAAGAGTTTAGTCGTGGTTTGTGAAGAAAAGTCTTGTTTGCCCCATCGTTTGGATGTTTAAGCTTCTGATCCTGACAACTACTGGAAAATCCTTCACCACCTTCCCCAAGACCAAACAATGGTGTGGTGGCAGGTCTCTGGCGATGAGTTTAACGGTTTCTGCATCCACCTTGGCGGCTCTTGACACGGTTTCTAGGTCGCTTTCGTTCGTGAAGTTGAAGAGGAAGATGTTGTCCGCTTGGCGATAGATGTTCTGCCTAATCGTGTCGGGCTGGTTTGTTATGAAGGTCGTGAAGATGCCGAAGTGCCTCATTCTTGTGACGATGTCGTCCCAGTAGGTTTCACGTAAATAGAGATGGGCTTCTTCTGCGAAAAGGAAAACGGCGTGCATCTTCCAGTTGGTGAGGAGTTCAACAATCTTCCCTAACACGTATTCTACAACGATTTGTCTGTCCACGGTTGAGATGTCACGCAGATTGATTGTTAATGCTCCGCCGTTTTCCAAGTGGCTGAGACTCTCTTCTAGTGTTGCCGCCTCTGACGGGTTGTCTGTGAAGAAGCCTGAGTTGAGGAGAGTGTAGTAACGAGAGAACAAGGCGTCTCGAACGTGGTGGTTGCACTGCCAGTTTCTGATGACTTCGCCTAGTTCCTGCAGAGTCGGAGTGCCCCGCTTTTCCATAGCCCTCCATATCTGTCTAAACTCTCTGGCGGAAGTGCCTGGAATGTTTAACGCATGGAAAAGGATGTTGAGCATGACTCTGAGACCGATCTGAGCCAATGACACCTTAAAATTTGCTCCAGGAGTGAGCACGTGAATTTTTCCATGGTATTCGTTTCTCTTGCCGTCTAAAGAATGGTCTAGTTTGGTGTATTCGCCGTTTAGATCGAGGATTATGGTTGTGGCTCCGTAATTGATGAGGTTTAGGATTATTGTTTTTGAGAGGTGGGATTTTCCGGTTTCCTTTTTGCCTGTTATGATGTTGAGTCTTCCGTCTAAAGCGTGAGCGTCGATGGTTAGGGGGGATGAGTCTTTTGTTTCTCCGAGAACTATGGGAAGACGGTCATCGATCCTTGTCAGTTTTAGAAGTGAATCTGTTGGGATTTTTTTTATTTTTGATTGGGTGCGTGATGGAAGCCACGAGATGTTTGGTGTCAATTTTTCGTTTTCTATGGTTCCGCGGATTTTGCAGAGAAGCATGTTGGAGTCTTGAATGTAGTTTATGTGCGAGACGATTTGGAAGGGGTCGAAGTCTTCTCCGTTCAGGTGCTGATCCGTTGTGGAGTCTCTCAGCAACTCTTCGAGGATGCCGGGAGTGTTAGTGAACTGAACATCAACGACTTGAACGATCAAGCCTTTTTGGGTTGAAGGGTCTTCTATGATTAGGTAATCGCCTTTTTCGATTTTTTCGTCTGGGAAACTGAGGATGTGGATTGTGTTGCCTTCTTTCTTGTAGAGGCGCATGGTTAGGCCTCGGGTCCATGGCCAAAGGGTCCGAAGAGGAGACGGTGCATGTTTGGGCGATTAAGGATTTTTAGTCCACTGTATTTGGTTAAGAAGCGTTGTAGGGCGACTACTTCTGTGGCGGTGAAGGTTGAGTATATGTGGGCTAAGCGTAGGGTTTCGGGGTAACTCTGGTAGAGTGTGTCGTTTCCGAGGAGTTTTTCGACTGCCTCGATTTTTTGTTCGTTTGGGATTTCTTTGTCTATGTCTAGGCGGAAGGAGCAGCCGTTTTGGGTGAGTTTTGTCACGTAGACTTTTCCGAGGAGAGAGAAGGGTCCCGTCTTGGTTGGGAAGCCGTTGATTTCTAGTAGGTATGGGGAATGAAGATTTTCTTGGACTGTTAATTGGTGGTTTAGGAATCTTAGGGTGGTGTTTTTGGAGAATGCCAAGATTGTGTTGAGGTGGTTTCTTGCCATTTCCAAGGCTTGAGAGACGGTCCTTAGGGGGTTGCTGGGGGTTCCTGCTGTTAGGGAGCCGTCCCACAGGATTAAGCTGTTTTGTGAGGCGTGTGAAATTTCTGTTTTTATCCAGTGTTCGAGTAGGTTGCCGAGTCTTATTGGCGTGTTGATTAAGTTGGAGGGATAGAATGGTTTTGTTGGTGTGCCTAGTGAATGATGCCTGAGAAGATAGTGAATTTCTTTTTTGTTTTCTTCGGTTATGTGGAGTGGGAAGGGTCCGATGCGCAAGTACTTGTATCTGTCTTGTTGTTTCCAGACTATTGTGCCTCTTATGGCGCAGATTATGCCTTGGTTTGTTTCGCCTATTTTTATGCTTGAGACGTCTGTGGCGACTATCGTGGTTTCTTGTTTGATTGGTTTTAGTGGAATCGGCTGTGTGGTGTAGTGGTTGTGGGTTGGGAAAAAGTAATTTTGTTCTTCTTCTCCTTCTTGTTCATGGCTTTCTGTTTCTTGGAGTGGTTGTAGGGTTTGTTGTTTTGGTGTTTTGATTGTTTTGAGGCTTAGTTCGATGAATTTTTGTGGTATTTGGAGGGTTTGTGGGGGGAGTGGAAAGTTATATTTGGGTGTTGTTGGTGTATATTGTGTTTGTTGAATCAAGTTGAATTCACCAATAGGATTTATATGGCATGTTGGTGGGTATTTAAGTGTTGTGCATGAACAACATGTGCAACACAATAAACAATAAGGAATGCACGGATGACAGAACCAGCGGAACAGAAACCGATACACGTAAAAATGAAAGTAGGCAACGTAGAATTCGAAATAGAGGGCACAGTAGATCAATGCAACGACGCAGTAGGCAAATTCTTAGCAACAGTCACAGAAAAACTCAAAGAAACAACGCTCATTTCAGAACGAGAAACAGCACCGCCCAGAGCTGAAACCTGTAAAGTGATTATTCAGCGGTTGTGGGAGGAAGGCTGGTTCTCAACTCCGCACGGGCTAGGAGAGGTTCATAGTGAAATGGCTAGGCGTGGTTTTCACTATGACCGAACGGCAGTGGCACACGCACTAATAGACTTAGTTAAAGACGGAGTGCTAAACAGGGAAGGACGTCCGAGGCGTTATCAATATGTACAGAAAAGGCCTCCCTCTATAAATCGTTAGTAAATCGTAAGTTTAATCGAATTCAAAGAGTAGGCAAATTACCCGATAGTAATACTCATTCCTCAGAGGGACCACCGGGAGGAATAATTTGCGTGGCTTCAAACCTGAACAAATCATAAGCGAATATGTAGATTTTTCCTATGTTATCCAAAAGAATTTTATAATCAGGGTCATCTTTCTTGAAAAGTTCCTTTCTTATAATTTTTAAGCACTCCTTAGCATGATCAAGGCTCTCTTTAACCTTTGATGTGGCTGCGGTTAGTATCTCTTTCGGAACCAATCCAGGTATGTACTTTGAGTAGATATGTTTTAAATGGTAGGATAATGTCGAAAGAGCGTCTCCTATTGTGAAGAATGTAGAATCTTTCCTTACATACCCTATGGTAAGTGTTAAATTCTGAAGGTCCTCTATTGACGAAAGAATCTCGGATGGATTTTCCACTCTCTCTAGCGAGTTTATCAAATGCTCGAAAGATTTCTCAACATCATCCTTTCCTATCATTTCTTATTCCCACCTTTGTTTCCCTCTAATTAAACTTCGCATTGTTTTCTTAATAAAAGGATGCTCAGCCCATTTCGCACCTGAAACTAATCCCATACCGTAAATGTACGCTATTCTCTTTTCAAGCGATTCGAGTTCTTTCAAAGAATTTTTTGCCTCTTTCTTTAACGACTTAGGATAATTTCCTTCAAGAACTTCTCTTGCACTATTTCTGCTTACAATTATCTCCAATGCTAGCTTTCCCAACTCCTCTATATCTGGCTTCATTTGAACAGTGGTGAGTCTAGAAGAGAGGTGTTGTATTCTCTCTTTACCATGCATGAACGTTAGCCATTCAGTCATTTTATCTTCCTTCTTCCTTCAGCTTTTCTAATATCTCTTCAATTCTTTTAGCTCTTTTTTGCAGCTTAGTTCGAGCTTCCTCTAATATCCTGATTTCTTCTTGCGAAGGCTTTTCAAGTTTGCCCAAATACTTCCATTTAATTTTTCCCTTTTCAGACCAACCTAAGTAGTAGTAGGGTCCATATCCACGTTTCTTTGCCCAACGACGAGCTATGAATACCATTTCTCATCACATAGAATATGTGAAATTGTTAGATATATATTTATCTAACTCCTCATCATCTTTCAACATGGGCAGAAGAGCGCTTTCTGCAACCCGCTAGGAACTATGAACGAAGCTTCTTAGGTCACCTGCCAATTCATCTATTTCGTCTATATCTCCGATCTTATTAGCAAGTCCTCTAATGTCCACCCTTTAAAGCTGAGAAACTTCAATAGCACCTTGGGAGTGAGTTTCCACTTTAAACCAGTTCTAAATTGAGCGACAAGACTTTGACATGATTTATAATACCAGATTGCCTTGCCGACATCACGTGGAGTCACGGGCATTTTTAAACTTCTGCGAAGCTCTACACTGATTTCATCCATTTTCTTTAAGAGCGGAAAATAGTAACTCCAAAGACCTAGTTCGTCTTCTTCATATCTCTGTGGCATAAAATCGACTTCAAGGTCTTCTTCTGCAAAGCTTAACACCTGTCTACTTGGTGGAACTGCATGCAATGCCAATCCAAAAGATTGTAGCCAAAGTATTGTCTTCGTTAATCCGATGTTGTAAATATGAGATGGACTATTAGGATAGGCTATTTCAGTAACCAATTCGTCGGTCTCTCCCCGTGAGGATGTCCTTTCCCTAGTCATCTGAGGTGAAACTTGGCTAAAATATTCTGCAGATTCTAACATGCATCTGGTCGCTTTTTCAAGCGACGCCTCATGGGTCATCGCTTTGAGCAAGCCTTCTTTGCGTCCAGTCACCCTCCTAATTTCATGCTTGCATGTTTCACGAATCCGTTCACGCCATTCAAGACCTAATCGCCTTATAGTTCCTAAGCTCAACAACCCATACCTACTGAAGACATTGTAAAGATAATTCACTTCTGCGTCTGATCTGTTTGCGTCCAAAAAAATAGACCAAGCAAAATTGTCCCATATTTCATTGAGATTGTCTGGTAATTCTCTTTCCGAAGCTGGGTCTTCTTCTATGACTTTCCTAACTAAATCTTCAAATCCTTCTGGTATCATTTGGCAGCACCTTTGATTCTAGTTAAGACCTCACCACAAAGCCTCTTTATTCCAATGGTTGCTATTTTATAGTTTCCTTCTTCTGTCTTTGCTACTATTCCTTGTTTGACTAGTTCGCCTAGTCTTGTGCTCGTTATCTTCATGCTTTTTCCCAATTTGGCTTGTAGTTCTTCTTTTGTCATGGTTTCTCTTGCTAGTTTTCCCAGCCTACAGCCTATGTAGGCTGCTAGTAAGTAGAGTTGTAGGGTTTCGCTGTCCGTCAACCTCTCCTTCGATATGAGCACTTCGGGTCCCTCAGGTGCAACGGCAATCACATCCTTAAAGTCCTCAACCAGCTTGGCTAAGTCAACCGATAAAGTCACCTTGCGAGCAATATCAAACGCTGGAATCATCTCACCGAAGAATCGGTTCACACTCACCCAAACATCATCCACACTGCCAGAAAAAGTCTGTTCCACACCCCCATACCTGACGTGCACCGTAACCCTATCCCGCTCAACACCACCCAACCACCACACACCCCCTCAGAACCTCTCTATCTAAACCATATTTGCATCATATACTAAACCTAGCCTAGACTCTCTGCGTGTGTGCGCCTCTCACCGCCTCCCCTCAACCTCGCCAAAACCTCCTCCTCAACCCACCTCTCACCCTGCGTAGTCAACCTCCAATCAGGCTTCGCCGAATCAGGCTTAAACACCAACCCTCTCTTCGTCATCTCGTTCAGTCTCGCCGGCACCATAGCCTTAACCCCACACGAAGCGAGCAACTGCTCAATCTGCGTAGCCGTGTTCATCTTCCCCTCAGAAGCGTACAAGGTCAACCCGATGGCTTCGTAATGAGTCAACTTCTCTCGGGTAGTAATAATGGGTCCAGCAGTCGTCAACTCAACAATTCCCCCCAACTGCATCCTAGCTGGCGCCACTAACCGAGCAGAAACCAAACCCTCTACCTGACCCACAAAATCAGTCGGCATCTGCCTCAACAAATCCAGAACCTCCTGAGGCGAATCACCCTCCAAAACAACCTCACCAAAACCAGCCTTAACACGAACACTAACCCTCGCCAAACTCACTCCCCCAACAACCCAAAATACACCACAACAACATTTAGAATTTACCCTACCCCTCTTGAAAAACAGGTTCTCAACCCATATCAAAACATTGAAATCCAACAGAACCAAAAGCAATGCCCATTCCAAAATCAGACAGCTAGATTATAGCTCTTTCGACAATCGACAATGAAAACCAAAAATCTTCCAGAGTCTCACCAGAGAGAAGTGAGGCAAAAGCATAAACTCCTCACCACCCCTCTATACCCGTCTCTGCCTCCCCCCTCTATACTAGAGGCCTCACACACGCACACACAACAAAACACTTAAAAGAACCACAACCAACCAATAAACAAGAGGAACGAACAAAATGCCAACACACGGATCCCTCGCAAAAGCAGGGAAAGTCCGCTCCCAAACACCCAAAATCGAGCCAACACCCAAGAAAAGCCGATTCCCGAGACTGCACTCTCGACGAAACTACGAGAAAAGAATAGTTCTTCAAAGAAAGAGCGGACAAAACTGGGGCACAACCAAACCACGGTTCTAAACAGCACCTCTTTACTTATACCAAAACCTATAACTTAACAATCAAGTGCCCACAATGAACTCAGCAGATCTAGTTCTGTTAAACGGCAACATCATAACCCTAAACCCCAAACAACCCCACGCCCAAGCCATAGCCATAAAACACGACAAAATCCTAGAAGTCAGTACAAACAAAGAAATCAAGCCATGGACAAACAAGAACACAAAGATAATAGACCTAAAAGGAAAAACCGTCACCCCAGGCTTCATAGACACCCACGCACACATGACAGAATTCGGAAGAGCCCTAACGACAATAAACCTGAGAGGAGTCAACTCCATAAAAGAGATACAAGAGAAACTGAAAGAGCAAGCTCAGAAGACGCCTAAAGGCAGATGGATCTTCGGTCACGGATGGGACCAAGAACGCTTCCAAGAGAAACGCTACCCAACAAAACAGGACCTCGACAGGGTTTCACCAGACAATCCCGTCACCCTCAAAAGAGTGTGCGGCCACGTATGCGTCGCAAACACCAAAGCCTTGGAAATAGCCGGCGTAACAAAAGAAACCAAGTCTCCACCAGGAGGAGAAATCGACAAAAACCCCCAAACCGGAGAGCCCACAGGAATCTTGCGCGAAAACGCAATGGACCTAATACAGAGGGTAATACCAAAACCCACTGAACAAGAACTCATGGAAGCGTGTGTTCTGGCGTGCCGAAAAGCGGTGGAAGCGGGATTAACAAGCGTTCACTGGATAATCGATTCCCCAACCGAGATCAGCGTGATCCAGAAACTTCGGGCACAAGACAAACTACCACTCAGAGTTTATGTTTTGATTCCAGTCGAGTTCTTGGACGATTTAATCAAATTAGGCTTGCACACAGGCTTCGGGGACAGCATGGTTAAGATTGGTTGCATCAAGATTCTTGCTGATGGTTCCTTAGGTGCCCGCACCGCAGCCTTAAACAAGCCTTACAGTGACCTTGCCGAGACAAAGGGAATGATGTTGTACACTCGAGAAGAGTTGAGTAGGCTGGTTATTAAGGCGCACAAGGCTGAGTTCCAACTGGCCATCCATGCCATTGGCGATCACACTGTAGAAATCGTGTTGAACGCTCTTGAAGAGGTGTTGTCTAAAGTTCCGAGAAAGAATCATCGCCATCGGATAGAACACGCATCTGTCCTTAACGAAAAAACAATTCGACAGATGAAGAAACTAGACTTGATAGCCTCTGTTCAGCCTCATTTTATTGTTTCTGATTTCTGGGTAACCGAACGCGTGGGACCGGAAAGAGCCAGATGGGTCTATCCCTTTGAGACTCTCGTAAAAGAGGGCGTAGTAGTTGCTGGCGGCTCAGACTGCCCAGTTGAACCCATCAATCCTTTACTCGGCATTCAAGCTGCGGTTGTGAGGGAAATGTTTCCTGAAGAAGGGATTTCTGTGGATGAGGCTTTGCGTGTTTATACTATTAATGGCGCCTATGCGTCTTTTGAAGATGACGTTAAGGGTTCAATTGAGGTGGGTAAACTCGCCGATTTAGTGATTTTGTCAGAGAATCCGTTGAGTGTGGAGTTGGATAAAATTGGGACCATAGAAGTGAAAATGACTGTTGTTGGTGGCAAGATAGTTTATGGTGAATTATAATGTGTTCGTGTGTGCGTGTGTGAGACCTCTAGTATAGAGGGGGGAGAGAGGTAAAATTATTTTTTCTTCTTCATCTTCTTCTCTCTATTTGATAACGCTGAGATTTATCTTGAAGCGTTCTATCATGTTTATGGATGAGAACAATGTATGAGAGAGTTTGCAAGGAAATCATTGAACGCTTGATGAGCACTGCAAATCCTACGAGAGATGATGTTAATCTGATCAAGACGAAAGTTGCGGGAAGATGTGGTTTAGAGTTAATTCCCTCTAATTCCGAGTTGATACGCCACCTTAATCCCAAAGAGAGAAGTAAACTACTCCCTATCCTAAGAAGAAAGGTTATCCGCACAGTCTCCGGAGTCACAGTCGTCGCTGTCATGACGAAGCCTTGGCCTTGTCCAAAAGAGAATCCGTGCGCATACTGTCCTGGTGGGCCGCCTTGTGGGGTTCCTCAGAGCTACACGGGTTATGAGCCTGCTACGATGAGGGGTTTGGAGAACCAGTTTGACCCGTATAGGCAGGTGGAAAACAGAATTGCGCAGCTAAGAGCTATTGGGCACGCTGTTGATAAAGTGGAGATCATTGTTATGGGCGGAACTTTTCCGAGCATGCCCTTAGACTACCAAGAATCGTTTGTTCAAAGATGCATAGACGCTGTCACGAGAAGGAAGTCAAGGTCTCTGGAGGAGGCGAAGAATCTAGCGGAAACGAGTAGAGTGCGCATTGCTGGAATCACTGTGGAGACGCGTCCAGATTGGGCTAAAGAGAGTCATGTGGATCACATGTTGGCTATGGGAGTGACACGAGTAGAGTTAGGCGTCCAAAACATTTATGACGATATTTATAGGCGAGTTAACCGTGGACACACGGTTCAAGACGTCATCGAAGCCACTCGCATACTCAAGGACGCTGGACTGAAAGTTGTCTATCACATGATGCCTGGTTTGCCCGGCTCAGACTTCAACCGTGACTTATGGGCTTTTCAAAAAATCTTCAATGATCCCGATTTCAAGCCCGATATGATTAAGATATATCCGTGTCTCGTTCTTAAGGGAACCGAGGCTTATCAGTGGTGGAAGAAGGGCGAATATCAACCATACACCACAGAGGAAGCGGCTCAACTCATTTTGGAAGTGAAGAAGATGATTCCACCATGGGTTAGGATAATGCGGGTTCAACGGGACATTCCTGCCTTTCTTATTGAGGCTGGAGTAAACCAGAGCAATCTTCGACAGTTGGTTTTGCAGAAACTTAAGGAGGAAGGGATACGTTGTCGATGTATTCGATGTCGTGAAGTTGGGCATAGATGGCTAAAGGATAAAGTGAAACCTAGTCCAGATGACATACAAGTTCAGACAATGAAGGAGAAGGCTTCAGAGGGAGAAGAAATCTTTCTATCGGCTGAAGATTTCGTTAATGATGTTCTTGTGGGGTTTCTTAGGTTGCGTATTCCTTCGGAGAGGGCGCATAGACCTGAAATTTCTGGTGAAGCGGCTTCTGTTGTTCGTGAGTTGCATGTTTATGGTCCTTTGGTTCCTGTTGGTAAGAGATTGGCTGGGGCGTGGCAGCATAAGGGTTATGGGGAGATTCTCTTGTCAGAGGCTGAGCGAATGTCTCAGGAAGAGTATGATTGTAGGAAGGTTGTTGTTATTAGTGCGCTTGGGACTAAGCGGTATTATAGGCGGCTTGGTTATGGTTATGATGGACCTTATGTTTCTAAGGCGTTAGGATAGAAGGCTGAAGCAGTTAAGGTTACAAACGTTGGGAGGCACATGGAAGAAGGGTAAAGTGAGAGCGTGGTATGATAAATCAGTAGACATATTGTACATGCTCTTCAAAGAGGGGCCCAAAGTTACGAGGTAATAGAAGCAGACCCTGATGTTCATCTCGAACTCGATTAGGAGGGGAAAATCATGGGAATAGAGATATGGAACGCGGAAAAAAGTGGGCTCATAAAACAAGTGACTAAAGCCATAGCCGAGCCGACATAATAAGAGAATGAATTCTGCAGAAGCCTTCTCTTCATCCTGATAACGCCCAAGAAAATTTTGTTTTCATCATTGATCTCGGAAATTTCCATATTTCTCACATTTCAAAGCTTCATGTACTCTGAAAAAAGCAATAGTAGGATGGGGGTTTAACCATACTCAAATCCCGGTTCAACTTCAACGCTTGAAATGGATTCTTGAATAGAACATGGTTTCTGAAGAGTTAAATGTCTGAACTGTATATTTGTTCAATAGAGAAGGGAACCTAAATGAATAGACAGATGGTTTTGTTAGCTTTGACTTCAATCTTGATTTTGTTGAGTATCAATGTTCATTTCATTACACCTGCTAAGGCTAGTCCTACGACTTGGACTGTGGATGATGATGGACCAGCAGACTTCAGTTCAATACAAGAGGCTATTAATGCAGCGAGTGAAGGGGACACGATATTCGTACGCAGGGGTGTATATTATGGAAGTGTAACTGTGAATAAAGCAGTATCGCTTATCGGAGAAGAAAACATCAACACAATTATTGAGGGAGGCGTAGTCATAACTTCGGACAACGTTACTGTGTCTCAGTTCACCATAACACACTGCACATCCGGTATTTATCAGCACTACCCAGTACGTGGCTGTGAAATTTCTACTAATATCTTCAGACACTGCACGGTTGCCATTGGGTTATGGGCGTCGTCAGATAACATCATCACTTCTAACAACATTAGCAAGAGTTGGGTTGGCATATACTTTGTCGGTCAATGTCATGGCAACCTCTTGTCGGGCAACTACATTGTTGATAACGATGAAATGGGCATTTGGATTTTTCGAGGGGCTAATAATAACAACAATTTGCGAAACAATTATATAGCCAACAACAGAGAGTGGGGAATCCTAATATTTGATCCAATCAGTAGCTGGAGTATTTTTAACTACAACACTATCAAGGGCAACACATTGGTCAACAACGGGGGGACTGCAATCGCTATCATATCATATTTGGGAGGGCAGGTTTCTGGGAACATCGTATCAGACAATAATGTGGTCAATAACTCTGATGGTATTATCATTTCAGTGAAAAGATGGTCTAACAATAACATCTTTCATAATAATATCATTGATAACTCTAACGGTATTATCATTTACGGAGCGGAAGAATGGTCTAACAACAGCATCTTTCATAACAACTTCATTAATAACACACATCAAGTTCCTTCGTGGGGTGCAACTTGGCATAATGGCTATCCAAGTGGGGGAAACTATTGGAGTAACTATAATGGAACCGATGTGTTTAGCGGTCCATATCAGAATGAGACTGGCAGTGATGGAATAGGCGATACACCCTACAGTTATGACACATATCCGCTTATGAATCCTTGGACTCCTCAAAATGCAATTGAGAAGTTGATAAAAGACGTTGAAAACATGAATCTTCAACAAGGTATAGACAATAGTTTAGATGCGAAACTCACAGCAGCATTGAATGCCCTTGAGGCTTTGAATGCTGACCAAAGAAATGACGCCATCAACAAGCTCTATGCCTTCATAAAAGAAGTTGAAGTCCAAAGAGGAAAGAAACTTACTAATGAACAAGCAGATTACTTGATAGCAGCAACACAAGAAATAATAGACCTCATCACAGATTAGTCACCTACTTCCTCTTTTTCTTTAGCTTCTAAATAGCCAAGTGCCAACACTCATAACTCAAGTTTGGGATTTTTCCAAGCAATGGATTTTTGTTTGTGTTAGGAAGCTGAGGATGCGGAGCATTTTTGCCTGATTTACTGGCTAAACATTACAAAGGAGGCGTCTTCCATCGTAACTAGAGTTAACCCTTATGAGGCATAGTTTCATGCCATCATAGCTACTTCAACAGTAAAAGCACACGGCAAAATGCGTCCAATATAGTACTTATAAGAACATCCTCTTGACAGGCAACATAGAGATGAAAAGAAGAATTGAATCTTATATATCTAGCATCTTAGACAGAGGTTATTAGGATAACAGTCACATTACATTTCATAAATGCTGGAGAGATAAAACTTGAGCAAAGAGTTCCCAGGCTACAAAGGCAAAGCACTACAAATTCTAAAGAAGGCAGAAGCCGAAATAGGCGACATCATCCGCATCACAAAAGACAAAGAAACCTACGAAGGCGTCCTCATCCCACGCTCAGAATACGGCGACACCAAACACATCGTAATCAAACTAAAAAGCGGCTACAACACAGGAATAAAAATAACCCCCACAACACAAATCAAAAAAATCGGCAAAGGAACCAAACCCACCTTCACCCCACCCCCACTCCCAAAACAAAAACCAAACCTACCCAAAGTAGCCATCATAAGCACAGGCGGCACCATAGCCAGCCGAGTCGACTACCGAACAGGCGCAGTCCGCCCCGCCCTATCCGCCAGCGACCTCTACAGCGTCGTCCCAGAACTCTCCCAAATCGCCACCATAGACGCCCAAATCCTCTTCAGCCTCTTCAGCGAAAACATCACCCCAAAACACTGGTCACAAACAGCCAAAACCATCGCCAAACACATCAAAAACGGGCTTGCGGGAGTTGTTGTCGCCCACGGAACCGACACAATGGCGTACACATCCGCAGCACTAAGCTTCGCACTACAAGAATTACCCGTACCCGTCATACTGGTTGGTTCCCAAAGGTCCGCCGACCGCCCAAGCTCAGACGCAGCCACAAACCTGATAGGAGCAGTTAAAGCAGCCTCTAGCGCTCCATTCGCCGAAGTGGTCATCGCCATGCACGAAACCATCTCCGACAAAACAACAGTCTTCCACAGAGGAACCAAAGTCAGAAAGTGCCACACAAGCCGTCGAGACACCTTCAGGTCTATAAATGCAACCCCAATCGCCAAGATGGAAGACGAAAAAATCACCATGCTAGTGGAACAATACCAAAAAAGAGAACCATCCAGAAGGCTGGTCTTAAAACCAAACTTTGATGAAAAAGTCGCACTCGTTAAGTTTTATCCTGGTCTGAACCCTGAAAACATTGAATTCTATATTGAAAAAAGGTATAGAGGCATCATTCTCGAAGGAACAGGCTTAGGTCACGTAGGCAACTACTGTTTCCCAGCCATTCAAAAAGCCACAGAAAGTGGGTTAATTGTCGCCATGACTTCTCAGTGCATCTGGGGACGAGTAGACATGAACGTCTATGACCAAGGACGAGACCTTCTGGCAATGGGAGTGATCCCACTTGAAGACATGCTGCCCGAAACAGCCCTAGTGAAACTCATGTGGATTTTCGGACAGACAAAGGACACCGAAGAAGCCAAACGACTCCTCATCCAAAACATAGCGAACGAACTCTCTCCAAGAACCCTCCCCAAAGAGAACGAGTAACGGAGACAATCACATGAGCGTGAACTACTCGGAAATCGGTTTGAAAGTTGGTCTCGAAATCCACCAACAACTGGACACGGCGACAAAGCTCTTCTGCTCCTGCAAGCCCAGACTCTTCAAGGAAGAGCCGGAAATCACGTTCATAAGAAGACTGAGACCCACCCAAAGCGAACTCGGTCAGATCGATCCCGCCGCTCTTTTCGAGTTTCAGAAGAGTGTCAAGATACTTTACGAGGCGACAAGGGAAACATCGTGCCTTGTGGAGATGGACGAGGAGCCTCCACATGACCTCAACCGAGAGGCAGTCGAAATCGCCTTGATGGTTGCGCTCATGATAGGAGCAACACCCGTAGATGAAGTTCATGTCATGAGGAAAACAGTCATAGACGGTTCGAACACGACTGGGTTTCAAAGAACATGTGTCATCGCTCTTGGCGGATCAATAACCATCGGCGATAAGGAGATTCCTGTACAGCACATAAGCCTCGAAGAAGACGCAGCCAGAAAAACCGGAGAAGAAGGCTCCATAATTCACTACCGCATTGATCGTCTTGGAATCCCCCTCATCGAAGTTGCAACCGCCCCTGTTCTCTACACCCCTCAAGAGGCACAAGACGCTGCTCTGGCAATTGGGAGAATCCTAAGAGCCACAGGAAAGGTCATGCGTGGATTAGGAACCATCCGTCAAGACTTGAACATCTCCACTCGCGAAGGGGCACTCATCGAAATAAAGGGTGTACAGGAACTCGAGTTGGTTTCAAAGGTTGTTGAAAACGAAGTTCAGCGCCAACTCAACCTTCTCCAAATAAGAGAGGATCTGAGAAAGCGTGGAGTCAAGGAAAGGGATGTTACAGACGAGTTCGCTGACGGGACTTCGGTGTTCCAACAAACCAAGTGCAAGGTCATTGAAAAGGCTGTTAAGGAGAACAAGAGAGTGTTAACCGTAAGGTTACCCAGATTCGGCGGTCTTCTTAGAAGGGAACTCGCTCCAAGCATGAGACTCGGGGCAGAAATGGCTGACATTGCCCACTTTTGGGGACGAGTTGGAGGCATCTTTCACAGCGACGAGATGCCCGCTTACGGGGTCACCGAGGATGAAATGAATAGGCTTAAGGGTTTAGTGAAGGCTGAACCACAAGATGCTGTGGTTTTTGTTGTGGATACCTTAGAAAACGCAACTGACGCCTTGAAAGGAGTGACTCAGAGAGCCAGAGACGCCTTGAAGGGGGTTCCTGAGGAGACTCGGGGGGCAAACCCTGACGGAACCACTCGTTATATGCGACCGAGACCTGGTGCCGCTCGGATGTATCCTGAGACCGACGTTCCGCCGATTCAGTTAAGTGAGGAGTATCTTGAGAGGTTGCGGGCTCGTCTTCCAGAGTTGCCCGAGCAAAAGTTGAAGCGCTTAATGAAAGAGTACGGTATCAACGAAAAGCTTGCAAGGCAGGTTTTGGATTCCGAGTACGGCGCCTTGTTTGAGGTGATAGTTCGGAAGACCGGAGTTTCGGCTACTGTGGTGGCGGCTACGTTGACAGAAACCTTGAAGTCTTTGAGGCGTGATAGTGTCGATGTTGAGAGGGTTACGGATGAGCAGATTAGGGAGGTGTTTCGTCTTGTGGGTTCTGGTGAGACCGTGAAGGAGGCGATTCCCGAGATTGTTGGTTGGTTGTCCAAGCATGAGAGTGCCTCTGTGAGGGATGCGATCGATGGTTTGGGGTTGAGAACGATTTCGAGGGAGGAGTTGGAGTTGATTGTTGAAGACTTGTTGAAGGAGCATAGGGGTTTGATTGAAGAGAGAGGGAAAGGGGCTTTTGGTGCTTTGATGGGTGCGGTTATGGAGAGGGTTAGGGGGCGTGCGGAGGCTAGATTGGTTAGTGAGGTTTTGAGGAAGCGTTTGGATGAGTTTGTGGGTGGATAAAGTTTGTGTGCGTGTGTGAGTGGCTACCTCTATAGAGGGGGGAGGGAAATGAGGATTTTGGATTCTTTATCTTCTTCTCTCTGCGTTGATAACGTCCGAGGAAAATTTTGGTTATCATTATCAACTTTTGAATGGAGCAGCAGTTCTAGTTGTCTGGTTTGGAAATGGAGGTTGTTTTGGGTTCTATTCTGAGTGCTTCTAGTGATATCGGTTGATAAGTTGTTTTCAAGGTGGAGGTGGAATAACCTGGTGATTATGAAAGGACATCATGTAAAGGTTTATGTATTTGTATTTTGTATTTGTATTTTGGTGATAAACTTTGGTTGAAGTTAAGGTCTTACAGGGGTATCGGGTGACTCTGCCAAAGGAGGTCAGAAGGAAGATGCGGATAGAAATGGGTGATGTGTTGAAGTGTGAGTTACGTGGGCGGGAGGTTGTTCTCAGGGCTGAACATATTCCAGCCTCGCCTACGATAGAGATGTTGGGACTTGCAGGAGGGGTTGAAGCCTCGCCTGAGCAAGCGATGCTTGAGGAGGTTGAAGAGAAGCTTGCAAGGTCCACCAAGGTTCGTGGACGCTAGCATTTTCATTAATTGGCTCAAGACGGAGCCTAGAAAAGCTCTAGAGAGTGAGGGCATTCTTCTCTCAGGTTATATATTGTACAAGATTGAGGCTGGGGAGCCTGCGATAACAACGGTATCCATAAAGGATGAGGTTGCCATCTGGCTTTCGAGGTATCGCGCGATTAATCTGCGAAGGTTTCTAGAACTCTTAGCAGGATATCCTTCTATGGAGATAGTTGCTCCAACTTCGGGTGATCAGTTGGAAGCTGGAAAAATGCTTGGGCAGTACGAGTTGGGATTCACTGATCTTTTGAGTCTTTCGGTGATGAGGAGGCTCGGCTTGAAGGAGATATACTCCTCTGACGAAGGGTTTGACTCGGTGCCCGATATGAAACGCCTCTTCAGCGAGCTGAAGCATGAAAAAGGATTCGATGAGTTCCTAAGCCTCGTTAAAGAGGGAGCCAGTGCAAAATAGTTTGTTCACATCCCCTAGATAGAGATAGAGCAGTGCCCCCATTCTTCTTTTTTGAGGGCAATATTTATAAAATGTGGGTACAACTACTTCTCTGTGGGAATATGAGTGTCGCAACATTGAGTTCAAGGGGAAGATTGACACTTCCAGCAGAGGTAAGGTCAAAGGTTAAAGCCACAAAATTCTTGGTTGTCTTAGAGGGCAACTCCATCAGATTGATTCCGCTCACAGACCCGCTAAAACTGAAGGGTTCCATCAAGATTCCCTGGAGCATAGAAGAACTCGAGGAGGCTGGCGAAGAGTTTGTATTCAAAAGGGTTGAAGGGTAAATTCCTTCTAGATTCCGATGTCTTCATATCCTACATCAAAGGCAATGAACTCGCAGACCAATCAGAAAAGGTTGTCAAACCCTTATTAGATGGTGTACTAAAAGCCTACGTATCATCCATGCTATACGATGACGTAATCTCAGGCTTACGATCAAAGACCATGGAACTCGGCACCATAATTGAAGTTCTCACAGCCATCGCATCCATACCTCACACACCCCTCCTGATAACTCCATCCGTCGCCATAAGCGCCTTGACTATTTACATGCGGCACGGGGGTCCAAGAAAACTCCACTACTTTGACGCCTTTCACGTGGCAACAGCTAGACTCAACGAATTGCCACTGATAACAAGTGACCACTACATAAACGAGCAACAAACAAGTTTAGGCGTCACCGCACTTAATCTAAGGACTTTATGAAAGGGATTTTAGGGCAAGTTCCTTTGGCTTAAAGTTTTTCCTTTTGGATTAGTCTTATGTCTATGTCGCTTTCTTTTGTTGGTAACCTTTAACTATTGAGTCGTAAGGGTGGGCTACGAATGTATAGGAAAAGGCTATGGGATAGAAAAGGGGGTTATGGGGGTTCTTTGATTTTCCAGATGCGGACGCGGACGTAGTTCCAGTAGGCGTCGGTTGTGCCTCTGTAGAGGGTGATAGTGTCAGATGTGGAGTCTGTCCAAGCCAAACCAGACTCAACACCCGTCTTAACCAGTCAAACATCCACGCCACCAGCAGTTCTTCTGTAGTGAAGGGAACTAGAACGAGGGTTGTGAAGATGTTCGTTGTATGGGGAAACTGCAGAGCGTGCGCTATCGTGACTTCACCTGAGATTGTCTAGGAGAAACAGAAGCCTTGTATAGACCTCGCTGGAGAGGTAGAAGCCCTTCCTCAGCATGTTGTTCACCACGTTTATGCCCTCTACCTTCGACTTGAAAATGTTGCGCTTATATGCTTCGAGTATTATGTATAGAGTGCCATGAACTTCCAATCCGAAGTACTCGGCAGCGGTTCTTGCTTCGGCATCGTCAATTATGACGCTTTCTCCATGTCCTTCAAGTGCTAGCGCTATTACTGCGGCTTCCCCCTCATCCATCTCACCGAACAACTTTGCGATTTGCTTCTTCTTGTCTTCGGGAGACCGCTCCACTTCTATCCAGCCTTCTTGGACAGCGTCTCTTAACTGCACAGCCTCAGGACTGTCAGCGAGTTTCATTATCTCCTCTTCTACTTCTAAAGGAACAAGAACCTTTTCAAACACCTGTCTGAGAAGACTCGTTTTTCTCTTCTTTCCAAGATAAATAAGCGGGCTGGCGTTAAGGACAACTCTCAATCAGGTTTCACCGAGGGCGCTCTTGAAGTCGCTCTCCAAATCTTCTCTTCTATAATGTATCGGAATCTTCTCGGACGCAGCTATCTCAATCATCATTGAAAGAGGAACTCCCGCTATACGCGACGCCTTCCACACCGTTACTTTTCCCTCTCTGTAAAGAGCCAAGGCTTTTGTCAACATCCACTTCTTCACTCCTTCCTTCGTCAACTCCCTAAGCGCCCTTGTTTTAGGTATGCCTTTCTCTTTGGCATACTCCAAAATCTCCTCGTAGAGTTCATCCTCAAACCTTGCAGACATTGTCTTCACGGGCAAATCGTCCACCAATTATATAACTTGTACACAATTAAATAAGCGTGTTGCTTGTGGTGTAAGGTGTTGGTTGTTACGTGCTTGGGTGTCGCCCTCAAAGCTGGCGACTACCCTGTATGTGGCAGGCTTGTAGGGCACAATATCATAAGTTTTGGTTCATGTATTAGGGTTGGCGCTTTTAGTGGATATTTATACTCGTTATTCTAGTGGAGTCCTCGTTATTTCTTTGATTTGGTCAAAGTCTTTGTCGTCGCTGATGACTGTGTTTATCTTTCTGCCTAGTGCTGAGGCTACGTGTATGGAGTCCCGAGGGCTAAGCTTGTATTTATCCAGTAGCATTTGGGCCTGTGTTAGTATTCCTTCGTCTACGTTTATAAATTCCAAGTTTGGAAATCCGAGGAGTTTTTTGCCTTGGCGGATTGCGTCATCTCTGCTTAATACTTTACTTACAACCCATACGACTTCATCCCATGTTAACGTTGATGTGTATGCTGTTAGTTCTCCGTTTTCTATTTTTCTGAGTATTTCTTTTGCTTTCTTTGCTTTTTGTTGTGTTTCCGTTTGGTATATGGCTGGGTATATGAATACGTTAGAGTCAATGTAGGACATGTCTTTGGGCGACCTCTTCAGAGATTATTTTTTTGATGTCTATGGGTTCTTTTAGCTTTGGGGAATGTGTGGAAGTGTAGTATTCTGTGTAGCTGCCTTCAATTTTCGGTTTGCTTATCACTATTTCCTCCCCTCTAACTTCAATGGTCACGTCGACTCCTGGTTTAAGACCTAAGGCGTCTCTTATGCGCTTAGGAATCACTACCTGCCCTTTTGGTCCAATATTTTTTGTGGGCATCTAGTTTCACTGATTGTAGTTTTGTCTTACTTTCTTTTATACTTTCTTACAGAAGGTATTACTTTTAACTCCGCTCAAAACATTCATGCTACATCTTTAGCCTTCTTTGGCATTCTCTTCTTGAAGGTGAAGCCTACTCGCTTGGTAGTTTTGGGTTTGATCGTTTCATTTTAGGTGTGACTATGATTGCTTGTGCAGGTGTTGCTTCGGCAACGTTTAGTTTAGACTTGAAAAGGGAGATGGGTACGTCATTGTTTTAACCAGCTCTATATGCGTTTATGGGGTTTCTTTGATTTTCCAGATGCGGACGCGGACGTAGTTCCAGTAGGGGTCGGTTGTGCCCCTATACAGGGTAATTGTGTCAGCCGACGAATCAGTCCAAGCCAGACCTGACCACATCCAAAACACATCCGTCTTAACCAGCCAGAAATCTAGGCCTCCAGCACCGAAAGACATCGTGTAGCCTGCCAGTGCGTAGCCTCCGTCAACAGTCTGAACTACAGAAAACGCCCAATCCCTGCTTGTTCCTCCGTAGGTTTTGTTCCATTTGGCGTTTCCGTTTGTGTCAGTCTTAACCAACCAAAAGTCACCATGACCCCCAAAAGACTCAGTATAACCTGCTAGTGCGTAGCCTCCGTCAACGGTCTGAACCACACAATACGCCTCATCCACATATGCTGTTCCGTAGGTTTTGTTCCACTGTGCGATTCCGTTCGCGTCAGTCTTCACCAACCAAAAATCATCGCCACCAGCGCCAAAAGACTCTGCGGTGCCTGCTAATGCATATCCTCCGTCAACGGTCTGAATCACAGACCACACCTCATCAAAGTCTATTCCTCCGTAGGTTTTGTTCCACTGTGCGTTTCCGTTTGTGTCAGTCTTCACAAGCCAAGCGTCAGATTCGCCAGCACCAAAAGAATATGTCCAGCCTGTTAGTGCGTAGCCTCCGTCAACGGTCTGAACCAAAGAAAACGCCCGATCATCACTTGCCCCTCCATAAGTTTTGTTCCACTGTGCGATTCCGTTCGCGTCAGTCTTCACCAACCAAAAGTCACAGAGGCCAGAGCCATAAGAATATGTTAAGCCAGCTAACGCGTATCCTCCTTCATCCGTCTGAACTACACAAATGGCATCGTCACTATATCCTGTTCCATAGGTTTTGTTCCACTGTGCGATTCCGTTCGCATCAATCTTCACTAGCCAAGCATCCGTTAGCCCAGCACCGAAAGACATCGTGTAGCCTGCCAGTGCGTAGCCTCCGTCAACAGTCTGAACCAAAGAAAACGCCCGATCATCGCTTGTTCCTCCGTACGTTTTGTTCCATTGGGCGTTTCCGTTCGCGTCGGTTTTCACTAGCCAAGCATCAAAGTCGCCAGCACCGAAAGAACGAGAGTAGCCAGTTAATGCATATCCCTGGTCAGCTGTCTGTACTGCGCACGCGCGCCAATCATCATATGTTCCTCCGTAGGTTTTGTTCCATCCCTGTTTGTAATCTGTTAAGCCGGGGTATCTTAGAAGATCACCATCCAGAGTTTTCTTCCCAACTATGTCCACCATCACGTCTGCGCTACTCCAGTCTGTGATGTTCAAGTTATGTATTATTATGATGTCCTGCCCACGCTTGTCTGTTATGTTTATCCATCCGCTGTCATATGCTATGGCTGCCTTGGTTATCGGTTCTCCAGAAGTGCCGAATTTTCTGGCTACTACATATACGTCGCGCATGTCTATCTTTCCATCGTCGTTCATGTCAGCCCAAGGACTATATTCCCCCACTCCCTGTGCCCACACCATGCCATAATACAATAGGCTCCCAGCCAGAACCGAGACTATCGCCAACGACAAAATGAACCCAACATATTTTCTTTTCAACATCTATCGTATCACCTCCTTCCTCCAATTACAACGGTAATAGAATTTAGTTGTACTAAAGATTTAGGAAAGAATCCTCTATGCCTGCATTTAGGATTCGTAGCACTCGCCGCAGAGAATCCGTTTTGCCTTCAACTCTAAGGGACAACCAGCTCCACAAATGTCAAGTTCTAGGCATTCTCTACACTTTTCTGGAGCATATTCTCTGTTCCTCAAACCGTTGCAGATGGGATGGTTCCAGATGTCACTCCACTTGCTGGTTAGGATGTTTCCTATTGTTTCAAAGAAGGACTGACACGGAATCACGTCTCCGTCAGGCTCCACACACAAGGTAACGCGACAAGCACTACAATATTTTATTCCCAACCCCAAAGCCACAGGATTCAACACACAATAATGGGTGGGCGTGTACCAAGTAAACTCCATCCCATACTCTAACGCCCTGTCACGAATCCCCTCCAGAATTGGAGAGAGTTCTTTTTCGTCAACCGCAAAGGTGGAAGCCGCCTCCACCCCCTTCCCCGCATAAATCAACCCATTACACGAAAAACGCCGCAACCCCAACTCATGAAGGAAGTCAGCTGTATCCACCGCATACTTGAGGTTTTGTCGGTTCAAAGTCATATTGACACTGGTGTAAATGGAAGTCTTAAGAAGATTTTTTATTCCATCAACAGATTCAATCCAACTTCCCGAAACCCTAGTAATAGCATCATGTATCTCAGACCTATGCGACTCCAAAGTAACCTGAGCATAGTCCAGTCCCGCTTCAGCCAGTCTATGAACACAACCAGAATCTTTCAGTCGACGACCATTCGTCACCAAACCCGTAACAAGACCAACAGCCTCAGCGTGGGCAAGAATATCTATCAAATCTTCACGGAGAGTTGGCTCGCCTCCAGTGAACAAAATCTGAGGAATCCCCAAATCGAAGGCTCTGTCAACAACCCTTTTCCACTCTTCGGTTGACAACTCTCTGGAAACCGTTGCTTTCCCACTGTAGCAATGAACACAACTGTTGTTGCACCGATATGTGAGGGCTAAGTCAAGGCGGAGTGGCGCTGGCAACTCCTTAGAGAAAGGCTCCACCCGATCCACCCCAACATAACTGAAGGGACACACCTCATCGGATGAAGCAAGAGTGTTAATCGCGTACAAAACCCGCCTATAATCCTCAAGCGCCCTTTCCTTCGATACCCTGAAAATACGACTTGTCTCCCTGGCAGCCTCATCGGCCTCCTTTCCCTCCATCACCAACCTCAGATAAGTCGCTGCAGTGTCATTCAAATACACAACCTTAGAGGCATTTAACACGAGAACCCCAGTTCCATCCTCTAGCACCCGAAGATGAAACTTCAAGCCAGCCCAGTCACCCTTACCTCTGTAGTAGTAAAAGCCCGGTTTCATCTTCCTTCTAAGAAACATTTGTTATCCCGCTCCACCAGACGCACAAGCACATGCGCAAGAGGCACACGCACAGGCACAAGCGCAACTGGCGCAGGCACAGACGCACCCGCCCCGACTAACAGGAGACGAAGAAGCCCTAGCTTCAACGGAAGGTGTTGCAAAAGTCAGAATCTTTGAAAATGCTTCCACGTTAGCGACAATTCTGCCCACAGTGGATTCTATAGTGGTTACCGCAGCGTTTGCAAACTGGACCCCAGGAAGCGATTGTGCGGTCAGAGGCTTTCCTTCAACACCTTGAAATCTTGAAGGGGCATAATGAGTGGTCCAATAGGGAAGCCACCAAGAAGACCCCACAGGAACCTCCTCTCCACGACCAAACACCCTCTCAACTCTACTTCTAAATCTGGGAGCCATCATCAACCATTCAAGCTCTTCGTTAAAAACTCCTGCCTTGACCTCTGGAGTCCCAGCCTCCCGCACCTGGTTCCACGCTTTCTCCACAACCTTCTCATAGTATTTTATGGTGTCGGCTCGACAGTAAAACCTGACTTTGTTGTTCACTTCTCTACGAAGTTTCAAAATTAGGCTCGCCAATCTCTTATCGCTTAACGTTCCTACACGACTTTCAAAAGCAATAGCATCAATGAACCAATCCTCATAGTAGCGTAAACCAGCGGTACCCACTACTTGCAGACGAAGTTTCGGCTTGGTTTCAACGATATTGACAGCCCCTTTTCTCATCAAGCCAAAAAGAATCATGGTCAGAATCCTTCGAGGGTCAACATCCAATAGAGTTGCCGCTTCCACTGCCATAAGACCCTTCCGAACACCCAACGCTTCCATCGCAAAACTCGGCGAAGAGTAGGGAAACCGTCTTAAACTCTTAAACACAACCACAGCAGCTACTGCGATGATAGAAAGCGCAAAAACTGGCACCACCAAAGAAGCAAAAACTCCACCAAGCCAATCCCATGGTCCAGGCGGTGGCAGAATGTCTATAATCTTTGAGTGGATAGACCATAGACCTCGATTGTCTGTCACATTCAAAATGACTGTATACTTTCCTTCCGACACATAGGTATGACACACGATGAAATCAGCAACGGTTGTTATGTTTCCATCGCCGAAATCCCATGCAAAACCAACAATGACACCACCATTGGGTGTTGACGCTGAAGCATCAAAAGTTACAGTTTCATTTAAGTGAAGAGAAGATGGCGACCAAGTGAAGTCGGCGTAAGGACCCTTAGTATACCATTTATCAACGTATTTTTGGGGAAAACTAACTCCTATTTGAAACTGTTCGTTGGGAGGAAGACTGCGTTCCCAATAAGCCACCCACCTTTCATCCTCTGAGTACAAGTTGTTCCACAGTATTTCTCCGCTCAGAATTTCGTCTTCTTTGACATTCTCAGGTAATACAACAGCGATTCTTAGATTAACGACACTGACTTCCCACCAACAAGCCGTAAACAACATGCTAACGTTGCCAGGGTTCATTTCGTCCTCCCAAATCATTCTATCAACATGCGTAAGAAGAAAAACCGTGATTTCTTGACCAGCTTGTAAAACATCTTTAAAGTCTATTTTTACTCCACTCCAATCGTCAACAATTTTTGTAGTCGTAAGACTACGATTAAATTGATCCACACAACTCCATATCACAAAATCTTTGTTTGGTTGACCGATTCTAATCCAACTAAAAGTACCAGTGTCACAAGCAAAAGTCAAATTGTAGAATAAGTCAATTGTGCCATTCTTGTTTATCCAAATCTTAATCCATTGCTTCTCGATGTGGTATGTTCCTGGTCCGTATACGAGAGGAATAAAGGAAAAACTGATGAATAATACGGAAACTATTATCAGAAGCATGAATGGAGTTGAAAGTCTCACCACTTGGGCTCCTCCACGATTTCTATGGTTCGACCGCAGTATTGACAGGCAACCCTTGTAACGCTTGGATTCTCTATCCTCAATGGAGCACTACAGCTAGGGCACTTCAACTCTTCAATTTTCACTGCACCAGAAGGAGACCAATGAACCGTTATGGGTGGGGGCTTAACCAAACTCTTCGATACAAAGGCGACAAGCACAAGGGCGATTCCAATTAAGATGACGCCCACCCACAGACGCATCGGTTGCATAGGGGGTGCCGTAGATGCGAGAAGGTACAAAACTCCCAAAAACCCAAGGACAACCGAAGCTGCTACAGTGATGGCTAAGAGAAGACGAGACGAAGAGACCATAGACATCATCTTGCTCCTCCAATAAGGCTGAATCTAAAGTAAGCGAATTGGTTAAAAAACTGTGCGATAAACGTTAAGAGAGATTGACGGTTGAGATAACACAAATGAGGACTACCCATGCGTTTGTTACAGTTGTCCACATCAGTTCCACAACATAAATATTCAACCGAGGAAATGATCGAACTCTTTCCCCAAGAACTTCCAGACGAGGTTCAACAGAACATTCTAAACTTAGGAGTCTCCACGAGATACTTCGCTCAACCCATAGACTTTTCCTCCAACGTTATGGATGCGCCGAAGGATTTGGACCCAGTGGTTAACGAAAGCGCCTTGACTTGCAAACAGGCTCTAGAGAATTCAAGTCTTCAACCAAGCGATATCGATTATTTGATAGCAACATATGACAGCAGCACCTTCCTATGCCCTGGAGTAAGCAATATTTTGCTAAGCAAAGTCGGTTTGAAAACCACCATCAAACACGTTAGTATCCAAGGAATGGCTTGTTCATCATTTGCAAGATCCCTTCAACTAGCTGAAGACCACCTCACCAAGTTTCCTCGAAGTTATGTGATGATAAGCCTATCAGGAATGAACTCATACTGGTTCTACAATCAAATCAGAGGCTTAAAAGATGTTAAGGGTGTCCATGAGATTACAGCTTTGAGGGATGAGGGTTTGAAGTCTAGAGAACTCAGAAAGTGGATCGCCCTCATAGAATTTTTCCTCTTCGGAGACGGCTCTGCCTGCGCCATCGTATCTGATCAAGGAGATGGCCCTCAGATAAGAGACATAGTCAGTGTCACAAACATTGGGCGATCGGATTATCTGGCTGGCTATGCCAAGCTCACGCCTTCGAATGGGCCTTTCAGGTTTGGGTTCTACTCCCATTTAGAGAAAGACTTGGCTGAACTGGGGGTGAAATACACTTCAATAGTTTTGGAAAGGATGCTTCACGAAAGAACTCCGGACTTCAAAGTGCAAGCAAAGAAGTGGATTGTCCACACCGGCAGCAAAAGAATATTAGACCATATTGTGACTTCTCACGGCATATCGTACGAGAAAATCAAGGAATCCTATGACGTTCTAGCCAACTATGGGAACCTCGCTGGAGCAAGCCTGCCGTTCATACTGGATGAGACAATGCGTAAAGGAAGATTACGCGAAGGCGACTACGCCATCATGTTGGGTTATGGATGGGGTTTTAGCTCGAACGCTGGCGTAATATTTTTCTGATAAACATTGTCTTGGCACGTTTACTTGAGAGTACAACGGCATTCGCGTGCGTTACAAGGTGATAACAATCCTCAAAATGTGCAGAGAGAAACCTTAAAATGCCTATGTGCACAATTTCACGAGAAGCCTTTAAATCAAGTATGAATATCTACCTCAAGTCAACGTTACAATAACAACTCTGAAGGAGAAAAAACTGAAACATGACCAAGTTTAAGATAATCGTTGGAGACCCCGAAACGGGCAAGTCCCAGTCTTTGGAAGTGGAAGGTGCCCGTGCTGTTCCATTAGTTGGAAGAAAACTCGGGGAAGTGGTTGATGGTTCCGTGGTGGGAATGGGAGGTCATAAGATACAAATCACCGGTGGATCTGACAAAGACGGTTTTCCCATGAGACCTAACATTCATGGAGGGGTCAGAGCAAGTGTAATACTAAGTGAAGGAGTGGGGTTTCATCCTCCTCGAAGTGGGGACAGAAGGAGAAAAACCCTTAGAGGAAACGTCATTACAGAGGAAATTGTTCAAATAAACATGAAGATTGTCGAAAAACCAAAGAAAACAGAAAAACCCAAAGAAGAAAAAGCAAAGAAGCCTAAGAAAACTTCAGCAGAAAAGGAAGGCGAAATCACTGAAAAGGTATCTTAATGCACTTATACTCTTCTCAAGGGAGTGAGAGTCGGGTAAAGGAAGATATGAACACGGAGAACATGGTTGGTTGCGTCAGGTCCAAACGGTTACGGATCTCTTCTAAAAGTGAAGATGTTAAGTTACTTTTTACGCTTGGTTTTTCTTGGTTTTTCTTTTGAGTCTCCTTACTATTGCGCACGAAGAAACTAACGAAAAGCGAAATGTTGCCGATTTTATTGTCTTATAACACGAGACAGCACCCAACATTACGGCAGTTGCTATAAGAGAGGCAAAAAGACCTATCTGGCAGGTTGGCAAACCAGTCTTCAAACTAGCAGGTACAAGGATCATACGTCCTCCTACGTAAGGAATTTCGGTTACTATCTTGCCATGCGTGACTGTGTCGGTTTCTGGACTGGCACCAGGCGCATACACCGTTAATGTGACAATGTAGACCCCAGCTGATTTGTACGTGTGGTATATGATTGGAACAGATGCTGTTGTTTTGTTACCGTCCCCGAAATCCCACCGATATTCCATGATGGGCATGTTGTGAGTGCCATTCCAACCGGGCAACGAGTTTGAAGCATCAAATTTTACTGTTTCATTCACGCGCGGTCTCTCTGGATTTTCTGTGAAATTTGCTTCTGGACCATGAGGTAGTACCGCGTATGTTACCTCGAAAGTGAGGAAATCCCAAACAAACTTCTCTGCGACATCTGCGGAAGCGACAGCAGTCCATGTTCCAAGACTCTCCGATATCGAAGGTATTCTAAAGTCTGTTGCAGCCAACCCTTCCTTGTCAGTCATTGCAACCTGTACCAGAACCAGTTCATTTTTGGGGTTCCTAGCCGCAAAAGAAACTAGTTTGTCTTGCACTGGATTTTCGTTGTAGGTTAAGTTGGCGTTAAGTTCTACCATTTCTCCCAGTGTGAACGTGCCGCCGGAAGTGCCTTGACTTATTCCGCCCTTCTGAGTGGTGAGATCGAGCAATCGACCATCTACTGGAGGATCATCTTGTATCGATTTCCAGAAGTAAAGACCATCCATAGAATCGTGAATAATTGTTGTCATTGAATCATCGTAGAGTAGAGTATCGTGCAAGTCTAGCACACAACAGGCTTTCTCGGGTGGTACAGGTGCAAAAGTGACATTAAAGGTGATCGTCGCCAATGTTCCAGAGCCATTTACGGTAGGTTCGGAACCTAAAAGAGAGATACGCACCCAAACTAAACCCATTGTTTCGTTTATCTCAAGTCTCTCAGTAGCTGTTTTTGGCGGAGGAGGGAAGAAAGGCCCTTGGACTGCTTCCACAGCGTCCAAAAGCGTGGTGTTATATCCCAGCTTGAACTCAAAAACCTGCAGATTTTGGACGTTCGAGATGTTTATATTAATCGTAAAAATCTCACCAAACCCCTCAGCCACGTACAATGGTGGAACCACTGAAAGATAGGTGTCTTCAACAGGACTCGCATAGACCATGCAATCAATCGTGATTCCAGCCATCACAACTAGTAGGAGGACGGTCTGGACAAGTGAAGATTTTTTGATCAACAGCGACAGTCCCTTCTCTACAGCATGTTATAATATATTATAAGCGTATATTTATTTTTCAGTAATCTTTTTCTATAAGTAAAATACATTTTCCGAAATTTTCCATTCAAGAGTCAAATCAGCCATTCGAGGGGTTCGCTGAGACCGAAAGTTTTAAGTCGATACAAAGCACATAACAAGGTTTTATCTGATGAGAGAAGGAGAGAATTATTGAGTGAAGAAAATTGTTTCGTTGGCATTGCTGTCTTTAATTACACTGAGTGTACTCTGTCTGGGTGCTTTTTATCCTTGCTTTGCCGATGAATGGATCGTAGAAGTTATTTCAGTGGAGACAGGAGTAATAAAATCTGGTGCATGGATGCCGAATCAATATTTCCGAAAAGGAGAAACTATATCTTTTAAGGTAATGGCTATAAACAGAGCTTCTGTTTCGAAAGACGCGAAAATTACCGTCACCCTTTATGATCGCACAGATCAACCTATCGGCTACAATGACGAGAAGGTTGCCATTCCTCCCGAAATGACTCAAACAGTTTATATTCCAATCAGCATTCCAAGTTGGGCGATCAATGGTGAGGCTGTGGCATATATCAATGCCCTTCAGGTCATTGAAGGACTACCCCTTTGCCCACCGTACTGCCCGGAAACAAGCATCAACCTTACAATCTGTTCATGCACCTCCAAAACCGTGATCGGTCAAGGATACACGGCTGATGTAAACGTACATGTTACAAACGTGTATGCGATGGAACCTGTCATGTTTGATCTTCTAGTCTATTATGATGATCATGGTGAAGTCTGCAATGTCATTGGTAAAGTCGATGATATTATCCTTGAAGTCGGAGAAAGCGAATCGTTCAAGTTCATTTGGAACACTGCCGGGGTTCCCTACGGAGTTCACTACATATACGTTTGGGTATACTTTGACTATCCTGAACTTGAAGATGAACTCTTAGAAAACGTCACAGTTACCGTTACAATTCCCGGTGATGTTAACGGTGACTTCAAAGTCAACATGCAAGACCTTTATCTTCTAATCCTCCACTTTGGATGTCAAAACGGAAGCCCCCGCTACATAGCCAACTGCGACATCAACGGAGACGGCAAAATCGACATGAAAGACGCATTCATAATCACATCGCACTTCGGAGAAAGACTGTAACAAATCTGCCTCAACATATCCGCATACAAGAAGTGGTTACCCGTCAACGCGACAGCTAGGAATCAGTTTGAGGCCACTTAGTATTGTTCTTGTTAAACTTAGAAATGATGTTTTGCTCAATAAGCACCTTTTGATGAAACCATTTCTTAAGTATCTAATCAAGAGTTAATTTAGAAAAAAGAAAGGAGATTTGTTGTAGGTGTCAGGCGCCTTTTCCAAAGTCTCTAGCGATGAGGACTATGTCTCGCATGTCTACCTTGTTGTCTCTGGTTATGTCCGCGTCAGGATTCCATCGTGAATGCGGTGGAGAACCTGGATAGCGATAATCAGGACCATAGCTTCCAAACGCTCTAGCTGCTATGTATAAGTCCTCCATATTCACTTTGCCGTCTCCATTCAAGTCAGTGATTAGCGCTCGATATCCCTTTATCTTAACTCGTCCGTTTACAGGTGCTAAGGTAGGAATTTCTATTTCGTGGTCCATGAGTGTGTATTCGCATAGCTCGAGAGGGCTTTCGTTTACTTCTGGAGAGGTCCCCTGATACTTGACGTGGAATGTGATGTTGGCAATTAACACGTCTCCGCTTGGCGTTGCTGTTGGGTCACCAACAAATATTGTTACGTTGTCCATTAACGGAAGATTGTCGTATACGTCTACGGTGCTAGTAGCCCACAGCGGATCTATAGTCACGTTTGCTGTCTCAGTTTCGATCAGCGTGGTATTGTAGCACAAGCAGATCGAAGCATTTGTCAGGTACCAAGCTGCACTTAAGTTCATGATGTAAACACCGATGTTAAAACATTGACAAACTGCTTCCACGTATTCAGGAAATTCCACATAATTTGGCTGCACTGCAAGGTACGGCTTTGGTGGCACAGCCCAGTCGTACTCCACAAGCCCGTTGTATTGGGTCGTGGGAATAAGGTCTCCGTCTGGGTTCCAGACCCAAGTGTCGGCTGGATAGGTTGTGGTGATGTCGAAGGCGCTTGAGATGCTGCCACCCTTCGGTGGAGCCTTGAGGATGTGGAATTCGATCCAGACGAGGCTTCCGACCCGTGGCGGCGCTATGACATCTGTGCCCAGTAAGGTTTCACCGAAGAAGACCTCGCCAGCAGTGCTGAGGTCGGGTCCCGTTGCTACCGTTGTGTGTCCTTCGCAGAACTGGCTTGTTGGGGGCTCTGCGAAGCCTGCTCTGGTTGCATTCAGCCATGAGGAGTCGTAGAGGAGCTTCACCTGGTATATGAAGAAGTTGTCTGAGGTTACGTTGAGCCAGACGGTGATGTTGAACTTGTGGCAGGGCTCAGTCGTGTTAGTGTAGAACTTTATGTATCCAGGCTCTATCCACATTGCGTCGGCATCTGGCTTCGGCTCGGTTGGGACACCAGCCATCACTGGAAATACCATCGTGCTCAAAAGAAACATTGCGGCAACCAAAACTCCATACTTACTTAACTTTTTCATCACAGTTAACCTCTTCTTTCTCTTTTTAGGTGTTCAGCAGTTGCCTCCTTTCAAGATTTAAGATTTACGGAATTATCTTCTATATGAAACTGCCAATCTGGACATGTTCTCTGACTTAACTATTGTAAACTCAATATTCATCGAACCCAAGAGGACCAAATGAGCTGGTGGTTCTTCAGAAAGGAAACAAGATCTCGAAAAGATGTTTTTGAAGCATTGAAAAAGGACTTGGCCGCTCTCGAAAATGCTGTAGCACTATAAGACCGTGAAACTGAAGTTAGGGGCTCTAGAAATCTTGGATAGCTCGATAATCGAATTGCTAAGGTTTATGGTAGTATCTCTCTTCAACAACCAATAATCTCTCCACCTAAAAACCCAAAACGGCATATTGAAAGCGCAAAGACAAACCTTAAGAATGTTTGAACACATCTACTTCTGAAAATGAACATGACGTAGAGGAAAAAAACTGTGACTTTGCCCCGTCAACCAGAGTGTAACATTGGAACCATCGGTCATGTAGACCATGGAAAGACCACGCTCGTAGAAGCCATAACAGGTGTTTGGGCATCCAGACACAGTGAGGAACTAAGACGAGGCATAACCATTAAGCTAGGCTACGCTGACGCATCCATTTACAAATGTCCTAAATGCGACTCTCCTCAGTGCTACTCAACAGAACCCGTCTGTCCGCACTGTGGCTCTTCTTGTGACTTCGTTAGAGCCGTGAGTTTTGTGGATGCACCAGGTCATGAGGCACTTATGGCGACCATGCTTTCTGGAGCAGCTGTTATGGATGGAGCCATACTCGTTATCGCGGCTGATGAGACGTGTCCTCAGCCGCAGACACGGGAACACCTAGCCGCTATTGAAATTGTGGGAATAAAAAACCTTGTGATTGCTCAGAACAAAATTGATATAGTTGATGAAAAGCGTGCTTTGGAGAGTTACAAGGAGATCGTAAAGTTTGTTGAAGGCACAGTAGCTGAAAAAGCGCCTATCATTCCAATCTCTGCTCAACACTCCATTAACATCGACGTTCTTCTTCAGGCAGTAGAAGAACACATTCCAACTCCTCATCGGGACCCAGAAAAGCCCCCGAGGATGTATGTTGTTCGCTCTTTCGACGTCAACAAACCAGGAACTCCAGTAGATAAATTGGTTGGTGGAGTGATAGGTGGGACAATCTTCCAAGGAAAATTCAACTCACAAGACGAGATAGAAATCCGACCTGGAATTCGCGTTGAGAAACACGGGAAGCCTCTTTATGAACCACTTTTCACAGGAATTAGCAGCCTTCACACAGGTGGAAAAAAAGTCCAAGAGGTTCAGTGTGGGGGACTGGTTGGCGTTGGAACATTTCTCGACCCCTCTTTAACAAAAGCAGACGGACTTATTGGAAACTTGGTGGGCAAACCAAATATGCTTCCTGAGACTCTGTCAGAAATAACCTTAGAAACGCATTTTTTTGAGCGTGTGGTGGGAACCAAAGAATTGATTGAAGTTGACAAAACGCAGAAAGGTGAGGTCCTCCTTCTGGATGTTGGAACCGCCATAACAACGGGAAGCGTTGCGTCTGTAGGAAAGGATGTTGTCACTCTTCAACTGGGACGCCCAGTATGTGCCGAACAAGGTTTCAGCGCAGCGATAAGCAGAAAAATTGCGGGAAGATGGCGTCTCATAGGCTATGGAACCATAAGGTAGGAGGAGAAGGGGCTCTCACACGCAGAGGGTCTAGCCTAGGTTTTCTATAGGAGTCAATTAGGCTCCAAATATGTGTTAGAGGGCTCTCGAATCTAGGCTTTAACCCAGCCTTGTTAGCAGGTGAAAAATGTGTTCTCAACAAACTCGTAATTCCAAAAGAACTCTATTTATAGGCGATTATGCCTAGAAAACCAACAACTGAGGAAGACAAAGGTGCTCGGGAGACGTTCACATGTCATATTGCTATAATTTGATTTACATTTAGGTTCAGAACAATCTCGGCGATGTCGCTAGCGTATTCTGCAGTCCTGCGTATGCTCTCCATTATCATTCTCACACTTGATAATTCTATGGCTTCTAGTTTTTTGGCGATGACCTTTATTGCTTCATTCTCAATTGACACTATTGTTTTTGCCTTCGTGACCACATCATCAGCCAGCAAGTAGTCTTTCTTATACAAAGACTTTATGGAATCATCAAATACGGATCGTGCGAAGGAATTCATTTGAGATATTTTCTCAAAGACGGTATCATCAATCTTCTCTTCCAATAGTAGGACGTTTTCTGCAATTTTTGTAGCATGGTCAGCTATCCTCTCCACAGACTTTGCGATTACCCGGTAACCTAAACAGTCTCTTGGGTTTGAAAGCCCAATGTCTTTGAGAATTCTTTCGCTTTGCACTGCAGCCTTCAACTGGCGGATTATGTAGAGACTGAAGCGATCTACTTCATCGTCTAATGCGATTACATCTAGAGCAAGTTTTTTATCCAGATTCTTTAATGCTTGCATTGCGTCCTCGTGCATTGAAGCAGCAATGAAACACATTCGTCTAAGGGCACTTTCAACAGACAGTTCAGGATAGCTAAGCAAGACTTGCAACCTCATTTCATTAGAAGAATCCGAAATAATTTCGGTACCGACAAGCTTTTTCCTAGTTAAGTCTTTGATGGAGCTTCTCTGCAAAGAAGTTATGCGCTCGTCTTTCGTCTTGATTTTGATTAGATTGTAGCCGACAAGATAGAGAGCAACAATCTTCCGCATAATCGTGTTTGATTCATCTTTCTGGGATACCAGTATAGTGGCTTCTCCAAGTTTCGATGGTTTAGCGAACTCTTTCGGTGTTATAAGAAGTGACGCATCGCTTTGCTTGGAGAGAACAAGTTGACTTCCTGCCTTAAGGTTCATGCTTGTCACCCATTTCTTAGGCAAAGACACGATGTATGTGGACTTGCCGGTCAATTGAATCCTTCTTGTTTCTTCTCTTTCATCTAGCGCTTGTTCTGTCATAGGATTTATCCTCTTCTATATAGTCAATGTACTTCTATATTTTCTATTTGGACAATGTATATAGGGTTTTCTATCTCTACATACACAAAAACGAGGTGAAAAGCGAAATGAATTGGAAAACAGTTGCTATGGGACTAGTGATAGGATTACTTGTAGGCGCAGGGATAGGATACTTAATTGCAAGGCCAGCACAAACTTCTCAAAATACAGATTCACTCACTGGTAATATAATTGTGAAAGGCTCTGATACCCTACTGATTGTAGCACAACAATGGGCTGAAACATACATGGCAAACCACACCCAGATAACCATCTCGGTTGCAGGAGGTGGATCAGGAGTGGGGTTCACCGCTTTGGCCCAAAAGACTACGGATATAGCAGATGCTTCAAGAGAGATTAAAGCTTCTGAAATAGAAACCGCAAAAGCCAACGGCGTCAACCCTGTCGAGTGGTAGTAGGTCTTGACGGAATAGCCATTGTAGTTCACTCTAACAACCCCATCAATGAACTGACACTGGAGCAGTTGGAAAAAATATACAATGGAACATATACTAACTGGAATCAAGTTGGAGGCAACAATGCGGTTATCATTACTTACGGTAGACAGAGTACATCTGGAACTTACGACTTCTTTAGAGAACATATTCTTCACAATAAGAACTTCAGGGCTGACAACAGAGAACTTGCAGGCAATGCAGAAATCGTTCAATCAGTTCAAAGCGACCTAAACGGCATAGGTTATGTGGGTGTTGCTTACACTAAACAAGGCGGCGTAAACGTTAAAGTTCTTAAGATAAAAGCTTCTGAATCTGCAACAGCATATGAACCTTCTGTCGCTAATGTGAAGAGCGGAGCTTATGCCATTGCCAGAAAACTGTATATCTATACAAATGGAAATCCCACAGGTGCCCTTGCTGACTATGTAGCTTTCATATTAGGTCCAAATGGTCAACAAATACTTGAAGAAGTTGGCTATATCTCCTACATCAAAACCGAAAAGTAAGAGAGATCCAGTTCCAAATTTTTTTATCCTAAATAGGATTAATTAGAAGGCATGGTTGACATAGCATGTATGCATGGAAAAAAGCGCACGTCTCTAATGTAAAAGAATTTCTAATTGAAAAACTTCTTCTTATATGTGCGACGATATCAATTATAGTTGTCGTTTTAATCTTTGTCTTCCTTTTTAGTCAAGGCGCACCTGCTTTTAGTGAAGTTTCTGTAATCGAGTTCTTGACTGGAAGGAGTTGGCAGCCTACCTCTGTTATTAAGCCTGAATTTGGTACTGTCCCTCTTCTTTATGGTACTCTTGTGGTTACATTCATAGCTATGTGCATATCAGTGCCCATTGGGATTATCATAGCAATATACATCGGAGAAGTCGCTCGCCCCATTGAAAGAGAGATTCTCAAGCCATTCATAGAGTTGCTCGCCGGAATACCTTCGGTAGTTTATGGATTTTTTGCCTTAACTACGTTAGCGACTTGGATTCAACAGTCTACAGGCACTAATTCTAGATTAAATGCTCTGAATGGGGGTGTAATACTTGCAATTATGGTTATACCTACTATTGTCAGCCTTGCGGAAGATGCGATAACATCTGTTCCAAAAGAATACAAGACAGCATCAATAGCATTAGGGGCTTCTAATTGGGAAACAATTCGCAGCATAGTGTTGCCCTCTTCCGCATCAGGAATACTTGGAGCAGTACTCTTAGGTTTTGGAAGAGCAATTGGAGAAACCATGGCAGTCTTAATGGCTACCGGTAATGCCCCAATAGTAAACTTCAACATTCTGGACTCCGTAAGGACAATTACTTCTACAATAGTCATAGAAACGCCAGAAGTTGCCTTCGGAAGCCTTCACTATCACGCACTCTTCGCCTTGGCAATCCTACTTTTCGCAATCACTTTTGTCTTTAATTATTTGGCAGGTATCGTGATGAGAAAATTAAGGAGAATGGGACGATGAACCTGAAACTGTTAAAGGAACGAGTCTATTTCCAATTTTTCCGAATCACTACAGCTTCAGTAGTCTTTTTTCTAATTCTCATGATTTGTACGTTCATCGCAAACGGCATCGGAGTTATCAGCTGGTCCTTTTTAACTGACATACCGAGGCAAGGAATGACTGCAGGAGGAATATTTCCTGCTATTGTTGGAACAATTCTTTTGACTCTCGGAAGTATTGCTATAGCGCTTCCAGTAGGGGTTGCTTCTGCGATCTATTTGGTTGAATATGCAAGTGAAGGACGTTTTGTGAGGGTGATAAATTCGGCAATAACAAATTTGGCAGGGGTTCCATCCATCATCTATGGGCTCTTTGGTTTCGGACTTTTTGTGACTTTTCTTAATTTTGGCACTTCAATACTTTCAGGATCTTTGGCTCTTTTTCTCTTGATACTGCCAATCGTAATATCGGCTTCGAGAGAAGCTCTTCTCAGCGTGCCAAAATCTTTCCGAGAAGGGGCATTGGCTTTGGGAGCGACAAAGTGGCAGGCTATAAGACAGAATGTGTTACCTTATGGTTTGCCAGGCATACTTACTGGTACAATCTTGGCTGTAGCCAGGGCAGCTGGTGAAACTGCTCCAATAATTTTGACTGCTACATTTTTCTTTCGTCCAACTTTACCACAATCGATGATGGATGGAACCATGGCGCTTGCTACCCATATCTACTATATGGCCACCCAGCATCCTAACATATCCCAAGTTCGACCTTTAGTTTATGGAACCATTTTAGTTCTTTTGGGAATAGTTCTTTCTCTAAACTTCGTAGCGATAATTATTCGAACAAGACATCGAAGGCGCAAAAAATGGTAACTAAGAACGCAAAAATAACTATCGGTGAGAAAATTCATGTTAGTAATCTAAATGTCTGGTTTGGAGTTAACCATGTCATCAAGAATCTAACAGTAAGACTCAAACCTAACGCAGTTACAGCTGTGATGGGACCCTCCGGCTGTGGAAAAACAACCTTTATCAGAGCAATAAATAGATTGAACGAAATAATAGAAGGCAGTCGAACCACAGGTGAAATTTACATCGATGGTAGAAATATCTACAGTAAAGAAATAGATGTTTTCAAACTAAGAAGACAAGTCGGAATGGTTTTTCAAAAACCCAATCCTTTTCCAAAATCAATCTTTGACAACGTCGCATTTGGCCCAAGACTCCACAAAATTGCAGATGGAGAAGCCCTTCAAAAAATCGTGGAAAGCAGTTTGAAGGAAGCTGTGTTGTGGGATGAGGTCAAAGACCGATTGAAGGATTCTGCTTTTGACCTATCTGGAGGACAGCAACAGAGGCTTTGTATTGCAAGAGCTTTGGCTGTTAATCCTGACATCATTCTAATGGATGAGCCATGCAGTGCTTTGGACCCAGCTGCTACCGCAAAAGTAGAGACTCTCATGCGAAAGCTGGCAGAGAAATATAGCGTCATCATTGTTACACATAATATGCAGCAGGCGGCAAGGGTTTCGGACTTCACCATGTTTCTTTATCTTGGAGAACTTATAGAATATGGACGGACTAAGGATATTTTTGAGAACCCGAAGAGTGAAATGACAGAGAAATACATAACAGGAGAGTTTGGCTAGGTGAAAAACGAATGAGCAGACTAATAGACGCTGGCTTAGAACAATTAGCAGACACGGTATATCAAATGGGAGAAATGGCTATCAAAACAGTTTCCTTATCTCTCAACAGCTATATTGAAAGCACAAGCGCTCTCTCACAAGTTCAAAACCTGTCAGACACAATAATTCTGATGGCAGAGGAGGCAGAAGATAAAGCCTTCGAGTTGATCGCTCGATTTCAGCCAGTTGCAACTGATCTCAGAATTCTAAAATCATACATGAAAATAGTATATGACTTTACCAGATACGGAAGATATGCTTTAGATGTGTCGCAAATTCATGAAAGAGTCGATGGCTTAAAAGAATGTGAAATCTGGATAAAAGAATCCGTTAGGGAGATGAGTAAAAAGGTACTGGACATGGTTGTCATGAGTGTCGATTCTTTTAAAAAACACGATATCGAATTGGCAAAAGACTTGTCTGAGATGGAAAAGCAAGTTGATGATTTGTATTTTGGATATCTTGATGAGTTGATTGAAAAAGCTCCAGCAACAAATAGGTGCACTATTTCGAGCATGCTGGTGGTAAGATACCTTGAAAGGATAGCGGATCATGCAACCTATATCGGCGAGTCAATCATCTACCTCGCAACAGGAGAAAAAGTCACGCTGAGATGATATGACACAAGATAAAGAGAGGTGAAAAAATTGGCCAAAAGAAGTTTCGCTTGGTTTGAAAAGCGCCACAAAACAGAAGCACTAAATCTTGCACAAGAACAAATAACAAAAGCACTGGACACCGCAACTCTGTTACATAAAGCCATACAAAGCGCTTCCGAAGGGAAGAAAGAAGAAACCAAGAGATTCATTGAAAATCTTTGGAAAGAAGAGGAAGAAGTAGACAGTTTACGCCGGTCAGTCTTCAAGGAACTGACAAACGTTGCTATATCACTGGAATTTCGTGAAGACCTGATGCATCTTGTAAAACGTCTTGACGTAATGGCTGACCATGTCAAAGATTCTGCGAGAAGCGTCATCATCTTACTTGGAACAGAAGTCCCCAATGAAATCTGGTCCTCAAACGTCAAAGTCGCTGAAAAACTTGTCCAGAGCGCCACAACGCTTCGCAGCAGCATCGAAAAACTTGGAACGGACCCTATCAGAGCAAAAGAACTCGCCAAAAAAGTGGAGGAAATAGAAGGTCAAATTGATAAGGACTATTTTGAAACCAAAAAACTCTTCATTAAATACGCACGTCAAGTTGACCCTGGAACACTTCTGATACTCGACAACCTCATAGAGTTTATGGAGCAAGCCGCTGACATGTGTGCTGACACGGCGGATTACATAGTAGTATTGTCAAGCGAAGAATAACTCCAAACGCCCATAACAATGGGGCAATAATACTCGGTTGGATTTCCTGCTGAAATTCGATAAAGAGTGAATAAAATGACGTTCAGAAAACCTCGAAAGTGTGTAATTTCTTTATACACTTTCGCTAACCATCCAGAAAGTTTATGTGGAAACAACATTCTTTTAGACTACGGAACCATAAAGGGATAAAGGTGCTCATTCACAACTTCTGGAAAAGTTAGGACATGAAAGTGATCTTAGATTCCAACTTCCTATTCATTCCCTCCCAATTTCAAGTTGAAATTTTCGAAGAGTTGTCAAAACTGCTGAATCGAAGGTTCGACCCCATAATTCTTTCTCCAACTCGTATCGAGCTTCAGAAGAAGGCGGAAAGGGGTTCTCCCAAGATGCGCAAAAGAGCTTCTTTAGCGCTTAAACTCGCTGAAAAATGTCACTTAATTGACGTGGAACAAGGTATTAATGAAACTTCTGATGATGTGATTGTTCGAGTGGCATCGGAATGGAAATGCCCTGTTGCCACCAACGACAGAGCGCTTAGAAAAAGGTTAAGGAATATAAGCGTGCCAGTTATCTATCTGAGGCAAAAGTCTCGGTTGGAAATGGAGGGCGAAGGACATTAATAATCCTCCAACAGTTCGTTGCATAAAAATCGGTGGTTGTAGGTAAGCGTATGTTCAAACTTGTCACTTTAGAAGACACTATTCGCATTCCCCCAGAGAAATTCGGCAAATCCATCGAAACAGTCGGTCACGAGCAACTCGGAATAAAATACGAAGGCATGATCGACGAAGAGTTAGGTTACGTCATAGCGGTCACAGACATCAAAGTCAACCCCATCGGAAAGATTATCCCAGGAGACGGAGCCACCTACCACAAGGTTGAGTTCTCTCTCCTCACGTTTCTACCAAAGGTTCAGGAGATAGTCGAAGGAGAGGTTGTTGAAATCGCCGATTTCGGAGCCTTCGTGCGTGTCGGACCAATAGACGCGTTGCTTCACGTATCCCAACTCTTGGACGACTTCATCTCCTATGACGAGAAGCAAGGGATACTCATGGGCAAAGAAACAAAAAGAAAACTCGCAACTGGGGATCAAGTTCGAGTTCGCATAACCGCCGTCTCTCTAGGCGGGGGAGGAGGAGGCTCCGGAAAAATCGGCGTAACTGCGCGACAACCTTTTTTGGGAAAGATAGAGTGGATCAAGAAAGAGTTAGAAAAAATGAAAGGCGCTGAAGCTGAAAAGGCGAAAAAGCCCGAAGCCGCCACAGGAAGCCCAAAGCATGAGTGAGAAGGCTTGTCCAGACTGCCACTTATTATTCGTAGGGTCTGTTTGCCCCAACTGTAAAGCCACAAGCCTAAGTGACGACTTCACAGGCTTGGTTATCATTCTTAATCCAGAAGAATCCGCTATAGCCCAAGCAATGAAGATAAAGAGGAAAGGACGCTACGCTCTTCGTGTACGGTGATCGAGATCCTTCGACTTACGCCACAGTTGCGCAAGAGACTGAAGACGCCATTAGGAGTGCTGATCAAGGGCTCCTTCGAAGAAACCATGAAAGAACTGAAGAAAATGATTGAAAAAGAGAAGCCTCCAAAAATTATTGCTGTTGGGGATGTGGTTTCGAGCAACTTGATGAAGTATGGAGTTTACCCCCAAGTATTCATAATAGACAATAGGGTTATGAGAGAATCCATCACGCCGATTCAGGTGAACGCCGACGAAACCATACTTGTAAAAAACCCTGCGGGAACACTTACAGAGGAAGCCATAGAAGGTGTTCAAAGAGCATTAAACAGAGAGCATCGCATAAAGGTGATGGTGGATGGAGAAGAGGACCTCTTAACATTGGCGGCAGTCGCTCACGCACCTGAGAATTCTTTAGTGGTGTATGGTCAACCTCATGAAGGAGTTGTTGCCGTTATAATCACTAAAGAGAAGAGAGATGAGGTAAGGAAAATCATAGAAGCTATGGTTTCTGTAGCGTGAGGGTTGTAAAAGATAAAAAGGAGAAGTTCAAGCGAATTTTGATGAGATGGAGATATCCCCCCACAAAATCCGTCTTTTTTGGCTCTTAGTTATTGCCTCTTGCGTGTGCTCTTGATCCAAAAGAGAATCCTTGTGCTTGAGAAACCTTTTTATACAGTGTTGCTGCTATCGTAGTGTTTATCACGAGATTCATGCTAGCTAGAGAGGTTTTTGAAAGAACTTCTTTTGGTCATGTTAATTTTGTGATGAAGGAGGAAAAATGCATATGATACAATACTTTGAGGATTTACCCCTTAGTCCAGAAATTTTGAGGGGAATTCAAGAATTGAGGTTTGAAGAACTTTTTCCAATTCAAGCAGAAGCTATAGTTCCGCTTCTGGAAGGAAAAGACGTAATTGGGCAAGCACAGACGGGAACAGGAAAAACTGCTGCCTTTGGTATCCCTATGCTTGAGCGATTGCAATACGGCAATAAGCATGTTCAAGGCTTGGTTCTAGTTCCCACTCGTGAACTTGCCATACAGGTCGCAGATCACCTTAATCACTTAAGCAAGTATACTCCATTGAGAGCTTTACCTATCTATGGAGGCGAATCAATTCAGAAGCAGATATTTGCATTGCAGAGAGGCGTGCAGATTGTTGTAGGCACACCAGGTAGGGTAATAGACCACCTAAAAAGAGGAACACTTCAACTGAACACGGTAAAATTTGTTGTTTTAGACGAAGCAGACAGGATGCTTGACATGGGGTTCAGAGACGACATCGATTTCATACTCGCCAGAGTGCCTTCAAGCCGTCAACTCAGTCTTTTCTCTGCCACAATTGATTCTTGTGTGCTGAAAATCTCGCGACGATACATGAATAACCCAGAAAAGATTCTAGTGAGCAAAGACGAAATTGCCTTGCCGCAGATAAATCAGTTTTACACTGTAGTGAACCCTTTCGACAAATTTGAAGTTCTGCGCGTGCTAATAGAAGAAGAAAACATAAGACGAGCCATCATTTTCTGCAGAACACGCATTGGCGCAGCTAAACTAGCAGATATGCTCAGAAATCATGGTTATGAGGCAGAAGCTTTACACGCAGATTTGAGCCAACCACAACGAGAGGCAATCATCGAAGCCTTCAGATGCCACCGCATACAATTATTGGTAGCCACAGACATTGCAGCAAGAGGCTTGGACATTGAAGGCATCACACATATACTAAACTATGATATTCCATTCGATGCCATTATGTATTTTCATAGGATAGGTCGAACGGCAAGAGTGGGAAGAGGTGGAACAGCGATAACATTCGTTGCATATGGCGAACTATCGGAACTTGAAAGGATACAATCTCTGACAAAGACCAGAATTGAAAAAGTGGAATAATGACTTAACCATTCAATTATTTAAATTATTTCTGGGCGTCTGTGATAATGCTAGGTCACAATTTCTGATAACTTCTAGTTTGCTGTTTCTTCCCATTCTCAGTTGAAGTTCGCCTCGATATGCTGCGACATTGGCATTTTCGATTTCAACAATGTTGTTAATGGAAAGCATGCTTATTCTGCCATTCCATAAAGTTAGCTTTATAGTGCCAGTTTCGTCTGTCAAAGTAGCGTTTGCGAACATAACGTAATCGTTATATCTTGTCAAAGCTAACTGTGGCTTTGAAATTGCGAGAACACGAGCTTTCAAGTTAATCCGCTTCATTCCTGCCTTCAAATCTTTAATTTTAAAATGCCTTGCTTCATTCTCGTTCCTTTTCTTCACTAAAGCAAGTTTTTCACGTTCAATTATGTACGCGAATTCTTTGAGCGGAGTTGCTTCTTTGAGAAGATGTTCTGGTATAGGAAATTGTGCAACTACATCGTAGTCTGCGGTTATGAGAAAAACGGCACCACCTTTTGTTTTTGCACGGCATTCGATGGTTAGTTCCTTACATTTAGATCTTCGATTTTCCCATGCGTACACAATCTTGTCGAAGAATTCGTTTGAATCAATCATGTGTTTTATAGAAATTTCTGCAAGATATTCAAGAAGTCTAATGTCAACAGGCGAATGAGAATTACCTCGATGCCGTCCTCGCATTGACCACGTTCTATGTTGCATTAAATCCATTCCATTTATGACTTAATTTTTGCCTCGTTTCGATTGTAAGACATTGTCAATTTCTTTTTGCTCAACTTCTTAATTCTTATATTCAGTTAGAATTGTCGAGAGAAAAGTGAAAAGCTTACATTGCTTAACTCTACTTCTTCTCAAGAATTCCCAACTTTTGCAACTACTTTTGATGATAGAGGTATATTAACTTGATGTTGAAAAAATAAAGGTCTCATTCTCTAGGTTACATTTATGAGAAATACCATGCCCTTCCGAGTTTTAGTTTCTACATTTAAAGTGAACTTCGTAGGAGGGGGGCTTATTTGGCTGTGATATCTTGTGCATTTTATTGCTACTAGTTTCTCGTCTTGCGAAACCCAAACAACACGGCTTTCTCCACCGCATTCTGGGCATTTAATGTGGTCACCGATCTTAGGCATATTCTATTCCTCTTATCCACTCAATTTTTTTCTTTAATTCTTAATGTATGTTTTTGTTATCAGATTGTCAGATACCCATTACTTCTCAGCCATTCAGCTTGTGTCTTTCTGTACCGCCAGAAAATGTCGCCTCGTGTGTCGGACTGAAAGTCCCATGGAGAAACTAGGACAATGTCTCCAATGCGAATCCAGACTCTTCTCTTTAGCTTCCCTCGAATTCTGCAGAGTCGTTCAAGGCCATCTTGACACTTTACCATAATTCTGTCGTAACCGAGCAATTTGACAGCTATGCCTAGTACGTCATTAGCAGCTGGCAGTTTCATGTCGCCGATCTCTCCTTCGCTGATAACTTTTCTTTTACCCAACTTTTTCTACCTCAATTGAAGCATCGCGTGTGCGTGTCTTCTTCATCCACCTCTTCAGTCTTATCTGTTCTATCTTTTTCTCATGCATGCGTTTCAATATCTGCTTCTTCGTTTTCAGCAAGGCAGGGGTGGAAGCATTAGTCTTCTTCATTCCTATTCTCTCCATCTTTTCGTGCTATCTATTGGGGACGCCAGTCTTCTTCTTATTGTCTGTATACGTTTTCTCTCTCGTCTTCTTCTTTAGCGTGCAGTGAGTTCGTACAGATGATTTGCATTTTCTGTAATTCTTTACTATGCCCGCTCTTAATACACACAATTCATTTTCACCTTTTGGTACCTAGAAAAGATTCCATTACTCAGCAGGACAAGCCTACAGGATAAGGAAAAATTTCTCCAAACATAACTGTACTGTGCCCCTTATAAAGGTGTGCTTGAGCGCCTCCAGCTAAAACAACCTCTCTGAATAGGAATTGACAATAAAAGCAAAAAATCGTTATTAGATAGTGAAAAAAGTGAAAATAGAATCGAATGTTTCTTCGTTCATGTTGTCGCTCGTGTATGGGTTTATATTTTAAATCAATGAACAGTGGAGATATCTCCCTAAACTCCCCATTTTTAATCTCTTTCCGTAACTACGTATGTTTTATGCTTAAATTCTGAAAAGCGCTAGAAGTGAATATGGACTGGCATCTGGCGGTCCTGAAAGAAGAGATGCAGCGAGAAAACCTAGAGGAATAGGGGTAGGTATTGGTTAAAATTTCATTAGGGGATGCAATGTATCTTTATGCAGTAAAAAGTATCAATGTTCAAGCGAATTTTGGTCTTTTTGAAAGCATCATGGAGATGTAGGACTTTCTGTACGGTTTGTCACGGCACTTAGATTGAATCAATTGAATTAGCTCGTCTGGTGAAATCTGCTTGTTGCTGTACTCTTTGTCTCCTCTAACACTCACCGATAGTACATCGCCTTGAACTTCTCGATCTCCAACAACGGCATACATTGGAATCCACTCTCTTCTCGCGTCTCGTATCTTTCGTTGCAAGGAAATTGGGCGATCATCAATGTCCAGTCTCACTTCAGAATCCCTTAGTTTGTTTGCGATTTCTAGGGCTTTCGACACGTGGCGGTCAGCTATCGGTAGAATCCTTATTTGTATTGGTGAGAGCCAGAGTGGTAGGGATGGTAGTTTTCCTTGTTTTTGTTGTTTGGCGGCGTTTTCGAGGATGTTGTGTAGCCAACGCTCCAAGGAACCCATTAGAGCAGCATGAATTATGACTGGATGCTTTTTCTTTCCGTTTTCGTCGACGAATTGGATGCCAAAGCGTTCGGCGTTTCCAACATCAATCTGCATTCCGACCGTTTCTACTGGTCGGCGTAGGTTGTCGATGTAGTCTAAGTCGATGTTTATCACCCAGTAATACTTGTCTTCTGGGACTCCGAGATAGAGAAGCATAGGCTTTGGATAGGCTTGCATTAAATCAGATACGAAGTCTTTGTTCTTCTGATAGAAACTTCTGCACATGTTAACCATTGCCACGTAGTCCCATCCGAATTCGTGAGCCAACTGGTGAGCCTTTGTGTAGAGTTTTAGGAACTCTTGCTTCGCTGATTGTAAGTCTCTGCACAAAACATGAAGGTCGCCCATGTGGAATCTCCTCTGTCTGAAGAGCCCGCCGACTTCTCCGCTCTGTTCGAGTCTGTAGCTGTCTGCGAGTTCAAACAATTTCAGTGGTAAGTTGCGATGACTGATCAGCGCGTCTTTCAGGATAGAGAATTGTCCGAAACACGCGGCGTATCGAAGGACAAACTCTCGGTCGTCAGCCTTTAATTGGTATACTCTGTCTCCGAAGAGTTGTACGTGTCGCCTTATGGGTTCAACAGAGAGGTCGTACATGCAAGAGTTTTTGACGGGATAGGCTCCTTCTTCTAAGACCGCTTCAAGAAGATAATCGGACAAGAGGTCCATTAATAGGGCGCCTTTGGGATACAACCGAAGATGTCCGTGATCGCTCAGGTCTTCGTGGTCAACCAGTTCTAGTTGCTTCATGACCTTTAAGTGTGGTGGAGATTCGCTGACATCTATGGGTCTGTGGAAGACTTCCCGTTCAAGGAGTGCTTGAAAATCTTTATTGTCTCTAGAGTAGTTTTCAGGCAAAACGAGGCTGTTGTCGGGAAGTAGGACTAGGTAGTCAGTGTTGGCGATGGGTTTCTGAATCACCTTTGGGTTTGGTGAACCCTCCGCATCTTCTTTCCCTCTTACGTCACTGAATTAAAAGGGACAGTCTTTCTTAAGTTTTCTGCTCAAGAATATGAACTCAAAGATCATATTCCTATGCAGTGATTTTGCGGAGTTCACCTTCCACTTTGTCTAGCATACTGATTTCCTTCTTCATTTCCTTCTTTATGGCGCTGATTGTTTTCACTGGTGTCGGGTCTTTGCCTTGTAGAATCGCTAAATAAACGCTTACAAAATCTCCCGTATGGAGCACAGAGAACATTTTGGCAAGTTTTCCAAATCCGCTCGCATAGATTTCAAGAACCTTTTTAGCTCCCTTCAAAGCCGATGACTTCGTCGCCTCAATTCTTCGTCTTATCTCGGCGGGTTCGTCATGGTCCCGAATGATTATAACAGAAAAATGCTTGGTCATGGCTTCTGGGGCTTCCCATCCAACAACCTCGTTGTGGTTGAGTTCTGGAAAAACATCATACGTACTGACAACCTTGCTGTTTTCATTGAATTGGGTCTTCATTCGATGGGCTATGGCGCTGTATTGCCTGAACCCATAAACCACAGGCACAGTATCCATTAGTTCGAGTGCCAATTTCTTTGCAAAGTTGTTCTCAACTGGAACTGTAGGCGAGTTTTCCTCTCCCAAACCCTTCACAACCCTAATCGTTTCATCAATCTCCCCTCTCACGTCAGAAAGCACGCCGATCTTCTCCAGCAAAACTGGGAGAGGAAAGAAGAGATACGAAATTGCGGCACGAGGAGGAAGCCCTTCAGGAATCTGCACAACGGGCAAATTCAACTTCTTAGAAAAGGAAAGCAAGTGTCCTCCAGAGGTTATGGACACAATCATACACTTTTTACGGAGAGCATCCACAAATGAACTCAGGGTTTCTTCAGTTTTCCCCGAGTAACTGACCACAAACACGAGAGTTCCTTCGTCCACGTAGGCGGGAAGAGCGTAATCCCTTGAAACCTCTATAGAAATGGGTAGTTTATCCCGCAGCCAGTCTCTAAGAATTTCTCCCCCCACCGCAGAGCCTCCCATACCCGTGACAACGATGTTGTGAGGCTTATCGTATTTGATTGAAACCTTTCGTGAAATGTTCACTTTGGCTGGAACCTTTATTCGCTTAGCCCGCGCGACAGCATCCTGAGAATACTCTGGAGTTTTTACACAATGGCTTAGCATTCCACTTTCATCAATCCTCTTGATCTCGTCGATTCGATCTAAAATAGGGGCATCTGGCATTTTTCACCGCCAACTAAACCATTATTTTCTTTAAAGCATTTAAGAAATAGGGTTATGTTTCCTTTAACATGAGAGGTGTCTTATAATGAGATATGGGCAGAGGCTTTCTGTAGCGATTCCCGCCTCTTTGGTTTCGGATGTCCCCCATCTCAGAGAGAAAACTTTTAGAATTGGGCTGGTTGGAAGGGCAGCCGCAATTTTCCGAGTTGACGAGATTAGGGTGTTTCCAGACATTCTAGGTGTTGATCAAAGCAAAGAGGCAAATCTGATTTCCGTGATTCTTTCTTACATGGAGACCCCACAATATCTGCGGAAGCGCTTGTTCGAGATAAAGCCAGAATTGCGATACGTGGGTATTCTTCCGCCTTTGCGCACTCCACATCATCCCTTGACGAATAAGTTAACGGACTTAGCTTTAGGAGAACATCGAGAAGGCGTCGTTGTGACTTCGGTTAAGAAAGGTTCTCTAGTCGACATTGGAGTGGAGCGACCAGTTCTCATCTCCGAAAAAAGAATCCCAATCAACACCCGAGTCACAGTGAAAATTGTCAATCTTGATGAGTCTCCAAGGGCTGTCGTGGTAAGTCGTGATGAAATTGAAGGTTACTGGGGTTACCAAGTGGTCACCTCAAATATAACTTTGGGTCAGTTGTCAAAAAGTCGATCCTTTGACTTGATGGTGGCAACGTCTAAGTATGGAGTACCTTTAATAGAGGTTATCGAGGAGTTGGTGAAACGCTGGAAGAAATCGCAAAGAGTGTTAGTTGCCTTCGGTGCCCCCACCAAGGGGCTTTATGACATAATAGCACAGGAAGGACTAAAACTCAGTGAGGTCACAGACTTTGTGGTTAACACCATTCCGGGGCAAGGAACCGAGACTGTGAGAACTGAAGAGGCACTGTACTCCACTTTGGCGGTTTTGAATTCGCTTGTCTAAAAATAATATCCGTATGTTTTGATTGTATTGATGCGGGTTCAAACTAGTATCCATTAATCTTTCGTATCTTTTCCAAATCGTCCTTGTTGAGTTGCAAGTCCATTAGTTTCCCGTTATCTCCCCTGACTTTAAGACACTTTAGACTGTTTCTGTCCCTCTTGCAGATCAATCCATAAAACTTTTTACAAAAGGCTCTTAGTTCACACATGTTTTACCTTCCTTAGTTTCTTGGTCAAATCTGTAGTTTCCATCTCCTTGTGTTTGTGTTCTTAACCAAAAAAGGGGATGTTGAAAAGGAGGTTTTTCGCAGCTAGACACTGGTGATGTTTTGGTTTTTCACCTCCGAATCCCAGTCTCTTAGTGCATGTTTTATTAAATATTTATGAATTGGCAGTATTCTTAATTCAGATTCGGAATCTTCTGGCTTTAGACTCTGGAAGCGTTTGTTTGTCCATTGCCTAGAGAAGGAGCCTACAAAGTGTTTACGCGAGAAAATTCTGAATCCGAGTGGACAATAATAGGAATTCACAAACATTTTATTTGCATATGCGGCAGAGTAAACGCGAATGTCGCGTTACAGAACGGTCAAGCTGCCAGAACCGATGGTAAAAGCGATAGAAAAAATACTGAAAGAACATTCGGAATGTGGATGGCAGAGTATCTCAGAATTTGTCAGAGACGCGGTAAGATATTCTTTTTATTGGAAACAAGAGTACTCTAAATGAATATTTAAATGAATCACTCATGATTCATATGTAATTCATAAAATTTAAAAGTATACCAAGACATTCTGCAAAAGAATTGAAATCCAACAACATGTGACAGGAGAAGCCAATTGCCCAAGAAAGCTTCAATAACTATCTCTTTACTAAATGAAAGCGAAGAAAAGACAAATGAAGAACTTGAAAAGGAAATACTCAGAGAATTGTCGAGGATAACCTCTAGAATCCCTTGGTGCAAGAAAATCGAAAAAGTAACAGTCACAGACTCGAAATAAGACACATCAAAAATTTGGCAAGTCTGCATTCATCATCATCCTCTAGGCAGTGAAAAATCTTCTCTTCCATCCGAGAGGCTCGCAACGTTTATAACCCAACACTCTCATTGAAAAAGGCAACATGAAAACAACGGAACAAAGAAGGAATAACCAGACATGGGTCACCGAAGGAAGCACGCTCCCAAACGGGGTTCACTAGCCTATTTGCCTAGAGGACGTGCTTCAAGTGAAATCGGCAGAATACGATTCTGGCCCACAGTGGAAGAAGGGCCTGCATTGCTTGGTTTTATGGGCTACAAAGCTGGAACAACCCATGTCTATATGGTGGAAGATAAACCAGCATCTCCAGACTTTGGCAAGGAAACAGCCCACACAGCAACTATCCTCGACACTCCACCAATCCTGATTTGCGCTCTTCGTGCCTACACCCAAACTTTGTATGGTTTAAAGACCTTAACTGAAGCTTGGATGAAAAATCCTCCAGACGACTTCGACCGCCTCCTCACCCTTCCAGAAAACTTTAACCCAGAAAACACCCTCAAGAAAATGGAGGAAAACCTCGAAAAGATTTCGGAATTTCGCTTTTTAGCCTCTACTCAACCAAGACTAGCGGGAGTTCCAAAGAAAAAACCTGAACTAATGGAAATCAAGGTGGATGGAGGGTCTGTAAAAGACCAGTTCACCTACGCTAAAAAACTGTTAGGAAAAACAATCCCTGTGGTGGATGTCTTCAAAGAAGGACAATTTTTAGATGTCATATCAGTGACGAAAGGAAAGGGATGGCAGGGACCAGTGAAACGCTGGGGAGTGAGAATCCGGTCTCGGAAATCCCGAAAAACCAAAAGAGGCGTTGGCACTCTTGGACCATGGAACCCTCGAAGGGTCCTGTACACAGTTCCAAGAGCTGGTCAAATGGGTTACCACCAGAGAACCGAATACAACAAACGCATCCTAAAGGTCGGAACCAAGGGAAACGAGGTTACCCCGAAAGGAGGGTTCTTAAGATACGGACCAATCAAGGGAACATACCTACTCATAGACGGAAGCCTACCAGGTCCAGCCAAACGCCTCATACGACTACGATGTCCGGCACGACCACCCAAAAAAGCCCCTGAAGCCCCACCAAAGATCACGCAAATATCTCTCGAATCACCGCAATGATAAGATGGGTAAACAATGGGTAAAATATCAGCAAAGGTCTTTAATCTCAAGGGCGAAGCCGCTGGAAAAGTTCGTCTATCTCCCATTTTCAAAACGCCATTTAGACCCGATGTTATAAAGAGGGCTGTTATCGCAGTGCAATCTCACAATTTTCAACCGCAGGGTCGAGACGTCTTTGCTGGAAAAAGAACAACCGCCGAATCTCGAGGCGTTGGTTTGGGAATTTCAAGAGTTTCAAGACTGAAGGAAAGCCAACGAGCCGCTTTCATCCCGTTTGCCGTTGGGGGACGAGCCACACACCCACCAAAAGTTGAAAAGAAAATCGATAAGAAAATTCCTAAGAAAGAAATGAGGCTTGCTTTGCGGTCAGCAGTGGCAGCAACCGCCTCAAAAGAAATCGTGTCCTCTCGCGGGCATGTGATAGATGAGGTTCCAGACCTTCCACTCATTGTGATGGATGAAGTTCAGAGCCTACGAAAAACCCGTGAGGTTAGAGACGCGTTTATTCGGTTGGGGGTTTGGCCTGACATCCTTCGGGTTAGAGAGAGCAAAAAGATTAGGGCTGGCAAAGGCAAGAGGCGAGGTCGAAGAATCAAACAAGCAGTCGGACCACTTCTTGTAATCGCCAAAAATGAAGGAGTTGTTGAAGCAGCCCAAAACATCCCAGGGATGGACATTGCAACTATAGATAGCCTAAATATAGAACTTTTAGCCCCGGGAACCCATCCTGGAAGGTTCACCTTATGGACGAATTCGGCTTTCCAAAAGTTGGAAACCATGCTTGGAGGTAAGCAATGAGATGGACCCCTACGAGGTCATTCGTCATCCTCTCATGACAGAGGTTACGAGTCGCATACTTGAAACCGAAAACAAACTTGTCTTCATCGTAAACACAGCAGCAACAAAGGCAGACATCAAAAAGGCTGTGGAACAGCTCTACGAAGTCGTAGTGGAAAAAGTTAACGTGGTGGTAACGCCAAAAGGTCAAAAGAAGGCGTTTGTAAAACTTCATCCCGACTATAAGGCGGTAGATGTGGCAATCAAACTAGGCATTCTGTAGGAGATACAAGTTTATGGGTAAGAGGATTCGTGTTCAAAGACGTGGTAGGGGTTCCCCAACATTTCGGGCACCCTCCCACAGGAGAGTTGCCCCAGCTCATTATCCCATCGTATCAAAAGAAGAGAAAGAAGGAGTTGTTCAAGGTCAGATTTCTGGGATTCTTCATGAAACCGGTAGGGGGTCACCAATAGCCTCGGTGAAACTGGAAACTGGTCAAACTTTCCACACGGTTGTTCCAGAAGGCGTCTACGAAGGTCAACCCACACAGGTTGGAAGCAAGGCTTCTGTAGACATCGGCAATGTGCTTCCTTTAGGCAGCATCCCAGAAGGCACCATGGTATGCAACATTGAACTTTCACCTGGAGATGGAGGCAAGATTGCACGTTCGTCTGGAGCCTACGCAACTGTAGTGGCGCACACTCCTGAAGGAACAATGATAAAGCTTCCTTCTGGAAAAACCCGATATGTAAACGACCTCTGTCGAGCAACCATTGGAGTCATCTCGGGAGCCGGTCGAGTTGAAAAACCCTTCCTCAAGGCTGGCGCCAAGTTTCATTGGAAACGATCTAAGGGTCTGAAGTATCCGCGAACTCGGGGTGTTGCCATGGTCGCTGCGTCTCATCCGTACGGAAGTAGTAAGAGAGGTGGACGTAAAGTCACTACGGTTTCTCGTGGTGCACCGCCAGGGAAAAAAGTTGGATTAATCGCGGCAAGGAGCACTGGTCGTAAAGGAAAGAGAGGATAACTTTATTGCTGAAAGTTTTAATAGAATTTAGTAAGTCAAGTGAAGTGAGGTAGAGACCTTGCCCAAAGAATTCGCCTATCGTGGTTATGCGTTGAATGAACTGGGAAGTATGTCGATGGACGAGTTCATAAGGATACTTCCGTCAAGACAACGCCGTAGTCTGCACCGTGGGCTCTCGCCAGAACAACGAGTCCTTCTCGAGAATGTGCGAAAAGCAAAAGAGGCGTTAAAAGAGGGACAAAAAGTTGTTATCAAAACCCATGCACGCGACATGATCATCCTTCCAGAGATGATTGGTGTCACTTTCCTAGTTCATAATGGGAAGGATTTCACCTCTGTGGAGATAATTCCTGAGATGATTGGACATTATCTGGGTGAGTTTGCCATCACAAACAAGCCAGTTAAGCATGGAACGCCAGGCATTGGGGCATCACGTTCATCCATGTATGTTCCTCTGAAATAATAGTGAAAAATACTAAGATGGGTATCTACCGATTTCTAGAAGGATTGAAGAATCTTTCTGAGATCAAGCTCGGTAAGTCGGTTCAGCGGGGGGTTTCTCCTTCTCCATCGGAGTGATTTGAGGAAGAGGAATTGGAGGAGGAATATTTAGGGTTCTGGTGATAATTACGGATTCTAAGAACACAACATTCGAGATGGATTGGACAACGATTGGTGGCGGAGGCTTCTTTTCTACATAGCTGCTGTGGATTTTCTTTAGTTCATCCTGCTTCCCTTTTATTTGGGCTCTTCCTTTTACGCTTATTTGAGCTACTGGTGGCGTGTAATTTATGGTCAGAACAAAGGGAGCCTCTAACAAGTCTGGTCGTTTCTTGTTTATCCCAAGAATGTTAAGGTTGGTGGCAATTTTTACCGGTGGAATGGGTTTTCCTATTTCCCAAAGGCGTTCAGCTGAGATGTTGTTTATGAAAACTCTAACTTGGATTTGGGGTTGACTCATGTGTTAATGTCCTCATTTACACAGAGCTTTAAGGGAGTCTCAGAATTTAAGTGTATGCTACTCCTCTGTTTCTGTTGGCTTATACCTGGTGAAACCGCAGTGTCCGCAAGTGAACCGATTACCATGATTCGCCATGAAGTATCCGATTCCGCATCTTTCACAGAAGGGGAGTAAACGTTTAAGGTTGTCTCCCTCAATCTTATAATGAGAGAAAAGCCCTTTTCTTTTCTTCTTTTTCTTCTCCACTTTTTTCTTTTTCTCTTTCTTTTTCTCTACCTTCTCCTCTACCTTCTCTTCTTCAACTTCGGCTTTTTCAACTTTCTCCGCTTTCTCGGCTTTCTTGGCATCTTTCGCCATTCATCATTCCTTCTTTTCTTCTATAGCCTTCTTCTCTTCTGTTGGTTTTTCTGGTGGCATATTTCTGGTGATGATGTGCTCTGGTTCTACAAGTTTGACTTGTTCGGGGGAATCGTAGAGGTTGGCTTCCCCAGCAGCCAGCATTGTTCCGGTTTTTGTCTCTACTTTTTTGATGTACAATAGTTCGATGTTTGTTTTGAGTGTTTCGGCGAGTTTTTTTCTTATTTCAATTCGGGATGGAGTTCCTTTTGTTTCTTCGTGTTTTACTTCGAAGATTATTTCTTTTCTTTTGAGGAGTGGGTTGTATTGTTGAGAGGTTACTTTGATTTTCATGACTTTACTTCCGACTGATTGTTGATGTTGATGAGCCTCTCTTTTACTTTAACTTTTCGTATCTTTGGGGCTGTGAAGAATTTTTTGTTTTGTTGGGTTTGTGTGTTGTTTGTTTTTGGGGTTTTGTTTTGTTGATGGTTGTTGTTTTTGGTTTTGTTTGGGTTGGGTTTTGGGTGTTTTTTGGTTGATTTATGGGTGGTTTCATGGTGATTTATTGGTGTGGTTGGGTTTTGGATGTCTTGTGGGTCTGATGTTGTGAAGCCTTCTGTTTCGTGTCTCCATGTAACATGCTCCATTGTTTTTGAATCCCTTCAGTCCACAGACAGAGCATTGGAACTTACTCCAATCTACATATTGTAAGTTATCTTTTGGTTCTTCCTTTTCCATTAGCTCTTCAAGTAAGGTTTCAGTTTCCCAAAGCTTAGACTCAATTTCTTCAATCTCTTTTTGTTCCCAGCTTTCTTCATAAGTGGTCATTCTTCTTCACCTTCTTTCCTTCTGTTTCTAAAATTTTCATTCTAAAGGAATCTACTTGAAAGGCATAAATCCTAGTAAGGATAAGGTCTCTAATACCACTAGACATATCTTTATCTAGGAATTTCAATACCTCACTATATTTGTTATAGACATGAGGAGTTTAGCCTTACAGTAATGATCTTCTCCTTTTTCTCTTGTATTTTCATTTTCTTAACACCTTCTCAAATGATTTGAATACGTTAAAAGGGAGTACGTTTCTAGAGGAACTATAGCTGAAGTTTATAGCTTAGTCTCGTATTCTCTCTACTAACATTATTGTATTACACACATATAAATATACTGTTTTTGGGCTTCTTTTCGAAGAAGGAACTTTCTTTGACGTTAGAAATTGGAAAGAGGTTTAGAATGAAGAATATGGTTAACCATGAAATCTATGTATTAAGCTGAGTTTTGTTAGATTTTTCATCTACTCTTTTCTTTGATTGTTTTTCTTTTGCTAAAGCGAATACTAAGAAAGACCCAAATCCCAAGACAAAGAAAATGACAAAGTATTGTTCTTCTGGATAAAAGAACAACAACGTAACAGAAATGAGACAGAGGCATATGAAAAACATTTTTAACAAACGTAATCTATTGATTTCGGGTCTTTTCCAAATCTTCTTAAATTTTATTTTTCTTAACGAAAGAATAAAAGTAACCAAAATGGAAGACCCTATCAGTGCAATTATCCAAAGGGCACGAATAGAATAACCTGAAATAAAGTAGAGTATTCCAAGAAATGCCGACAGAATGAAATCGAGTTTCAAGCAATATTTTGCAAGATTCCGAAACATTTCCGCCGAAGACTTTCCAATCACATCATCAGATACACCCAAAATCATGAAAAAGGCATATAATGACAACAACGTGATTGTAAGATTTATGACAGGAATGAAATCGACAGAAGATTGTCCTATCGTAACCATCAACTTCTCAGTCTGGTATCTGACCACAATTAAAACTGCTAATAAACCTAATACGAAAAGTCCTCTAATTTGTTCTCTGATTTCTTCTCTCTTACTTTGGGTTGTCATTTCCTATTACTTTCCGAATGTTGTCATAAACCTTTCACAATTCTTAATCACTCTTTCGGTTCTGCTATAACTCTTTTGCATATCTCACATTTAGAAACTTTGGAGAAATACTTTGACTACATATTGTGATTTCATAAATTATAATCATCGTTCATACCAATACAATGAATGGTTTAAATTGAAACGTACAATTGACGTTAGCGATATTAAGACGTATGTTCTATGTCCAAGAAGACTTTGGATAAATAAGAAGACTCCGAATAAGGAAAGCTATGATTATTCATCTGGGATAAACTATCATACTCTCTTACATTCGATGATAGAGCTCCTAGGGCGAGCTCTTAAAGCTGATCTATCTGGAAAAGTAGTTGGTACGGACATTAAGTTAAATCGAGAATTAGTTGACAAAGAAATCCATCTGAAGGGAAAAATCGATGTTCTTAGAGAGACAGAAGAAGGTTATATAATTCAAGAAAACAAATCTTCAAATCCACCAAAATATGAAAGAGTACGTTATTACGATGAGGTACAAGTACATGCCTATGCATTCTTAATGGAAGGAGATGAACAATACAAGAATACACCGATAAAGACTGGAGTAATATTATATAATGATCTAATACCCAGAGAAGTTAAGCCTGAGCCTGCATTAGCAGAAAAGATTCTAGATGAAATGAAATCAATGTTAGAATCTGATAGATTGCCAGAAGTCAAACCTAGTACTAAATGTTCTTTTTGTTACTATTATTCTCTCTGCAAAATCTTACCAAAGGAAGGAGGTCTTACTATAAATCAGATACGTGACCTTCCACAAATTCTTGAGATAGGAATAGCTCACTATAATGAACTCTTAAGAAGCTAATGTAAGCTAAACTCCTCATCATCTAAGATTATTCTTCATCAATCTCAAGTATTAGCAGACAATCACTACAGATTCCATTGTTCTCTCTTGACTCAGATTTACTAATCTCCTTTCCACATTGGAAGACTGCATGATCACCTTGTTTAGATTTACCTCTTCTAAGCTCAATGGTCTTCTGTCCAGTTCCTATCCATTCAAAAACTTCTTTCTTAACCATGAACAGATGGTGTGGCTAGTGGAAGGATTCAAGAGATTGAAGGTGGCACTTGTCCTTTTTGTGGTGAGTAGTAAACTCCTAATGCGATTGATAATACTCCTGCAATAATTAGAGCAGCGCCAACGGTTTGGTAAGGATACGTTCTTTGAACTTCTATTCCTAAAACAGGATGAATAATGGACACATAATAAAAAGATATTCCGACCCCGATTAATAAGAGAACAATTCCTAATGCTACTAGACCATTGTGCATTCTTCTACTTCCAATTCAAGAATTCGCACAATGTGTTTATATCCTTTTTGAGGACGATGGATAAACTTATGACCGAACCAAAAGAACTAATTAGGATTAAGAAACAATAGGTTAGAACGTGAGAGAATTGTTTCCAAGAAGAACTTCTAATAATCTGGATGCAAACACGTTATTGCCGATACGTGAGTTTCTTAACGTAATAGGTTATTTCATAACAATCTGCGAATTAGTTAAGTTCTTTAAGAAACATGGTGTTCTCATAGTAAAAATCGCACTTTATTATATGAATTTTCCTCTTATTGCTTACATTTTTCTTTCGCTTAAAAGAGAGCGAAAAGAGACTAGAAAATTTCTTGATCTTGATAGAATTTTCAGAATCTCATTAATCGAAGAATTGCATAAGTCATGGTCTTTGACTCTTTTAGATTTCTGTTTTCTAGAGTGAACTTGATTTATTCTTCCTCTTCGGCTTCTACATCTTCATCATCAATTTGCTGGTAATATTCATAATCTAGTTCTTCTTCCTCTTCTTCTTCAAGCTTTTTGATTATCATTTGTTTTCGACTTAAGAGTTGATATACTTCCCAGAGTTCATTATTCTTCGCTAGAGTTCCATAATAACCAAGATTCCATACTCTATGAGCCAAGACCTTTAGTTGTTTCTTTTCTTCTTCTGTTAGATCAGCTAAGCTTACTGTGCGATGTATCTTACCACATTGTTTACACTTAAACATCTTTAACTCTCCTTTTATGATAATAATCTTCTTCTCTCTTCTTTAGATAGTCTAACACAATTTTCAAAGATTCCAGTGGAGTTTCAGATAATAATTCTTGTGTGCCTAGACCTAACTTACTTAATTCCTCTGATTTCAAACTAAGTTTTACAAAGCTGGAATCTTTGCTGTTTAAATTATTTTTTAAGTGTTCTGGCTCTGAAGTCTGTTATTGTTATGCCTATAACTTCGTTGTCTGCTATCCTATATATGACTCCGTCTTCAACTTCAACGCTGTCTTTAGCTTCTCTTGGCTTTCCAAAACTAATGTAAAGTACATCTGCTTCCTCATCGTAGTCAAAATCGATTTTTTTAAGGCTTATTGCGACTTTCTCCAAATTACATCGCCCTTATTATAATAAGATAGTCAATTTACTGGGATTTCATAAAATTGAAATCCTTATATAATTATTCAATTATATGAAATGACATGAAAAGGAAACTGGAAAACTACACTTTCAGCAAGCAAGAGATTAAGATATTAAAGGAAATAGCTAGAGAAAATCATTCTCTTTCTCTGTTAAAGAAGAATCTTTCAATTAAGCCGAATCTTCTGTCATATAGTCTAAAGCGACTTCTCCAGAAACGCATAATAGTCTACAAGACAAAGAGAGAAAGACCCAAAAAGTATGTCTATTTTGGAGATTCTAAACATGCGTCTCTTCTTAGAGAACTCCTTGTAACATACAATCATATAAAATGGGAGGATATTTTATCAGGTCTGGGGATAGAAGTTCTTTTTCAAGTGTTGAATTATCCTGAGATTACCTTCGAGAATTTTTCAAAAGTTACATTTTGGCGATATTCTAAAGACTTTATGGCATTGGGAATCATAAAGTCTGATCATGAAGGTTACGGCATCAACCCAAGATTCTCGATCTTGGTGAACTTCCTGACCGAATACCAGAGATTTCTATTAGACACTCTTGTTAGTTCTGTTTTGGAAGGAGCGGTAATGCTTTGGCAAAAGAATTTTGAATGCGTGTTCAGGGCGCCTAAGAATTTTGCAGTTCTTCAGGATGATTTTCTAAAGACAGCAACTTCTCGTCTTCAAGATTTCGGCATCCCGATCTTTTCTGACTTTGACGTTTACTTCTACTCAAAAAAGAAAAAGAGCATTCGAATAGAAGATGTAATTCTCCACACTTTATTGATCGAAAAGGACAATGTCCGTTATGTAACATACAGCTTGTTGTTGTTGAAAAAAAGTTTGAGAAAAATTGACAAAGAATATTTGATGAAAAAGGCGCAAAGGCTTGACTTAGGTCTCCAGGTCAATGCCATGCTACAGTTTTTGAAAACCAAAGGAGCGCGGACAGGTTTGTCATTGCCGACATGGGCTGAATTCATAACAAAGACAAAAGAGTATAGGGTGGTAGATTAATGCAGAGACCTTCATTCAACAAGGAATACATAATCCGAGAATTGGACAAATTATCATCAAAAATCTCGATTCCAGTTAAGCTGTTTATGATTGGTGGTATGGAACTCATCCATTTTGGTCTCAAAGATGCAACTAAAGATATTGATGTTGTTCTTCAAAGCGCACGTGAGCTTTACGCTGTGACTTTCGCTTTAGAAAGCCTAGGATATCGTTCTCCCAGCTCCGTGAAAATTTCTAGGCCTTACAGAGAAATGGAGGCTACCAAAATCCTAGAAAACAGAGATGGTTTCAGATGGGACATATTCGTTCAAAAAGTCTGTCGAGCCTTAACTTTTTCCAAAGAGATGATGTCAAGAGCGACCAATTTCTACAACAAGAAACGCTTGAAAGTTTTGTTAGCGTCAAAGGAGGATATTTTTCTGTTTAAGGGAATTACAGAACGTGAAGCTGATCTTGAGGACATGAGATTACTGGCTGAGTCTGGTCTGAACTGGGAAACCATAGAACAGGAATGTCGCAGTCAGACAGCTTTATCTGGAAGGCTATGGGAAAATGCACTGTATCAAAATTTGGTCGAATTGAGAGAAAAACACAACATTGGATCACCAATAGAAAAGACTCTGAAAAAGATAGTTGAAGAAAGATTAACTGAGGACGCCTTGATGAAAGCAGTAAAAGAAGGAAACACCACAGTAACAATGATTTCGCAAACCACGAAACTGCCGGAGTACTTCATTAGAAAGTCTGTCGAGAAAATGGAGAAAAAAGGACTACTTAGAATCGACAGATCAAAACGTCCATATAAACTTGTTCTGACCTGATTATCGCACGCATTGAATCTTTCTTTCGGTTGCAATCAAGTTTTTTCTGTCATAATCAAGTCCTCTTGCAAGCACGATCAGGCTTAAGAAGTGGGGAACAGAGGCACTCCCACATTTAACAACTATCTTTCAAATTTGATTGTGAAAGTTATTCTGTTGTTCTCTTTTTCCTTCTATGAATTCTTTGAACCATTGTTCCGCTGTTTCTAACGGCAGCATTTGTGGGGGGTTCTTGAAGGCGTATGCTGAGAGGCTTATGAGTGAGCCACAGATTTCTCGGTTAAGGGCGACTTTGACCCCTCTTATAACGTCAAGCATCACCGAGCCAGCGTTTGGAGCGTCAACCGTGCTTAGTCGCAGGTCCAGTTGCATAGGGATTTTTGCGAAGTAGCATCCTTTTATCCAGAAGTAGCTATCTCTGCGGTTGCCCAAAAAGTCCACGTAGTCTGTTGAACCAGCCACAACCGCCGCCTTATACGGCAAAGAAGCCGCAACCGACTTTGTCTTCATAGCCCGCTTAGCCTCCCTGGACCTTTCCAACGTGTCGAGCGATTCTGTTCCTCCGCCCACGTCTAGTTGATAAGTTTCAGCGATGCGTACTCCCTGTTCGGTTAGGGTTTTGAGAAGTATTTTGTGAAGTATTGTTGCGCCCACTTGGTCAACTAGGTCGTCGCCGACTACGGGAAGTTTTGCTTCTCTGAAGCGTTTGTCCCATACAGCATCGCTCGCGATTAGGGTTGGTGTGGCGTTTATGAAGGCGCAGTTGGCTTCTAACGCCCTCTCTGCATACCACTTTGACGCTTTGACAGCGCCGCTAGGAAGGAGATTAACCATCATGTCTGCCTTGCTTTCTTTGAGTCTTTGAGTCACATCAACCTCTTTTGATTTGCTAATCTTGACAACGCTCCTTAGGTATTCGCCCACGCCGTCTAATAATGGACCTCTCAAAACTTCAACGTCTAAGTCTGGTACATCCGCTATTTTGGGGGCGTTATTTGGCTGAGAAAAAATCGCCTGTGAGAGGTCATTTCCAACCTTTCTTTCGTCTATGTCGAAAGCCGCTACAAATTCTATGTCTCTTGGGTGATAATCGCCTATTAAAAGGTTTTTAAGTCCTAACGTGTCTTTTTCTTTTTCGGCACCTCTGTAATAGTAGACGCCCTGCACTATTGCAGAAGCACAGTTCCCCACACCAACTAACGCAACCTTGATTTGAGGCATAGATACGCACTCTCTGGTGATGAAGCATTCAAAGTATGATGTAATTGTGTTCATAAGGTTTGACATTTACTTTTTAATCTAGTAAGTGAGGTTGAGGATGAAAGGGTGATTTAATTGGGGGAGAAGGCTTGGCTAGATGTTGCGGTTTTTCGATGTCCACGTTGTCAACGTTACTATGCGGATGCCTCTTGGTATGTAGCTGAACTTGAGTCAGACATCGAGTGCGGAACTTGTCACGAAGTGTTCAATACAAGCAAGCGATTGACCGACCGTGTCCTCTTAGAATTTGGGATCGACAATGAAGGAAAGGTCCTAAACGCCAAAGTGATCGAGCGCGTTAAAAACGAGTAGACTACTTATTAAGTTGTTCAATAGGAACATAGATTTCCTTTATGGCAGACCGCTCCAAAACATCCTTCCATAATTCCAAACCTTTTGGGGTCCTCCACTTCTGTGGCGCCTGAATACCCAAGACCACCAACTTTTCACCCTTCACAATTTTTTCGGCTGTGATGCATTTTCCTGTTTCGGGGTGTGCTGGCACTATGATGTCGGGTGCGATGGCGACAAGTTTACTGTCTTTGTAGGCAACAAGAACCTCGTTTTTTGCTCTAAACTCAAACCTTGAACCTTCGTATTCGTGTATTCCTCTAAGCATAGTCTTTGTCCATGTAAAGCCAGCTTCCGTCCTCCTTTCGATCTTGTCAACCTCACCTTCGAAAAGTTTGAAGCCACCAGTCTCTTTGAGCACTGCTCTTATTGGTTCCACAGTCTTTCTTAGTATCATTCCAATCCTGATGGATGTGGAAAGAGAATGCAAGATCGGAGAGGTTTTCACTTGTTTTCCAGTTAGAATTCTTCGGGCTGTGTAGGCGCTGTGACCCCACTCAGTGGCAAGAGTTCGAGCGATTCTTTCCGCCGACTTGGAATCTTGTGTCTCCTTCACTATGACTACATTACGAGCGTGGAGATCAGCCACAACCATAGGCGCCAACGGAATGTTGTCTATAGTGTAAACCTTGAGATGAACCTCTGGAACCGCTCGCCCCGCTCCATCAGCATCCACCACTGGTATCTCACGCCTAGCCGCCACGTCAACGGCTGCCAACGTGTTAAATCCTCCAAGCTCGACGGGAATCACCGCGTAAAACTTTTGCTTCACGTACTGTTCCAGTGTTTGAACCGTTTTGACTGCAGCATTACTGTCGTATCCCACCGAGGTTGTGGCGCCCACACACGCAAAATTCACAACAAAAGCGTCATCAGGAACCTCAACAGGGTCGACAAGATTTACCACTCGACCGTCCTTAACCAGTCTGTCAACAATCTCATAGCCCATTTCGGGGTCTCCGCCACCGCCCGCCGAGAAAACAGCGGCGCCATCAACAAGGTCCATCAAGTCTTGGCGACTTAGTCTTCTCATCAACATACCCACTTCATTTTGTAGTCGACTAACCAAATAGAATTTTCTTATTCCGAGTGGTTAAACCGTTCTAGGTGTTTGTTTCTCGAAGTTCAAGCTCGAAGTGTTAAGAAAGAAAGAGAAGGGTTGCGTGCCTTTTTGCTCTCGGGTGAGCCCTTGAGAGAGAAAGGAGAGAAAAAATTTACTTAGCACGCACCCCTCAAGTATTTTCTGTTAAGGTCGAATATTTGAGTCTAACGGGACTCCTATACAACACTTAAAATGAAATCTTATCTAAAGGTCAACGGGTAAAGTTGAAAAACAAGTTTCAATTATATGGGCTTGTATAGTTTCGTAAGTGGTGAGGAAGCGGTGCCTTCTGACAAGTTCGAGATAATCAGTGAAATGGCAAAACGTCGAGGTTACTTCTGGCCTTCCTACGAAATCTACGGAGGAGCAGCTGGCTTCTATACCTTTGGTCCCTTAGGTTCGATGCTTAAACGAAAAATCGAAGACAAATTTCGAAAATTTTTCACACGCCAGCTCAACATCATTGAAATCGAATCTTCAGTGATCACGCCCGGAAAGATATTTGAAGCCTCTGGGCATGTGGACCATTTCAGAGAACCTTTAGTCGAATGTAAAACATGTAAACGTAAGTTCGGGGCTTATCACCTTCTTCAGGAAAAGGCTAGAATGAGTGACACCGAAACCGAAAAACTGAACCTTAAAGAGTTAACAAATGAAATCAAGCAACACGATGTACATTGTCCAGAGTGTGGGGGAGAATTCAATGAAGCCAGACATTTCTTGACAATGTTCACAACAACCATTGGACCATACACTGAGGCTATTGGGTATGGTCGTCCCGAAGCCGCTCAAGGGATTTTTGTAGAATTTAGACGCCTTTATGACTACGCTCGGGAGAGCCTTCCCTTCGGCGTTTTCCAAATCGGCCATGCACTACGCAATGAAATCTCGCCGAGGCAGGGTCTAATCAGGCAGAGAGAATTCACGATTATGGATGTCGAGTTCTTTTTCGACCCTGAAGAACCGAACTGCCCCTTACTGAAGGAAGTAGAAAACGAAACCCTGAGAATAGTGACGGCTAAAGCCAAATTGAAGGGCAAAAAAGACTCAATAGAAGCCACGGTTAAGGAAGCCCTAAAACGTGAATACATTAAGGCTGAGTGGCAAGCATTTTTCATGGCTTTGTCTAAGCGTTTCCTGATAGAGCTCGGAGTGCCAGAAGACAAACAACGTTTTATGGAAAAGCTGGAGTGGGAAAGAGCTCACTATTCGGTACAAGGGTTTGATCAAGAAATTTATTTGGACAGATGGGGTTGGGTGGAGGTTTCTGGTCACAACTATCGCACAGACTACGACTTAAAAAGACACATGGAGTTCAGCGGCGTCGACATGAAAGTCTTCAAAGAATATGACAAGCCAGTTTTGAAGGAAGAGATAAACATTCAACCAGTCATGTCTAAGATTGGCCCAGTTTTCAAAGACAAAGCCCCTGATGTTGTTAAGCTCTTGTCAAATGCTGATCCCCAGAAGGTTGAGGCTTCACTGAAGAGCAAAGGCTTCTACACGGTTGGGGCATTCAAAATCCTTCCCGAATATGTGCAGATAGTTCGTAAAAAAGTGAAGGAGGAAGGAAGGCGATTCATACCTCACGTTATAGAGCCAAGTTTCGGCTCTGACCGACTAGTCTACATAGCTTTAGAATATGCCTACAAACAGAAAAGAGGGCGAGTTCTACTGAATCTCCCACGAGACCTTGCACCCACACAAATAGGCGTTTACCCCCTCGTTAGCAAAGATGGATTACCCGAAAGAGCGAAACAAGTCCATCAGATGCTGATAGATGAAGGTTTCACAGCAGAATACGACGAATCTGGGTCGATTGGGAGACGCTACGCGCGTGCTGATGAGATAGGAACTCCGCTTGGACTAACGGTGGACTATCAAACTCTCAAAGATAACACCGTAACCGTACGTGACCGTGATAGTTGGAGGCAAGTTAGAAACGCTATTGATGAACTTCCTAGGCTGCTTCATGCCTACTTCAAGTATAAAGTGGATTTTGAAGACTTGGGACAGCTAATCAAAGGTTAAAAAGGGTTCTGCCTTTCGCTATGCTTTTTAATACTTCCGTATATCTTATGTTAGACAACAACAAGGGACTTCTGAGGTCAGCGTCCATGGTCTTTCCAGTGGAAACCGAACAACGAGTAAAACGAAGAGCCCTTAGCGTTTGCCAAGATCATCTACGAAAGGTGATAGACACCGCCCGCAAGGTTCCCCTAATAGTAGACTCCTTTTCAAAAGGCGACAAAAACCTAACCCGCCAACTATTCAGTGAAATCAAAAAGTCTGAAGACGAGGTGGACGTGGCGAGGCGCATGGTTTCGCAAGAGCTCGCGGAAATAGGGGCTATCCTGATTAGTCGAGAGGATTTTCTGCGTTTCACCAACTTGACAAGCGAGATCGCAGACTTCTGTGAAGGTATAGCCTTCCGATTGCTGGAGATTATGGAGAGAGGTTGGGAAGTGCCCAAAGACCTAAAGGAAGGATTAAGGAAACTGTCAGATAATGTTTTTGAGGCGGTTTCAAAACTTCGGGAAACAGCGATGACCTTGAGCTACGGGTCAACTAAAACTCTAGAAAAAGCGAGGGAAGTGGAAATCGCCGAACGGGCGGTTGATGACCTCTATAGGGAGTTGGAGGTGAAAATCATCAGTGGTTCCCTTGAAATCCCTGCCCTACTCCTGTTAAGAGACGTGATTCAACTACTGGAGGATGCGGCTGACAAAGCCGAAGACGCATCTGATGCCGCTCGTGCGCTAGCCTTTGCGATGTAAAAGGGGAAAAAATGCCCGAAAAGATTGAAACAGAATTCATCGAAAACTTTCTCGTGGTTTGGAGTCCAGAAAGGGGATCAGAACTCTACAAACTTGGCTTCTATGGGAAACCCATAGGCATTCCCAAGCCAAAGGTCTCAGATTTCAGTGTTCCTCTGATTCTTGACCTCATTGAAGGTCTCTATTTGTTGGAAAAAGGGGTCATCACTATCTCGGAAGGACCAAAAAAGGCTGGGGTCAGTTTCGAGAAGTTGCGCAAAAGAGCAAGACGGCTGTACGATGAGTTCGATCTCAAATATGCGGTGTATCGGGACCTGCGTGACAGCGAACTTATTGTTACGCCAGGGATTAAGTATGGATGCGATTTTGCCGTCTACAAGCACGGACCAGGCGTGGAACACGCACCATACATGGTTTCAGTGAAAAAGACAAGAGACGAGGTTACGGCTACAGAGATCGTGAAGGCTGGTCGACTCGCCACCACGGTGAGGAAAAGATTCATAATAGCCATACCCGACCTAGAAACAGAAAAAATTCAATACCTAATATTCAAGTGGTTCAAGGCTTAAATAAGTGGTCACTGGACGAAATCATCTTTATGTTAGATGGCGAAGGCTTTCTGCGATAGCGCCTCTTCGGTTAAGATTGTGGACTAAAAGGTTAAGTCGATAGGAACTTTTCAACGTTCGTGTTATCTCCGAGAAAATGAAGTTTGGGCGCAAGAAAAAATCTCTGAAGTACTCATGAATCAAGTGCTTAATTAGGTCAAAGGGCACAGCATCTGGAGAAATCTCACTCACGCAAACACCAGTCTCCCAGTATTGATCCGCATCTAAGACACCCGCAACTTGAAGTTCATCCCAAAGATCGGTTCCCGGAAAAACTCCGAGTATGTTGAATTGGGGGACATCCAAACTTATTTTCTGGGCGAATTTGAGGGTGTTTAAAATCTCCTCTCTAGTTTCTTTTGGGGCACCCAATATGAAGGAACCCACTATAACGTCTACTCCAGCCCTTCTTGCGGTCTTCACAGCATCCTCAGCCTGTTTGGGGGTTGTTTGTTTGTTGTAGTAGTCTAGGATTCGTTGAGTGGCGCTTTCGATTCCATAGTAAACCATTATGCAACCCGCTTTTACAGTCTCTCGCAACATTTCATAGGAACAGTGGTCAACTCGCATCTCGCAAATCCATTCTATATCCATCTTCTCTCTTCTGATCTCTCGACAGAGCTCGATTACTCTCTTTGGGTTTGTGGCGAAACTGTCGTCCACGAAAAGAAACTGGCTATAACCCTCGCTGACTAACAAACACAACTCGTCTATGACATTCTTCACTGATCTTGGTCTCCAGAGATTACGGGCAAACTTACGACACCCACAGAAACGGCATCGATAGACGCATCCACGGGAGGAAATTATTGTGGTGAACTTTTTGGGGGCAACGTTCAGTCCAGCCACGGTTGAGTGGTATTCTCCGTCCAGTAGTGCACGATCTGGGAAGGGTAAAGAATCAAGATTCTTTACCAGCAGACGATCAGGTGTTGACACAATTCTGTTTTTATTTCGATAAGTGACACCCAATATATTTTCTAGGTTTCCCTTCTTTTCTAAGCATCTAAGAATTTCGACACTTGCCTCTTCACCTTCCCCCCGAACAACCACATCCACCCAAGGATAAGTCCTGAGAACCCTTTCAGCATTGAAAGTCGCATGATAATTACCAAAAACTATTGGCAAGTCAGGATTTTCTCCTTTAATCTCCTGCGCAACAATTGCCGCAGTTCGGCCTGAACTACTCAACGTAGAAAAACCTAGAAGATCAGGATTTTGATGCTTTACCCAGTCCACTGTGGCTTTCACGGACAGGTTTTTGGCTGCTTGGTCTAAAACAGAAATTTCAATTCCCTCCTCTTTCAAGGCTGTGGCGACGTATAAGATGCCTAATGGTGGCCATGAACCGATAGCCTTATGTTTCTCGCACGTGGGAAGCTCGACGTTTGGACTGGGGTTTATGAAGGAGAACTTCATTTTTGCTCTACCGGTTCCTATTTTTCAAAAGACGTAAATAATTCTACCGTTTATCATAGAATTTAGCTGCAGACCTATAAGTCAAGGTTGTTGCACCAGTGCCATAGGTTTTTAGACATGCCTTGATGAAGCAATCTTTTTATGTTTTCTCCTTTGTTTTAACTTTGTTTCAGATAGAGCTATCTTATTTCTGGCTCAATCATTATTTGTGTTTCAAAAACGTTACCTATTCATACTTTTTGCTCAATTCTTTCTTCGCAACTATGAATTCGTTGATTCAGACAAGAATTTGGATAGTATCGTAAATGGTCAGAAAGCGACAGACTTATTTATTTTACAATTCATAACACATACATGAATTCGTTATCAAATTGACTTAAACGTGATAATGTGGGTGAGCCAGAAGTGGCAAGCCTCCTAGTCGAGTATAACTGTCCCGAGCATGGTTTGGAACGTTTTAGGATAAAAATCGTAAAACGCTTTAACATGGACCCCGACACGATGCTGCCGAGATTTAGAACAAGGCCTAAAGCTGGTGAGATCAAATTCTTGGCAATAGGCAGAAATGTAACAAACACCGACATTGAAAAATATTTTACGAGTTATTTCCGTGAGAGGGGTTTGTGGGATCAAGTACTACGTATGAGATTAGTGTAGAAGCTTCTAATCAAATAAGCTCCAATGTCTTTCACAGATTTTCAAAGCGTGGTTCATTTTGCTCTTGCTATAGAAGCTCACTCTCTTCTTAAATCGCCTTTTCGGTCTTAAATTTCTGTGAACAACATTCTTTATGAGTTGAAGTTTTGATTAGGGCTTTAATGAAAGAGTCTTATGGATGAGTAAATATTTAGGGTGAATTAGTAGTAGTGAAAGAGGATAAGCGATGTCGTCTACTTCCATTGAAGATATCATAAGTGGTTGTTGCGAAGGAGAACCTGTAACCATTAAAGGATGGGTTTATCGCAAAAGAGAGAGCAAGGATGTTATTTTCCTTGTGATACGCGATGCCACAGGTATCATCCAATGTACTGTGAAAAAGAAAAACCCAATGTGGGATGTTGCAGAGAGAGTCACTATCGAATCCTCAGTCTTATTGAGCGGGACTGTGAGAAGGGACAGAAGGGCTCCGGGAGGTTTTGAGATTTCTGTTGAGAAACTGGAGATAGTTGGGCTTGCCGAAACTTTTCCGATTACAAAGGATCAGAGCGAGGAGTTTCTACGGGATGTTCGTCACTTGTGGCTTCGAAGCCGCAAGATGAATACAATAATGAAGATAAGAAGTGAGGTTTTACGGATTATCGACGATTTCTTTAGAAACAAGGACTTTATCGAAGTTTCACCACCCATGTTTATCTCTAGTGCCGTTGAAGGCGGAGCAACCCTCTTCGGCTTAAAATACTTTGATGATCAGATATATTTGACGCAGAGCGCCCAATTGCACCTTGAAGCTCTGATTTATTCTTTGGAGAAGGTTTACTGTGTCGCTCCTTCCTTCAGGGCTGAGAAAAGTCGAACTATAAGGCACTTAACTGAGTATTGGCATGTTGAGGCTGAATGGCCCTTTGCTGACCTTGATGACTTGATGCGCTTGGAAGAAGACCTAGTAAGTTATGTATGCCACAAGACCGTTGAAAACTGTAAAAGAGAAATGAAGAGATTAGGAGCAAACGTTTCAAAATTGGTCGCCGTTAAAACTCCTTTTCCGAGAATCACGTACACAGAGGCCATAGAAAGGTTGAATTCGAAGGGGTTCAAAATCAAGTGGGGCGAAGACTTAGGCTTTGAAGAAGAGAAAGCCATGGCGAAGGATTTTGGTGGCCCGTTATTTATATATGCTTATCCAACGCAGATTAAGGCGTTCTACTGCAAAACCTATAGAGACAACCCAGACCTCGTGATGTCAAAGGATATGCTTGTTCCAAGGATCGGTGAGATATCCACGGGTGGTGCAAGGGAAGATGATAAGGAGAGGCTGCTTGAGAGGCTTAGAGAGTTCGGTTTAAACGAAAAAGATTATGACTGGTACATTGACTTGAGACGTTATGGAACAGTGCCACACGTAGGCTTTGGATTAGGGGTCGAAAGACTGCTTGCTTGGATGCTCGACTTGGAAAACATAATGGACACCATTCCGTTTCCACGCACGATCAGGAGATTCTATCCCTAAGGTAAGGTGTTTATGGAGAACTCGCTGACAGCATGTCTAACCTTAGAAACACGGTTACTTCAAAGTCCGATATCTCCATGAAGAGAGTAAGGGGCACTCTTCTACTTAAAGTAAATGCGAAGAAGCCAGAAATCGACAAAATTCGAGTTGCAGCGGGGGTGATCAAAAGTGGCGGTGTCGTGGCTTTTCCAACTGAGACGGTTTATGGTTTAGGTGCAGACGCTCTGAACCCAGAGGCGGTGATGAAGGTTTTTAAGGCAAAGAATCGGCCTGCAGATGACCCCCTAATTGTTCATGTATCTAGAAAAGAAGATGTGTACCGATTGGCGAGAAATGTTCCAAAGGCTGCCGAGAGGCTTATGAGTCAGTTTTGGCCGGGTCCACTGACCCTTGTGTTGAAGCGGTCCAAGATTGTGCCTGACATAACCGTTGCTGGCTTAGACACTGTGGGGGTCAGAATGCCCAGCAATAAGGTTGCTCTCGCTCTGATAAGGGAGTCGATGACTCCGATTTCGGCTCCCAGCGCAAACCTCTTCGGCAAGCCAAGCCCTACAACGGCTGAACACGTCATAAACGACCTTGCGGGAAGAATTGACGTGATATTAGATGCTGGACCTACAAAAATTGGGGTGGAATCAACGGTTATTGACATGACAACTCCGATTCCTCAGATTTTGAGACCTGGAGGAACACCCTACGAAGAATTGAAGAGTGTTTTAGGTGATGTTGAACTGCATCCAATTGTGGCAGCAAACAGAAAAGTGCGTGTGATAAGGGCTCGTTCGCCTGGGATGAAGCATAGGCATTATGCTCCAGACGCCGAGATGGTTGTTGTTGAAGGAGAACCTGAAAAGGTTGTGAGAAGGATTCGGGAACTCACTGCTCTGTATATGGCTGAGGGTAGGAAAGTTGGCGTGTTAACCACTGATGAGAGCCGATCAAACTATAATGCAGATGTTGTCAAGTCTCTTGGAAGCCGAAACGACATGACGACTATCGCCAAGAACCTTTTCAGGCTTCTCAGAGAGTTTGACAAAGAAAAAGTTGATATTATAATCGCGGAGGGAATAACTCCAAAAGGCATTGGGCTGGCGGTGATGAACAGACTTAGAAGGGCAGCAAACTTCAACATAATAAAAGCTAGTTAGTTTAATCTATCTGGCTTTACCTTCGAGCCAACCACTCTCACGCTAATATGACTAACAATAGCCAGAAAATGAGTGCGCTGAGATCGTTCTGACTTAATAACTTTCTAAACAGGAGAGCAATTTAGAATTTATCGAATGTGCGCTTGGGCTACTGATCGCCAAAGGTGGCAAGCGATCTCAATATCAACTATATATGTCAGAGCAGCAGGGAACATAATAGTCGAAGCCATCCTAATTACCTACTTGATTAAGAATAGGCACGAAAAGTCTGAGCAAACACCGCGCCAACTATCCCAGTGAACATGCTGACCCAAGACACTTTGCATTCCTTTTCCACGCACAAAAAGAAGGTTGTATCCATAGGCTACCTTTACTGATGCTCATCTTGCTATCCCATCAGATTCTTAATTCCCAATAATTGAACAATTAAACCACCTACAAACAATCGACCCCACAATGTCAAGACCCTAATAAGAACAGTTGCCACCGCAAAAACGGCAATAGCCTGCGGATTACCTAACAGGGTAAACAGGCTGGTCATAACAATCTCTAATATACCCAATTCACCTGAAACTATGGGAATGTAGTGAATAGCAACACTGAGAGAATAAACAATCACAATGGCACTCAGAGAAATTGTGGTCTCAAGGGGTCCTAATGAAAGGAAAACTAATACGGCTATGAGAATGTCTGAAATCCACGCGAAAATTGAGAAGACCAAAGGCATAATCAAGCCTTTTGGGTTTTCGCTTAATGTTACAATCCCCTCATGAAATGTGCTTAGCGTTTTCATCGCAGACTCCTTCAAGCGTTCGAATTTCCAACGCCCACGAGAAATGCGCGCAAGCAGCTTAATGAGCCAATTGACAATTTTCTCCGTAGCTTCTCTTCTCATGCTCAAATAAAATAACAAACTAATGGAGATGACACTGCAGGCTGCTATGATGGCTACCAATTCCAGAATTAGGAGAGGAGGCTTATAATAAACTGCAAAGTATATTGAGCTAATAATTAAACTGATTATAGTCACAAATGTTGCCAAGATGCGATGACTAACAACAGACGCCACAACCTTTCCAGTGTTTCCACCCGACTCCTTAGACATCAGATAAATTCTTGATATATCGCCACTTACTGATTCCGCTGGAACCAGAATGTCAACAAAGTTTGCCACCCATGTAAACTGAAAAGCCTTCAGAAACGAAGCATTCACGGATAACATATTTAGTAAGCGTTGCCACGCGAGCGAATAAAAGGCAGCACTAATGAAAAGTGCACATGATGCCAACAAAAAGTAGAATGGATTAACCCTTTGAAGGGTCTGAACGATATCGCGGAAAGGAACAAAGAAGTAAAGGTAAAGGAGAAACACGAATAAACCAGCGGCAAATAACAGCACAACCGTTTTTAATGCAAAACGCCTCTGATCAACCATTTAAGTCTCTCACAAAGCAGTACGCCAATCTGAATATCATTTGCTCTTTTTATACTCTTCGCAACGGTCCGTTTTCAGTCAGCACTCGTCCTTAACAACCCTTAGTGCACATTCCATTTTCAAGAGTGCTTCGCTATTCGTTTGAAAATTTTGCTTGCGATCTTCTCTACATCGATTTTCAGTAACACGATGGTAACCACTATGGTCAAGATTATCGATGCAACCATAAACATCTCTTCGCTTATCATTGGTGCCAAGAACTGTTGGCTAGCTTTTCCCAGGTATGCTCCGATAATGGTTATGGTAAGTTTGCCTGTGAAGAAGGCTACATAAAACTTGAGTGGATTGTACTTTAAGAGACCTAAGGGTATAACTACAGGCTCGTCTGGAGCGGGCGTGGCAGCCGCCACGAAAAGCGCTAGGAAAGCCCAATGTCCGACTTTCGACGCCACGGTGTCGAGCCGTTTTCTGCGTTCTTCTCCTAAGCGACCGCCAATGAAGAAACTGACCAGGTAATGGATGAGCTTTGCAGAGGCTGAGCCAAAAGCTACAAGGAAACCTACAACCAATGGGTCGGCTTTGACTAATAAAGCCGCGTTGGAGGCTATTAGAAGGTTTGAGGGACCAGCAAAGGGTATAATGTTTAAACCAAAGGAAGTTAACAGAATGCCAAGAGCTTATATAATAATTCCGATGACACGATGCCAACCTTCATTTGTTATGTGAATTAACCATAGAGCAGATATATGTTTCTTGAAGCTTTCTACATACTTGGAATTTGCTTATGCGCTGTAGACTGTAGCCCTTTAAATTTCGCTGGAGTTTGTTGGCTTCATTCTTTTACAATGAAGCGTGTGACAATTGCTAGGGTAAGCCCTAAACCCACAGTCCACATCATCCAAGAAATCCACAGAGCCTCAACAAACCCTAAATTACTAACTTCAACAATACCTAAATAATCAACAAGAAAAGTAACGATGAATGACAACCAAAACAACGTCATTCCAACAAGCCAAACCTTATCGGATTTCTTCATCTTTGTTTCACCTTCTATTCCCAGCGCCAGATTTTTCTGCCCATGAGAGATTCTGGAAGTACGAAGAACAAGCCCCAGCTAGCCACTCCTATAACCTGCACCAGATCAAGTAAGGTCAACGGAACGAGATGGAACATGGATGCAGTAATCGGTATGTAAGTTATACCAATCGTGCTTATTATTGACGTTATCTCGGCGATCACGAAGAATTTGTTTTTGAGAGCGCTTCGTCCCATCCGCCAGACGCTACGTTTCTCCGAGCGACAATTCCAAACAACAAACAATTCGAACATGGCTGCCTGCACAAAAGCCGTGGTTCTCGCTTCATCCAGACTCGCCAACCTTGCTAAATCTGCTAGTGAACCAGGCGCTGGTACATTTGGCCACCCCCAAGGATGAGTTGGAAATATGTAATAGTTTAAAATGAAAAGGAGTATTGTTCCAGTAGACTGCAAGATAAAGGATGTTAGGATAAACGCACCCATCCCATGTAATATGCCTTCACCCGGTTTACGTGGTTTGCGTTTCATCACGTCTTCATCTGGTGGGTCTGTGGCCAGCGACACAGCTGGTGCGCCGTCTGTGACTAAGTTTATCCAAAGGAGCATGGCTGGAAGTAGTGGCAGCGGGAACAGTATATCTCCACTTATTCCGCCTAGTCCCGCGAGTATGGCGAAGGTTCCTATGACCAAGACTTCGTCGAAGTTGCACGATATCAGGAATCGAGCGTATTTGCGAACGTTGTCGTAGATGACTCTGCCTTCTTCCACAGCCTTAACAATAGTTGCAAAGTTGTCGTCTGTGAGAATCATGTCAGAGGCTTCTCGGGTCACGTCTGTGCCAGATATACCCATAGCCACGCCTACGTCGGCGCTTTTGATGGCTGGGGCGTCGTTGACCCCGTCACCTGTCATGGCTACAATGTGACCCTTCTTCTTTAGCGCCTTGACTATACGCAACTTGTGCTCCGGTGACATACGAGCGTAAACAGCCACGTTCTCAACGATTTTCTCGAATTGTTCGTCACTCATCTTATCTAACTCAGCGCCAGTCAGAACGAGGCTGTCCTCTTTCATGATTCCAATTTCTTTCGCCACGGCGATGGCTGTGAGTTTGTGGTCCCCGGTTATCATGACAGCCTTTATTCCAGCATCCAGACATTTTTTGTTGGCCTCAACAGCTTCTTCCCGTGGCGGGTCAATCATGCCCTCTAAACCGACGAAGACCAAGTTGTTTTCGAGTGACTCCTCATCGAACTCTTTCTGAGTTTCGGGTATCTTTCTAAACGCCATTCCTAGTACGCGCAGGGCGTCGCTGGCCAGTTTCTCATTGGTCTCTAAGATTTCTTTTCTTTTGACATCAGTCAGTTTCTTTTCTTTGCCGTTTTCCAAAACGTGTGTGCACCGCTCTAGAATGATTTCGGGAGCGCCCTTCACGAAAGCGATTTGTTCTCCTTCGGGAGTTAAATGAACTGTGGTCATGCGTTTCCTCTCGGAGGTGAATGGGCCCTCCCAAACACGGGGGTATATTTTTTCCAACTCAGCCCGTTCTAATCCCGCTTTGGCTGCAGCCACTATGAGAGAGCCCTCGGTGGGGTCGCCCATAATTCTCCAAGTGCCATTTTCATTTTCCAGAATGGCATTATTTGACAGTGCACCTATGGTCAACAGTAGTGAAAGGTCCTTGTCTTCTTTGGGATTAAACGAATCGGCGCTGTGGTGAAACTCGCCTTTTGGTTCGTAGCCGACTCCTGTCACTTCGATTGTCTTGCCGTTGTTGAATATTCTTCGCACAGTCATTTCACCCTTAGTCAGAGTGCCTGTCTTGTCTGAACAAATGATGGTGGTGGCTCCCAAGCTTTCAGCTGAAGATAGTCTTCTGATTATGGCGTTGCGTCTTGCGAACTCTCGAGCACCCAAGGCTAATCCAATCGTTACTATGGCAGGTAACCCTTCTGGAACAACCGATATCGCCAAAGATATCGACGTCATAAACGCATCTAATGTTGCCTCAATAAGTCCAGTGATGCCTGTAATTAAAGCCTCTTCAGCAAACACCTCAAGCACAAAAATGACTAAAGAGAGAACCAAAACAGCCTTCGCGATTTTTTTGGCGAATCTATCCAATCTCTTTTGGAGCGGAGTCTCCTCTTCTTCGGCGGTCTGCACAAGTTCGGCGATTTTTCCAAACTCCGTGCCCATGCCAGTTGAAGTTACAACAGCTTTTCCTCTGCCATAAATCGTGTGGGTTGCCATGAAAAGCATGTTCTTTCTGTCGGCGACAGGCGTTTCCGCCTTGAGGGTGACAATATCTTTGTTAACAGGAGTGGATTCACCCGTTAAAACAGCCTCATCCGCTTTCATTTCGATAGATTCGATGAGTCGCGCATCAGCGGGAACAGTGTCTCCAGACTCAAGAATTAACAGGTCGCCTGGCACTATTTCCTTAGCAGGTATGATTACTTCTTTGCCGTCCCGCATCACTCGCGCTTTAGGTGCAGTTAGCTTCTTCAAGGCTTCTAAGGCTTTTTCAGCTCGATATTCCTGAATGAAACCAGCAACCGCCACAAGAATGACGATGATGCCAATGATTATAGGGTCTGTGTAGATTTCGAGAACGCTCTTTTGGGTGCCTATTGATTCATAATACCCTATGATAGCCGAAAGTATCGTGGCGATGATGAGCAGCATTATGAAAACGTCTTTGAACTCTTCGAGGAACATCTGTAGGGCTGTTCTTCGCTTTTTTTCCTTCAACTCATTGTATCCGTATTCACTCAGTCGGCGTTTGGCTTCCTCATCACTCAAGCCTTTCTCACTAGCTCGTAACGCGTCCATGACTTCCTTCGTTTTCATAGTATGCCATTCGTGGCTCAAGTCAACCGCCTGCTCTTGACCCAACCGTATAATTCCACACAGCGTTTTAAGGCACCCTTGTTCCTAAAAAGTGTTTTCTTCCTATTGATGCCTTGTTTTTCTTCATAGCCGCCAAAAATGCTGTAGTAAGGAGTTGGTAAAGACGTAAAATAACTTTATAAATTAGGTGCCCTAAACAGTTCGGCGAAAAGCATTCAAAGCCTTGAATAAGTTTACGCAGTTGGTTGATTAAAATGGAGTTGTGGACGATTGCGCCGCTTGCAGGCTTAGCTTCAATAGCATTTGCAGCCTACCTCTTCTTTTACGTTAACAAACAAGACAGCGGAACCCCGAAGATGCGTGAAATTGCCGGAGCAATACAAGAAGGCGCCAACGCCTACCTGAAAAGGCAAAACAAGACACTCGCAATTTTTGTTCTCGTCATAGCAATCGTTCTGGGCATCGCTTTTAGAGACTATAAAATGCCACTGGCATACGTTATCGGTTCAATCTTCTCGGCTATGGCTGGTTACTTCGGACTAAACGTAGCAGTGAAAGCGAACGTGCGAACCTCCAACGCGGCAGGAAAAGGTCTCAACAAGGCTTTTCCCATAGCCTTCTACGGCGGCGCAGTGATGGGACTATCTGTCGTAGGCTTAGCCCTGATCGGAATAAGCACCCTCTATTATGTGTTTCAAGACCCAGAAATCGTCCTCGGATATAGCTTCGGCGCAAGTTCTCTGGCATTGTTTGCTAAAGCTGGCGGAGGCATCTACACAAAGACCGCTGACATAGGCGCTGACCTAGTCGGCAAAGTAGAGTTAGGCATCCCCGAAGATGACCCCCGAAACCCTGCAGTGATTGCAGACAATGTTGGCGACAATGTTGGCGACGTAGCCGGCATGGGCGCCGACCTATTCGATTCTTACGTTGCCAGCATAGTGGCTGCCATGATCATCGGCGTAACGTTAGCCAGCACGAACCCAACCTACGTGATCTTGCCGCTTCTTCTAGCCGCAGTCGGCATTTTTGCGTCTCTGATTGGAATGTTATTTGTGCCCTTGGGTGTGAGAGGAGGAAATCCGGGCGCTGCCCTAAATCGAGGAACCTTCGCAACAACTATAGTGTTTGCCGTTCTCGCTTTCTTGATAGTCTATTTCCTCGGGCTTGAAATCGGAATCTTCTACGCCACTCTTGCGGGATTGATTGCAGGAATCATCATCGGCATGACAAGCGACTTCTTCACGTCGATTGACAGAGCCCCAGTCATGAAGACGGCGGAAGCCGCAAAGACTGGAGCGGCAATCAACATCTTGTCAGGCTTCTCCTACGGTGTGATCAGCATTGTGCCGCCTATCATAGGGATAAGTGCGGCAACTATAGCTGCTTGGTATTTGGCTGGAGTGCACGGAACTCAGTTTGCGGTTTATGGAGTCGCTGTTTCGGCTGTGGGAATGTTGTCCATAGTTGGAATGATAATCTCCGCTGATGCTTACGGTCCAATCGTAGACAACGCCAAGGGCATAGCCGAACAAGCGGGTTCTGGAAAGGAAATGATAGAAGTTGCGGACAAACTAGACGCGGCTGGCAACACCGCTAAGGCAATTACGAAAGGTTTCGCGATTGCAGCCGCCGCCTTGACTGTTCTGGCTCTGTTTGTCGCGTACGCTGAACTTGTTGGGATTCCTATCGATCCAGCCACAGGCTTTTATAAGATCAACCTCGTTGACCCAAGGGTTATCGCAGCGGTTTTCTTAGGCGCTATGATGCCGCCTCTAATTTCTGCCATGTTGATTTTGGGCGTTGGAAGAAACGCGTTTAGAATGGTTGAAGAGGTCAGAAGACAATTCAAAGAGATACCAGGGTTGATGGAAGGGAAGGCTAAGCCAAACTATGCCCGCTGTGTTGACATCGCAACTAGGGGCGCTTTAGGAGAACTCATACTTCCAGGCGTTGCCTCGATAGTTGCTCCCCTCGTTGTTGGACTAATCTTAGGCGAAGAGGCCTTGGGCGGCTTCTTAGGCGGCAGCATAGTCACAGGAATAATCTTTGCCTTGCTGATGGCTAATGCGGGTGGCATGTGGGATAACGCCAAAAAGTACATTGAGGCTGGCGGTTTCGGCGGTGAAGGCTCAGAAGCTCACAAGGCGGCGGTTGTGGGCGACACTGTTGGCGACCCATTCAAGGACACGGCTGGTCCTTCACTGAACACTATGATAACGGTTATGTCTTTGGTTGCGTCAGTGTTTGGAACTATTATAATAATTATAAGAAAAGCTCTGCTTGGAGTATAAGACAAGGACACGGCTGGTCCTTTTGCTTTGGTACCCTAATGCTTAGCGAAGTTGGATGATTCCAAAGGTTGTTGCCAAAAACAGCGTGTATATGCACAATAAGACTGCGCCTTCTCTCCAACTTATTCTTTCGCTGGTTAAGAAATACCATAGGAATAGGTTGGCGATGAGAGAGAATATTACAAGGTCTAGAAAGGCTGTCATGTCCACCCTAAACGGAGACACAATCAATGGCACTCCGAGAATTAGTGTTATGTTGATGAAGCAACTCCCAACAATGTTCCCGAAGACAATCTCGGGATGACCATGCTTGACTGCTTTAAGGCTTGTAGCCAACTCCGGAATGCTTGTGCCAAACGCCACAATCGTCGCCCCTATCACCACAGGAGGCACACCAAGGAGTGTCGCGATGAAAGAAGCAGTGTCAACGATAAAATACGAACTTAAGACAACAAACATCGCACCCAAAAAGGTGAATGCGCTGTACTGCGACAGTTTTCTTTTCTCCTCTCCCAAACTGCCTTCTTCTCGCACAGTCTTTATTCTTGACAACTGATACATGTAGACGATGAATATAACTAGTAAAATTACGCCTACGACTTGGCTCGCGTATGTGATGTACACAAGTGACAATGGGATTATTGACGCCACAAAAAGACCGAAGTAGAGGCTTCCAAGGTCTTCTTTTGTGATATGCGGAAACATGTTGGCGGTTTTAGAACTCCTTAGCGCCATCAGAGTTATAGCGACTCCAACTATCAGGCAGACGTTGACTATATTCGACCCTAAAACGTTTCCAATAGCAACCCCTATCGTTCGTCCGTAGGACAAGGCAGCGACTATGGAGACACACAATTCTGGTAGAGACGTGGAAAACCCAACTAGCATAAAGCCTACAGTGGTTTTTCCAAATCCAGTTATGCTTGACACTCTTACAGCGTTGGTAATTGTTATGCGGCTGGCTTTATCCAAAATGACTAGTGAAATAAGGAGGAGCAGAACGTTGGCTATTATGAACCATGTGTCAGTAAGCCATCCTTCAAACAATAAAACGTCCTCCTTTTCTGCAATCAAAAATGAAGCATGAAAGATAAATCTTGCGAGTAGTCTCGACAGCACTTTACGAAGTGCTTAAAATCAACTATGAGATGCGTATATGTTTCGTGGCTGTTCAAAATGCCTCTAACTCCTCTTCACACCGTAGTGGCTTACCTGCTAAATAGATGGCAGGGGAAACTAAGTCTACCTGCTCTAATAGTAGGCACTATGGTGCCTGATTTGGAGACTCCGTTCATATGGATTGTTTCAGGCGGCTTATACAATAGGTTGGTTCTTCATAGTCTGTTGGGTGCTGCTGTTCTCGGCACAATAATATCAGTATTGTTAACCGTCCTCGCTTACCCCATAGTTATTTCGTTTGTCTTTAGGTTGGACAAGGAGGAAATCGAAGAAAAGTGTAGTTTTTCCGATACGCTTGTGTTTTGCTGTATCGTCGGAAGTTTATCCCATGTTTTGATTGATTCTTTGCATCATGATTTTAATCCTCTTCTGTACCCTTTTGTTAATGAATCATTTGACGTCCTTGTGCTAAAGAGCGACTTTGCCTCTTCAACTGACCTTGTTTCATGCCTAATGCTTGCACTCCTAATTCTAATTTTCATCAGAGAGATGAGAAAAGGCAGAGAGGGTTTCTGGAAACGAGTTTTTGTAGAATAGTTTCAGTCATCTATACTAAAATATTTGAAACGCTAAGAAGGAATTGAGAGATTCGGCGGCAATAACCGTATGAGAAAACTCACAGCTAGAACTAGGAGTCTTTGGAAGAAAGAAGCGGTAGCTAAGAAACTAAAGGTCATTGAAGACAATCGTTGGCTCATACAACTAATCGACGACCAAAATGTCGCCACCGATATCAGCTATGATAAGAGTTCCTTGACAACGGTCGCAAGAAACACCATGTGCGTTGTTTGCAAGGGTGCTAAGGCTTTATGTGGAAAGACTAGATGCCCAATCGTCGTCAGGTTAAAATACTATTTCAAAACTATGCCTCTAATCGATAGTCTGGGTGTTGACGGGGCTTCTCCACCTGGAGTTTTCGTGGGACGAATTGGATATCCATACGTTTACGCAGGACCATTGGTTCCACCAGTTCATGAAGACACAAGTCTTTACGACCTGCCAGAACTGTGGTTTGGCAAATCCATCGACGACATCGTTGCCTTTAGATCGATTTTGATACGTGGGAAACATCGGGTTCATGTGCAGAGATTTGAGGAGGCTGGAAGGATCATGGATAGAACTCGAGAGTTGGCTTTGTCTGTGGGTCCAGTGGATGTGGAATTGGCTTTGAAGAAAAAGCCTGAGCGAGCCTTAGTTCTGGACGACGAGATTCAACCCTTCGGTCCTTCCGCTCTTCTCAGAGATATACGGGTTGGGGCGTCTCGTTGGGATCATCAGATAGAGAAGGCGTATGATGACACTGATCTGAAGGCGGTGGAAGCCGTAACCACGTTATACGGGAAGGGTGTGCTCGTTTCAAGGATACAACGCGCCTTCAGCGTCGGCTCCTTCGGCTTGAAAGACAACAGGCGTTTGGTGCCGACCCGCTGGAGCATCACCGCAGTAGACAGCATCATTTCAAAAGATTTGATCGAAGAAATCAAGACGTTCCCAGAGATAAATGAGTTTCGTGTTTACGAATCACGGTATCTGGACAACAGGTTTGAGGTTTTGATGATGCCAGGGGCTTGGAGTTACGAGATCATGGAGGCTTGGTATCCGGGCACTGTCTGGAACCCAACTGGTCACAACATTGTTGTTTTTTCGGATTGGGAGGGGTTTGAGGGACGCACTACTTACGCCAGCATAGGTGGTTGCTACTATGCGGCACGATTGGCTGTTGGTGAACTACTGGAGAATGAGAGACGACAAGCAGTTGTGGTGGTTTTGAGAGAAGCCCATCCAGGTTATATCATGCCTGTGGGTGTGTGGCAGGTAAGAGAGAATGTCAGGAACGCTATGAAACAGAAGCCACAAAAATACAATAAATTAGAAGAGGCGCTCCAACGAATAGCCAGCCAATTCCAGATTCCTCTCAAAGTGTGGATAGAGAGGAGTAAGTTGTTGCAGGATGCTCTTTTCCAGAAGAAAATCACAGACTATGTGAAAAGGCTTTGAGAATAAATGGTTCATACATTCTTACAATGAGTTAGCCAGTTCCAACACTTTTTCTTTGATCTGCTTGAATATCTTCTCCGCCCATCCTTGCGGTAGAAAGTATGGGTCGTCGATGTTCCACACAACGATTTTGTTTGCGCATTCTGGGCATTTGCTTAAGATGACATCTTTGTGCTCGGTTTTCATGGCAATGATAAGGTCATAGTCTTTAAGTTCTTTCTTATCCAGACCCTCTGGAGTACTCTTTAGATGCTTTTGGGCGTTTTCTCTTGCCAAGTATTTCTTAGCAGCCTCTGAAATTGGAATAGCTAAATTTGTTCCTGCAGAATCTACCTTCACGTCTGGTCTGAGTTTCTTCAACAGCGCCTCTGCTACAGGGCTTCGATAAGCGTTGCCGGAACACACGAACAAGACCTTCATGGCGTTCACTCGAGTAAGTCTATAAACATTGATTAAGATTTTATAAACTTCTAAGTGATGATTTTACTAGTTACAGAGTCTCTTTGCACATTAAACTTAAATGCGTATGCTCTGAACTTTTGTTTCATTAGGGATGTATATTCTGAATGATAGAGAAACTCATCAAGCAGTTGATCAATCCTAGCGAATTCTTCAATAGCACGCGAACAGAGAGTTGGAAACCCGCCTTTGTCTTCTTTGTGTGGGTGACATTGTTCGTTTCTGTCGTCACACCTATAGTCAATTTTTTTGGCATAGAGAGCACAGACTTATCCTCGTCTTATCAAGCGCAGATCATGGCGTACAAGCTCGTGAAGAACAACTTTCTCGACTTTTACGGAGCTTACGCATACCTGATCGAGGCGGTCTTGATATTTGCTTTTGCTGTTCTGAATCTCCTTTTCTTGACGTTATTCCTACATTTGATTTACAGACTTATAGGCGGACAAGGATCTGTTCTGAACGCTTGGAAAGCCATGTGTTATGGTATTGGACCGTGTCTGCTCGGCGGGTTCTTACCCTACGTTTCTTTGTTCGCTGGCTTCTACTCCTTTGCAATGCAGTTTTATCTTGGCCCTATGACTCTTTACGAAGCGAAAGAAAGTAGAGCGATAGTTGTCTTCGTGGCTCTTATAGCCTGGACCTTTATCGAAGTGTTTGTTCTAGGCACAACCGTGGGTATTTACTGAGCGCCGAAGATTTATTAAGAAAATCGAAAACTAATCCGAAGGGGAAAATCATGTCAAAAAGAAAAAGTTGGTCCGAAAAGTTAAGGGACAGCAAGGGTCTGCCAAAAGTAGAAAAAATCACTGGCAAAATGAGCAAGAGATGGGGTACAGGCACAGTGGCTATCCCGGCACCAATGGAAGTCAACGAGATAATGAAAAGAGTGCCTGAAGGAAATCTCATTACCATAAATGAAATTCGCGCGGCACTTGCTAAAAAGCACGGAGCGACTATCGGTTGTCCCATGACCACAGGCATTTTCGCTTGGATTGCAGCCAACGCCGCCGAAGAGCAAAGACAGAAAGCTGAAACAGACGTTACTCCTTACTGGCGCACCCTAAAAACTGGCGGGGAGATAAACCCGAAATATCCAGGTGGAGTTGAAGCCCAAAAGTTTCTTTTGGAAAAAGAGGGGCATCGGGTGGTTCAAAGGGGCAAAAAATACGTTGTCGTTGATTACGAGGAGTCATTGGCAGAATTATAGAGACTCTCACACACGCACAGGGTCTAGTCCCGGTGTTCGATATGATCCTAATAGGCTGTTGTCTGATGGGTTTCAGAGGGTTGAGGGAATTCATGCGACTTCTTTGAAAGGGGCAGCCGCCTTGCTTCGTAATCGCCGAATATGTGTCACCAAGCCAGCATGGGCGAAAAAATTTGGGTGAAGAGCAAGAGGTCTGGTCGTCGAATATATTTCGGTGTATCTCATGTTGGGGAACTTTTCTTTATTTGATTTTTTGACGTTCTATTTAGTAGCTTGCTAAATGTGTCGTTGTTTGTGAGAGAAGAGGAGGAAGGATGTGACTGATGGTTGTCTTAAGGGTTTTATGGGTCTGTTTTTCCGAAGTTTCTTGCTACCACGTATATGTCGCGCATGTCTATTTTTCCGTCGTTGTTTATGTCTATGTTTGGGGTGTGGGGGCATGAGCTGCACGGCGTTTTGTGCCAGTACTGGCAGTGTCTGTGGTCGTTGGGGTCTGTGATGTGTTCTGCGCCGAAGCCTCTCGCCACGAGGTAGACGTCCCTCATGTCACACTTTCTGTCTGGATACCCATTTGGACCTGTTAGGTCTCCTATCATAGCTACTATTATCCAACCATCTTCTAGGGTGTTGTCGTCTAGGTCTGTTTCGCCTGGGAGTTGGGTGGCTTCGACTGTTATGGTGTGGTTGCCCTTAGCCACGCCCGTGGTGTTCCAGGTGAAGGTGAGGACTGTGGAGTGTCCGCTTGCTAGGTATACTTCGGTTTGGCTGATGCTTGTTTTGTCGGCGTAAATTGTGACGTTGAAGGTTTCAGTGTAGTCGCCTTGGTTTTCAACGGTTACGCTTATGGACACGTTGTATCCTTGTCCTACCACGGTTTTGAATGTTGTAACGTTTTTTACTGCTATGTCAGGTCTATTTAGCACGGTTTTAATGGCTTTTGTTGATGTTGACGCGCCATCGTCATCTGTTACGGTTAACGTTACCGTGTAAGTTCCGTTGCCTGCATAGGCGTGGTTGACCAAAACGCCAGTAGCGTTCGTTCCATCTCCAAAGTCCCAGAAATAGCTGAGGATGACGCCGTCTGAATCGTAACTTGTAGATGCGTTGAAGTTGATGTTTTCGTCAGTATAGACGGTTTCCGCAGACTCACTGAATATAGCTACTGGGGGTCTATTTAAAACAGTCTTCGTTGAATTGGCTGTATCTGTTGTCCCATCATCGTCGGTCACGGTCAAAGTTACTGTATAATTCCCATCATCAATGTAAGCATGATCCACGGTCACCCCCGTCGCATTAGTGCCATCTCCGAAATCCCAGAAGTAACTGACAATGAAGCCATCCGGATCAGAGCTTGCAGAAGCGTTAAACGAAATGGTCTCTCCTGTGAGCACTGTTTCGGCAGATTCTGTGAATGATGCTACAGGTGGCCTGTTCAAAACTGTCTTGGTTGACGTAGCTGTGTCGGTTGCACCATCGTTATCAGTTACGGTCAAGGCTACCGTGTAGTTTCCGTCATCTGCGTACGAGTGATCCACAACAACACCCGTGGCGTTAATTCCATCACCGAAATCCCAGAAGTAACTAATTATCGTGCCGTCAAGATCATAGCTATCCGACGCATTAAAGTTAATAACTTCACCAGTAAAAACTGTCGTTTCAGACTCGGTGAACTCAGCTACTGGAGGTCTGTTTAAGATTGTCTTGGTGGCTGATGTTGAAGTTGTGGCTCCATCGTCATCAGTCACGGTTAGGGTTACGTTATAGACGCCATCATCCGCATACAAGTGATTTACAATGACGCCGCTGGCGTTGCTTCCGTCGCCAAAGTCCCATAAATAACTGACGATGAAGCCGTCTTGATCATAGCTGTCGCTTGCGTTGAATGTAATAACTTCACCCGTGAGCACCATGGTTGAGGATTCAGTAAACAAGGCTATAGGAGCTCTATTTAGTACAGTCTTCGTCGCGGTTGTTGATGCGATTTCTCCATCGTCATCTGTGACGGTTAATGTGACCACATATATGTCGTCATCTGCGTAGGCGTGGGTTGCAACAACGCCCGTTCCATTGGTACCGTCGCCGAAATCCCAGAAGTACTTTAGTATTGTGCCGTCTGGATCGTAACTGCCTGAGGCGTCGAAGTAAATAACCGTGCCAGTGTACACTTTAGTCGCAGACTCAGTAAAGAGCGCTACAGGAGGTCTGTTTAGGACAGTTTTGGTGGATGATGCCGATGCTGATGCGCCGTCGTTGTCCTTAACGGTGAGAGTGACTGTGTAGTTCCCGTTGTTGGCATAAGCGTGATTCACGGTCATGCCTGTGGTGTTGGTTCCGTCGCCAAAATTCCAGAAGTAGCTGACAATGGAGCCGTCGGGGTCGTAGCTTGTTGAGGCGTTGAACGTGATAATTGTGCCTGTGGGTACCGTGGTTGCAGATTCTGTGAACGAGGCTATTGGAGGTCTGTTGAGCACAGTTATGTTTTGGGAGTCGGTGTCGGTTAGTCCGTCGTCGTCGGTGACGGTGAGTGTAACGGCGTATGTTCCGTTGTCTGTGTACGTGTGGGTTGTGAACTTGCCTGTTGCGTTTGTTCCGTCTCCGAAGTTCCACTCATAACTGATTATGGTTCCGCCGTCGGGTGTTGAAAGTGTGGCGTTGAAAGTGACTGTTTGACCGGTGAGGGGAGTGGTTGGCGAGTAAGTGAATGCAGCTACAGGGTTCTTTACTATTTTTACGGTGCCGTCTGTGTGGGTGTTGTCCGCTGTGTCAGTTTCGCCTTGGACTGGAGTGGCATGTGCGCTTATGGTGTAAGTTCCAAGGGAAACTCCAGTCGTGTTCCACGTTAATGTGATGGTTGTGGAGCTTCTGCTTGTGAGGGTTATCTGTGTCTGATTGATGACTGTTGTGTTGGCGTAGATTGTGACGTTGAAGGTTTCTGTTTCGACGCCGTAGTTTATGATTGATGTGTTGATGTTTAGACTGTAGCCTTGTACAATGATGGTTTTTGATGTTGTCACACTGGTTATTCCTATGTCGTGTGGGCCACCGTAGGGCTTCATAAGCGGATAGTTGTCCCGATTATCTACATTTATGACATATGGTGTGTCGCCTATTCCATCACTTCCAGTCCCGTTCTGGAAAGGACCACTGAAATAATCTACACCAGTGTAGTCGCTCCAGTAGTTTCCTCCAGAAGGATAACCATAATCCCAGGTGTTACTATATGATGCGCTAAGAGTTGCTTGTACTGTGTTGTTTATAAAGTTGTTACGGTAAATCGTGTTGTTAGGCGACAAAGCAGCAAAGAAGCCTCGATAGTTGTTCACTATGGTATTTCTGATTATGCTGTTGTTATTCGAACCCCAAAGAAGAATACCGCAATTGCTGTTTTCAACAATGTTGTTTCCGCTTAAGCTGTTATAGTTGGAAGAGTAGTGAAGCCAGATGCCATAGTAGCTGTTTGCTGTTATGTTGTTTCCGATTATGCTGTTATAGTTGGAAGAATCATAGAGATGGATGCCATCATAGTTGTTTGTTATGTTGTTTCCGCTTATGCTGTTATTGGAAGAAGAATAGAGGTAGATGCCGTAATAGAAGTTTTTGATTTGTGTGTTGTGAACCGTCACATTTGTTCTTCCAGACAAGTCTACTCCCGTTCCACTCCCTGTTCCTTGAAGCGTGTATCCGTTTCCATCGATTACTGTGTTGTTTCTCTCAACCACAATCGAATCATAAATGTTGTCTTTGAAAGTGTAGGTTACATTGTCAATGGTTGAGATTGGTGCTGTTGGTGGGTCTATCGAACCGTCAGCTCTAATGTAAATGGTTCCGCTTGCCCTAACTGGTTGAACGTTAACCGCAGATGATAGAACACCAATCAAAAGCAATGATAACATTATCCCAAACACAGTTTTACCTTTCTTCTCCAAAATCTTTCCTCCTCTCTCTTTTCATATTTCTAATAGAAAATTTCCCTTCAATAAAATCTTTCACCCTCTCAATATTTAACACTTATGAAACATTTTTACAGTCAACCACAAAATCTTACACAAGAATCATGAATAAGACCCATCAAACCAAAAACAAACCTAATCATTCAAAACATCACCCCGAAGTTGCCGAGACCATGCAGCCATGAACACTCCTAAACATCACTCACCCCAATAACAAGAAAGAAAACATCCCATCAAACATAACAGCCCTATCCTACATACAACAATTTATTTTCCCCAAAAGAGACAACTCCAAACCACAATAACAGAGCCTCTCCTAGACCTAGCTATACCCGTCTCTGTCCCTCCCCCTCTATAAGGTCTCACACACGCACACACTCACACACCACCAACACAAAAACCAACTCACCATCTTATCCCTCAAAATCAGAAAAACTAAATAGCATTAACCAATCTCAAATGTTAGCCTAGGTGATCATAATGCAGACGGTTAGCAGCCGAACCAAAGCAGCGGAAGTCCTGTTCGCCAACGCAAGCAACATAGACATAGGAAATTCCCTTGTGGACAAAGTCGAAAAGCTGTGGAAGAAGGCTGCCTTAGACAAGTGGATTCGCCGAGGAGAACGCGCCACCACTATCTTCGCCCAATCTACCTCTGGAAACTGATACAGGTATTCCCGGCAGATCAAAATTCGAAGTGAAGGACGATGAATACTGAAGAAATTATGGAGTTATCCCTCAAACTTGCAGATTTGAAAGAAATTCCGGAAGACTGTACCATATACGTGAGCGGTGGCAACATAAGAAAGATCCTCTTTGGCATAGATGCAGGTGCTTCAGAACTTTTGCTCGCGAAACAATTAGGTTATCACGCCGTGATTGCTCATCACTCAACTGGCGGAACAGCAGCTGTAAACTTCCACCAAGTTTTCAAAAGACACATTCAACAAATGGTTTCAACTGGGGTTCCAATGGAGGAAGCGGAAAAAGCCGTCAGGAGAAGGCTTGAAGAATTAGAGGTGGAAGCGCACACACGAAACTATGGACACGCTGTAGACGTCGCAAGGCTCTTAAAAATGCCCTACATGAACATACACACGCCTTTAGATGAAGTTGGAAGAAAAACAATGACCGAAAAAATCAACAGCAGGATCGGAAAAAACTCCACAGTAGAAGATGTGGTTTCTGCTTTGAAGGAACTCCCCGAATTCAAAAAAGCTCTCACCAAAATCAAGATTCGACTGGGAAAAGCCGAAAACCCAGCAGGAAAAGTTGTGGTGTCTCATGGTGCCGGAACGAATGGCGGTTACGAAATTGCGAGAACATATTTCAAACATGGCATCGGAACGCTCGTATACATTCACATCAGCCCCACAGATTTGGAAAAACTGAGAAGTGAAAAAATGGGAAACCTCATAGTCACTGGACACATCGCAAGCGACTCTGTGGGCATAAACCCCCTAATTCACGAACTTGAAAAAAGAAATGTCTCTGTAACAAGGATTGGAATTGTCCCAAGTTAGAATGCATAGACGGTGTAGTTGACAATGGAAAAGTTGAAGCTAGAAGAAAAAGTGAACCTCGCAATAAACATGACCGACGCATGCGTCCGTATTTGCGTTGACGCCATCAAAGATCAAGATAGAACCATTAAGGAAGAAGAACTCCTTGAAAAGGTCAGAGCAAGAATCATGTATAATAAGCGGCGTCATTACGAGGTTTAGAAGTGGACAGATTTGAAGACTTGATCGAAAGAATAGTAAAAGGCTTTAACACTGCTGGAACAGACTACATGTTCACTGGAGCCTTAGCATCAAGCTACTACGGCACTATTGCCATGCTCGAAGAACTAAAAGCTCCACGTTAGACTTGGTAGGGCAATTTCCCCTTTTTTCTACGCTCCTTTTAGAGGGAGTATTAAGAGGGGTAGGCTCACGCTTAATACAGGATTTCGTCACTGATCTCTACCTTGCCATTCCTGATGGGGATCCCCTCTTTCTTCACCATATTTCTTCTCCATTCAGCCCCTTTCTTGTCTCCACCGAACGAACCGTCAAAGCCTACAACACGGTGGCACGGGACGACTGGCGACAGAGGGTTCTTGTGAAGAGCGTTGGCCACTGCTCTGTAGGCTTTTGGCTTGCCAACTTTCTCGGCTATTCGCTTGTACGTGCTGACTTTCCCCTTTGGGATTTTAAAGGTGGCAACCAAAACGTCTCTTTCAAACTGTGTTTTGTCTTTCAACGCCTCGATCACATCTTTTTCCGTCTTGACTGCTTCTAAGTCCATTAACAAATTCCCCGCAAAAGAGAATGTAGATACATGTCTGCTAATTTTCTTAAGCCTTTCCTTTGTTCTCAAAAGGATTTGTGCTCGGTCCTTTTGATTATTTCGTTTTGTAGTTCTGCGCTGAGATTGACAAAGTAGTCCGTGTATCCGGCAACCCTCACCAGGAGGTCTCTGTATTTTTCGGAATTTTTTTGCGCCGCCCGAAGAGTGTCGGCATTTATTACATTGAACTGAATATGGTGCCCATCAAACTTGAAATATGTGCGTATAAGATGAGCCAACTTATCAAGTCCTTCTTCATCAGCTAGTACTTCAGGAGCAAACTTCTGATTTAGAAGGGTTCCACCTGTCATTATGTGATCTATCTTAGAGACAGATTTTATCACAGCCGTAGGACCTCTGCTATCTGCTCCTTGGACCGGCGATACTCCTTCAGAGAGAGGTTCACCGGTTTTTCTTCCGTCAGGAGTTGCCCCAACCATTTTTCCAAAGTAAATATGGACTGTCGTTGGCAAGAGGTTTATTCTATGTTTTCCTCCTTTCGTGTTGGGTCGCCCATCTATTGCATCATAGAAGACTTCGAAAACATCCTTCATAATTTGGTCTGCATATTCGTCATCATTTCCATATTTTGGTGTTTTGTTTAGAAGCCTCTGACGAAGATTTTCATATCCCTTAAAGTTGGTTTTCAGGGCGTCGAGCAATTCTTTCAGCTTCATTTCTCTTCTGTCGAAAACATGATAAGCTATTGCTGTTAACGAATCCGTTATTGTGCCAAGTCCTACTCCCTGAATATAACTCGTATTATATCGTGCTCCGCCGTCATTGTAGTCTTTGCCTTTTGCTATGCAGTCGTTTATGAGAATGGACAGAAATGGTGCGGGTAAATATTCCGCGTATAATCGTTCTATTATGTTATTTCCCTTGATTTTGATGTCAACGAAGTGGTTGAGTTGTCTTTTGAACGCACTGAAAAGTTCGTTAAAAGAACCAAATTCAGTAGGGTCACCTGTCTCAAGCCCGATTTTTTGGTTCGTCCTCGGATCCCAGCCGTTGTTCAAGGTAATCTCTAAGATTTTAGTCAAGTTCAAATATCCTGTAAGAATGTAGCATTCTCTGCCAAAAGCTCCTGTCTCAACACATCCGCTCGCTCCGCCATTTCTCGCGTCTTCGATGCTTTTTCCCTGCCTGAGCAGCTCTTGAATTATGGCGTCAGTGTTGAAAACTGATGGTTGTCCAAAGCCTGTTCTTATGATTTGGAGCGCTCTTTTTAGGAAGTTGTCAGAAGTTTTTTTGCTTATCTGAACCATAGAACTGGGCTGGGGAAGTCGCATCTCCTCAATGACATCAAGGATCAGATATGAGAGTTCGTTCACAGCGTCCGAGCCGTCAGCTTTTACCCCGCCTGTGTTTATTAGCGCAAAATCATTATAGGTATTGCTTTCTTCTGCGGTGACCCCCACTTTTGGTGGAGCTGGATGGTTGTTAAATTTTATCCAAAACAGCTGTAGGAGTTCTTTTGCTTCTTCTTGTGTTAATGTTCCATTTTCCATGCCTTGTTTATAGAATGGATAAAGGTGTTGGTCAAGCCTGCCAGGGTTGAACGAATCCCACGGGTTGAGTTCTGTTATTACTCCGAGGTGAACGAACCAGTAGTATTGCAGAGCTTCCCAAAAATCTCTTGGCGCATGGGCTGGAACGTGTGAGCATACATCCGCTATCTTTTCGAGCTCTTTTCTCCTTCTAGGGTTCTTTTCGTTTCTGTGCAGTTCTCTTGCCATTTCAGCGAAGCGCTCCGCGTAGCGTATCACGGCATCTGCGGCTATTTTCATCGCCTCGAGTTCTTCCATTTTCTTGTATGCCTCGGAGTCATTCAAAAAGTCGAGACTTTCTATTCTTTTGGTGATTTCTTTCTTGAAATCATCCAAACCTTTTTTGTATATTTTATCGTCTAAAACTGTGTGTCCCGGGGCTCTCTGCTCTAGAAACTCAGTAAATACTCCCGCCTTATAAGCTGCTTTCCATTCATCAGACATCTTACTAAATATCATTTCTCTTATGGTCTTGCCCTTCCAGAAAGGAATAATCTTTTCTTTGAATATTCTCTTTGTTTCTTCATCTACCACATAAGATGTTTTTTCCCTTGAGTTGAGAATCTCAAGATCTTCAAGGCTATGGCAACATATCTCTGGATATGTTGGGGCTTCTTTTGGTGTTGAGCCCCTCTCTCCGACAATTAGCTCCCCTTCACCTATCCATATTTTCTTGTTCTCAAGCAAATACTTCAGTGCAAGCGCTCTCTCCACAGGAGTGGATGCTTGGCTAGTAAGGTGACTTGTATAGAATTCCGTAATAAGGAGGGCTCTTTCTGGGGTGATGCGCGGTTTAGTGTTAATGCTCTGTTTCCTTAGTTTCTGAACCCTTTCGTTCATGTGATTAGCCACCTACCCTTACTATTAGTCCAGAGGTCTCAAGTTTTTCTTTGAGCAACTTCATGTCTTGATCTGATGGCGCTTGGAGTTTCTCTAACTTGTACGTTTTACCCAGATTTTTGTACTTCTCAATACCCGATCTGTGGTAAGGAAGAAGACAAACATGCTTCATGCCGTGCGAAAGTACGAATTCTGCCGTCTTCGTTAGGTTATCTTTATCATCATTGATCCCCGGAATAACGGGAAAGCGAACCAAAATATCGTTCCCATTTTCCGCGATTCTCTGAAAATTTTCTAGGATTGGCTTGTTTGACACGCCCGTGTATTTTCTATGTTTTTTGTCATCCATCACCTTAATGTCGTATAGAAAGAGGTCAACCTCATTCATGATTCTATCAATAGCCCTACGGGTTGCATAGCCGTTGGTATCCACTGCAGTATGTATGTTCTTGTTCTTACACTCCTTCAAAAGTGCGTCTAGAAAATCGAGTTGTAGGAGTGGTTCTCCCCCGGAAAATGTTACTCCTCCTTCTGATTCCTCATAAAAGATCAGATCCCGGGCTATCTCTTTCATAACCTCCTCTACGGTTGTTTTTTTCCCAACTATCGTAAGAGCATCTGTAGGGCATTCTTGGAAACATCTGCCACAGAGACTACAGAGTTTCCTATTAACTGATACTTGTTTGTCAACCGACAGAATTGCCTCTTTTGGGCAATTCTTCACACATACACCACATTCAACACATCTGTTCCTCCTATACATTAATTCAAGTCTTGACTCTTGCCCCTCTGGATTATGACACCACCAACACCGTAGAGGACAGCCTTTAAGGAAGATTGTAGTGCGTATTCCTGGTCCATCATCAATCGCGAATTTTTTGATATCAAATACAACGCCCTTTTTGATGGCCATGCCCACCGAATAAGACTTTCATTTAGTTTTAGGCAAGAATGCCGAATAAAAACCTTCTCAAACTCAAAAACTGCGTAGAATTTGGGTATTGTGGGCGAAGACAAAGGACGCTGCAAAGAATTAGGAAATCCCGAAGTGTCACTAAAGGATCATAGTAAGGCAAGAATCCAAAAAGTGGGCCGGGAGAGATTTGAACCTAGCACACAGCGGAGATATTCCAGCAACCCCCCCTTTTTCCTGTTAGTTCGAAGTGTGCCAGAGATATGGAAACAAAGATGCTTTAGAATTATTGAAGTTTAAAGAAGAAACGCGTGCACACTGTTCTAATGCATCTATCTATTACGAGTTCTGCTCGAGTACTTTTGTAGAACCTTAATCATACCAGCATATTTGAGTTGATATGTATCTTCGTAATCTTTCTTGAATTGGCGTAAAGATTCAAGATTCGGAAGCATCCAATGGAAGTAGTAGTATTCATCTGTTGGTTCCAAGAGTGAAAGAGGACGAGGAGCGTTTATAGGAAAGTTGTCAGGAAGATCCAAGTCCTGTTTTAATAGTCTGCACTGACCCGGTTGAATCCGTGGCGTTTTGCTTTCGTTATCTAAGAAGGCATTCACATACCCATGTCCTAAAAAGTAATTCTTGCTTACTTCGTAAAGTTCAATTCTATCCTCATACTTAAAATTTCCATAAGCAATGGAGCAAGTTGTCATAATTGGTTCGCCAGATTCAGGTCCAGAATCGATTAGACGTTGGTTTATCCGTTGAATAAAAGCTAGAATCGATCGCAGACCTTTGGTTTTGTCTTGAATTTGTGCGTGTTGGTTCGCTGGATTGACGTTTCGGGAGAAAATGACCGCACAATCGGAGACAACTATGGCATTGACTTCGAGAAAATCTTCGTGGCTACATGTATTCAAGAAATTCCTTCCGACTATGTAGATCGTGGAGTAAAACTTGCCTAATGCACTCTCTGCTCTGTCCCTTATCTTCATCATTTCTTTGAACCCTGAAACATCCAAGACTGCCACGAAAGTTTTCCCGGTATAGTTTTTGATGTGCACATTTTCACGAACTTCAGAAAGATCAAGTGTCATAATTAGGATTTATTTTGCTCTACGAATTTATTTCTTTGCCCTTATTATTGCAGAAACACTTAGAGAAAATAGACAATAATGTGAGTACCATAATTCAGGTAGATGATATTCCTTTTCCTTCTGCCCGTCTGTTGAATTACGCAATTTCCGTTCTTTGCAGTATCCACAAGAATTCTCCACGGCAAGTCTCGATAGAATCTGTAGTCTGGCTTGTCGGTCTGCTTTCTAGAAATGATCAAGGCTTCTGTTGACACATTGTCGAAGGCAGATCCATAATACCCTCCATGATGTGGAGATTCGATCAGAAAATAACCTTGATTTCCGAAATTCAAATAATTGTTCAGTATTACATCGTCCACATCTCCCGTAAAAAGAAAATCAGTGGACACATCTTTTACAACGAGAGATGCCCTGTTCGCAACACCTTTAAAGATTTTCTCAATGGACATTAGACCATTCCTCACTTCCTCGTCTGTCTCCTCGTTCCTTAGGGTCTCCCTAGGCGTACTCTCTCTTGGAAGATCGTCCAACCTTTTGGGTTCTTCAGAAAAACATTTACTCAGGTAATCATACGACTTTTCAAATTCTTGAGATTGTCTCTCGTCTAGGTTTTCTCTTACTTCATCTACTTTTTCAAAAATAGCTTTTATCTTTCGTCTATTGATCCTGTCAATAATGTTGTAATCCGGCCACAGAACTTCCCAATCTCTGCCTATTGCATTGAAGGACTCATCCTTGACCAGACAATGAATGTTCTTTCCGAATGACGAGATCCAGAGACTCAGATAGTACTTTTCATATCTTGCAGCAATTGCTAAGGCCATAAACCTCTCCATAGCTTGTGCGGTTAGACTCTTTTGAGGTAGAGCAGGCAAGTATATATTGTTGAAGAACTTGCCACTAAAGCTACCACTCAATAAACTGTAATGATCAAAGTGGTAATGTGTTATTACCAAGTCTCCGCCATTTGCTCTCTTGAGTGGCGGTTCCAAGAGATTAGTGAAATTCCTTCTCTTTCCGTTACTTTCAGTTCCACAATCTATTAGGAGAGGATACATTCCATTTTCAAAGATTCCTACCGAATTTCCGTGCCCGATATCTGGAACGATTATTTCCATTGTTTCATGTTCAGATCTCTTCGTGCTTAGTTTATTATTATATAACTTGTTTTTAAATTCTATACAATTTTATCGAAATAAATGGCACTCACATCCTTCGCAAAAGGAAATAGCTTAAAGCAAAAATGGACCGAGTGGATTCGTGGTGGGCCGGGAGAGATTTGAACTCTCGACCTTTCGGTTATCACTACAAGTCTTTCTCTTATAGAAACTTCTTACAAGCCTTCTAATATCCCTGATAACTTCATCCTTGCCCTCATAAGAGATAAAGGGTCAAAATACTCTAAAACCAAAGGCCCATCGTAACCATTTTCTTTAAGGATACGTAAAATCCTTCGAAAATCTATTTTGCCTTCTCCTATAACTAAATGTTGATCCTTGGTGCCATCGTTATCGTGCATGTGGACGTTCACTATGTAGGAAGCCAGTTTAATTGCAAAATCGACAGGGTCGCCTACCGTGTTAGCGTGGCCTACATCAAAAGTAACCCCAATATTCTTCGCATCAATTTCCCTCAAGATATCAATGATTTCTTCTGCTCTTTTCCCAAAAGCTTCTTCCCAAGACGAGTGCACATCGGATTGAACATTCTCTAGCGCTATTGTTAAATTGTACTTTTCAGTGTAGTCAATTATCGTTATTATAGAGTTTAACAGAGCTTTTCGAACAATTTCACAAAAATGTTTCAAACGGCTCTTAGTAGTGCTGCCTAGGTGTATCGTGACTATTCTAGCACCTATCTGGCCCGCGAAGTCGATTCCGTCTTTGATGCTTTGAACAGAAGCCTCATGAATTCTGGGATTAATGTCTGCCAGCATTACATTGTGGTATGGAGCATGCACTAGTAGAGGCATGTTATATTTTTGGGCAAGTCTTTTCACTTGTAAAATGGTTTCCCGTGTATATTCAAGCGGGCCTCTAGGGTACTCGCATGTTATTTCAACACCTTGAAACCCTTGTCGGTGAGCAAGAGAGATGGTTTCAATAGGAGTCTGAGGGTCAAGCGTAAAAGTTTGTGCGAATACTTTCATAAATAACTCCTTCACGTTAGAGTGTATGTAGTAAAGTCGGCGTATAAAGATGTTATTAAAGTAATATCGATCAAAGTGCAGAATTACAGCCAGATTATGTGACAATGGTGGGCCGGGAGAGATTTGAACTCTCGACCTTTCGGTTATCAGCCGAACGCTCTTTTTGGCCATTTTAAGATGGAAACCAAACTGAGCTACCGGCCCTCCCATTAGTGTAAAGTAGTAATTTATTAAAGTGTTTCTTGGAAGAAGCTAGGGTAGTTGTATTACTGATTCTGCAAAAGATCGGCGTGCAATTCAGAGGGCTTAAGCACGGTAGCAAAGCCGTTCAAATGATTGTAATATTTTGGTTTCAGTTTATCTGTGGTTATGACAACTAAAAGGAGTTGTTGAAAGCGTGATAAGAGAGGTTTGAATCTTACAATAATGGTTCTTGCTTTCCAATCAACTCTAGTGTCGTAGGTACACTCTATTAGGGCATCGCCAACAGTAAAATCGGGAATAACATGATTACTACCTCGACGAAACACCTTCTCATACTCATAGTTTACTCCGATACTCAGAAGAATTGTCGCGACCTCTCGTTCCAGCTTGTTGAACATCATTTCACCTCGTGGTCCTACTACTTTCCTCCTGAAATTCGCTTTGCTCTTAACGCTTGCAACGCCACCAGAGGAGGAAATTTTCACCAGATGTTCCAAGGTGTTGGCGGATCCCGTTTTTCTTCCGGCTGTTCTCCTCTGTTCCAGTGTGAACTGGCAACCATACCGTTCAAACTTAACCTTGCCACCAATGCTTCGTCCCCAATTATCATGAACAATTTGAACACCCAAGGTGCGGAGATCTGAACCTGTAATTTTGCATATTTCGCTTGCGACCTCAAGAGTAGGAGACCAAAACCCTTTATACCAATTCTGGAAAGAACGCAGCGTAAAATGCTTTTCACATCGTGTCTGCAACAAACGATATAACTGATCCCAAGTCAACTTAGTACCTTTAGCTGAACGGAAAAAACGCTTTTGGTCTTCTTTAGATCTGAAGAGGACTCTCATTTATCATCTCTACTTTGTTTAACGCTGGAAGTATAAAAAGGTCAGAGGTTAGTGAAAGTATTTTTCAAATTCGAAAACAGATACATTGAGCCAAGTCATAGTGCCAATCTAGTCATGCACCTCTTAAGGACCATGGCAAATAGAACGAATTTAAATATGCCTGCTGAGCTACCGGCCCTTTCATCCTCACCAGAATGTAGAAATAACAACATCGTTTATTAAGAGTTTCTTGAGGGAAAATCCTTAATCATCCGATCAGTTACGTATTTTGGGGGCCCGTTGCCCAGTCAGGATTAAGGCGCCGGCCTTCGGAGCCGGAGAACCAGGGTTCAAATCCCTGCGGGCCCGCCAATCTCGACTGCAGTTATTTTAATAAAATGACCGAATTATTATATGGTGAAATTCGTGGAGTTTAGAGTGGTTAAAATAGAAGTGCCAAAAGATTGCAACGTAATATTGGGAATGGCTCATTTCATCAAAACCGTCGAGGACCTCTATGAGGCGTTGGTGAACTCGGTTCCAGGCATCAAGTTTGGCATAGGCTTTTGCGAGAGTTCTGGACCATGCCTAGTAAGATGCGAAGGCAACGACGAAGAACTGAAGAAACTGGCATCTCGTTACGCACTAGACCTCGCTTGCGGACACTCCTTTATCGTTTTCATCAAAGAAGCTTTTCCAATCAACGTGTTAACTAAAATCAAGGAAGTGCCAGAAGTATGCTGCATCTACGCGGCAACGTCCAACCCTTTAGAAGTCATTATCACAGAAACCACCCAAGGCAGAGGGATCCTCGGTGTCATCGACGGCATGAAAAGTAAAGAAACCGAAACCGAAAAGGACGCTAAGGCCAGAAAGGAGTTTCTCAGAAAGATAGGCTACAAACTGTAGGCTTCTAAGCGAAAGCGACGTGACAAAATGATGGCAACCAAGAAGGCATATTCACCCTTTGTCAAGTGTGATTCTTGGGACAATTTTGTCCATTTTTCTAAACAATCTAGAATCGTGATCTACAATCTTAAGATAGAAGAAGGCTCCTTCCATATTTATGCCATCAAAGAAAGGGTCTACACCTACAAAGAAACTTTTCCTTTCCCTCAAAAAGCTGAGATCACAAAAAATGAGTCTAAATGGAAGTTCAAGAGCTACACAACCGACAACGAAAATCAGCTCCCAGATACGAGTAGTCTAGTTATTTTCAGCCGCCAACCACTGCGGAAAAAATTTGAATGCGGTATACCATACTCTGTCTTCACAAAATTTAGCAGAGAAAAGGGTAAGTGGGTGGTCCAGTTTAGATGTGAACTCACCTCAGAAACAGTGGCAGGATTTTTATCTGAAACACTAAAGGTCTCCAGAGATAGAGTTATTGAAGGAGATGTCTACAGTCTCTAATTGGTGCGATGAAAAAATTTTTACTTGAATAATGCAACTTCTAGTTAATCAGCCCCAAAGGGGAGGATTAAGGCGTCGCCCTCAGAGAAAAAGTCCACTTCTGACTCTGACAAAATGAAACCTCAATACGTGCACGTATTAATCGGTGGAACTTTTGTCATATTTTTCCTCTACATCTTCGCACAACTAATCGAAGGCTCAGCCCTCGTTACACTCTTAGTTTTCAACGTGCTATCTCTTATCTTAACATTTCCTCTTAAGGGTCCGCTTTGGTGCAAAATCGCTTGGTTGGGAATGGGCAACCTAACAGGAACAGCATGGATTTTGGTTCGTTTGTCTCTAATCACTGTCGCAACTGGAACTGAAACTGAACCCTTGAGTCTAGTTAACTTCATCTTGGGACCCGCCACCGACTTCATGTGGTTAGTGCCTGTTTGGTCTCTTGGAATCTCTGCCTTATCTTCCTTAGAGAGTCAAAAGGGAAGATGAAAAGAAAGTGAGCACTGGCATAATACTAAGCATTGTTTTCACCTTTTTGGCTGTAATTATGTTAGCCTACCTCATTCGCCACTACATCTTCACAATAGTGGCACTCTATTATCGCCACAGACGGCACCATTACACCCCCCACATCATGACTTATCAACCCACAATATCAGTTCTCATTCCTGCCCATGACGAAGAAAGAGTAATTGGACGAGTTCTCCAAAGAATGACTGAACTAACATACCCAAAAGATAAGCTCCAGATTATCGCTATAGATGACGCATCCACAGATAGAACGGGCGAAATCGCTGACAAATTCGCCGAGAAGTACGAGTCAATAAAAGTTGTTCACCGCTACTGATGGAGGAAAAGGAAAGTCAGCCGCATTGAATGAAGGACTAAAGCACGCAACAGGCGAAATAATCTACTGTTTTGACGCCGACTACTATCCACAACGCGACATCCTCGAAAAACTGACGACATACTTCGCCGACCCCAAAGTGGGCGCTGTACAAGGCAGAGTCACAGTGCTAAACGAACCAAAGACATTAGTCACAAGACTTGTAGCCTTAGAGCGAATTGGCGGCTACCGGATTGATCAGAAGGCCCGAGACGACCTTGAACTTATCCCGCAATTTGGCGGAACTGTTGGGGGGTTCAGATACCATCTAATCGAATCCCTCGGAGGATGGGCCCCCAACATACTAGCCGAAGACACTGACCTAACTTTTCGAGCGTATCTTGCTGGATACAAAGTTCGTTACGTCAACGAAGCAGAATGCTATGAAGAAGCCGTTGAAGACTGGCGATCGTACTGGCATCAAAGGTGTAGGTGGGCGGCAGGTCATATGCAGTGCGCCTTTAAGCATTCATGGTCCTTAATGAGAAGTAAACATTTGAGGTTAAGACAGAAAGTCGATGGGTTACTATTACTCAATGTGTATTTTGTTCCGATCTTTGTTTGGCTGGCTTGGCTTCTCGGAGCGATAATGTTTTTTACACATACCTTTTCATGGGCTACACTAGGTTGGATTCCTCTCTCCATTGCTGTTTACAGCACAACAGGAAATTTTGCGCCCTTCTTTGAAGTCGGTATAGGTGCCTATCTTGATCAACGAAAAGAGGCGTGTCATCTTATACCTTTGTTGTCTCTAGTCTTCTTGTATAACATGGTCATCTGCACCAAGGCATTCCTTGATCTTTGTATATCAAAGGTTTCCGGAAATAGGCAACAAAGATGGGTAAAAACGCGTCATAACGGAGGAAATGACTACTTAGGAAATGTGGTAGAAGGTAATGTTTGAAATCCCTTGGTTGCTTGTTCTCTTGATCCTAGCATTACTCGGGTTCACAGTGTTTCTGTTCTTACCCAGTATTCTTGAGTTGAAGCGACCGAGAAATCATGGACCACGAAGTATTCTAGAAAGTGGTGAGGAAAAGGGGACGCAAAGAGTGGACTCAGCGGAGTTGTTAGGGCTTCCTTTATTCGTTAAGGAGTATATTCCAGAGAGCTTACAGCAGACCATGGTGAGTCTTAACGGAAAAAAGATTTCTAAAATTGGCACAGACACCGTTAAGATAGATGGTGATGTGGAATTTCCTTCTGAAATTGAAATCTTCGAGAACATCGTGGTAGAAGGTCGTTTAAGAATAGGAGATAAATGTCGTTTCCACGGCAATGTCCAAGCGTCTGAGGATGTGAGAATTGGACGCAATGTGGTTTTGGAAAAGAATTTAGTGTCTGAAAAAGATGTTGGTATAGACAGAGATAGTGTGATAAATGGGTCGTTGAACGCTAAGGGTTCAGTTTTTTTAGGTCCAAACGCCTTAGTGGGGCTTTCTCTTTTTTCTGGTGGGCATGTTGAACTAGGTCAAGGCGCTAAAGTTGTCAAGAATATTATTTCGAGTGGTCTCACCGTGTCTGATGAGACTCTAAAACTGCAAGAAAGAAATTGATACCAAAAGCGAGTGTTGGCTTAACGTTTTGTATCATAGACTTTCGATATTAAGGACTTGGCGTTTTTCCACTGGTCTTGGAGTATTGCAAGGTTGCTTAAGACGTTTGAGTGAAGAGAATAGAAAATGTAGCAAAGATAGGCGCATTGGTTACATTGACTGAATTCTTCTCGAAGGCTCTTGAATCTTTGGCTGCCCCAAACGTCAGGCAGTTCAAATATGGAAGCGACAGGTTCCCGCAAATGGCAACCTGCAACATTGCCGAGATGATCCACCATTAAGAAACTTTGGAGAGCCCTACATTCCCATGTTCTTTTCCTGTTGAGGAAAAAATGTTTGAGGGCCTCTAGTGTTTTGTTGGTGATGAAGATTCCTTTTCGCTCCTTTTTCAATTCTATTAGGGCGTCGCAGACTTTTGCCATGGCTTCTGCGTCGGTGATTTCGAATTCGCTTTGTTTTTTCCCTATTTCGAATAGTCGGTTTTCTGAGGGGTAATCGTACCAGTACAAGCAATACCAGACTGGAACGCCGTTATAGGTGAAGTATTTTGTGAAGTCGATGATTTCGTTAAGGTTTATCTGTGAAATCGTGGGTGAGACTCCCACATTGATATCTTCCCTTTGCAGGGTTTCTATCGCTTCCATCGCTTTTTTCCAAGCACCCTGAACTCCCTTTATGTAGTCATTCTTTTCTTCGTTTAATGTGTCTAGGGAAATAGCAACGAAATCCGCGTTGCGTAGGGCATCGATTTTTTCGACTGCTATGCTGCCGTTATCATACACAGTTGTTATGAAACGTTGTGAGGCGTAATCGATGATTTCAGCGATGTCGTCTCGTAGTAGGGGGTTTCCCCCGGAGAGGACAATCTCTACCACGCCCAATTTTTCTAGGATGCCCAAACCTTCCTTAACTTCTTCTGTCGATACTTCTTTTCGGTTTTCTGGCTCCCGCCAAACAGTGCAGCCTTTACAGCGGTAGTTGCATTTGCGTGTCAGAAGCCACTGAGCATGATAGGGATTGTTTGGGGTGAGAGAACGCTTCATTAGGCCCAAGAGTTTTCTTGAAGAGAGCCTCATTGCATTTGTGAACTCCCAACTGGCGTAGTAGATTAATTTGTGAACTTGTTAACAATTGCTGTTTTAAGTTTTGCGTGCTTCAGCGAACTGGGGACCAAACCTTTGATACGGGTTTTCCACGCAGCATAAAAGAGACGTAGTCTGTTATCCATGTACCGACGACTTTGAAAAAACCCATTTTTCGGAACCGCCTTAACGACTCGTACACGACAAGGTCTTTGATGTACACGAATCTTCCAAGTTTTGACAGTCGGTGTGTGAGTTCATGGTCTTCTAGACATGGCATAGTTTCGTTAAATCCGCCAACAGCCAGAAAACTCTTTTTCTTGACTGCGAGGAATTCTCCTCGGGAGTGAGGCTTAAACTTGGAACAAATCCGAATGAGTAGGTTATAAAACCGAAAGAAGACTGTTTCACTAAGAGTTGGATGTTCTGGCACTATATGACATGTGGCTCCAACAACCATGACTTCATTGAACGCCTCTAGAACTTTTTCCGCAAAATCTTTAAGAGGTTTTACATCGGCGTCAAGAAACACGAGAATGTCTCCGCTCGCGTGTTGAACTCCGTGATTTTTTGCCCTAGAAATTCCCCGTTCCCTTATTAGATATACTTTATCTGTGAACTGTTTTGCAATCTCAGCTGTGTTGTCTTGGCTTCCACTGTCAACTACCACAATTTCAATGAGAGGCTTTATTTCAGCCACTCTAGCCAAGACCTTCGATAAGTACCTTCCTTCCTGAAACGTGGGAATAATCACTGAGATTCGCGGATTTTTCGTCTGCATGGATGGTCTTCACTATCGTTTATTTACGAAGAACCCACATAAAGTTAACCAAATAATTCCTGTGTGCTACTGCCAAACAGAGGTTTCCAATAACACAATTCTTCCTTCCCTTAAAAATGGAACAACATTGAAGACGTTCATTTTGGAGCAGAATTCTACATCGTGGTTAAAGCCTTTCTTTTCTAAGTATCGGGTGTGACTGCCTTGTTTAACGGTTGTGTCTAATGAGTGGCGTGCTCCTTTGAAACTCTGCAAAGCTGCCATAACCGCGTCACAGAGTTCTATCATTCCGTTTGGGAAACTTTCAGCAATTGCGCCGGCGCAGAGAAAGTCTTCTAAGGAGAACCGTCCCTCCTTCCCTGCTAGCACTAGGGAGATTCCAGTCTTTTCCTTTTCAGCAATCTTGAGCGATGCCTCAGCGATGGCTTTGGCATTTAGAAATGCTCCAATCAGCACCCACTTTCCTTTCTGTGAAGAGGAAATGGCTTTGGTTCCACTCGTTGTGGTTAATATTATCCCTCTTCCAGCGACATTTCTATGAGAGAATTCGAGGGGCGAATTTCCTAAATCGAACCTTTTTGGTTTTAATCCTTTCCGCTCACCAGCAACTACGAATCTTGGATGTCTCTTCTTCAGTTTTCGTGCTTCTAAAATGGTTTTTACAGGAATTATACAAGTGGCGCCGTTTGCCAATGCCGTGACAATTGTAGAACAGCTTCTCAACACGTCGATTACTATTATGACGTCTCTTCTCTTAACAGCCCTCACAGTATCCTCCGCAAAGAATTCCAAACTTACGAAGGGCTTCAGACCTTGTATCCCCTTTATGAAACAGACTTTGAATAACCATTAAGCACGTATCTCATATATTTTCTGAGATTTTCCACAGTTCCTCTTTGACAGGAATGGAAAGATCGAGCCTACTTCCGTCACGGCGCAAGATGTAGCATCCCTTTTCTTTTTTTACGGCTTCCCCGACAATCGATGCTCGAATACCTTTTCTTCGGAGTACATCCACTATTTTTTCCGCTTTTTTTGGATGACAGAAGATTATGAGTGCTCCAGAACTGATGGTCTTTAACGGGTCTATGTTCGAGGCTTTGCAGATTGTTTCGGTTTCTTTGTAAATAGGGATTTTTTCTTCATCCGCTATGATTCCTATGTTGGATGCCCAAGCGACTTCTTGTAGGGCTCCAGCAATTCCTCCCTCGGTGGCGTCGTGCATCGCGTGAACTCCTTCTACCTCCATGGCGGTTAAAGCGTCTTCCAGCACACTTGTCATTTTGATGAATCCTCTGGCTGTTTGAATCAGTCTTTTGTCAATCTTGAGACGTTGAAGTTTATCCATTTCAGTTGATAAGATGGCTGTTCCTTCAATTGCGGCTCCCTTCGTCACAATGATGCAGTCGCCAATCTCTGCGCCACTAGTTCTTACAAATCTTTTCTTTTCTGCTTCTCCGATGGCGGTTGCAATGATGATAGGTCTGTTAACGCTGGATGTAACTTCGGTGTGTCCACCTATTATCGCTGTGTCAAGTTCTTTAGCAGCTTTGTCCATCTGTTTTGTTATTTTTTTCAACTGTTCTGAGTCGAAGTTTGGTGGTAAGAGCATGGTGATTAGAACCCATCTGGGACGAATTCCTCTGGTTGCAATGTCATTGGTGCATATGTTAATTGCTAGCCATCCGATGTTTTCGATAGCGCCAGTTATCGGGTCAGAATGGACAACAAGAACTCGATCCTTAAAGTCAATTACTGCGGCATCCTCTCCTATCTTAGGACCAACAATAACGCGAGAATTAGGATTCCCAAGGCAACTAAAAACCAATTCTTCAAGTAGGTTCGGATTAAGCTTGCCAATCGAAAGTGAATGCTGAACCATTGTGCCGGCCTCTTTAACTGACGTTACCAATTAGTGTTTATAGCCTTAATCAGCTTGCTTGCTACTATTGTAGGAGATCTCCAGTGATGGGAAAGCATGTGAAACTGTCCGTACAATCGGCAAGGCTATTATTAACCCTATCACAGCTTGGCCAACGTTAAATGGGACTTCAACGAGAGCGTATATTTCCCATACTGGCATGAACAAGGGAAGGATATGTGGAAGCAAAAGAGTTTCATAAAGATAGTACCCTAATATCATCTCTGTTCCTCCGCACAGAACAGAGACAACATTCCAACTTATGGGAGGTTGACGCCTTATACCAAAGTAAACTAGAAGGACTCCTGTTAATATGGCGATAGCCGCCCAAAACAGCTGTTCTGCCAAGATGCTTGCAAAAATGCCAATGTAGTAGGTGGATCCTAAAATATAGATAAGACCTCCCAAACCAACGCCAATGGGCACAGCTAACAACTTCCATTGTGAAGTCAGTTCTACGGTTGCGTGGAATCTTTGCATAAGATAGCCGACAATCAGTCCTTCAACTGCCTTTATTGCAAAGGTTCCTGGAGCGTACCAAAGAGCCCCAGTGATAATGTCAGCCAGTGAAGCTCCTAGCCCACCTGCTATTCCGCCAACTACAGGTCCGAAAAGGAGAGCCGCAACATAAATCATAGAATCTCCTAAATTGAAGTACCCTTGCGTGGCTGGGATATCTATTTTCAAAACCAGTGTAGCCATGCAGACGATTCCTGTAAAAACACCGGCAGCAGACAACTCTTTCAAGCCGATTTTCATTTTTTACTTCCCTTCTATAATGATGATTGAAGGAGTAGTATAGTTACAACTTTACTATAAACCTTATGGTCTCGCTAAAACAAAACTTTCAGATCATCTATCGCCTTTAAAACCCGTTTTCCTCGACTCGTGACCTTAAAATATTTTCGTCCCTTTTCTTCATAAGCGACTATAAGCCCTCTCTCCTTAAGGTCATCCAGATGCTGATAAATGGCAGCCCGAGTCATAGTTTTTCCTAGTTTCTTCCACAAGTCGTAGCCATAGGTATCCTTTTGGGTTAAGACCCGCAGAATCTTCTCTTTCGTGCTCAGCTCCAGCCCGACCACTGCAGTCTTTCGCTTTTTTGTCAGAGCTTGAAGCACATCGGTTGCCTTTAATCCGCTTCCCGTTATAAGACATACAACCTTGTCCCTTGGTTTGATGACGTCTTGACTGGAGAGTTTTTTGAGTGCTGCTATGGTGGCTGAGCTTGCTGGCTCTGCAAAGATTCCCTCCAACCTTGCGATTTCTTGTTCTGCCACGAAGATTTCGGGGTCAGAAACGGATATGGCTATGCCTTTGGATTCTTTCAATGCCTTTAACGCCCACACTCCATTCAATGGGTTAGCTACTAGGATTCCTAAGGCGTGAGTAGATGGTTTTTGAATTCTTGAAAAGGTCTCTGTCTTTTCTTTCTGATAGGAATTCACAATTGGGGCGCAGCCTTCCGCTTGTACTCCAACCATTCTAGGTAAGGCGTCCATCTTCCCTAATGCGTGGAGTTCTTGGAAACCTTTCCATATAGAGTATATGGTTCCGCCACTTCCCATGGAAACAACGAACCAGCCGGGCACACCAATTTGCTCCACAACTTCGTAGGCGATGGTTTTTTGTGCTTCGATAACTAAGGGGTTCAGTTCAGCCGAAGCCTGATACCAACCGGTTTCCTCTGCGATGGATCTTGCTCGATGGATAGATTCATCAAGGATTTCCCCGTGCTCTTCAATCAATGCGTCATAAATCAGCATCTGAGCCATCTTGCCCATGTCAACCATTTTTGGAACTATAATGTGACAGATGAGATTTGATTTAGCACAGTAGGCCGCTAAAGAGGCGCCGATGTTACCGCTGGAAGCGCAGATGACCGAATCGAACTTTAGGTCAAGGGCATTCGAAACCATTAACGCACCGCATCGATCTCTAAAGGAGTTAGTGGGGTTTCGAGTTTCATCCTTCAGAAATACTTCCTTTAAACCGATTTTCTCTGCTAAACGCTCGGCTTTATGCAACGGTGTGCCACCTTCCCCCATAGACACGACATTCGTGACTTCTGGAAGGAATGGTTTATATCTCCAAAAGGTAAAGGGACCAGAGATTTTTATTCGCCTCAATTGCTCAAAATCATAGGTATACTTCAGGAGCCCACCACATTTTTCGCATTCGTATTGTGGAGGAAACGGCTTGAAAGTCGCTGAGCATTCAGTGCATTGAAGAGTTGCCATGTAAGTGAACTCCAAAATATATGTGTCAATTAGTAACTTTTCTCTATCGGTTGCTCAGCAAACATTTTAAGCACCTTAAAGAGTTATAGGCGCGAAGATTAAGAAGGCAAACCTGTTGGATATACGAGACTTAAAGCCGGGTATGGACATCGTGAACATGAAGGTAAAGGTTTCAAACGTTTCAGGGTCAAAGCAAATTACGACGGGAGCAGGCATTGAACATGAAATAGTCGAGTTAGAAGTTCAGGATAAAACTGGCTCAATAACTCTAGTTTTGTGGAATGACAAAATTGTTTCCACAAAAGTCGGAGATACATTAGAGATCAAGAATGGTTTTGTGACTTCTTTTAAGGGAGTCTGGAGAATAAACGTGGGAAAGTATGGCGCTGTAGTAAAGATAGAGTCTGGGTGAAAACGGAAAAACTATTTTCGTTTCTTCTTCTCCTCTTGGATTAAGATTATTTTCTCATCATCATCTTCATCATCAACTGCCGAAAGAAGTCTACAATAAGCTGAGCACCCCATCACATCAAGTATTAGCACTGTTATGAATTTGTTTTAGCCTACGAGCCCTGACATTACCAAAACTATAGACATAATCACTTGAGTTATAATTCCGCCAGCGATTAGACCAGAAGCTGCTAGCATACCTTTCTCCTTGAAGAACTCGTTTCCGTATTTTCGGTCAGTGTATAGGCGGACGATGCCTCCAATTCCAAAGGGTATACCGTAGAACGGTGGCAAAAGCATTCCTAAGGCCAATCCTATGAAGGATACTGGAGTGAAGGATTCAAGAAGTGCACCGACTATACCGCCTCCTAAGAAGGTCATTGGATCAAGAATGCCTGTGACACTCCTTTCCGCAAACATCTGGCAAATGAGCTTGTTCTGAACAAAACCTATACACGGCATTAATGGTGTGCCAAAACCCACAGTTCTCCACATCACGAGGATGAAGACCACGCTAGAGGCAAATGATGGTAGCCAACCAATCAATATCGCTTTCACTATGCTTCTCAGATCGATGTTTAGTAAGTCCTTTATCTTGGCATACCCAACTACACTACTTCCTATGAATGGGTCTGATCTTCCAGGCTGAGCAAGGTATCCAGTATAACCCTTGTATCCAGCAGCGAAAAGTGGCACCATGTAAAAGATGATACTCTGAATACCCGTTGACATTCCGGCCTCGCCTGCCATTTTTGTGATAATTACGAAGTCAAAGAAACTGGCTGCTATTAGGAAAAATAAGGCAAAGACCATCGAAACAACGGCTGGGAATGGATAAAGAAAGTTGATGTGATAGGTAAAGGCGATTATTGGCGCTGCTGTGCCGATAAACCCAGTGAGGAGCCATTTATTTGTGACAAGAGAACATAAGAAAAACCTGAACAGTTCACCATATCCCAAAGTCGAACCTTTTTGTTCTTGAGTGTCACTTGAGTTAGTTGGGGTTCTCTTAAATCTTGTCCGTATCATCCCTACTACTGAAAGAAATATTCCAGCGATTAACATCATGCCGACTCCTGGGGACATCATAAACTTGTAGAGGAGGTCCATGTACAGTTGCATAGAATCAGGATGATAGCTAACAATTCCTTGATTCACTAATATAGGTGAAATTATCACATAACTCGCTAAACTGCCAATTAGAATGCTCAAGGAAACTCGAGCGCCGATGAAATATCCTAAAGCAATAAAAGCGACGTTCAACGCCAAGCCAAAGAGAAAACCTTGTGGAAGGTAAGGACTGAAGTCAACTATCGTCGTCTCTATGCCAAAAATCTTCACCACGAACTGCACAAACGTAATAGCAAATCCTGCGACCATAAAAAGGGTTAGAAAACGAATAGGTCCTCTTCCCTTGAAACATGAATCAACAATTACAGCCTGCATAGAGAAGTGGGGAAACACCATCCGTTCACTCTTAACAAACACACGGTAGGTACCATAGCCCAAAATCATACCTAACAAACCACTTGTAGCCATCAGAAAGAGCATGACCAAAATTGGAGACACCCACACACCAGAAAAAATAACTCTGTCTCGGATTACTTGCCCTTGGGGCACCAGCCACTCTGGTAGCCCATTATTAGGCACAACTTCTTGTAGATAAATCAGAAAACCAAACGAAAAGGCTGCACTCAAGCTCGACCCAGCCAACACCCATGCTAAGGCAATCTCACGTCTGTTGGAGCCACCAAGAACCTTGTGAAAAAGCACATAGGCAAGAAGAATCGTAACCACACCGAATCCCAAGCCCATTCCAAAATTAATGTTCAGGTAAGAGTTGACGAGAGTGAAAAGAGCCGCTAATACACAGCCTAAAATAACTGCTCGAACTGAAAGTCCATCGCCATTCTCTTGCTCTGAACCTTTTCTTTCTTGCAAAGTTCTCACCCTGAAAATATCGTTGATTGATCACTCTAGTTAACGGTTCTCTGAAAAAGTGACCATGTCTTTGGGCACTATGAAGGTTGTTGAGGCAGCTTATCAACCCTTACTGGAGGTTTTGTATAGAAAACTCCCTTTTCAGACTCCAAACTCTCTGTAAAGCGTACTTCACCTCGTATATGACAGCCCGACTCGATACGCATTCTCTGCCCATAGAGGTTTCTGCCTTGAGCATTCTCCTCCATAGTTATTTCGTCGGCATACACGTCCTCAATGTGCGCTCTCTCACCAATCAAAACCTCGCTGGCGCGTATCGGTCCAGTCACTCTGCCTCGTCTGCCAATCTCTACGTAGGAGGCATTAACACCAGCAACCGTCTCTATCGAACCACCCACTGACACTTCATCTTTAGCGGTGATCTCGTTAGCTTTGAGGCTGCCTCCAACATCGATAGTCTGGGCGGTTAGGATATCCTTCACTTCAACCCGTCCACCCACGTCCAGTTCACCTGAAAGCCGCATTGATGCCCCTACATACACCTTTCCACCAACATCTAGGCTTTCTCCTTCAGCCGATCCCGAGATATCTATGACCCCACCAACATCTATACTTCTGAATTTCAAGTCTCCATCAACCTTGCACGAGCCACCCACGTCTATGTCGCCACCTTCGTTTTTGCTAGCCAACCTCACGACACCTCCAACGTCTATAGAATCGAATTTCAAGGAGCCCTTTGACTCAAAGGAGCCTCCAACATCAATCTTTCCTGCGTGACCTCCGTGTAATGTCACTGTGCCGCCAACGTCGATTTTTTCTATTTCGACTTCAGATTCGATGGTAATAGAACCCCCTACATCAATTTCTTCTGCTTTCACTTCGCCAACTCCTCTGAAACTTCCTCCCACATCAATTGTCTTAACCCGCGTGTTTCCCTTCACTTCTAGACTACCTCCAACGTCTACGTCCTCTGCTTCTAAATCCTTGCCCACCACCAAACTTTTGTCTACATCAACATTTTTAGCGCTCAGCTTTCCCTCCACGTTAAGGCGACCGTGCTGAACCTCTACGTCACCTTTAACTTCAAGATCACCATGAACTGCTATATCTCCATGTTCTCCTTCAAAGTCCTTCGCTGAAACATTGCATTCAAACGTGCAGTCTCCACTAAATATTATCGTGCCTGAAACATTTACCTTCGGAGGGACGCCTTCTCCCTTTATGGTGACCCCCCTGCCGATGGTGAGGTCACCGTCGACGAAACCTAGTGTGGCTGTGGATTCGGATGGAACCTTTACACCCTCAGACATATGGGTCACGTTAAACTTGTTTTTGCTGTCTTTCCTAATTTTGTACTAGCGGGGTTGTAATCTGCTGTGTGCAATTGCCTTGGATTTTTGTAGTTCAAATTCTCTTTGGTACTCTTCAAACAGTTTTGCTGTTTGGAATCCGGAAAAGACGGCTACTGGCTTAAAACCGGATACCATGCGATGCAGATCCTTGATTATGCCGAACAATCCTTGTGTTATGAAAGACTCTTTCGTTTCACGTTTTTTCCAACTTGCTTCGCGATTTGTCCAACCTACCAATCTTATCACCTCATTTTGCTCAGTAAAAGACTAACTTGTATTGGCTTTTAAAGGGCGACGCACATTAGGCGATTACATCTTGTAGTCACATTTTGTGAGTGTTACAATTCTTCGGACAATGCCGCAAACATTTTTCTCATCTTCCTAAACGTTTCCAAATACTCTAAACCCCGTTTGGTAATGCTGTATCTTATGGAACTGTCTATTCTTTCCTCTTTTACGAATCCACGAGAGGCCAAGAAGTGAAGAAATCTCTTGGTTCGGTCAACGGGAAGGTTAGCACCATAAGATGCTCTTGTTACAGGACAAGACTTCTTTTTCGTAACAATCCATAAAAGATCGGCGTAGATTTCGTATTTTGTTCTTCTTTCCAAGTTTTCGCCACTCTTTTAGAAATCTATAATATAAGTTAGAGATAGTAGTTTTGTTTCTTTTAAAGGAACAGTCAACTAACCACGATCACACCTGAATCCAGAATCCATATTCTTCATTCATAAGTTAGTTAAATACCAACATCTAAAGCCATCCCAACAGAGATGAAAAACATGATAGAGGTAGTTAACTTAACCCCTATCCGTCGTAAACAACTTCAAACAAAAATAATAAGCATATTTAAAGAAGAAACGCAAGTCCTCAACCAAGAACTTCAACAAATCCTTGCTGACGACCTCATCACAGCCTTCCAAAACCGTCTAAAAACATTCATCAAAATCCAGAAAAAACACACCGTGAAACATTAGTTCTAATCCATAAATCATTTATATGAAAACCACAACAGCTAGGAGAGAAGAGGATTATGCCGATGCGCAGATCGAAATTAGAAATGTACATTGACATCATGAAGGTTCTAGCCAGAAAAGGTCCTCTAAAACTAACTCACATCATGTACAAAGCCAATGTTAACTGTAGTGTCCTAAAGGAGTATTTAGACTTCCTCATAAAACAAAACCTTGTTGAAGAGCAGCATGTGGGCAAAAAAAGAGTGGTTTACGCCATCACCGAACGTGGTCTAACGGTCCTCAAATACTTCCGTGAGTTACGGAGAGTTCTACCCATTATCGAAGAGGCAAATATGGAGATCCCACCTACCCTCTACTAACTATAAACCTATGAAAATTTAGTCATGGTCCCGTTTTCAAGAATATGGAGTTATGTGTCGTAAGACTTAATAGACCGTATATTTCTACTCATCTGTAGACATGTTATACAATTTGGAGAAAACCCATGACCACCTACAGAAGACCACAAAAAAGCCCCACACAAATACTGGAAAGGATCAGGGAGAGTATTGACAGGTTAAACGAAAAAATGGATGTGTTTATCGAGATACAGAGGCACGGTCAGAGGAATAGTCAGCCGATACCTGATGTCTTGGACGTTATGACCCTGTTGTCCCTGCCTGATCACCTGAGGAAAACGGCTGTGACTCTCTGTAAACTTGGTCAAGCAACGGCTGACGAGGTCGCCGAGCAGACGAAGAGGGCGAGGGCTGTTGAGAGTGGCTACCTAAACCAGTTGGTGTTGATGGGTTACGTGAAAAAAGAGAGGAGAGGACGTAAAGCTTACTTCTATGTCGAAAAGGAGAGTGAGGCATAAGCAATGGGTAGCATCATAGCGCTTCATTCATACAAGGGTGGAACCGGAAAGACGTTGCTTTCCATTAATTTGGCGGCAACATATGCGAGGAGAGGCAGAAACATTTGCCTGCTTGATCTAGATTTTCGAGCTCCAAGTCTTCACGCCGCCTTCAAGGCTGAGGGTAACGGATATTGGCTTAACGATTATTTGAACGGCACTTGCGATATAAAGAAAGTGTTGATTGAACTTAACCCCTTGCATAAGGAAGGTGGAAGGCTTTTTGTTGGTTTAGCAAATCCGACTACAGAGGCTATTCGGGAGATGTCTGCGAGGGATAGAAAGTGGGAGATGAGGGCTTTGGGTCGGCTACTGTCTCTTAAGACGTCGCTTTTCAATGAAATGCATCTGGACCACATCGTTTTTGACACGAGTCCCGGCCTTCAGTACTCTTCCATAAACGCTATAGTCAGCGCCGACATGGTGCTCGTGGTATCAAGTTTGGATGCGTCGGACATAAATGGCACTCAAAGAATGACTCGTGAACTCTATGATCTCTTCGAGAAGAAAACAGGGATTCTTCTCAACAAGGTGCCGGCTGGAATTTTGTCAACGCCAAGCAGGAAGGAAGAGCTGTTAGAAAAACTTAGGTCTGTACACAATCTTCCAATCATAGATGCAATCCCTTGCTTCTGTGACATACTTGAGGCTGGAGGCACATACGTATTTGCGGAAGAAAAACCAGAACACCAATTCACAAAGATCCTAAATCAAATAACCACAAAAATCGAGAAATTCTAAACTTTATTCGGTTATACACCCAAAAAACGTTTTAAAGCTGTTGAAAACTAGGTTCCTCTAATCTGTGAGAGAACAAAATTATTTTTGCTTCTTCTTCATCTTCATCTTCATCGTTAAGAATGCCATTCTCTATGCTCATTGAACAAGCGTGAAAAAACAGTGAATCAGGTTATTTCTCATGCTTCGTTTTAACTTTCTTTGCGTCTTCCAGATACTTTTGGAGACGCTTCTTCTCTATCTCCTTTTCAGACAACGTTTCAGGAGCATACAACAGCGGTAATACTGCCAAGAACAAAAATAGGCTAGCCAAAGAGAATGAAACAGAAATAGGAGTCGACTCCACATAGGGCGTAAGTAATATTCGAATGTAGCCTGAAACAATGAATGGTAATATGCCAACTAAATAGTATTTTTCTTTGATTTGATTCTGAGCCAAATCTGCCCAAATGACCAGATAAAACATGAGAGAGAAAATTCCCCATGCAATTCCATCAAGAACAATATAAAGAACAGTCCAAGAGAAAATTGCGAGAACAGCATATCCAATGCCAAGTGTTATGAAACCAAAGATAACTATGCGTTTTCGGCCAACTGAATCTGCAAAAAAACCGCCAATGAGAGCTGAAAATGCGCCTATCCCAAACTCTGCAATCGGCATAAGGAGTGCCAAGTCTTTTCCTATGAAGTTGGTTACTATTGGAAATATAAGAAAATTCACTAAACAGAACATGGTCCACGGTACAAGATATAGGAGAAAGCGTTTGTTAAGCAGAACTGAGTGATATGTTACGTTTACAACGGAACGTTTGTCTTTTTCCCTTGGCCTAAACAGAAGAAAGAGAACTAAGCCAAGCCCTCTCCACAATGCGAGGATTAATGCGCCCATACTTAAAGAGGATATATTGACCATCAATCCAACTACAAGCATACCAAGACTAGAAACAAAATAAGTAATGCCTCCAAGTCTTCCTCGGTTTTGCTCAGAACTATGGTCCCCAAAATAAGAAAAGCATGAAGGAAAGCCCAATCCTAGAGAGATTCCTAGGAGGAAGGAAACTAACAAAAGTGATACGATGTTGGTTGTGTTTAATACGACAAGTGCTGCCGAAGAAATCGTTCCAATAAGCATCCAAAGACATAAGAAAGCATCCCGTTTCGAAATTTGGGTTACTACAATCACGCCCACAAATGCGAAACTTATGGCTCCCACATTGTGAACCCCTAACGCCGCTGACACAACGGGAAATTCCACAGATTCCTCTAAGATGTTCTGGAGAAAAATGTATAACGGAAAATACCATGAAAAAGCATTCGTAACGATAACAAGAACAGCTACAAAATCACTTCGTAAAAGACCTGTGAGCTTGACTTGGGTCTTATCCATCTTTTCTTACGACTCGCCTTTCAATAGACCACCGCATAGATAAAATGTTTACTAAAGTGAACGAATCTAACTAATCTCACAGGAGAAAACCAGTGTATATATGTTCAACAAGACTTATATGAGACCTGTCGAGCAAATATACACTTGAGTGAAAGAAATGGCCATCAAGAAGAAAAAGAAGCTAATGCGACTATACAGCTATTAAAAGTTGCAACACTACTAAGAGCAACTTTTATAGGTCTTCAATAGCACCTTCTATTAGCATCTGCATTTGTATTCTAGCATTCTGATTGCTTATTTTGGAGATATTCTTCAAAGCCTTTTTGGCTAGCTGTTGAATCTCAGTTCTGAACATTTGGACGTTTTTCTCTTCGGAGACAATGTCAACTATCTTTTCAGCGTCTTTCTTAGAAATTTTTGGTTTTGAAAGAATGCATATTAGGGCTTTCTTTGCTACTGGGTTCTTGAATGCATATAGTATTGGAAGCGGTAAAATTTCATTCTTTATTCGATTCTGGAGCTCGTCGGGCTCAAAAATGTCGGCATAATCTTCTCTTATGCCGGCTAGGGTCCCGAGGGTTCTGCCATAATCGCCTAAAATTCTGATTTCGTTTTGCTCTCCGCCTCCAATAATGGCACCGATGCGCATGTGGATTTCGAAATTTGCTGCTCTCTTTTCCAAAATGCTTAGGTATTTCTCGGGAAAAATGTCTACGTTGCCTTTTAGAGATGCCTCAAGTGCTTCTGCATCTCCTAACTCAAAGAGTTGATTGTTAATTAAATCCCAGATTGCGTTGATTCTCTGTAGAGAAAATCGTGTCTGTAGCTTATGAAGAAGGGTCAGAGCCTTTATCATAAAGGCGTCGCCTACTAGAAGTGTAATATCTTTTCCAGACCTGCCAAATAATGTAGATTTCCCATATTTTGTTCTTGACTCATCGATTATATCGTCATGAAGATCGATTGCTGCCGTTAGTAATGACATAGCGACTTGAATTGGAATCACATCATTAGGATTTCCGTTTACCGCCTCACACGCAATCGAGATCAATCCTAGATGAATATAGCCAGCCCAATTTTGTGCATAATACTCGAAAGCTTCATTTATCGCTCTGCATTCCAATTTCTCACTTAGTATTATTTTTTTAGCTTCTTTAACCGCAGAAGCGCTTCTTTCTTGAAGAATTTGTGTCACTTTTTCCATGATTTTTCGTCTCTTATTTTGTTTTCGCTGGTTTTTTTTGTCATTGCTTATTCTCTTAGTTCCGCAGATCTTTTTCTTGTGTTTGCTGTTTTAGGAGGTTGTAGTATGTTTGTATGAATTGTTTTCCCTTCTCTGTTATTGTGTATGTTTTTCTGATTCTTCCTTTCTGTATTTCTTTCTTGCTTGTTATGAAGCTTTTTGCTTCTAGTGAGTTGAGGAGTGGGTACAGTGCCCCATGCCTTATTTTGACCCCATACTTGCTTTCGATTCTTTTGAGGATTGTGTAGCCCCACATTGGTTCGGTCTGGATGAGCCTGAGTATTTGAATATCGAGTAGATTTCTGACTATGCGTTGAACAATTTCTTCATGGAAGTTTCCGGTCAATCTTTCACGTTCCGCTGCTTCCTTTTAAGAGGTTTTTGTTGTTTTAGGTTAAAGATTTTGCTTGTTTTTTCGGGATTATGTATGCTTTCGTATGTCTTCTTTATGCATAAACCCTTATATCGGCGTTTCACGATAGAGGAATACGTCGATATGTCTAAAAAAGGACATATCGTATACACGTATAACACACGAACTGTAGAACAAAAAGACAGAAGGAGTAAAAATGGAACAAAAACTACGAGACGTAGAAGTCAAATTAATGAGAGGACTCCTCGACCTAGTGATCCTCCAGTTCCTAAGAGCAAGCCCCATGCACGGCTACCAAATCATCACCAAAATCCGAAAGAACTTCGGAGTCTATTTCGGGCCGAGCACAATCTATCCCCTGCTCAACATCCTCGAAGAGAAAGGCTTCATCAAGAGCCAATGGGACTTGAGCAACGAGCGACCGAGAAAAGTCTACGACCTAACCCGAGAAGGCGAAGACCTGCTATGTTACACCGAGACTTCTCTGAACCACATCTGTCGAAAATTAGCGACGATCGGCCTAGACAAAATCGTAATCAACGGGGTTCTTTCGAACTCCTTGGCGACCATGAGGACCTCCGAAAAACGTTGAATCTCTAACAGAAGCAATCACAGACAAGCCGTTTCTCTCTTTCTTCTCTCCACCCATTAAGTGTATTTCTTACAGAAGGAGAACCTCTCACTGTTGGGTTGGCACAAATTATCATCCTTTTAATCAGAGACCCTAGGATGCCACTGTAAACCTATAAGCGACCAAAATTCTACAATGGATTACAAAGAAGAAACTGTACTCACGGTGAATCAAATGACAATCAGAATGGAAGCGGACACGCTCATACAAAAGTGCACAATCCTTCCCATGACCGACAAAAGCATCATAAAAGACGGCGTAATCGCCATAAAAGACAACAAAATAACCTATGTTGGAGAACAAGCATCAGCGCCAAAGATAACCGCTGAAAAAATCATAGACGCTCAAGACAAGGTTGCGATGCCTGGCTTAATCAACTGTCACACTCACTTAGCCATGACACTGTTCCGTGGAGTCGCGGAAGACCAACCACTAAACACGTGGCTAACCGAAACAATATGGCCTCTAGAAGCAAAACTTCAACCCAAAGATGTCTACAACGGCGCATTACTAGGCTGCTTGGAAATGATAAAATCCGGAACAACAACATTTGCGGACATGTACTACCATGAGGATCAAGTCGCAAAAGCCGTGGAAAAAGCTGGCGTAAGAGCGGTCTTAACGCAGGGAACAATCGAGGTTGGCGATTCCAAAATAGGGGAGAAAACACTGAAAAACAGCATCAATTTCGCCACAAAATACAATGGATACGCTGATGGAAGGATAACAACTCGCCTAGGTCCCCACGCAGTCTACACATGCAGTCCAAAACTTCTAATAAAAGTCCGTGAGGCAGCCTCCAAACTCAACTTGGGCATCCACGTTCACTTAGCTGAATCAAAAGAAATGACAGAACAAATGAAACAGGAATACGGTTTTACAGAGGTCGAACTCTTGCAGAAAATTGGTTTCTTAGGACCGAATGTTCTAGCCGCTCATTGCATACACCTCACCAAAAAAGAAATGAGGGCACTGGCGACTCATAATGTTAAAGTCGCTCACAACCCAGTTGCCAACATGAAACTCGCCCAAGGCATAGCAAAAGTCAAAGACCTAAAAGACTTAGGCTTGACTGTGGGCTTAGGTACAGACGGACCAGCCAGCAACAACACTCTCGACATGTTCGAAACTATGAAGATCGCGACTTTACTTCAGAAACTCACTTATCGGAATCCCACTCTCCTGTCGGCTTACGAAGTTCTAAAGATGGCGACCATAGATGGGGCAAGAGCCGTGGGAGTCGAGAAAAATGCTGGTTCGTTTGAGGTGGGTAAGAGAGCCGACATAATCCTGATCGATATTTCAAAGCCTCATCTAAAACCCTTGCACGATATTTATGCGAACATTGTTTTCTCCACACGCGGAAGCGACGTGGACACGGTTATCGTTGATGGAAAAATCTTGATGGAGAAACAGCAAGTGAAGGCCTTGGACGAAAATGCCGTGATGGAAGCAGCTGAAAAAACCGCTTGGAATTTGCTGTCAAAGTAAATCTTATCTAGCCGTCTAGTTATTGTATCTGCCTCAGCACAAGAGTAGAAGTGCCAAAATGCCACCGATAATTCGAATCGAGAACCTTACAAAAAAATTCGGAAACCTGGTCGCAGTTGACCACCTAAACTTAGGCATTGAAGAGGGTGAAATCCTTGGGCTTCTAGGACCGAACGGTGCAGGCAAAACAACTGTCGTCCTCATGCTCGCAACAGTCATTAGACCCACAGAGGGCACTGCTACCGTCGGCGAGTACGATATAAGAAAAAATCCGGACAAAGTGCGTGGGCTTCTTGGCATTTGTTTTCAAGAGCCTAAGATGTTGTGGGTCAGTACTCCTTGGGATATAGTGAACTGGCACGCCAAGGTTTGTGGGCTATCAACGAAAGAGCGTAAAAGAAGGGTCAAAGAAGTATTAGATGCGGTAGACATGTGGGAGCCTCGGCGCAAGAGTGTTCATGCACTTTCAGGCGGGATGCGGAAACGAGTCGAGATAGCTAAAGTTCTAATTCAAAGACCAAAGATTGTATTTGTTGACGAGCCGACTGCGCAAATCGACATAGTAGGCAAACACAGAATATGGAATATGCTTCTCCAACTTCGAGAGGAAGGAAGCACAATCATTCTTGCCACAAATGAGCTTTACGAGGCTGATCATCTTTCAGACCGTGTTGGAATAATGCACAAAGGCAAACTGCTTGTGTGCGACACCCCTAAGAAGTTAAAGGACAGTATTGTGGGCGGAGACATCATTGACATTCAACTTGAAAAAGACGTCCCGGCGAAAATTGTGGACGAGCTTAAAGGTTTCAAAGAAGTCGTAAATATTTTACAAGTTAAACCGTCCACCATGCGCCTTTACTTAAACCAAGTTGAAGAGGTCGTTCCACGAATAATGAATTTGTTCATGAAGAAAGACGTGTCAATCACTTCCATACACATGAGTGAACCCAGCCTTGATGATGTGTTCGCGCACTACACAGGTCTAACCATCGAAGAAGCACAGAAGGAGAGGAGTGAACCCTAAACGAACAAGCTTCTTTTAGTAGTTGAGAGAGACATTCGTCTGTTCTTCCAGTACAAATTCCTAATCATAATGCGAGCCATCTGGTTCGTCTCACAAATCGCTCTATTTGGACTTATCGCTTCACGCATGATTAACGTAGAAACTGTCAAGGATTATTTCCGTTACTATGTGTCCGGACTTTCCATAATGACGCTGTACTCAGCTGCTATATTCATTGGGTTCGACATTTACGAAGAAGCAGAACATGGTGTCTTTGAGTACTTGCTAAGTTTACCAGTTTCTAGAAGGCAGCTGGTGCTAGGGCGATCAATTGGGGGAGGACTCAGATCCTTTATATATGTTGGACCGTTAATAGGCGTTTCATTGTACGTTATAGGCTCCATCAACCCGCTCGGCTTCTTGGTTTCCCTATTTTCGCTATTCTTATTCTCCTTTGGCGTCTCAGGCATGAGCATCACCATAGCCGTAATGATAAAATCTAGCGACCGCTTCGACATATTTATGGGTGTTCTAGACGCCTTAATCGTGCGTTTAAGCACAGCCATGTATCCGCAGGCAGTCGTGCAAATGGCCAATCCCCTCTACGGTGGAGTCGCAAGTTTTAACCCTGTCACGTATGCTGCAGACTTGTTCCGATGGGGCACGGGTTTAGAAGCTATAATAACTTTGGACAATCCTTTAATGCCGTTACTTGGCATAATCGCGTTTTTCGCGTTCTTCACCTTTGTAGGAGTAGTAATCTACGAGAGACGCATAGAAGGAGGAGGCTGGCAGTAATGAAGGCAGTCCTCCACGTTGTTGAACACGACTTCAGAAACTTCTTCAGATACAAGTGGTGGCTTGTAGGCCTGGTCAGCATGAACTTAGCCGACCTTTTCATAATGGCTATAGTTTACAACAACATGCTAAGCGTTGCTGTAAGGGATCAGATTAAGAACTACTTCAATTTTTTTGCACCAGGGCTTACCGTTACAGGCTTGTTTGCTTCAGCCTTCATGATTGGCCGCGAGATAAACATGGAGCGTCGAAGAGAAGTGCATCACTACATGCTGAGTTTGCCTATGACTAGGATGGAGTTAGCGATTGGACGTGTGCTTTCAGGCGGACTGCGCGGTATGGTTTACATGTCGCCTCTCTTGCTAACATGCTTCGCCTTTCTAGGATTCCCGACGGCATGGCAATTCCTGATAATCTTGGCAGTTCTGTTTTTCTTAGCCATCGGCATCTCTGGCTTAAGCATCGCCATCGCAGTCTCTACATCAAGTCTTGAAAAATTCATCACGGCGAGAGGCTTAGTTTATTATACACTGTTCTTCTGCAGCAGCGTCTTCTACCCACTCTCTTTAATTCAAGGTCTGGGGCAAGAAGGTAAATTCCCAATGGCACTGGTGACTCTAGCCGAGGTTAACCCACTGAGCAATGGGGCAGACCTCATTCGCTCTTTTCTACTCGGTAATCCTTCCTTTTCCTTGAACATGATCCTTAATGTTCTAGTTTTCTCCACAATCTTCACGCTTAGCGCAGCTTTCGCCTACATCAAAATAATCCAACAGTAGGTTTCTCCAGCCTCTTCGAGGTTAAATTTATGAATGTGAATAACCTATCTTTTTTCCTTCGCCTTAACAAGTTTGGTTTGAAGGTTATTTGATGGATGAAGTGAACCCCCTCTTTGAACCGCAAAATGTCGTCTTAATAGGTTCAAGCGTGATTCGTGAAAAAGTCGGCATGGCTTCCCCACAACTTTTCAGAGACGTCACATACAACATGAAGAAATTCTTCCGCGGAAACACCTATGTTTTAGATGTGGACGGAAAAGCTCGTTATGATCACGTAAGTGAACTGCCTAAAGTTTCTGAACTTGCGGTTATAATGCTTCCACCAGAGCAGTCGCTGATCCAAGCGGAGAAATGCGCCAAGAGAGGCGTCAAGGCCCTTATCGTGATTACTGGTGGGTATGACGATGAACAACGTCGACATCTGCTTAAACTCAAAAGTGAGTATAACATTCGTATACTAGGTCCAAACACGATAATGGGGGTCATAAACACAGCAAACGGGTTAAACACAACCTTTGAAAGAGACGTAATGCCAAAGAAAGGCAACATCTCAGTTGTATCTCAAAGCGGAGGAGTCGGCGCCTGCCTTCTCGACTGGGCATGCTTCTACGAAATCGGCATCAGCAAGTTCGCCTTCATGGGAGACAAAATCGACATCAACGACATCGACCTACTAGAATACCTCAACGAAGACCATGAAACCAAGGTAATATGCCTTTACATGGAAGGAGTCGAAAACGGACGAGAATTCATACGAGTCGCAAAAAAAGTTGTAGAGAAGAAACCCATTTTGGTTCTCAAAGGCGGGGTGACAAAGGAAGCAGCTAGAAGAGCCGTATCTCACACGGCATCCATAGCAGGATCCGACATCATATTCGATGCTGCCATAAAGAAAGCTGGAATCATTCGGGTAGAGGATGGCGAAGAACTAATCAATTCCGCGGTCGCTCTGGCGAAGCAACCTCCGTTACGTGGGGATAATATAGCAATAGTAAGCAATGTGGGTGGACCTGCCATACTGGCTGCGGACGCGATAGTGAGAGATGGGCTAAAACTCGCGGTTCTCTCAGGAAAAACTAAAGAAGAAATTGAGAGGCGATATCCAGGGATAGAGGCGGTTAATCCCATTGACTTGATTGCGGATGCGAGGGCTGAGAGATACTCGGTTGTTTTAGATTTAGTCCTGTCAGACCCAAATGTTGATGGAGTCATGGTTATAAACATGTTGAAATCGTGCTTCTTCGAACCCGAAGATGCACTGGCAATCGCTAAAACCGCAAAGAAACATGCTGAGAAACCAGTGGTTGATGTGGCTGCAGGAGGAGAAGACTTTGCACTCATTCATAAAGTATTACAGAACACCAACATCCCTGTCTATAATCTACCAGAAAAAGCTGCAAAAGCACTAAAAGCCCTAAGAAAGCACCATACAAGTTGAGTGTTAAAAGAAAAGAAAATACTCCTTAGTAAATCGAGGTGATTGAAGAAAAAAGAGGAATTGAAAAGTCACGAAGGATGCATCATTCCCATTAAAGCACTGAGGATTGCGGCGAAGGCGACAGCAAAGATGATTAGTGGGATTATGATTGCTCCTATTATGTAGGCGAGAGCAGCCCTTCCAGTGGAAAGTTCGTGCAGTTGTCGGATACCTATTATTTGAACCACAAGAGTCCAGATAGCAAATATTATTCCTATTAGGGGAATCCATCCTAGTAGAAGCGACGGATACCGCCGTAAGCCATAGCCTTTATTGTTTGCCCAACGCCTTTTCTTCCCCCGCAGACGTAGACCCAGATGTGCATCCATAGACTGCCAATAAGTATGCCAATCAACCCACCAATGATGATCGAAATGAACCCCACAACAGCCATCACATCACCGAATAGTCCAAAGAGCCCCGTGAACTCAAGGGGGAACTCAGCGAAAGCCCCAATCCATGACATAAGGGTAGCAAATAAAGCGACGATAATGATAGTGAACAAGATTGCGTATATTATCAGCCATTTCGCAAAGAAGCCTATTGACCCACCCCAGCCCTCTTCCTTCACTTTATTGAACGTCTCTGTTGGAGAAAGCAAGAAGCCCTTAGTCTTCTCCCAAAAACTCATTTATATTCCTCTGCAATGGAGTATGAAGTGGAAATGCATTTAAAACTTTTCATGGTTGTTGTGCTTCTCGGCACGCAACATTTCCGATGCGTCTTCAAAGCGGTTAAGGTCAAGACATTCTTAAATAACTGTAAGGTTTGTTTAAAGAGAGGAAAGGTTTCATGTCTAATCTGATTTTCAGAGCTCTGCTTTCTGGACTGCGCTGGGAGACAATTGTTCGTGTGTTAGGGTTGCGTGAGCGAGTTAAGGGTATCGGAGATGGAAGAGCTGAGGGCTATCGATACACGATTGTTCAGCGTGGAGATGAAATCCTGATAATTTTGCCCGACTATGAGTCCAGAGAAAAATGCGAAGAAGTAGCAAAGAAAATTTTGTCACAACTTGCGCCGAAATCTGAGATTCAAGTGGCAACTATGGGTTATGCCTCATCCCATTGCAATTTCTGTCTGAAGCCAACTCCAATGCCATACCATTGTCATAGATGTGAAGGCTGGTATTGTGAAAGCCATAGACTTCCGGAAAAACACAACTGCCACGGAGAAGAAGTGGGAAAAGGAAAGATTGTTGAGCGACTAAAACCCAAAAAACAGGAAAAGAAAAAGGAAATAATAGTAGCGGAGGTTCCATGCGGCTAAACAGAAAAGTAGCGGAGAATATGATCCAGATGCCGTGTGAAGACTTCGCGGAAAAAGTTTTAGACATTTGTAAGAGTATTGCTGGTGTTCGAGAGATAGTCGCTGCTTGTTTTTATGGATCTCAGGTATATGGATATGCCAACTACAAAGGTGATGCAAATGTTCTGCTTGTGCTCGAGGGATTTGGACTTAGATTAAAAAGTTACCAAAAGCCCTTGAATGAAACAAACGTGTTTATTCTAGCAGTTGATAAGGGTGTCTTCGAAAGCGATGTGGAACAGGGATGGTTAGGAGAGTTTGTCGCCGATAAAATCACCTTCCCCTATCAACCTTTCGTAAACAAGGAATACCTGTGGCAAAAAGAGGTTCAGATGAAGAAACGAATAATTCAAGAGCTTTTGGAAAACATGGTTTGGGAATTCCCCGAGTTGTCCCATGAGTTCCTCATTAGGGCAGAATATTTCATGTACAAAGCCATGAAACAACGGGCTCGACTGTTCCAACCCATAACCTACAGTTACCTCAATATGCTAAGCGATGACGTAAAAACAAAAAACACAGAATCCATAATGAAGGGATACCTCCAAGCACTCGAGGAGTTAGTGGAAGAGGATAAAATAGCCTTCTCAAATGAGCACGTCAAAATTAATCCAACCTTCATCAAAACCATCAAAAAACGAAAACTTCGAATCCCGCCCTTCCTCAAATCCCTTCAAAAGGCAGCACTCACCCATCTCGTTAGCTCCTTCCCAAAAATGACCGTTCCCTTTACAAGTGAAGAAGAAATTTTCATGAATACACATCGGGAGGTCGAGATAGAGGACCTGAGTTCTCAACTTGAAGAACCTGAAAGATACGTGTCGATGCCAACTCCATTTGGATTAGTAACACTCTCTGACGAGACTACGATAGAAGATTTTGTCAGAAAAACACTTCCAGGCGGAGAGATTTTGAACATGGAAACAGAGAAGATAGGGGGTGTTCTAAACGATGTCTATCAGCTTAGGCTTCGAAGAGACAAAGAAGAGCAGAGAATTGTGGTGAAAAAGTTTAGGGACTGGCATGGGTTCAAGTGGTTTCCACTTGCTTTGTGGGCGGTAGGGACAAAAGCTTTCGCGGTTCTTGGGCGGTCGAGATTAGAGAGAGAATACGCCATCAACCAGTTCTTGGGCAAGGAAGGATTCCTTGTTCCTCGGGTTCTCCACGTGAGTCCGCAAGAAGGCTTGATTTTCAAAGAATTCATTGAAGGCGAAAACTTAGTTCACGTCATTAAACGGATTATTTCGTCTAAGAACGAGCACCCAACAGCAGACATCGCTTTAGTTAAGGAAGCTGGTAGAAAAATCGCTGAAGCGCATAAGCTAGGAGTCGCCTTTGGAGACTGCAAACCCGAGAACATCCTAGTTACAAAGGAAGGAAAACTATATTTCGTGGACCTTGAACAGGCAACGAGAGGAGGAAATCAAGTGTGGGATGTAGCTGAATTCCTCTATTACTCCGGTCACTACGTTTTCCCTCTCTCTTCCACCGACGCTGCGGAGTTAATAGCGAGAAAATTCATTGAAGGATACCTTGAGGGAGGTGGGAAAAAAGAAACCGTAAAGGGTGCATGGTCTCCCAAATACTCAAAGGTTTTTAGTGTTTTCACACTCCCCCACGTTATTCTGGCTGTCTCTAACCTCTGCAGAAAAATTAATGATATTTAAGATGCAACCAGAATATGTATTGAGGAGCATAAATGACGAGGCAGGAGACAACCCTCACTTTCTACGGTGGAGTGAATGAAATTGGAGGAAACAAGGTTCTCCTAGAAGACAGAGGAGTCAGAATCTTTCTAGACTTCGGAGAGTCTTTTACCTTTGGCACAGACTATTTTACTGGGTGGCTTATGCCCAGAGCGATAAATGGTTTGGGCGACTATTTTGAGTTCAATTTACTGCCAAAAATAAGGGGAATTTATAGTAAGGAACAGTTGGCGTTCACAGACCTCCCCTACACTCAACCAAGAGTTGACGCCGTGCTTTTGTCCCACGCCCATGTAGATCATATGGGACACATTCTATTTCTTGACGAACAAATCCCCCTACTTTGTGGTTATGGAACGAAGATATTCATTGACTCAATGGAATCCACGAGCAACATCGATTTCGGAAAACACCCCTACAAAACGTTCAGAACGGGACACAAAATAAGAATCGAACATTTAGTGATAGAGCCCGTTCACGTTGACCATTCTATTCCCGCTTCCTATGGCTTCATAATTCACACTTCTGAAGGCGCAGTCGTGTACACTGGAGACCTTAGAGCTCATGGTCCTCGAAAGGATATGACGGCTGAATTTGTGGAAAAGGCTTGCGAGACTGAACCAGTGGCAATGATAACTGAGGGAACAAGGATGGTTGAGACGGAGAGAAGAAAGAATTACTCCGAATCACAAGTGAAGAAGCTAAGCAACGAAGTCATCTCTAAAACAGATAAGATAGTGTTTGTTGCCCATTACGGACGGGACACGGACAGACTCAGAACATTTTATAGCGTAGCCAAGGACAACGACAGAAAATTTGTCATATCCCCGAAAACCGCCCATCTACTCAGCAAACTCGTGCAAGATGAGCGACTTATCCTTCCTGACCCCATGAAAGATGAGAACATTCTAGTCTATTACAAAAGGAAAAAGACTGGGAAGTTTCATGAGGAGGATTACTATGTGTGGGAGCGGGAGTTTATGGAAAAGATGGTGAATCACAAGTTCGTGCATGAACACCAGAGTGAAATTGTTATGGACTTGGATTTCTACCAATTTGCAGAGCTCATCGACATAAAACCGAATTCCGGTAGTCACTTTATCCACAGCATGAGCGAGCCCTACAGTGAAGAAGACATAGAAGAAACAGTCATGCACAACTGGCTGGGCCACTTCAAAATCAAGTTTCACCAACTTCACGCTTCTGGGCATCTGAATCGACGCCAACTGGCAAGCATAATAAATTACATTCAGCCAAAAAGAATTTTCCCGATACACACAGAAAACTCAAAACTGTTCACAAAAATTAACAAGAATGTTCAATTGGTAGAATACGGAAAGAAATACGCACTGTAGAAACAGTCTCTGACTCATAGCATGGTCAGAAGGCGCCCCCACCCTAAAACTGGTTCTACATATTGGATTTTTTTAAGCATCGCCCACAAAGTTGAGGTGTTGCTCGAAACGACTGGTTTCTTGAGTTCTTCTTCTAATCTGCTTACCACTTCAATTGTTCTGAAGTTGGTACAACTCACAAAGACACCATCACTCCAAACTTTATCAACTTCTTTAACAAGTTCATAAACGGTTCGAGGACTCTGCTCCCCAATCTTTAGATTATCCTTCAACCCGAGACCCTGTATCTTTTGGATAACAAACCCATTCTCCTCCAAAAATCTTCTTTCTAAGGAATTGATTTCTTCAGTGTATGGGGTTGCAACCGAAATTCTGGATAGTTTCAGGGCTTTGAGGGCGTCTACAACCGCTCCAGCGGTAGCAATGGCTGGTATACCAGTGGCCTTTTCAATTCTTGTAACAATCTCTTGGTCGTGCCCCAGACCTCGAAAGAGACTTCCCGATGTACAACCGAAACCGATTACGTCAACCTTCGCGTCTGATAGTCTTAGTGCTGCGGGCTCTATTTCTTTCTCCATATCCTTAAGCTTAGATAAGGTGACCTCTTTTAGTCGCATTCTTGCCACATGAACCGTTGCCTCTCTTGGTCGCATGACGTTGAACTCGTGTTCCATCGTTGTGTTTGATGAAGGGATGAGCAACCCTAACCGAAGAGTTTTTGGCAACTATAGTTGCTCCTACAAGGCTATTTCTTGGGGTACCATGGATGTTTTCTGTCTCGTTTTAATTCGAAAACGACTTGGTTTTTCTCGTCAACGCAGGGTACGGTTGTTACGTCTTTGTCTTCGTCCCATGGGAATTCTGCTCCCCACATAAAGGCGTAGAGTGTGGGCACGATAGTGGCTAAGGCACCTGAACATATCTTTCCTTCCACACTTACCCCGTCAAAAATGACCTTGTCTCCTACCTTATGTCCAACTTCGCATTCTCCCTTGATCTCTTTCACGGTAGCGGTGACAGTATAACCGTAACCTTTTGTTTTCTCTCTCATGTTTGCAACTCCCTGACATCCATGTATTTTTATATCTGTAAGGCATAACCTTTACTTCATTTTGGAGGAAGCCGTTTGGAAAAGATTTGGAAGAGTATGGAAAAACATGGAGTACCCGGCAGAGATTTGTATGAACTACCGACTTCGGAGAAAAGGTTTCCAGACAAGTGCCACTACAGAATAGAAATCTCTGGTGTGGAACGACCGTCCACATTAGAAGCGTTAATAGACGAGATGGAAAAGAGAAAGGTGCCAGTTCACAGATTGATTTCAATGGTGATGGGAGCAACCCTTCTCTCAGACGGCGAACTAGAGAAATTTTCAAAATTGGCGAAAGACGCAAAACTTGAAGTCATCATAACTCCTGGTCCAAGGGCTTCCTGGGATTTAGGAGGCCAGATTAGAACACCAGAGGGAGCACTATCTGGGATGCGTTTCAGGGGCTCGGACAATCTCGCCTACGTAATTGCGGACATTAAGAGAGCCATTGAGTTTGGCTTCAGAGGCTTCCTGGTTGTAGATGAGGGCTTGCTTTGGCTCCTGAACGAAATGAGAAAGACTGGGGGCATACCGAAGGATGTGGTCTTCAAAGTTTCGATTTTCACTGGTCATGCAAACCCAGCAGGGGCAAAGGTTTTAGAAATGCTAGGCGCCAACACGTTTAACCCACTGGCAGACTTGACACTCCCGATGTTGGCAGCCATAAGAAAAGCCGTAGAAATACCCATTGATGTTCACGTTTACCTCTTCGATTCTTTTGGTGGGTTCAATCGTTTCTGGGAAACCCCAGAAATCGCAAGAGTAGCCTCGCCATGCTACTACAAGATCGAGCCTGGACCGAGTGTGAGCGCTCTGTACAAGCCTTGGACCAGTCCAGAACATCTGGCATTCCTTGCCAGAGAAAAAGTCAAACAAGCGGAGATCATCATATCTATTATGGAGAAGAACTACCCAGAAGCTAAACTTTCAGAGGTGGGCGCTAAGGATCTTGCAATTCCCAAGCCTTAATCCAACCTCCTTTTTTGATTGGTTTCCAAGCACATTTGTGAACAGAATCATAGGAAATCTTTTGATTTTCGCAACTCCAGAGTAAACATATTAGGGACTAGGTAATTTAGAGTCGAATCTTGTCTGAGTTGGTGGTGATTAGGATAAAGAAGTTCAATTTGGAAGGAGTCTTTCCTGCTTTAGTTACCCCGTTCAAGAATGAGACGGAAGTCAATGAAGAAGCCCTTAGACGCTTGGTTAACTTCGTGATTGATGAGGGAGTAACTGGGGTTGTGCCCGTTGGCACTACTGGAGAATTTGTTTACATGTCAGAAGAAGAGCGGAAGAGAGCTTTGGAAATAGTAGTCGATGAGGTTAACGGCAGAGTTCCAGTGATTGCTGGGACTGGCGCGAGTTCAACTATGGAGGCGATAGAGTTGTCTAGGCACGCTAAGGATGTCGGAGCGGATGCCGCTTTGGTCGTCACCCCATACTATTTGCTTCCAGCAGACAAAGGCATTTATCAACACTTTTATGAGGTTGCTAAAGCCGTCGACCTACCAATCATTCTATACAACATTCCGCAGTGCACTGGTGGATTCCTCAGCAGAGAAGTCGTGGAAGATTTGGCTCAGATAGGCAATGTTGTGGGACTGAAAGACAGCAGTGGACATCTCCCTTATACGCTTGAGTTGCTAAACTTCGTGGGTGATAAAATCGACATTGTTTGCGGTCACGACGAAGTGGTTTTACCAGCGTTGGCGGCTGGGACAAAAGGAGCAATATTAGCTTCCGCGAATGTTATCCCGGATGTATGGGTTGAACTGTACAAGGCTGTACAAAGAAGAGACATCGGCTCCGCTAGAAAACTCCAAATGAGTGCCCAGAAGTTGGCGAGAATTTTCTGTAGATATGGCGGAGCCGTAGCGGTTAAAGCAGCTCTAAAGATGATGGGCATTGATGTTGGAAAGGTGAGGAGACCATTGGTAAGTGGCGGAGTCTTGAGTTGGGAAGTTAGAGAAGAAATACAGATGGAACTTGAAAAACTCGGGAAGATAAAGCCAAAACCAGTAAAAGTCAAAATTGAGCCTACAAAGCCCTTAAAGAACAGATTTCAAGACCTAGGAATCGCAGCCAAGGACATTGAACAGTCAAAGTCCTTAGTGAGTGAAGCCTCGGTTGGAGAAGGAAGAGAAAGGTCGCAGGTCTTTTTGTTGGCTGGTCCAAAGCAAGGCGCCGTAGGTTATGCGTGGGCAAGAGCCTTAGCTAATCCTGAGCCAGGGCACGAAGCCCTAACAGCCATCTTGGAGCCTAACCTCTCTGCTAAACCGATTACGCTTATTGTCCCAGCCGTTAAAATTGAGAGTCTGCGGCAAGCAAGCATAGTGTATGGACCTGTTCAGTCTGCTGTTGGAAAGGCGGTTTCGGACGCAGTTGAAGGGAACGTGATTCCGAAAGAAACCTTAGAGGATTACGCTGTTATAGTTAAGGCTGTTATCAATCCCGAAGCCCTAAACAGACAAGCTTTGTTTAGGAACACTTACGATGCGGTTAAGCTCGCTCTTAAAAACTCTTTTCGAACAAGGAGAGATTAAAATGGAGAAGAAGATTTGGCCGAAGGGAGTAATTCCCGCATTAGTGACACCGTTCAAAAGAAACTCTGAAGTTGACGAAGAAGCGTTAAGGCGGCTGATAGATTTCGTCGTAGAGAAGGGTGTCACAGGTGTGGTTCCATGCGGGACAACCGGCGAGTTCGTAAACATGACCACAGAGGAAAGGATGAGAGTTGTTGAAGTCACCATAGACGAGGTTAATGGTCGAGTGCCAGTATACGCTGGAACTGGAGACGCTGGAACCCAAAAAGCCATAGAGTTTACCAAACACGCTGAGGATGCGGGCGCGGATGCCGCTCTTGTAGTCTCGCCCTTCTACTTCAAACCAACAGACAAGGAAATCTTTGAGCACTACGAAGAAATTGCAGATGCTGTAGACCTTCCAATTATTCTCTACAACATTCCGCAGGTCACGGGTGTTGAGATACCCTGGTGGGTTGTGGAGGGACTAGCCGAAATCGATAATGTAGTTGGGATTAAGGACAGCAGTGGTAGCATGCCTTACATGATGGCTCTGTTAGAGAAGGTTTACAGAAAAATCTCCATCCTTTGCGGACATGACGAGATTGCGGTTGCAGCGCTTGCCGCTGGTGCTGATGGACTGATATTGGCGTCTGCGAATCTGATACCGGACCTTTGGCTACAATTGTACGACTTGGTTGAAAAGCGCAATCTGGAAGAGGCTTGTAGTCTTCAAAGGAAGGTTCAGACTTTGGCAAGGATTATCACTAGACAGGGTGGAGGACTCGCTGTTAAGGCTGGGTTGAGAATGATGGGACTGGAGGTTGGAACCGCCAGAAGGCCACTAATGACTGGAGGAATCTTTCGTTACGAAGATGAAGAACTACTGAGGTTGCATTTAGAGTGGTTGGGCAAACTTCCCAGTAGACCTCTTCAACTGGAAATCAAACCAAAGCTCGTGGCAAGAAGCAATTTTGCTGGGGCTATACCCCAAACTCCCAACAAGATAAGCGATTTCTCCTTGAAGGTTGCAGAAGCTTTTGCATCGCCCAGCACAGCCGAGGTAGCCCACATCGACCTTCTTGTGGGGTGTAGAGACGGACCAGTTGGCAAGACCTTTCAAGAAACTCTAGCCAATCCCAGAGTTGGTCATGAGCCTCAACTCATAAGATTCGGAAGCAAGACTGTTAAGCCTGAAACTCTATTGGTTCCCACTGTGACCATAAGAACCGAGCGCCAGGCCGAACTTGTGTATGTACACGCGACGAGTGGAGTTGGCAAAGCTATCGTGGACAGTGTTGAAGACGGTTTGCTGCCGAAAGATGCCCTAGAAGAACTGGTTATGATTGCAAACGTCTTTGTTCATCCAACCGCTTCCAACCCTAAACGAGTGACGATAAACAATTACAAGGCTATGGTTTGGGCGATTCGCAGGGCGTTGGAAGCGAGACCCACCTTGGAGGAGTTGATGGAGAGGAAGGAATCCGCTAGGCACCCATTCCGTTATGAACCTTAATCACTTGAAACTACAAAACTTTTTCATCGGCAAGAGGCGGAGAATCAGAATCACTAGAATAAAACTCATAATTGTTACCAACTGAGTGACAATCGGGAACGTGTATGTCACTTTGATTGGTAAAGAAATGTTAAAGAGGTTCATCAGAGCGTGGAATGCAAAAACACTCCATACGTCTCCCTTACTTTTGAAGAAAAGATACCCAACAAAGATGCCGAAACAGAGAACATAAACGAACTGCGTTTGAAAAAAGTTTTCGACCCAGTTCAATTGAAAGATGTGGATGTGTTCCAGAGAGAAGAATAATGAAGCGACAAAGACACCTATAACGTGGTTGTATCTTGATGCGACTCTCGATTGCACATACCCTCTAAAAGTAACTTCCTCAACGAAGGCGCCGAAAACAGCAAACACAACATACAACATGAAGGCTACAATGACAGAGGAATAAACAACATAACCTTCATATCCTTTCAGGCTTGGAAAAGACAAAAATTCCAGATCGGCACCAATTCCCAGACTCGTCAGAAACCATGCTGTTTGAAACAAGAAGGCAAACACTATACCAACAAGTATCAACCTATAATTACGCACTTTGAGAACTTCTGACAGAAATCTCTTCGCCTCCTTCTTCAAGAAAAATATCGCAAGGAGCAATACCACAAAATATGATAAAATCAACATAAGAAATATAGGCTCTACAAACTCAAACCATTGCCAAAGAGGATACCGCAGATACCAAACTGAATAAATGAGGATGAGAAGAAGAAATGGACTCAATAGGGCTCTCAAATCCTTTTTCAAAGCCACATCAAATCACCTACATACATGGGATTCTCTTTCTTAATCTTAATAACAGTTTCAATTCCGCCCATCATCTGGTGGTCTATAAGGTTATAATCTTCAAACGAATTTTAGTGGATGTGGTGTGAGTCTGGGTTGTCTGAAATCCATGAGGGCGATGACGTTCTTCTCTACTTGGATCGGAAGAGAACTTACCTTGTTAAGGTTGAGAAGGGGAAGAGTTTCCACACCCACAAAGGATTTGTTCAACTAGATGAATTGATTGGAAAACAGTACGGAACTCGCATAGCCAGCAGCATGGACATGGAATTCATAGCCCTAAAGCCCACGCTACAAGACCACATCTTCAAGATGCAGAGAAAGACTCAGATAACCTATCCAAAGGACATAGCACTCATTCTAATGTTCAGTAATGCTGGTCCAGGCAGTAAGATTGTTGAGGCTGGAACTGGAACTGGCGCCTTAACTACAGCCCTCGCCTATCATATCCGTCCAACTGGCCACATATACAGTTACGAAGTTCGTCAAGAGTTCATTGATTTGGCTTTGAAAAACCTGAAAAGAGCGGGAGTTTCAGATTATGTTACCGTCAAGAACAAGGACATAACCGAAGGCATCGACGAAACCGATGTGGACTCTGTCGTCTTAGACTTGGCAACTCCATGGTTAGTCATTCCTCATGCCTACACAGCCCTGAAAGGAAGTGGCATCCTCGTCTCTTTCAGTCCCACTATAGACCAAGTCGTAAAAACGGTTGAAGCCTTAGAAGAAAGCGGGTTTGTAGCTATTGAAACTGTTGAATGTCTCCTACGTGGTATGCAGATTGAAAGAGGTAAAACTCGACCACAAACCCTGATGACTGGGCACACGGGCTATATTACTTATGCACGCAAAGCACATAAAATGTGATGCGCACGCTTATGCCACCTTTCTAGAGAAGACTATACTAAAATGACGACAGGAATTTCTTTAGGTTCAGAAGGGTCTGTAGTAGCGATACGACGGGGAAGGCGTCTGTCTTCTAACGAGCAGGTAAACAACTAATGCTACCAAGAAACTGAACGCCAATATCCCGATGAAGGGGTCGGTTGGCTGAGTGGTCACTTTTTCAACGTCAAGGGGTGGTGTAAAAGACGCTGGAGGGCCATATTGTTCAGGAGAAAGAAGTCCTCTATAACTTTCTGAGTCGCCAAGGCTTTTAACGTATGGTGCCTCACTTAGAAGTGGTCCTTCTTCACCGTGAGAGACATAGAATAGGCGAAGTGGAAAAAGCATTATCACTGAACCTAACACAATTGCGGTTAGAGTGTAGGCGAAGACTTTCTTCATGTTTGCTTTCAACCCACGTTGTTAGTCAACATAATTGTAAATGCAGAGGGGTATATAATTCCACGGTTTAGAACAGCCAGTTCTATCATTAGAACGATGAGTTTCATTGTTGGGTTCTCCTTTGTTTGTATTTTAGGGCGCGTTCTATTCTTTTCTTTCCAGAGGGATGGTCGTAAAACACGAATTCTATTAGTGGGTGTGGGTGGGCGTATCTTAGGTTTTGGTCACAGAGTTTGGTCATTGAACTGATGTATGCGTCTGGTTTGTCAACGAGGTCGAGCTCATACTGGTCTGATTGTCCTTCTTGCCAGCGGCTATAAGTATTGAAGATGGGAATGGAAACCGTGTAGATTAAACCAAAAACCAGTGCGAGTAACGGTAGCGAAGCGATGGACGCCATTTCGTTTACGCCAAAGAAACTCATTGTGACTCTCAATATTTTGTCGGTAACAATCAGCACGACAAGAAAGAAGAACATCATAAGTAGAGTACTTTTTCCAATATGCTGATAAACGTGGTGACCTAATTCGTGACCCATTACGCTTTCAGTTTCATCGCTTGTGTAGTTGGCGAGGAAAGTGTCGCTGAGCAGCATCCTTCGAGTATTCGCAATTCCAGCGAGTGCGGCCATAGCCTTTTTGGTTTTTTCTCCAGCCTTCATCTCGTACACGCCTACAACCCTAACTCCAGCTTTCTCGGATAGGCTGGTGAGTTTCTTGAGAAGTTTTTCGTCGCTTATCTTCGGAAACTTGTAAAACATCGGCATTATCACCACAGGGAAGGCATAAGAAAGGAGGACGACGAAGATTGCTGAGATAATCCAGGTGAAGAGCCACCAGTAGACTGGACTCTGAGACATGGAAAAGTAGACGCCTTCAACGAAGAAGAGCATGAAAGCAACGTATAGAATCAGCATCTTTACTTTATCTTTAAACCACTTGCCAAAGTTTTCGGTTGCGAGTTCAAACCTATGCTCAAGGATGTACTCTTTAGGGTAATCGAAAAGAAGGGTGGCAAGCCAGAATATTGCATAGCCGATTAGGAAGTAGAGGGCTACGATCTGCCACTGTTCCACAACCCATATTTTTACTGATTCTTCCAGAGCAACGTGAAGTCGCAGGCTCAAAACGACAAACGCTAACAGAAGTATAGTCACGCTTTTGCACAATGATAGTGCTAGTCCACTGTAAAGATACTGCCTTGCCCTCTGTTGCGTTTTCACATCAAAACTGTGTTGTTCGCTCACTTTGTCACCTTCTTAGGGACAGCATTTTAGAATGGTTTTTCCATCCAAAGCCTAATCGTCTCATACCACAAACTGAAGCAGGCTACAAGACCAAAAGAGAGGGCAGCAATGCTGTGAACCCCACCAGTTAGTCCGTAAAAGATTAAGTAGAAACTCAGCATGGTCGTCAGCAAAACAGAGTAAAAGAGATAACGAGGAACAAGAAAATGACCGAACTTGGTGAAAAACCGCAGTATACCAACCTTAACTTTCTGCGCCAAAAAATACTCTCCAGTCCCACGTTTGCCAACCAGACCAAGCTCAAGCAATTTATCAAGATGGTGAGCCGCCACGCTTGGACTAGAAAAGCCTAGGGAACGTTGAATCTCCCGCACCCCAACGCTGGAAGTCGGAGCCCTCAACAAGTACCAGTACACCATGAGAGTTTTTCCTTTCAACTCGGACTCAACCAACAGCAAATCAGACGAAGAATCCTTCGACATTCAACACGCCCACCAAATGTATTATTTACTCGAATATTAAAGCCTAAGACACTCCAGCAACATAAAGAAACTCTTAAATCAACTAGGTGAGTAGCCACTTCTAACCAAAAAAGTGGCCGGGGTGAGGTACTTTCACCCAGAGTGGAGATATCTCCACTTACTCCAGCACACTCCTCTTTTTTTCGTTTTTCGTGTTGAGTTCACGTAATTAGAAATTTTGTTTATCAGATGACACTAAGAGCTGAACTTGCCTTAACTCTAAGCAGAACCGACTTGGACAAGCTAATCAAGGAAGCAGACTATACCAAAGTGATCCAAATGCTACAAACCCTCACTCACCTTTTAGCGCACGCACAATCGCGCTTAAATAGTCTTGAAACAGACGTAACGTGATGGGTGCATAAGATGGATATAGCTGAAATCGCGAGTCAAGTTGACCGTGAGAAGCTCTACGACCATGTCTTGAGACTGGAAGGACCCAGACATCCTATTGACAATCCTGACAAACTGGGTTATGCAGCTGACTATATTCATTCAAGATTCGAGGAATACGGGCTCGAAGTCAATGACCAGGAGTTCCAAGTTCAAGGATTTGATGGCAGGTTCAGAAACATAGATGGCGCGCTCAAGAATAAGGATGCTCCAGAGCTACTCATTGCATCGCATTATGACACACAGTCTAACTGCCCAGGAGCAGATGACAATGCGTCTGCAGTGGCGATTATGTTAGAAGCTTCACGGATTCTGGCGCAAGAGGAGAACGTTCGCAACATCCGCTTCGTGAGTTTTAGCTTAGAGGAGCTGAACCCTGCCCGTGTGCTGAAACTGAGGAGGATTGCTCAAGAGCTCGGATTGACGGATGAGCATCATCGTTACACCAGTGCTCATACCCACCAAGTGATGAAACAATTGCTGGAAATCCATATCAGAAACTATGCTGCGGGCAAGAACCTCGCTGAAGCATGGTTCGAGGCTAGAACCGAACTTCAAGACCAGATGAGCGAATCCGAAATCAGATACATCAAGGAAATTGAAGAGATGAACAAAGGGATAACTCGGACTTCCGAGTTTGGTGAGACATTCGTAATGGGGAGCGATTTCTGGGTCAAAGAAGCTCTTCGAGCCAAGAAAATGGTGCTTGGCGTCTTGTGCTTTGACGAAGTGGGCTATACCTCTGATAAGGAACACTCTCAGACTTATTCAAAAGGAATCGATCCTAAGGTGCTTCCGACACACAACGTCAAAGATACTACTATTGGCAACTTCCTAGCCGTTATCGGCGATGCGAACTCTGGCAACATGGTTCAATCGTTCTGCACTCAGAGCAAACTTGGTCCAGTTGATCTGCCTTATGGCTGTCTTCAGGCGCCTTTTGGTTTCGAAGCGATTGCTCAAGGAATGCCTGATTTGTTGAGATCAGACCATGCCTGCTTCTGGCGAGAAGCAATCCCCGGATTGTTCTTGACTGATACAGGCGAGTTTCGAAATCCATACTATCACACACAGGCAGACACAATCGAGAAGCTGAACTTTGACTTCATGGCGAAAATCTGCAAAGCAACGATTGCCACTGCAGTTGACCTAACAACTAGGCGCTAAGACTTAACACTACGATTCGGGGTTTCCACAATTCACTGTCAGTCCTCGAGGTCACAGCACACCAGCGCTAGCGAGTATGGGTCTATTTTCGGATATGTTCATTCAGGATAGTATTTTTGCTGACCCCAGAAAGCCCTTAAACTTTTGAAACAACACAGTTAAAAGGTGAGATTGATTCGTAAATAACATCACCCGCAAAAGTGGTCGGAGTCAGGCAAAACAACATGAAATGTGGCCGGGGTGAGGTAGCCTGGTAGCCTATAGGCCTGTGGAGCCTAGCGCCCGGGTTCGAATCCCGGCCCCGGCCCTCAGTTATGGTGACTAACTTGGTCGAAGTACAAATCACTGTCTTGACGCCAAAACATCGAACGGAGTTTCTCAAAGCCTACGAAAAAGTGTACAGTTCAAGAGAAGAGGTGGAGACGTTTTATGGCAGATTTGTACAGAATGGTTGGATTTCAGTTGCATGGAAAAATGGGGAGTTAATCGGTGTCTTAACTTGGGCACCTAGAGAAGCCGTTAAACACGGACTAGCCGAGATCGTAGATTTTTGGGTGCTGGCTGGAGAACGAAGGAAAGGAATCGGAGGAAAACTCATAGACCACGCTCTTCTTCAGATGAAACGCTACTACAAACGTTTCGGCGCCACACTAAACAAAGTCATGTTGTTCACCGGAAACGCTGACAGATTTCTCGCCGCTAGACGCCTATACGAGAAGAAGGGATTTCGGGTTGTGGCGACCATTCCCAAAAACGCTTTAGATAACCCCTATGGTGAAGACTTACTCTATGTGTCACAAATTACACCTTAAGAATAAGGCATCAGAGGCGCCCCATTTTTCTTAAATACTCGAAACGTTCAGATTCAAGTACCAACGGAGGATCCACTAGCATTGAAACTTCTTCTTGACGAAATGTACACGGGCCTAAAAGAATACTTCGAGACTCTGGGTTGGGATGTGGTAACCGTTCAAGACGCCGGGTTAAAGGGCGTAGAAGACAGAAAAATCATAGAATACGCCAAGAAGAACGGACTACTACTCGTGACCCAAGACCAAAAACCAGCAGACCTCGCAGACCTCAAAGGAGTCCAACACGTGCTAATTTCCAAGAAAATGATCGCCATAATGGCAGACGCCAAGATCAGAGAAAAATACCCAAACATGAAAGATACTTGAGGACGACTCCTTCTACTCTTGGGATCACTAATAGAAAAAGTTTACTTTCACGTACACATTCATGGATTCTATGGGCCGGTAGTTCAGTCTGGAACGAATGCCTGACTTGCACTAGTATAATGGATGATTTTGAACTGTGGCTGATGAAGAATCATACGAGACGTTATTCTAAGGATTTGATGCGTTATGTTAGGAAGTTTCATGGTGTGCTGCAGAATCCTAGAAGGGTTTCTCAGATCAGTGCTTTGCCTATGGATACTAGACGTTTGGTGATGTCTGGGTTGGCTAATTTGTCGAAGTATCTTGGTAGATATGAACAGTGGAAAGCTTTGGTTAGGAATGCTGGTTTGAAATGGGAGAAGAAAGTTAGCCTTGACATTGTCTTGGATATTATGAACACTAACCTTCAAGATTGTTGGGTATGGCTAAAAGAAGTGTTGGAGAAAATTCCTAGGGAATATGGTTGTGTCCTTGTGTTTACTGCTTTGACTGGACTGAGACCTAGTGAAGCTGTTAACTCAACCAAGCTGATTTCAAGCCTACATGACATGGGAAGACTCAACGAGTATCTTAACCGAGATTTGTTAATGCTTGAACACTTCAGATATGTTGATCTGTTCCTTAGACGATTTAAGAATGCCTACATTAGTTTTGTAACCCCAGAACTGTTAGAGGTAGTAACCATATACAAGCCAAAAATCAAGTACTCGACCCTTAGCACAAAGATCAAGCGACTAGGAAAACCTAACAGAACCAAACAATTGAGAAAATACTACGCTACAACATTAAGGGAGTACTTACCCACCGAGGCTATTGACCTACTTCAAGGCAGAATCAACCGAAGTGTATTCTTGCGTTACTATTACAAACCTTTCCTAAAAGACGTTAGAGACAAGACTCTCAAAGGAATAGGACCTCTCCAGAATGAACTACTGAAGCTACTCTCCTAAACCCCTTTCTTTTTTTGCTAAAATCGAATAGTAATAAATATTATAACTATTGGTTCTCATTGGCTTGCAGAATCCAAAGACAGAGGTGATTATAACTGTTATAACTACCGATAGTATCATATTTTATAATTACCATGTTCCATTCTGGTCTTGCGTTATGGCTTTATTTAACATGCATGCTGACCAGAGAGGTAATTATAAAATGTATAATTATCATGTTGCTTTTGTTCTTTCATCTTGGTTTTAGGTAGTGACTCTAATCATAGGTGATAATAACTGCTATTATCTTAAACCTTCAGATAATAAATACTATAACTATTCATGGAGAGTTTGGGTCTGGGAGTTCTCAGACAGAATGCTAGAAAAGAGATTTAGAAGAATTAGGAACTTAATTCTTCAAGATTTTTCCTTGCTTCATCGCATATCTTTTGTGCAAAAGGGTCTATTGGAGGATAGTGACTGCTCTCTTCCATAATATATTCGATAGCCTTAGTGCATCTTTTCTTACAAAGCCTTTGCAGAGCTACTTGAGCATTCTTCTTCTTTTGAGACTCAAAGGGGTTAGCCTTGAGCCCTTCAAGAACTATACCCATAAGCTGTTCACATTCAGGAGTAGTTTTAGGTTTCATAATGGCGAGTTTTCAGATTCCAATATTTAAAATCTATGAATCAAAAATATGATGTTTCGCTATAACTTTTCCACATTTCTCACATTTTACAGGCTCATAAATTCTGAAAATCTTGAATGTAGGAATAAGGTTTACATAACCACATTGACATTTGATTTTAACAAACTTCAATCTTGGTCATAAACCTTCTATCCACAATATTCTCCTCTGAAGTAATATTTAGTTAAGTCTCTCTCTGACGCTTCTAAATTCTGATGAGAGATGATTGAACAAGCTGTAGAAATCCTAACATTAGTAGCTCTCTTAATTCCCTTCACCTATCTCTTCAAAGTCATAATGGACCTTAAAACAAAGGTAGCATTATTGGAAGCTGAAATAGAACTTGTTCTAAGATTATTGAAAAGATGTTAACTATTTGATTTTAACAAACTGGAGTTTCTTCATCTGTTGAAACCAATTCTTTGATCATCTGTTTAAGAGCATTGGAGTGAGTGCGAAGTTTTATATGTTTTGGAAGCACAGATGTTTAAAACAATGTTATGGGGGAGGTGGAAAATTGGAAGATTGGAAGATAAAGATTTCAGTGCTATGGCTCATTGTGGAAGGGACTTTTTTGGCTTGGCTGATATTGATGCTTATGGAGCCATGTGTACTACAGCAATTTCTATTGACAGGAGAAATGGAAGGCATGAAAATAGGACCTGATGTTATTAAATAATGAATATTCAAACATCAATGTATGGACTACCAAATATTCTTTTGTGGTAGTCTATCGATGTAGTCTGGTTCAGAGTAGAAGTAGAATCCCAGATACTCAAGGTTCTTCCTTTGCCAGTCAGAGTATGCTTCCATCCAAACTACATTCCAAAATGGATCTATGTTGACATAGACAACAACCCATTCAGGGTAAAGTGTAGAGTTAATTTGCTCTCTATAAGTCAGTATGAATTCTCCAAGATGTCTGATTTGCTCGAAGTTTCTTGCTCTCAGTAATTTCTCTATGTACCAATCCCCATTATGAGGATACACCCTTGCTTCTGCTAACTTGTTGTATATCGTTTTTTTTGGTAGAAGATAGGGAATCATATATCCAACAAAAGCACCAAGACACACACCTATAAGCAGGGTTATAATAATTCTCTTGTTCATTTCAACCATCACTTTTGCATGCATGCATGCTGCAATGCAGCTGTAGGTCTTGGTATCTCTTCCACACTCACTATGTAACCCTTCCTGTGTGAATATTTCACCTATTTCCCAATCTCAAAGAAATATATAATACTACATTTTAGAACAGTCAACTCTCTAACGTAAATACAAGATGTTAAATTCTTGAGTGGAAAGAGAAAGAATTGGGAGAATATCTGGACATCAGTGGAAATTACGACTTTAGCAAAAAGTGATGAGTTATCCTCTAACATTGGGATAGTTATAGTATTTATTATTACCCCTTGGTTTCCTATGACTTTAACGAAAATCACAAGCTTGAATTGTATCAGTATTTAGTAAAAAAACTTTGACGGATCATCAACAAACAAAACCAATGAACTTAGAATAGGAAAGCTGAAGAGTTTAGCAAGGATATAGAAAAAAATAAGAGAGGATTAAGAGTGAAATATTTCAATAGTGAGTAGCATGAAAAATATCAGGTTATGGCTTATCAGCATATTGTTGATTTCTGCGATTGGTGGAGCTTCAGCGTATTATGTTTGGAAAACACTGATTGTTCCATTTGAGGTTATGGAGCCTCTTGAAGTCCTTGATTATCCTTCACAATTCAGCTTGTATCCTGGAGAAACCTTAGAATTCAATGTAACGGTAATGAATCATGCTTCCCGAAACTATACTGTAATTCTAGATTTTTCCTTAGATAACGAAAGCTATCAAGAGAGCTATGTAGCCTTCAGTGCTGAAACCTACACAGTTATACCAGGTCAACAGAACTTGACAGCATGGCTAGAAGTAGAAGCACATGCTCCACCTATAAACGCTTCATTAACAATAGATTTTCATCGAATTGCAGAGGGAGTAGGAGAAGAACTGATCTTCTTTGATAACTTTAACGATGGTGTTGCAGATGGCTGGACCAAACATCTAGGAACTTGGAATGTCATTGATGGAGAATACAGAGTATCGGTTGTAGGATTGACTGAGGATGGACTTTCGACTGTGGATATTCTTAGCCTAACTGATTGTGCGATTGAGACAAAATTAAGGTTTACAGACGCTGTTGGATTCAAAACGGGTATTGTCTTTAGATATACTGATAACGAGCACTATTATACTTTCGAATTAAGCAACGAATACGATTGTGTTCAATTCATTAAGTATACTCCAGAGAAACCTGGATATGGGGTTGGCATTGCGACAACAGGAGAAGGCAATTATTCAGTTCATAGGGATACCAGCTATCTACTTAAAGTCATAATTCAAGGAAATACATTCAGAGGCTTTATCAACGGAGAAGAAGTGCTTGCTGGAGCAGATGAGAGCTATGTTACTGGAAAAGTTGGATTAAGAGCAAGAAGGGCTGAAGTCTACTTTGACAATTTCACAGTTTATACAACACTTTGAGAACTGGACAGAAACATTAAACTCAGAAGGTGACTCCGATTAACTACTCCGACAGCCGACATCTCTGGGTCTTTATGAAGCCTTTAAAATCTCCACAATGATCTTTCCATTTTCGATTTCGGAAGTTCCAAGGAAGAAATTCTTTCCAAACAATTCTTTGATTTTGGGAAACATCTCAAGTAGAGATTGATGGATTACCCGCTCACAATTAGCGACGATTTCTAGATTCTTCTTTGTTTCAAGAGCCATCTTTTCTGGGAAAGCTTGAAGAGTTCCCGACTTGAATATGACTGGTTTAGTTTTACCATGCTCAAGGATGTTGTTAAGTTTCTCTACTAGGTCAAAGAATTCAAGTCTTCGCTTCCCTCTTACTGTAAGGGAGTACTTTCTAGTATCAACATCTCTTATGATAAACATCTTCTTTTGTAGCCTCTTCAAATAGTCTGAAAGTACTGGATCAGATAGTTCAGTCTCCTTTTTCAAAGTCTTGTAGGACTTTAGACTCATTTTTTTCTTTTCGGACTTGAGCACTTGTAGGATCTTCATTTCACCAGGAGCAAGTGACTTTGTTCCGTACATTAGGTATTCCCTAAGAAACTTATTGCACCAATAAGCATATAAATCTAATTGTGGGAAAGATACTTAGGTAAAGAATAAGTAAATTAGTAAAAGGATGAGTAAAAACAAAAATGGTGATATCTAAAAAATGGAGTGATGCCTTCGGGCATCCCAATCTCCGTTAAAGGTGAAAATAAAATGAGCAAAATAGAAAAAATAAGGACAATAGAAACCATTCCAATAGAAAAATTGGTTGTTTCTGAGGCAAATGTTAGGAAGCATGGGGTAGACAAGGAGAGGTTAAAAGAATCAATTGAAAAAGATGGTGTTCTCGAACCTCTCCATGTTTGGTATAACCATAAAACAGGTGTTTTTGAGATAATGCAGGGGCAGCATAGATACTATGGAGCTCTTGCAACTGGAATCAAAGACATGGAATGCGTAATCCACTATGATATAGGCAGTTTGGATGAAGCAAAAAAATGGTGTAGAAAACAAATCTGCTTGCAAGAAGATCTGAGCTTGCTTGATAAACTTCAGATAGCAAGGGATTTGAAGAAAGAGTATGGATCATTAAAAGAAGGCTGTAGACAAGAAGGATTGTCCTATTCCAAACTTTCAGATTGGAGTTCTCTAGGTAAGCTGAGTAGAGAGGTTGTGGGGCTTCTTTTCTCAGAAAAATCGGACAGTCCGAAATTGGACTTACCCCTGAGAAAGCTGAAAGAAATTGCCAGGCTTCCCAAAGAGAAACAGATGGAAGCTACTAAAGAAGTTCAAGGAATGAATGACTTTGAAACTAGGAGATATCTGAAAGAGGTAAAGATGGAAAATAGTTCAAGGCAAATTCTGGTAGATGTAAGTTACACAGCCTATCACACATTGGAACAACAGGCTGAAAAGAACTCAATCTCCCTTGAAAAACATTGTTCTCAAATTCTGGAAAAGGAGAGTGGGAGCAAATGACCCTTGATTATGAGCCTTATCACCCACAAAAAGATACCCTTGAAATCATAGGTCAGGTGAAGAAATTTGCTGGGGAAGAAGCTCGTGTAACCGTTAGACAATGTTTCTACTATTTAGTCACATTAGGTGTCTTGAAAAATACCGAAGAAGAGTACAAGAAACTTGTTAGATTATTAGTCAAAGCAAGGAAGGCTGGGTTTATTCCCTTTGAGTGGATCGAAGACAGATCTAGGAGAACCCTGGTAATTCCACTCTACTCTTCTGTCCAAGAATACATTGAAGAAATAGTGGAAGGATATTGGAAGGACACATGGAAGAATCAACCATACCTAATTGTTATAGTCTCAGAAAAGGAGGCTTTAACAAGTATTATCTGGAGTGTAGCTTCTTACTTCAATGTGCCAGTGTTTCCAACAAAAGGATATGTTAGCTGGTCAATTTTATATGATGACTTTAGGAAGCTGGTGAACAGAAGATACGCAGACAAAACACTAGTTGTTTTAATGCTTGGAGACTATGATCCTTCAGGTGAAGACATACAAGAAGACTTTTTAAAAAAATGTGAATTCTTAAGCTGCTCTCCAGACATAGTGGAGAAAGTAGCACTGACAAAAGAGCAAGTAGAAAAATTCAAGTTGCCACCTCAACCAGCGAAGAAGAAAGACCCAAGATATGAAAAGTTTTCAAAGGAGTATGGAGAGTATGCGGTTGAACTGGATGCCTTGAAACCTTCTCTGTTAAAGGAGATAGTGAGGGATGCAATTCTAAAATATCTTGACGTAGATGCGTTTCTAAAGGACCAAGAAATTGAGAAGAAGGAAAAAGAAAAGCTAAGGAAAATTGCTGAAGACATTAAGGACATTGGAGTGAATGGGTGAGAGTGGATGTGTGTGTATTCTCTCTACTCTATTTTTCTATGTTCCAGCTTAGGAGCTGAATCTTTTGATTGAGAATGATGTTTTTAACATGGATGAATCTGATCTTGACCCATTTCAATTGAGGATGAAAAAAAGATTTAGGTCTGTTAAAGAAATGCTGAAAAGATGTAAGAAAGTTGACCTAAAGGAATTTGTTGCCAAGGTTTCAATAAACTGTGGAATTCATGAAAAGACCATCAGAAGATATTTGGACATGCTTGAGAACGCAGGGGAAATCAAGATCAAGGATGGCATAATAACATTAGCTGAGAACTGAGAATTCTCTTCACTTCCCCCTTTTTCTCTAAAAGCTCAATCAGTAAAATCATACCCAAGTGTCTAATGATCACAACAGCCTTTTTCTTCAATGTCTTTTAAAATTCTATTCGTTTTCTGGAAATTTCAGAGACATAAAAGCAGAGAACACATTAAGATAGTATCAGCAGTTATAATTACCCAAAATAATCAATAAGACAAAAGCTAGGAGAAATAAAAAAAAGCCTATCATTAGTTTCAATAGCTTCTATTAAAATCATTAAAGACAAACATGGATATGTGGTGTTCTAGCTGAATTTTTGTTTTTAAGGTTATCAGCTTGTAGATACTATTCCTTTTTCGGTATCATGAAGGCATTAAGATAAAAACACCTCTTGGGAATGTTGAATCTAAGGAAAAACCACTATACACAACAGTTAAATGTTGGAACAGCACACCTTCTATACACAACAGTTGGGAGATAAGGAAGACTTGCCTAGAATCAAATGCATCAAGTGTGGAAGAATCGGTAACCTAACAATTAAAAAGACTAAAAGTCATGGAACAACCTACGAGTACTATTACGTTCAACACTATATCAAAGAAACCAACAAGATCGAATGGTGCTATGTTGGAAGCTCTGATAATCTACCTAAAGAATACAAAGAGAAACTACAGACTATACACAAAAAATCTAACTATACACAAAGCTATACACAAACAACTACTAACTCAGAAACTCCTAAAAATAGCCTCTCTAATGAAATAAAGACAGAATCTAAATGGGCCGGTAGTTCAGTCTGGAACGAATGCCTGACTTGCACTCAGGAGGACGCGGGTTCAAATCCCGCCCGGTCCACTTAAGTGTGACAATAAGGTTGACTTCGTGTTGAACATGGTATCAAACGCTTTTCCCTCGAAAGATGTGGAAAGGTTAGTTCTCAGTCAGCATCATTTGACTGTGGAAACTTTGGGGCGGAATAAGGAGGATATTATCAGGATTGTCAGTGATGTTGGTGGGCTTCACGCTCAATCGTTTGAATCCCCCTATTTTTCATTGTGGAATCGAATGACAAACTTCAACTGGGATTGGCTGGATCAGCTACTGAAACAGAAAATGTTGATTGCCGCTCACTTAATGCGGGTAACCTTGCATATCGTTCCACTAAATGAGTTCCCAGCATATTTTCAGGCTACACGTGATGCTATACGCAGATTCCTTACGAGCCGTGGCTTGTCGTGGCCTCCCAGATTCACTACAACCCATCAAGCTATACTAGACTTCATCAATGAAAAAGGGGCAGCCACAACCTTAGAGATTCGAAAATCTCTCAAGTCCAAAAGTTTGTCTAACAAAAATCTGCACAGAATAATTCACTACGAACTTGCTGGGGTCGGAGCCATTCTCAGATCAGAGAGAAGACCAACAGCTCCTACTCAATGGAAATGGTCAACTACAGAAAGGCTGATGGATAAATCTTCGTTGGAAAGCATTACGGAAGAAGAAGCGAAGGAGTGGCTTGTCCAAAAGTATCTCAAGGCTTTTGGGCCTTCATCAACAGAAGATGTTATCTCATATACGTGGTATACTAAAAGAGAAATCAGAAGAATACTCGAAAAGTTGGTGGCGAAAGGAAAAGTCTTAGATGCCAAGGTCGATGATGAAAGTAAGCATTGGATTTTGTCCGAAGACATCAACAGACTTCAGGAATTAGAAGCAGAAACTTATCCGCCTGAAAAGTCCAGCATTGTTCACGTTCTTCCTGAGTTCGACCCTCTCACAGTTGGCTACAGAAAAAGATGGAAAACGCTCATTTCTGTCCCACCAATTCGTCCTGGTCTCAGAGCCCACCCTGCTCCGGGCATAATTTTAGTCGATGGACAAGTTTTTGGTAGATATCTACCTTGGCCAGACTTTGCCTTGTTTTTTAATGTGAAAGATAAGGAGCCAAAAGTAATCAAAGCGATCCTTAAGAAGTTTGAAGAGATGGCAGCACTGAAGGGCATGCAGGTTTTTTGTATAAAAAGGATTGACGGAAAAGAAGTAACATCAAAGAAGTTGAAACCGTTATTAGGTTATTTCTATAAATCAGAATATTTTATGTGCAAGGGATGCCTCTGCAAGAAACTTTCATGACGACAAAAGACACATAATCACAGCATGTCTGAAACCATGTCGCCCAATTAATCAGTGGAGGATACGCGGATGCCCAATAGCCTAAAAGAAGTTCAGAGGTTCATGAATCGAGAGCGATTGGCTGCTTTTGCCACAGTTAGCCCTAACAACGAGCCTCACATTGTCCCAGTTTTCTTCACCTACGACGATGGCAAGGTGTACATACAAACCGACCGAAATTCAGTGAAAGTTCGCAATCTTATAAGAAACGATAATGTGGCTGTTATGGTTTACCGTGGAGAGGAAGCGGTTATCATAAAGGGAAAGGCACGATTAATCGACGATGACGAAGAATTCGTCAAGAGAACACGGGAGCATGTTGATAAATATCGGCTTAAACTGGATGAGCGTGGCAGAGATTCTCTTGGAATACCCCTGTTCGATGATAAGGTTCGTTGCGTCGTTAAAGTAACTCCAAAACGAATCTTATTCTGGTAATGAACAAGCATTTATTCGCCTAACAACTCAAAGCATATGGAGGTAATTTTGGTGCGCGAAGACACGTTATCGCCCTTCGAGGACTATTTCTGGGGTAATGTCGATCTAAACAACAAAGTGATTTTAGACGCAGGCACCGGATTCGGCGTTACCACACTAGAGACTGCCAAGCGAATTAATCTCCAAAAGGCAAGAAGCAGAATAATAAGCGTTGATATAAATCCGCAATCGTTTGAGTTTGCTAGAAAACTGCTGATGGAACACGGGTTGCTGGACCTCGTAACCTTTGAGAAAGCAGACCTTTCATCCATGCCAAAAATACAAAACGAGTCTGTGGACATCGTTATTTCCACGCGCACAATCGCTGACATCAACTCATTTCCATGCCGACTAGTAAAGGCTGCAGCGGAATTCTACAGAATCTTAAGAAAGGATGGCAGAATCATATTAAGCGATGAGTGCCACCGCATAAAAGCGCAGGGTGAAGAGGAAAAGGTCGGTGTAACAAGGTGGCAACTCGCAAAGGCAATTTCTCACCTTATCGGGAGAGCGCACTCCCACGAGGTCGAGCCTGAAGATTTGGAGTTCGTCATGACGCTTGTTGGATTTCAACAGTGCAGATGGGCTGTTTTCAAAGGAGAGGAAATACCGCCACAAAGAATCAACCACTTCGTCGTGAGAGCCACTGAAATGGCTAACCAGATAGAAAATCCCAAGTTGAGAAAAGTATTCCTAGAGGAAATCAAAGCTGTGAAAAAAGTTTTTAATGAAAAAGGAGGCGTTTTCCCTCCGAAATACATTTTTCACGCAGCAAAATAGAAGACTAATATGTGGGTAAGTCTTCTTCCCTTGACAAACACTTCAACAGTAAATACTATTGTTAGTAGAGTCGATTGCAGTTGCGTGCCGAAATCAAAGTCAGTGGAATTGTTCAAGGCGTGGGCTTCAGACCCTTTGTCTATCGCACGGCTGTGAAAAACTCTTTGGTAGGCTTTGTTCGAAATCGGGGAGACGCAGTCGTTGAAATAGTAGTTGAAGGCGAAGAAAGCAATATCAAACACTTTCTTAATGATCTTAGGAGAAGAAGACCACCCCTTGCCAGGATATACAGAATCACAACCAAATACTCTGACAACGAAAGTGGATTTGAAAAATTCACGATAGAAGCCAGTTTAGAAAACATCGAACTTTCAGGTTCGATTATTCCACCGGACGTTTCGATTTGCAACGAATGCTTAAAAGAACTTCGAAATCCCAAAGACAAACGACACAACTACTTTTTTATCACCTGTACAGATTGTGGTCCAAGATTCACAATAATTAGGAGCCTCCCATACGACCGTTCTAACACGACCATGAGGACGTTTCCAACGTGCAACTATTGCTCCAAAGAGTACAGAGATCCACTTAACCGTAGGTTTCACGCCCAAACAGTGGCTTGTAGCCAATGTGGTCCGAAGGCATATCTCGCCTCGAAGGACGGGGCACCTTTGGATTATGAGGACCCGATTAGAGAGGCTGGTAGGCTCCTTGAGGAAGGATATGTTGTGGCAATAAAGGGGAACGGAGGTTTTCACGTCGCAACTGCAACAACCCAGTCCGAACCAATAGCAAGGTTAAGAAAAGTAAAGCATAGAGCTCAAAAACCCTTTGCGGTCATGGCTCGGAATCTCCAAACTGTGAAGTCGTTTGCTGAAGTGAACCCAGAAGAAGCTAAACTCCTCACTTCCTATGTGAAGCCTATCATTCTGTTGAAGAAAAGAGACGATTACCATCTTTCGGAATTGATTTCTCCCGGGCTTCATAACGTTGGGGTGATGCTTCCATACACTGGTTTGCACGTTATGTTGTTTGATAAGGTAAGGGAGCCAGCCTTCGTGATGACAAGCGCCAATCCTCCCAACGAACCAATAGTCACAGAAAACGATGAAGCCACAAAAAAACTCGGATCAGTAGTTGATTTCTTCCTCTTTCACAACAGGACTATCGCCCAAAGATGTGACGACTCCGTCGTTCGACTCCATGGCGAAAGTCAGAGTGTAATTCGGCGCTCAAGAGGATACGCCCCCGAACCCGTTCATTTAAAGCGTTCAGCACGAAGATGTGCGTTGGGTGTTGGTGCCGAAGAGAACGTAACCTCTTGTGTGCTGTTAAGAGACAAAGCTTTTGTTTCACAGTTCATTGGAGACGTAGAGAACGTTGAGACTCTTGGGTTCTTGAAAGAAGCCACAAGCCACTTGTTAAAACTAACCAACAGCAAAGTCGACGTGATAGCGTGCGATTTGCATCCTAAATTCGTCACCACAAGAATGGCTAACGACCTCGGAAACGAACTTCAATGTCCGGTCGTTCCAATTCAGCATCACCACGCTCACCTAGCAGCCCTCATGGGTGAACACAACATTAGCGAAATGATTGCTATCGTCTGCGACGGCTTTGGCTATGGCTTAGATGGAACCGCTTGGGGCGGAGAAATCTTATACGGAAATCATGATGGGTTCCAGCGTTTAGGTCATCTTCAAGACCAGCCAATGGTTGGAGGCGACTTAGCGACACTCTATCCGCTAAGAATGGCAGCTGGAACACTATACGCGTCTACAAACATAGAAGAGTGGTTATTGGCTAACAGCCACCGTTTCCCCTATGGCAAAGAGGAGGTGGAGATTCTCATTAAACAATTGGAAAGAGGCGTGGCGCCCAAGACCACGAGTTGCGGAAGAATCTTAGACGCAGTCTCAGCTATACTTGGAATTTGTTACGAACGCACCTATGAAGGCGAACCTGCCATGAAGTTGGAGTCAGCCGCCATTGGAGGGAAAGATGTTTTAGACTTGCAGCCTCAAGTTGAGGGAAACATGATTAATACAACTTCTGTGGTTGAGGAAGTGTTTCGTCAAAAAGACGAGTGCAACGTTGCTGACTTAGCCTACTCCGCTCAATCCTATGTCGCAAGAAGCCTCGCTCACCTCGCAATAGAGAAGGCGGAACACCTGAACATCAAAGCAATAGGTTTCTCCGGTGGAGTTGCATACCACGAACAAATAACATTAACAATCAAGCGAGTGATTGAAGAAAGCGAGTTCACATTCCTTGTTCATCGTGTGGTCCCTCCCGGGGATGGCGGAACATCCTTTGGTCAAGCGATTGCAGCCAGTTTCCAAGCCTAATAGGAGACGAACATAGTGGTGAAAAAGTTTCACATAAGAAAAGTCACATCGGCTAGCTTGTTAAGAGCCTGCAGAAGATTCTTGGCGCAAGACCCTGTCACTAATGTTTTGCCACTGGGCGACCTCTATTCGCCTCTTCTTCAAATAAGCGATGTCTACAGCACTATAAAGAGCAGCAAAGTTGTGGGTGTATGCACTATATACCGTGCGTTCTCAACGCCGAGCATAGTCTTCGGAACTGCCACGCCAGAGATTAAACGGGCACTCGCCCAGCAAGCGTTAAGCGATATCTCAAACGAGTTCATTTCGCTCTGCCAACCAAACGACATTGATTTGTTCAAAGAACACTCAACTATCTTGCATGATCACCGTGAACAACAAATGATCGCTCATCCTCCAAAACACATTAAATGTGATATCGAGGTAGGGAAAGTTAGAAAGAATGAGGTGGAATTGCTAAACAAGTTCTATATGGACCATCATGCCGAGGCATGGACTCCAATACAGTTTAGAGCTGGACCATACTACTGCGTAAAGCAAGAGGGTAAAATCGTTAGCGCGGCTGGGGTTCACTTAGTTGCGCCTCAAATCGCTCAACTCGGCAACATAATCACAGACGAGGCTTATCGAAATCAAGGCTTCGCCACAGCATGCACAAGTGCCTTAGCAGCTGATTTGGCTTCCAAGGGGCAAATTATCAGCTTATTCGTAAGGACCGACAACGCACCTGCCATTCACATGTATGAAAAGCTGGGTTTCCACAAAGTTCGAGAGATTGCATTTCTGATTATGCGAAAGAATGCGTAATAGATTTATTTCGGATACTTCGCCTTATAGATGATATACAATGTGTCTTGCGATTCCAGCAAAAGTCATAGAAGTCCGAGGCGATGTTGCCAAAGTCGATTTTGGCGAAGGGGTTCTTCGAGAAGTAAACGTCATGCTTGTAGACGCCAAAATCGGAGAGTATGTCTTGGTTCACGCTGGATACGCGATCCAAGTGATTGATAGAAGGGCTGCTGAGGAAACCCTACAACTCTGGAATGAGATTCTTGAACATGAAGCGGCTCCTTAAAGACGATTTCAATGATACGTAGTGGTTGACATGAAGAACGTGGTTAAGGCTGAGAAAGGAGAAATCTTCGACATAGAACTAGATGTGGACATTCTTGAGGCAAACAGAAAACTCGCAGCCGAAAACAAGGAACTCTTAAAGAAAAACGGCGTAAACGCAATTGATGTCATGGGTGCCATAGGATCCGGGAAAACCTCCCTCATCGCAAGGTTAGTTCAAAACTTGAAAGGAAAGTACAGAATGGCGGCTTTCAAGGGCGATTTGACAACAACCATAGACGCCGAACTAATCGCAAGACATGGAGTGACTGTTGTCCCGATAAACACTGGAAAGGAATGCCACCTAGACGCAAACTTGGTCAAGAAAGCGCTCAAAAGGATCAACCTCAAAGACATCGATTTGCTGTTCATCGAGAACGTTGGCAACCTCATCTGCTCAGCGGAGTTTCCTCTCGGCTCTGACAAGCGGATTGTGGTAATCAGCGTTACAGAGGGACCCTACATGGTGGTCAAGCATCCCTTCATATTCATGGACGCCGATGTCGTGGTTATTAACAAGTTGGACTTGGCAGAGGCGATGGAAGTGGATGTACGTAAACTGGAAAAAGATGTCAAAATGATTAATCCTAAGGCAAAAGTTGTGGAAACAAACAGTAGGAGTGGAGAAGGAGTCTCGAAGGTTATCGAAGCATTAGAACTTTAGAAGCCATTTTGAGGCGTTGAAGGTGCATGAATTTTCGGTGACTTCCCAGATTGTTGAAGCCGTTCTGAGGGAAGCTAGAAGGCACAACGCACAAAAGGTTGTAGCGGTTCACTTGGACGTAGGGAAACTCACGTTTTTGGGTTTAGAGCAGGTTCGATTTTCCTATGAAGTGCTTGTTAGGGGCACGATAATGGAGGGCTCAAAGCTTTACATCCGAGAAAAAGATGGCATTGTGAAATGTCGCAATTGCGGGTACGAAGGAGGCTTCAAATACGAAGACGACCCCATGTATCACATTCCAACACCCACCCTTCATTGCCCAAAGTGCGGAGAAACAGTTGAAATCGTCGGAGGACGAGAATGTACAATAAGAGACGTGAAACTTCTCATAGACGAAGGCGGCAAAACCAATGCAAATTAAAGAGTGGTTCAGGGACCCAGCACTCGCAAAGAAGATTGCAGACCACATCCGAAAATTGGCTCTACCCTACAATGTTAAGTTTTGTCACGTCTGTGGAACCCACGAGTGGACAATAACCCACTACGGACTTAGGGCGCTCCTCCCAAAAACGGTTGACGTGATCGCTGGGCCAGGCTGTCCAGTTTGCATTCTCCCTGCCGCCGAGATAGACGAGGCGATAAAATTGGCTCTGAACGGGGTAACGGTTACGACTTTCGGCGATGTAATTCGGGTTCCCGGCTCAGACAGTTCTCTTCAAGAGACTAAGGCTGGTGGCGGAGACGTTAGAGTTGTCTACAGCGTAAGGGATGCCGTGAAAATGGCTGAAAAGGAATCAAAAAGAGAGTTCGTGTTCTTTGCAATAGGTTTTGAGACAACAGCTCCCTCAACAGCCATAGAAATTCTCGATAAACCGCCTAAGAATCTTAGTTTTCTCATTTCTCATAGGCTGATTCCCCCAGCCATGGAACTTTTGCTGGGAGTGGGCGACTTGCACATAGACGGCTTCATAGCGCCTGGACATGTGTCAACTATTATTGGGATGAAGCCCTACGAGATTTTTCCGAAAGCCTATCGTATGCCGACTATAGTGGCGGGGTTTGAGCCCTTAGACATCCTCTTTGCGGTTTCAATGCTTCTCAAACAGTTGCGGAATGGCGAAGCCAAATTGGAGAACGAATATACTCGTTCTGTGACGTGGGATGGCAACATCAGGGCTCAGCAACTTATGGAAAAAGTATTCGATGTCGTGGAGGGGCGTTGGAGAGGACTTGGAAAAATCCCTTTGTCTGCGTTGGCTTTGAAAGAGGAGTTTGCAACTTATGACGCAAGAAAGAAGTATGGCATAAAGATTGAGCGTTCAAGAGACTTGTTGCCCGGTTGCCTCTGCCATTTAGTTATGATTGGGAAGATTAAGCCTCCTGAATGTGATCTTTTCATGAAGAACTGCAGGCCAGAATCGCCGAAAGGAGCGTGCATGGTTTCTATGGAAGGCACTTGTAGAATATGGTCTGAACATAGGCTATGACTTGTACAAGACTTTGCCTTTTTCTAAGACTTCCATGATGAACGGGTTTCTTCTGTTTTTCATTTGGTTGAATTCCTCTGGTGTGTAGCCTACGGGTTCGATTGGGATTTTGAAAGTGTTCAGGTCCATGAGGGTTCGTATTCTGTCGAGGAAGTCTTCTTTGAAGTCGGCGACTACGATGATGTCGATGTCTGAGCCTTCGTTGATATCGCCTGTTGCAAATGAGCCGAAGAGAACGACAAGGTAGGGGTTGAGTTTTCTGACAACCTCGCCCACATAATCATCTATTTTCTTAGAAACTTCTCCACTTCTTTCAATATCGACCCTGCATAGTTTACGCATCTTTTGGCAATCTCCTCTGTGTAGTACTTGTAGGCAGGACCCCTAGGATAGAAGTTAGGATATCTCGAACCTATATAATGCCGGTCAAGTTCCTTTCCTTGATCAATAAACTTTCTGAGGACACTCTTGTGTTTTGAGGATTCTTCGAGCAGTTCAGTTACCGAATGTGTTACTAGAGCTCTAAATCCCTTCGAGTACAAGAATCCCTTCAAGGCTTTTTCAGCTGACTGCTGAGAAAAAAAAGCGCTAGCATAATAGTTCTTGTCTGTTAAGCAGTCTTTGGCTGTTTTGAGGTCGGCTTTCGCTTGGTCAAGCCACCTTAAACCCTCTTCTAAATTCTGCATAATCCTCTTCCCTTAGTCAACTAATATTAATACCCACATCCTTATTTGATTAATCTCTCAGTCTAGTTTGGTTAGGGAAAACCCTAAGTTTTACGGTCAGTGTGGAACATGCAGAATATGAAAAAACTAGAGCATGAAGAGTTTACCTTTAAGATTTTAGACATTTATATTTTCAATGTGATGAGTCATCTACCTAGCAATTGAAATACTCACAAGCGCCAAAAGCAAAAAGATTAACTTGCGCCTAAAGACTTCATGTAATGCAAGAAGTCTTTTCTTAGGGTGGATATCTCTTCTTCAATTTCTGCTTTATCGATCAGATCATAAATTTCTTTCCATGAAATATGAGTTATTGACTTTTTAACGCACTTTGACGGATCTGCGCGACTTATGCATACTATCGTTCCTGCTTGCCTATTATGAAGAAGCTGCTTTCGATAGTTCTCAAGCTGTTTCAGTTTTGGCTCAGAATCCAGCTTGTTTTCAATGACAAACCAATATTTGACTTCTTGCAGCTTGATAGTTATATCGGGTACATTTTTACTTCTGGAACTCTGACTTATTGCCTTTTGTTTTTCGATTATGACCTTACGTGGGTCCAGTTGAATCTTGAGATCGGCTTTGGCTTTGCGACCAAGAAACCTTACAAATTCCGTTTTCATATCCCTTGAAGCCTGCAGCAAATACACAAGACCATTAGTTAGATCATCCTCTAGTTTTCCTAGCAAACCTATAAATGGGTTTTTGACCAGTTCTTCAAGGTCTAGCTCATACCTTTCAGAGTTTTTTTATTAAATCGTAGACTTTGGATTCTTCAAGGTCAATTACCGTCGGTGTTTGAAAACTTATGTTATCTAGTGGTATTTTCGTCTTAATTTTTATGAGCTTAGAAAGGTGGATTGGGTCTTTTAACCAGAATATTTTGTCAATGAAGAGAAACGCCTTAAATTTCTTATGTTCCCCGCCTTCTTGCCGATAGATCTCATGTTCGGGTTTCACTTTGTATTTCGACCTATGTGTTGAACCCAGATATTTCCGAAATTCACGTCCAATATCTATCCTTGCTCCTATTGTGATTGAGGACATGCCTTTACGTTTGATTACGGCATACATGTGTCGCGGTCTCCGTTTCTTTCGAAGGTTCTCTAAGAGTTCATCCGCGAAAACTATGCCTCCACAGCCCCACGCATATTTCTTCTTTCGTTTAATGCAATCAATAACTATTAGTAGATCAAAATCAGGATCCCAAGGAATGGCTAACCCTAATTTCTTCAACAAATCTCACCCGCTCCATTTCAATCATCTTTAAATTTGCATAGGATTTAAATTCAGCATATTCTTGGTATGGGGTCTCCTATCGGTGGTGCTAGTATTCTTTTTCCACCCACTTCGGTCTCTAAGGCAACTTCCATAAACTGTTTTGTCGCTTCTCCTATTATCTGGGCGTCTTTGCCTTCTTTCGTCTTCTTTAGTGCTGATAGGACTTCCTCAGCTTTTTCTTTGACAACTCCTATCAGTATTTTTCCTTCGTTTCCCACTTCTAGAGGGTCGATGCCCAGCATCTCGCATGCGGCTTTAACGTCTCTACGTATGGGTATCCTATCTTCTTGCACTAATATGCCAACTTTTGACTTTTCACTCCACTCGTTTAGGGCGTTAGATAAACCACCCCTCGTTGGGTCCTTCATCGCCACTATTCCGCCCACATTCAGAAGTCGGATAACCAACTTATTCAAAGGCGCCACATCGGATTTGATTTGGCTTCCGAAATCGTAGCCCTCTTGAGCCGACAGAACGGCGAGTCCATGGTCGCCCACCGTGCCAGAAACTATTATCTTGTCTCCCTCTCGCAGGTTAGAGTCGAGAATCCAACGAGTGTTGAAGGAACGATGTTTTTTCACTTCTGCGATGTTTCTCTCTAATGCTTCGTTTCTCTTGCCAATCCCAGAAGTGTTGATGACACACCCGCCCAGGCTTCCCTTTTCCACAACTTTTGTGTCGCCAGTAATGATGTAAACACTCGCTTCCTCGCAGGTTTGTTTCATGCTCTCAAGAATTTTTTCAAAGTCAGTTATTTGAAGCCCTTCTTCCAGAACAAAACCACAAGAGAGAGCTGTTGGTTCTGCCCCCATCACCGCAATGTCGTTCACAGTGCCCGCAACCGCCAACCTTCCGATGTCGCCACCTGGGAAAAAGATGGGCTTTACGGCGTGGGAATCGGACTTTAAAACAATGTCGCCTATTACTGCTGCATCATCTAATGCTTCCAGCGGAACTTCTGCGGCACTCCCACCCAGATGCGTCACTATGTATCTCTTGATTAAGTCGTGCATGATTGTTCCGCCGGCGCCATGAGCCATTGTAATCTTTTCCAAACTTCAGTCCTCCATAGCGAACGAGAAGAAGAGAGGAAAGGAGTCTTAAGAAGATTAAGGTACTCCTCATTCTGGAAAGGTCTTATCAAGGATAGCACAAAGAATTTAAACACAAATTCAAATTAAGTGCTTCCAAACAGTTGGAACATAACGAAAATGCAACTTCACAACGCCACGCGGATTTTCCAAGACAATTTCACTGGAGAGGAATAGCATGCCCATGAAATTGATGAGAACCGAAAATGAAAACGAACTCAAGGTTGAAAGAATCTTACACGCCAAACGATACTCTCTAACACTAGACAAGAATCTATGCGTGGGTTGTGAGATTTGCAAGATAGTCTGCCCAAGAGAGGCAATCGAAGTCAAACCCGTTCCTAAAGCAGATGGCGAGAAAGCAAGGCACCCAACCATCAATGTTGACGTGCAGAAGTGCCACTACTGCGGAATCTGCAATGTTATCTGTCCTTTTGGCGCCATGAAAGTGAGGGTAGACGGCGAACACGCGGTTCCAGTGGTCAAAACCGAGAGTTTCCCGCAACTCATCCGTGAGATTGAAGTTGACACGACCAAGTGTGACTTGAACTGTGTAGACTGTGAGAAAGCATGCCCCTTAGAACTCATCAAGGTTAGTGTGCGAACGCCCGAAGGAAAAGAAGTGTCAGATGACGCATCTAGGTCCAACAAAGAGAACCTGACAGTTCACGTTGACATTAAAAGAGATTTTTGTCCTTGCTGTCGGTTGTGCGAGATGAAATGCCCAGAAGACACCATTCGTGTTCGTAAAATGCTTCACGGAGTCATCAAAATAATTCAAGAAAAATGCCCAGAGGGTTGTCAAGACTGCCTTGACGTGTGTCCAATCACCGGAGCTCTCTACTTGGGTGACGATGGAAAAGTGTACGTTAACGAGTCATACTGTATCTACTGCGGCGTTTGCAAACTCGTCTGTCCGCAGGAGGGAGCCATAGAACTGCACAGAACCCACGTGCGCCACACACCAGTTCGGTCCGGCGCGTGGAACAAAGCACTCGAAAAACTAACATCCACAACAGAGATGACAAAGGAGTTAAGAGCAAAGGGCTCCACGAAAGCACGGGAATCGGTTGAGAAAAGACTCGCGTGGAAGGGGGCATCATAAGTGGTTGAGGAACCCCGAGTTGGAGTCTTCGTCTGCCACTGCGGGCTCAACATAGCGGGAGTAATCAACGTAGAAGAACTCACCGAGTACGCCAAAACCCTGCCCAACGTAGTCGTCGCCGTGCACAACCGATACACGTGCGCAGACCCTGGGCAGGAGGAGATCAGAAAGGCGATAAAGGAGCACAAGTTGAACAGGGTTGTTGTTGCGGCGTGCTCACCACGTCTCCACGAACCAACGTTCAGAAGATGTATTGCGGAGGCTGGGTTAAACCCGTACGTTTTTGAGATGGCGAACATCCGAGAGTTCTCTTCCTGGTGTCATCCGAGCACTCCTAAGGAGGCGACTGATAAGGCAAAGGAAATCGTGAAGATGGCGGTGGCTAAGGCTAGACTGCTTCAGAACCTCCAGACGATTGAGGTTCCAGTCACGAACAAGGCTCTTGTTTTGGGCGGTGGAATTGCGGGAATCAGTGCAGCGTTAGACCTTGCCGACATGGGCTTCAAGGTGTACTTGGTTGAGAGGGGCGAGAGTATCGGGGGGCATATGGCGCAGTTGGACAAGACCTTCCCAACCCTCGACTGCTCCATCTGCATCGAAGGACCGAAAATGGTAGATGTGTCACGCCATCCCAACATCGAAATACTATCGTACGCTGACATTCTTAGCGTGGAAGGGTTTGTTGGAAACTTCAAGGTTAAGGTTCGAAAGAACCCACGATACATAATCGCCGAGAATTGCACTGGCTGTGGGGAATGTCGAGACGTCTGCCCCATAGAGTTCCCAAACGAGTGGGACTTGAACATAGGCGTTAGGAAGGCGATTTCGATTCCCTTCGATCAAGCGGTTCCGCTTATTTACACGGTCAACATGGACCATTGCATTGAATGCTACAAGTGCGTTGACGCTTGTGGCGCTCGTCAAGCCATAAACTTAGACCAGAAACCCGAAGAGATTCAACTTGAGGTTGGAACAATCATAGTCTCAACGGGCTTTGACACCTACCTCCCAAACGACAACAGTCTCTATGGTTATGGTAGATTCGACAACGTCATTACAGCGTTGGAGTTTGAGAGACTGATTTTGGCTGCTGGACCGACTGGGGGGAAGGTGGTTCGGGCTTCTGATGGGAAGAAGCCTCACAGCGTGGTTTTTATTCAGTGTGTGGGTTCCAGGGACATCAACAAGTACGAATATTGTTCGGGTTTCTGCTGCATGTACTCGTTAAAGAATTCTATTCTGCTTAAAGAGAAGTACAAGGATGACATGGAGGTTTACATCCTTTACATGGACATGCGCACCCACTTCAAGGGCTACGAAGAGTTCTATAGAAGAGCCCGTGACTTGGGAATCAATTTTATTCGGGGGCGAGTCTCCAAGATACTTGAAGGCCCGAAGACCAAGAATTTAATGGTACACGCAGAGGACATGACGCTTGGAGAGCCAATCGAGTTAGAAGCCGAACTCGTGGTTTTGTCCACGGCTGCTGTTCCGAGCAAGGGATCAGACGAGATGGCGAGAGTGCTCAACGTGACTCGGGGAACTGACGGGTTCTTTATGGAGAGTCATCCAAAACTCAAGCCTCTGGACACGGCTGTAGACGGCATCTTCTTGGCTGGCGCATGTCAAGGACCCAAAGACATTCCTTACAGTGTGTCGCAGGGAAGCGGAGCGGCGTCCAGAGCCGCAACGATTCTTTCTAAGCCGAAGTGGAAGATCGAACCCATCATCGCCGTGGTTGACTCCAGCAAGTGTAGGAATGTGAAGGTGAAGTGTGGTATTTGTTCGCAGAGGTGCCCCTATGGAGCCATAAAGGCTCTTGAAGGACAGCCAGCAGAAGTCATAACAGCCATGTGCCATGGATGCGGTACCTGCGTTGCCGAATGCCCAGCCGACGCCATCACTCAGATGCACTTCACCGACGCTCAAATTTTCGCCCAGATTCGAGCTGCATTGGAAGAAACCCCTGAGGATAAGATTCTTGCTTTCTTGTGTAATTGGTGTAGTTATGCGGGTGCGGATTTGGCTGGAACGAGTCGTTTTGAGTATCCGCCGACTCATCGGGCGATTAGGGTTATGTGTTCTGGGCGTGTGGACAGAGAGTTTGTTATGGAAGCGTTTAGGTTGGGCGCGGGTATGGTTTTAGTCGGCGCGTGTCACTTGCCATACGACTGCCATTATATTAGCGGTAACTGGAAGATGAAGGCGAGAATGGAAGCGTTGGCGGGGATGCTGGAGAAACTAGGCTTGAGCAAAGAACGCTTCAGAGTGGACTATGTGTCGGCGGCTGAGGGACTAAAATTCCAAGAAGTAATCAAAGAAATGACAGAGCAAATGAAGGCGATAGGAAAGGAAAGGATTAAGGCAGAGAACGAAAAACTAAGACCAACACTAGAAAAGATGCTGTCACGGAAACAAGCATAATTCTTTTCATCTCTAAAATAACAGTTTGAATCAATTGATCTGTGGGTTAAAAGCACATACTCCAGCGCTAACATTTTTTCACGGGCAGTGGCAATGCGTTGCCATTCTATTGACTTTTTGGCTTCAACCTTACTGTTAGTCCAGCTACAAAAGCCGTTGCAATTGCCAAAATTTGAAGGCTTTGAGGGACCATTGATTTGATTTTCATCCAAGTAGGATTGTAAATTTCCAATGCTTTTGTTATTGTTTCGTTTTTGTACTCAATTGTATGCGCTGTCACAACACCATCGTTTATTCTCAAGTCTAGCCTGGATTCGGCATAAGGCCGCGATATGTATGCTTTTGTTAGATCACTGTCTGGTATACCTACTTCGGCATAATCCACCCAAAATTGATGGACCAACGTGGCGTTTCCATTAGTGACATTTATCATCGCAGGAACATCGTGAAGACGAAGAGATTGAGCTTCGCGCGGGCACATAATTGTCAAAGGAAGTTCTTTCTCTGGTAGCATTATTTTTGCAAGATCTTTTCCAGTTTTATGCAATTCGGTTATAACGCATAGTATGCTAAAGAGTTGATGAGCTCTCCCCTTTAAATAGACCGAGTTTGCCTCTGCCAGCTCCTGGTCTAGCATGTATACCGTGCAGTCGTAGTACACTGTGAAAGCATTTGGAGAATATGGAGCGTGCGATTCAATATGTGAATATACAGTGAATTGAACACTCGTACTAACTGAAAAGGCGGAAATCGGAGTGAACTGAACCCATAATGAAGCCAAAAGCAAAACTAAAGTCACAACAGTAAAGCTCATACCTAGTTTGAACGCAAAACCCCTCAACTTCATATCTGACACAACCATCCTAAATTAATTCATTTACCTAAAAAATTTGCTTCTAGGCGGCAGCAAAGGAAATGGGAGAGAAAATCAATCCACGAAGGGCTAAAAAGTTAGGTGGTCAGTGGTAAGGGACTGGAGCCATTCTTACCTGAAAAATAGAAGCAAGAACGACAATGATTTCGCTTCGCTGGTCGAGGTTTAAATTCTGGTTCCCTTCCAATAGTCGACTGTCATGTCGGTCTTAAGAAATGGTTGCCGGGGGTGCCTGATGGACATTTTGCGCAAAGTTTACTTTTAATCACCCACCTTTGTATTTTTGAGAGGAGAAACGCAACTTGGTAGTTTCAAGCGTTGACTTTGGCGTTGACATAGGTCCATTCTTCAAGATCTCGAGAAGTTTTTCATCCATCGCGAAAGTTGCAATGGAGATTGAAAGACTTGGGTTTGATTCAGTTTGGATTCCGGATCACGGAGTTGACCCTCTTGCAACGTTGTCATTCGTTGCCGCAAACACAAGAAGGATAAGATTGGGCACGGGCGTCCTCATTCCTGATCATAGGCACCCAGTGCTCTTGGCTAGGGAAATATCCGCACTAGATAACCTATCCAAAGGGAGGTTTATTCTTGGACTCGGAGCTGGAGAAGGCAGAGAAATTTTTGGCACTCACGTAGATAGATCTGTTGCTCGGATGTTGGAAACGATCAAAATATTAAAGGAACTGTGGAAACACCCCAACGTAACCTATCACGGCAATTTCTGGCAAATAAAAGATTATTCCTTAGAATTGAAGCCAATACAAAAGCCTCATCCGCCAATCTGGATCGGTGCAAGTGGTCCGCGGATGCTGAAGATAACCGCAAGACATGGAAATGGTTGCTTCGGTCCTCAACTTATTCCAAACCCCTACCAAGAATGGCTGAACAAACTACGTAACATAACAAAGGAAGTTGGCAGAAACCCAGATGAGATCATACCAGCCCATCTACCATTCACAAGCATCGCCAACGATCACGACGTCGCAATTAAATGGTTAGAACCACATGTAAAATGGTTCCTAGTATGGGCGTCTCAACCCCCAAGCCCAATACTACAAATACTCGGATACAGAGAAAAATGGGAAAAAGAAGAAGACGTACCGCAAGAAGCGGTTGAGCGATGTTTCATCGTAGGGACCCCTGAGGAATGCGCCGAAAAAATGAAAGAGTTCGTTCACAGCGGCGTGAGATACTTTGTTCTCGCAATTCGTGCCCCTAACGAAGGAAGCTACTTCCAATCACTCAAATTATACGCCAAAGAAGTGCTACCACACTTTAAAAAAGAATATGATGGCTCATCTGGAAACAATCCGAAAATTTAAACCGAGTCTTAAACCTCTCCCCCCCGCAACTTTGGTTAACCATCCACTTCAAGCTGCTATCCAATTTTCCGAGACTTCGATCTTATCACTCTTAATCTGTAGCTAGTTTCCGCCCTACTTCTTTTAGAAATTGTGCCCTTCTCCTTAGCAGAGCTGGTAAGAACTGAGTTTCGGTTTCCATTTCGCCCTTTCTGATCCTTTTTAGTCTTTGTAAGTCTAAGGTGGCTGTGATCATGCCTTTACTATGGCTTGAAGCTAGAATTCCTTCGGGACCACAAATCATAGATGTAGCCAGATGATCGGCGTTTAGACATCCGAGAAGGTAGACGTTGTTTTCTATGGCTCTCGCTCTCCATAAAGTTTCCCACCTATCCATCATGCGGGATATATCTCCTCCCGAGGGAAAGCATATGATATCAGCGCCTTTAAGCGTGGCTATTCGAGGCAACTCAGGAAACCAGACTTCAAAACAGATCAACATAGCTATTTTCCCGATTCTGGTTTTGAACACTTTAATTTGATTGCCAGACATAACGCCCCGTTTTATTTCTCCTAGCGTTGGTGTTGTCTTGATATATGTTCCTACAAGCCCTTTTTCAGGAGAGAAAAGCAATGCTTTATTCCAATACCTCTTCTTCGGTGTTCTTGCCAATTCTAAGAAACCAGTTACTACATAGACACCATAATCTTTAGACAACCGAGAAACTTTTTGCACGACTTCTCGTGACGAAAACAACTCTATATGCTCTAGTTGCTCGTCCATAATTCCAAAATATCCTTCTGGAAAACAGATCAAATCTAACTTTTGACTTCTGATATACTCTTTCATTATCTGAAATCTATCGCCATTAAAACTCGTTGAAACGACGCCAACCTTGATTCTCATTTAATTCTCACCCAATCAATTACCGCCTTTTCATTCTTTAAGCCTATGCTTATAACATAATAAAAAATTCCGAGAATTTAGACCGAGATAGACTTTAACCCCGCACTAAACTCTTTAGTTGCGGTTTAAATTGGTTTTTGCATAGACCAAAAAACCGTCAGATCGGGAAAGGAAATTCTTAAAGAAGATCAGCTGACATATTGAAGCTGGGTGATTGCATGGTTAGGGGAGTTGAACGATCGATTTTCTATTTCGACAGACCTGGACCAGTAAACACTGAGAGAACGATAGACCTCGCTAAGAAAAGGGTAGTTGAACTTGGAATAAAACATGTCGTTGTGGCATCTTTGACAGGCGCAAGTGCTATTGAGGTAGCGAAGAAGATGAGAGACGTGCCTGTGAAAGTTGTGTGTGTCACGTTCCGAGCTGGCCCAGTCTACGACGTAGAATCACTCAAATCTCAACGGCACTGGAAGGAGATTCCAGAACTAGCCCACATTCTTGAACGATGGAATGAACAAGGATTAACAATGATTCAAGGTCCTAACAACCAGACCATAAGAATTCTTAAAGAACTCGGCGTCACTGTGGTTACGGCGACCGACCTTGCATACAACATAGACGCTTCGCTTGCCCAATCCTTTGGATTAAAAACCCACGTTAAGATTATTGAAGGCACCTTTAGATTTCTAATATGCCCCGGATTCAAGGTCTGTGTCTTCACCACAATGACAGCTGCAGATGCCGGAGCCATCCCAGTCGACGAAGAAGTCGTCTCGCTAGGAGGTATAGAACAAGGGCTAGATACAGCGCTTGTCATAAAGCCCTCGTATTCCGACGAAGTTTTCCATCATACGCGGGGATTAGAAATAAGAGAGATCATCTGCAAACCCAGAACCATAATCGGTCCATCAGGCTTTTATTTCGAAAGAGTACATTAAATAAACTCTCATATGTAAAAAAAAACGAGAATTTAAACCCAGTCTTAAATCTATTGGAAAAGGTTAAGTGTTCTGTAAACAGTATTGTTTACGGTGATTTTGTGGCTCAAGTCCAGCTCAGGTTATCTCAAAAGATGCTTGAGGAAATAGACAGATGGGTAGCGGAAGGACGATTTAAGAGCCGAAGCGACGCCATAAAGACTATAATAAGCTTCTATCAGGAAAGGGAAAAAACACGTGAATTCTTCAAGATGCTAGTAAAACGGAGCGAGGAAGCGAAGAAGCATCCTGAGGCTCTTATTCCCTTAGAGGAATTGTAGTGGCTTTTACCATATTTCTGCACCCAAGAGCTGTCAAGACCCTACAAAAAATCGAAGAACCGATAAGGTCAAGGATAACAGAGAAACTGGGGGGGACTAAGAGAGCGTCCGGAAAGAATTGGAAAGCGCTTGAAGTACTCTGACTTCTGGAGCCTGAGAGTCGGCGATTACCGAGCCATATATGAAATTGACAGCGACAGAAAGCAGGTGATAATATTATTTATTGGGCATAGAAGCAAAGTCTACGATGATTTCTCAAAAATGTTCTAAATCATAGTTTAGGCAGTCTCGATATTCCTTCTATCCCGTTAAAGTCCTCATCGAATGAGTACATCTCCTTCACGTTATTCTGCCGCATGACATCAACAGCCAAAGCATCATTAGACTCCAGCCTCAAATCATCCCCAAGCTCAGTAGCCGCAAAATACGCCTCTCTGCTCACCCCATAAATTCTCAGGTTATTCAGCATAAACAAGCCAAGAATAAGGTTGTTCAACGGTTCCAGTGGCATGCCATGCTTAAGAATATTCACTACTTCAGTCAAATGCACAACAGTCGTCAAAAGTTCTTCCTTCCCCTCAGACATATCGCTAATTACCTTCTTTGCATACTCCTTCATTTGCCTCTCTTTTTGGCTAAGCTGCCTTCTCGGCTTGTAATAGGCATAGATAAAGACATTTGCGTCTAAGAACCTCATGCGCCAACCTCAGAAAACCTCTTCTCAAATTCTTTCCAGTTTCCTATAGCGTCTACACCCAAGTCAACCTTGTCAAAGTTCTCAGTCAAGTCAACCCGACGCTTAGGAACGATCTTCAAGTACCCCTTCCTCTTCACCACGTAAAGTTCACGGCTTTCTCCGACTTCAGATTCTCGCCAATCCGCAGGCAAAATGAGACGACCCTGAGAATCCACCTTCTTAACTTCGACTCCAACTTCCATTTCTATTCACCATAAAATAGTCATTTATGCCATAATATAAAGTTTCCTCCATTAACAGCTAGTAGCACCATCGAGGTCTTCCATTAGAATCAAACCGTAAAACAACAAAAATAGTGATGCTTAGTGAAGAAGATGAAGAAGAAACAAAAATAATTTTATTCTCTTACACAGACCCATAGACGCTGATGCTTCTATCTAGATTTCGAATTTTTCTATTATCTTTCTCTCCTTCTCACCCACAATCTCCGCCACAACGTGTATGTATTTTTCCAGTCCAGACCCCAAAATCCTAGCCTTCAACAACCCGTCTATCTGAAATATCCCAGCCGAATTCAACATCCTAATCCTTATCACCACGGGCTTCTCTGTCCCTTCCAGAATCTCGACCTTCTCTATCGACAAAGCCGAGACAGCGTGAATGTCAACCTTTCCAGCCTGAAACGGTATTCTGGCTCTGCCCTCCTCCATATCCAACGCATCCGCAACTCGAACAACACCAGCCTCCAGCGTCAAGACCTTCTGCTGAGGATGATGAGCTAGTAAGGCATGCATTACTTCTGAACTAATTATCGCGCTTTCCTCCTCAGAGTAGACCACAGGAAGGTGTCGTTGCAGAAAACGAAGAGCCAACATGACACTGTACTCTTCGTGCCTCTCTCTAGTAACCACCATTCCCAAATCATGAAAAACAGACGCAAGAACAACAACCACTTCAGCGTCTTCATTGGTTAGATTGTAGTCTTTCACAACGTTTGGCACAACCCCACTCTTGACTAAAATTCTCAGAAGTTTCAGCGCAGAGTTCGCAACAATCTTCACATGAGTTGGACCGTGGTCAGTGTAACCCATACGACTAATAGCCATGACATTGGCGCACCTCCAAAACGTCTGCAACTCAACATCCTCCTTCACCAAATCCACAATTCGCTTCAGTTTCTTATTGTCCAAAAAGGGAACACTAAACACGTACGACAACCGCACTCACCATCCACTCGCCTCTAATTCATGCCTTCCAAAAATAAATGCATTACACTTACCTGCACAAGCTTCTCCCTCCCCCTCTATAGAGAGAACCGCACACACAAAAGGATTTATGCCCTCATCAAACATCAAGAAGTGCCCACAAAGGATGCAAAATGAACAACTGGAGACTACTAAAACTCGAGACAAACAACGCCTTCACAAACATGGCTGTCGACGAAGCCATCTTACGAGCCAGAATAGCCCAAAAAGTGCCAAACACCCTACGCTTTTACAGGTGGCAACCATCCGCCGTCTCTATTGGTCGTTTCCAAGACCTCTTAAAAGAGGTTAACGTGGAAAACTGCCGAAAGTATGGAGTTGATTTAGTGAGGCGAATCAGCGGTGGAGGCTCCGTTTACCACGACTACGAAGGAGAAATAACCTACAGCGTGATCGTGAGCAAAAGTGACTTGGAATCCCCCGACGTTTTTCATGCCTATAAATTAGTTTGTAATGGGTTAATAGAGGCGATGAAAATTCTTGGAATCCATGCCGACTTTGACCAAGGCAACCTAAAACACTGCCCAAACGTATTGGTAAATAGAAGAAAGATTTCTGGAAGCTCCCAATCTCATAAAAGGGGGGTTCTTCTTCAACACGGAACGTTCCTCATAGATGTCGACCTAGAAAAGATGTTTACGTTCCTGAAGGTTCCTTGGGCAAAAACGTGCATGGAAGTGATCCCTGTCGCTGAAAGGAAGATAACCACAGTAAAACGAGAACTTGAAGCAAACATATCTATGCAAGAAGCCTACGAAGCTTTAGTGAAAGGTTTCCGAAGAGCACTAGAAATTAAACTAGTTGAAGGAAAGTTGACAAATCACGAGAAAAACCTATCGGAAAAACTTTGTGCGGAAAAATTTTCAACTGACGATTGGAATTTAAGAGGCAAAACAGTTGGCTCTTCTTTTCAGTGAAACCACTCCGATATCTCCATGTCCCTTTTAGGCTCGAAGTCGATGTCCATGGGCTCAAAAGTCTGCCCCAACGCAGTTCTTAGGTTCCTGACATAGTCTTCAACGTTTATTTCTGCCACATTTTTCACGTGGCTACTGGGTTTTACCGTGAATTTTTTCCCTCTATAGTTGAAGGGGTTAGCCTTGATGAAAGAAACGGTGTCTCGCTTGTTCACCTCAACACCTGAATCTATGAGTTGGATGGCGCATTGGTATGGCTGATGCAAAGCCTCCTCCATCGGAAGTTTCTCTTTTGGGTCAAAGAACAGTTCCACCGAATACTCCAAATCCCCAATTGGAACCCTCTTTCGCCTTAAATCCGCCACCGCCTCCTGAACAATCTTCAAAATCTTCATTTTAGCCTTCTCGTACTCTCCCATATTCTTGACATCACTCAACTCTTTCACACAGTCTTGAAACACCCTTTGGAAAAACTTCGGCGAATTCGATTTAATGACGGTGAGCCCTTTAATGTCGGGCGTGCCGTCATCGAGGATGCCGAAATACGCCTTCTTCGCTTTAGGCAACACACAAACTGGGTATCGCTTCTCAACAGCCAAGTCTAACCGAAGTTTCTCCTTCACAGTTTCGATTAACAACTTCACCCCTTCTTCGGAGGGATTGTCAAGAAAGAGGGAGTCTGTATCTCCGTAAGTGGGACGCAAACCGTGCGCCTCAGCCATGTTCCAAGCGGTCTGAAGAACATACCGCCCATAACCAGTTATCGATTCAGCCAACGGCGTAGACGCAAGTCCATGGATTCGAACAGTGACACCGTAGCTCGAAACCGTCAACAGTTTCAGCAGCTTAGACAACGCCTCTGCCGAGCGCCTTTCCTCCTCCGAAACAGAAGGGTCTTTTGAAAGAGGTTTAAACCAGTGGATTCGCAAATCTTTTAAGGCGCCTGTTAAGACGGAATAAAATCCTCGTCTCTTGGTGCAGACATGATGATTCACCCCGGAAGCAGAGTTTTTTCGGCATTCCTCGTGCTCGCAATCAACCGTCTCGTAAGACAGGTTGTAACTGTCGATGACGCTCGGATAAAGGCTTTCAAAGTCTGTTACAACAGTGTTGAAGTAGACTCCACTCTTGGGCGCAATCGTTAAGGCGCCCTCCACCGACCTCTTCAACACTCCGCCTCTTCTCAGCTCCTTGGACGTTGGAATCAAGATGTTGTTTTTTCGAAGGTATGTGTAAATTACGGATTTTATCCAGTCGCTTACGTGACGACTGGAATAGGCTTCGGGAACTGGTATGTTCGCTATTCTAGACAACATGAAAACAATGTGCCGTCTTTTGGGGTCAAGTTTTTCTCTTATGCTTAATTTTTCCGGTTTGATTTGCGGTGTTGGTTGATAGCACAAGTTGAACCAGTACTCGAGCATTTCGTATTTTAGGGGGTCGGTTTTCTTCACTTCAGCGAAGACTACCTCAAAATTCTTCCTAATCTGTTTGGGAACGTCTAAAATGGGTGTAAATTCTCTTTCCTTTAGGGCGTATTGTGAACCAAAAACCAAGCCACGGTCATAAACGTATCCACGAGGAAACTCTATCTCGTTCTCCCAAATGTTTTCGAATAATCTACTGAAGGGTTCAACATTTTCTGGATTTTTTATTGTAACCTTAGCCAAAGTCTTCGTCTTATTGCTGAACAAGTCGTGTTTTTGGACTATTGAGACTTTTCCAACTATTCTCTCCACTGTGTATTTGTCTTTTTCACTAAGAGGATAGGGTATCAGGAAGTAAGGCTCGTATTTACTATCCTCAACCTCTACTATTTTTTCTCCAGAAGCATCACAAAATTTTAGGGCTACCGTGTCGCCAGTGGTCTTAGCGTCCACGAGATACCAAGCATCCAACGAATGTTCCTTCTTTAACCTCAATAGGCTCCAAGATAAATAAAAGCGAGTCCCTCAAGATAACGATTTTCCAGAGGAAAGCGTACTTACCACAGGTCATTATGAAAGGCTTTGCTTTCCTATCTCAGCTATTTCTTCTGGGAAAGGCTTTCGGGGATAATTGTAGAGGGGTCCGCCAGGGCGCTCGTTATAATATGGGCGATTACAGTTTGGGCACCCAGAAGTGACAAAGGGACTACCATCACGTATCACTTTCCACAATTGCTCTGTTGACACTCCAAAATCAGCTAGGCGCCCATCTCTGTCGAACCTCATGTTTTCACATCGCACCATCCCTTTAGTTAAAAAATAGTGAGCAAGCTGGAGTCTTCTATATTGGTTGAGAGAAGGCTGAGGCTGATTCTCTAAAGCAGTCCCTGACACTGGAGTAAAAGCAAACAAACCCGGATAGACGCCCAAATTCACGCACCATTGAACGGTTTCAATCATCTCCTTTTCAGTTTCCCCAAGACCAACGATGAGATGGGTGCTTACACGTCCCTTTCCGAAGATTCGCACTGCCTCCTTTAAGGTCTCTCGCTGTTCCTCCCATAAATAAGGGCCACCAGCCAAAGGACCCTTAACCTTGTTAAACAATTCTTCCGTTGCAGCGTCTAAAGGAACGCTGATTCTATCAACCCCGGCCTCCATGAGTTCTTGCGTCTCTTTGGGTTGCAAGGGCTGACAAGAAATTGAGATGGGCATTGCCACCTGCAACCGAATTGCTTTGACAAGGCTCAGAATGTCTTTCAGAACGGTTGGGTAATTCAATGCTTGAATGCAAACCCGCTTTATGCTCTCTTTTTTCACAGCATCCTCAATTCTAGAAAGCACCTGTTCAGTTTTGAAGGGAGGCCAAGTCACTCTCGAAAGCATATCTGCTCTGCTTTTGCTAGTTTTAGCTTGAGGGCAAAAGCCACAGTTGGCTGAACATCGCCCCCTTCTGTACGTGAGGAGATATGCAGTTGTTGGTAGAGCGTCGAGTCTTCCCAGCATTAGATTAAGTACAATAGCTGAGCCCACTGAAACCCGAATTTTTCTAGGAATTTCAAGAGTCTTTTGGTCTTCATTGCGCTGTCTCAATCAATTTCCCAGCGTGCACTTGAATCTCTGTTGTCAATAAAAGTGTTCTGTGCTATTCTTTTGCAAGTGTATATTGGCGAGTTTTGATGTCGCAGTCAACTTTGCCTTCTTCGAAGAGTTTTCGCAGAGACTTGAAGACGTTTTTGGATGGTTTCCCGATTTCATTGGCGATCTCGGCAATGGTCAATGATTTATCCGAGTTTTTCAGCAATGAAACAATTTGGTCTTCAACTTTACCCATTTGAACCCACTCATAATTGATACTTCTTGTTTAATGTTTCCTCTATTTCAAATTAATGTCTCCTACTCTTAAATGCAAGGTATTTATGTTGCTAATTACAAGTTATGGGTGGTGAAAAAAGTGAAGGAAACTGTTGAAGACAAGGTGCAGAAAGCCATCCAAGAATTGAGACCGAATCTACAGGCCGATGGCGGAGACATAGAACTCTTGGGAGTAGAAAATGGCATCGTGAAGGTTAAGCTGAAGGGAGCATGTGCAGGTTGTCCAATGTCAACAATGACCATCCAATGGGGAGTCGAAAACTTCCTCAAGAAAAAGATACCAGAAGTGGTCAAGGTCGAGGCGGTTCAATAACAAACAATTAAACGATCAACCTCTTGTTTTTCAAAATCTTCTAAAGGTAAACTCCACGGCTTCTAAGTGTTTTTTGGTTAATACCACTCAAATCCTTTGTTGATGATCTGAATGAAGCCTCAAGAAGTAATGAAAATGTCTAAAGACGAACTAAACGATTACATTGAAACGAAACTGTCACCTGAGAGACCGAGGAAAATCCGATTCTACGCCCCAAGTTTCATGTACTACAAAAGCAATCGTTACTGTTCTTTACCCACTGCTTTTCCATCCATTTCTGTAACTGGCTCCTCCTGCGCCTTGAAATGCAAACACTGTGGCGGAAAAGTTCTGAACACAATGTTTCCAGCCCTCACCCCCGAGAAATTAGTCAAAATCTGCACCGACCTCAAGAGCAAAGGAACCTTGGGTTGTCTAATAAGTGGGGGATGTTTGCCAAACGGTTCTGTTCCCCTCCACAAATTCATGAAGGCTATTGCCAAAATAAAACGTGATTTAGGACTGACTGTTGTTGTGCATACGGGCATTACAGATTTTTCTATGGCTATGAAGTTGAAAGAAGCCGGCGTGGATGCGGCATTAATTGATGTAATTGGCTCCGATGAGACCATACGGGAGATTTACCAGTTAAATGTTAGAGTTGAAGATTATGATGCATCCTTAAGAGCGTTGCGTGAGGCAGAGGTTCCAGTGGTGCCTCACATTCTTGTAGGGCTTCATTACGGCAAACTTAAAGGAGAACTACAGGCTCTTGAAATGATCTCGAAACATGAACCGTCTGCTCTAATCGTAATCGCGTTGATGCCCATTCGTGGCACACCTATGGAAAACGTAAATCCTCCCTTGCCAGAGGACATAGCAAAAGTGTTAGTAAGCGTCAAGTTGATGATGCCAAAAACTCCTTTGGTTTTGGGATGTATGAGACCAAAGGGTGAACACAAGATAGAAACTGACATGTTAGCGATTAAATCAGGGGTTCACGCAATGGCGTTCCCAACAAACGAAGCCGTTCAATTGGCTGAGGAAATGGGCTTAGAAACATCATTTTCGTCCTTGTGTTGTTCTCAAATTTTCGAGGACATCAAATCTGGTTTCTAAAGGCCTATCAATGACTCTGTTGTTTGGACACCTTCTAGGGCTCTTATTTTGTCAGTGATTGTGGCAGAGAGTTCCTCCAGTGTTGGCGCTTCTAAAAGAACGATCAAGTCATACCGCCCGAAGACGGCGTATACTTTCTTTACTCCCTTTATCTTGGCAATTTCTTCCTTTACAGACTTCACAAAGCTCAGGTGCTCTCCTGCTCCGACCCGTATTAAGACGAAAGCCATTACCACGTGAACACCTCCGTTTCATGAGTGAAATCACTTAGTGAATTTAACGATTACTGTCACTTGTTGAGTTTCAGAATCAGTTTGACCCGCCACTCTGAAATGGTTATGAATGGCAGATTCACTATGGTCTGATGTAACGTTTGAGTTCTCTCATAAGATTGTCTTTCAAGAGTTTGTATTGGGCGCTGAGTCTCTTCGCATCTTCCTTTGACATTCCCTGCTTGATCACTTCCTTTTCAAAGGCTTTTCTTGTTTTTCGCACCTTCCAACCCAAGGTCAACCATGCAGCGAAGAGACTGCAAAGGATTCTCACAATGTATGGTGCTACACTGAGTATGGTTAGTGCTGCTCTTGTCTTTCCCATTCTTTTATCTCCTAAAAAAGTAGAGGGGGAGAAGATTTGGGTTTCTTCTATTCTTCCTTTATTTTCTCGGCGATCTTCTCCTTAATCTTTCTGGCAACTTCTTCATCGATCTTGCTTGGAACGTGTTCTTTTCCGCCCCATTTTCCAGCACTCTTAAGTAGGTCTCCCAGACTGGTGAATACGCCTAGGTAGTTCTCAGTCATTTTGACCGCCACGTCCTCTGGCATACCGCTTTCCTTCAACTCGTTGTAGAAGGCTGCAGCTGCACGCCCCATGCTCTTGCCGGCTTCCTCCGAAAACACTGAACTGATGATCCCTTTTATTAGTGCAGGAATTTCAGTAGAGACCACTCCAAGAATTTCTTTGACTTCTTCGGCCTCTGGTATCTTGCGTTTTCTCTCTTCACTCACTCTTCCACCTCCATTTCTTTCTTCAATTAAACATAACCAGTGGTCACCATAGTTAACGATTATGAGAAAAAGTGATCAACGGATGATCACTCGACGAGTTCATAAATTGTTCCGAAACCTTTCACTCGACGTACTACGCCATCCTTTTCTAGGAGTTTCAATCTTGCTCTAATGATTCTTCTGGAGGCTTTTCCTCTCATTGCTTGGACTTGACGGGTGATGGCTGAGATACTTAATGGTCCTTTTAGAGCGAGGGCTTGGACAACGCATCGTGAGATTTCATCTTTGGCGATAAACTGGCGTTTCAGGAAGCGTTCGGCTGTTTTGATGCGGGACACAATTTTTAGGGGTTCGCCATATAGCCCTACACCTGCTCTTGTTAGTCGTAGTGTAGCGGCTAATCCATTGTATTCTGGCTTATCTAGAATCAAGGCTTCCAAAGCGTCTAATCGTTGCATGATTAGGTCGAGTTTTTTGCTTAACTCCTCAAAGGACTTAGAGGAGCCCTCTTTTCTTTCGCTCATGACACCGCACTTTTAGGTATACGAAATTATTGTGGCCTTACATTTAAATGGATGACAGGTTACTTGAGGAATATCTAAAATTAAGTTGCAACTTTCTGATCACGGCCAATAGTTAATTTTAAAACAGAAAGCCACACATTAATGCTTCTTCAAGAGGTGAGAAGTATGGTAAAGGTCGATAATTACGAAATCCTAGAAGGGCTGTACTACTCCAAGGACTTTGCGTGGATAAAAATCGAAGGCAAGAAGGTGCGATGTGGCATCACAGACTACGCTCAAAAGCAACTTCGAGAGATAGTTTATGTTGAACTTCCAAGTGTGGGCGGTGCAATCAAGCAGAGCGACCCTTACGGAACTGTGGAATCGGTGAAGGCGGTTTCAGATCTTGTGGCTCCATTGAGTGGCAAAATCGAGGAAGTTAACGAGGGAGTCAGGAGTAAGCCAGAAACCCTTAACGAGGACCCATACAACAAGGGATGGCTGCTCGTTATAACACCCTCCAACCTGGATGCGGAACTGAAGAATCTCATGGATGTCAAGAAGTCTGTGGAGTGGCACAAGGGGCTGCTTAAGGAAGGCTAAGAATGCCTCGAAGAATCGTCATTATCGGCGCTAACGCTGCTGGAGTAGACGCTGCGGTTGCAGCAAGAAAGACTGACAGAACCGCAGAGATTACTTTGATTACGAAGGAGAATAAGGGAGCGTATTCAAGGTGTGGAATTCCCTACGTGCTCGGGGGGCAAATCCCAAGTTTCAATGGCTTACTGGTTTATCCGTCTTCCTATTATCGCATGATGAAGTTTGATCTAAGACTGGAAACAACAGCGACTAACATCAATACTGAAGCCAAGACGGTTGAGATACAGGATAAGAGTGGAAAGAAGGAAGTTCTCAATTATGATAGTTTGATTCTTGCCACGGGCGCCTATCCCTTTGTGCCACCAGTAAAGGGCAAGGAAAAGAAGGGAGTCTTCGTTGTTCGGACAATTGAGGATGGACAAAGGGTTGATGAGGCTCTTAAAACTGCAAAAACGGCGGTTGTTGTAGGCGCCGGGGTTATCGGTTTAGAGGTTGCGGCAGCTTTCGCCGAGCGTGGAGTGAAAACCACTGTGGTTGAGTTCTTGCCTTACGTTCTTCCAGTGATGTTGGATAAGGAGATGGCTGATGCTGTTCAGGGTATGCTTGAAGAGAAGGGGCTAAAAATCATTGTTGGACGCGGAGTTGACGAAATTCTCGGCACAGACAAGGTTACTGGCGCGTTGGTTGCTGGAGAAAAGATTCCTGCCGATCTAGTGGTTGTGGCGACTGGTGTCAGGGCTGACACGGAACTTGCTCAGAAAGCTGGCATCGCCATCGGAGAAGCTCGAGGAATAAGAACGAATTTGAGGATGGAGACCAGTGCCAAGGGCGTGTATGCGGTTGGAGACTGCGCCGAATCCGTGAATAGTATTACTCGACTGCCGGCGTTGCCCCAGCTTGGAACTGTAGCGGTTAGGCAGGGGAAAGTGGCGGGAACCAATGCTGCTGGTGGGTATGCGGTGTTTACTGGGGTTCAAGGCTCAGCAGTGACGAAGTTGTTTGACTTTGAGGTTGGCGTTACTGGCTTAAACGAGTTCTTTGCTGGAAGGGCTGGCATCCAAACGGTTGCTGGAGCCATAACCTCGAAGACTAGGGCTGACTACTATCCAGGAGCTTTGCCGATTAGAGTGAAGATTGTTGCTGAGAAGGAGAGCCAAAGGATTATTGGCGGACAAATAATAGCTGGTGAAGAAGTGACCCAAAGGATAAACGCTTTATCCTTTGCGATACAGAAGCAGATGACGGTGCAAGAACTAGCGAAAGCAGACACGGCGTATGCTCCACCCGTAAATGAGACTTGGGAACCCATAGTCTTAGCAGCAGAAATGGCACTAAGAAAACTGTGATTTGACTCCTTACAAAATCTAAAACTACATTTTTTCTATTCAATGATTCTCTTGATGTCTGGAAATGTGTCAAAGTCTTTGTCAAAAGAGTAGATTTTGCTGAGTCCTGACCCCTTCATCACAACGTATGCTAGTGCATCGTTCGCTCCGACTTGGTGATCCTCAGCAACTGATAAGGCCTTTAGGTAATCTTCCTCAGATATTTTATGGATTATAATGTTGTCCCGCAGTAGCATTCCCGTTTCTATTGTTAAAGCTTCCTTGAGGGAAAGATGGTCTTCAAGGATGTTGCAGACTTCGCTGAAGTGAACAACCGATGTGGATACTTCTTCGCCTTCGTTGATTCTTGATATTATTTTCTTTGCTGCATCCTTAACGCTTGCTTCATAAGGCTGTAGTTTTCTTCTTGGTTTCAGAAAGGCATAGACAAACACGCTGGCGTCTACAAATGTAGTAGACAATTTTACGTTCTCCGCAGTTCTTTTCGGACGCGGTGCCAGTCTGAGAGGTCTGACTTCAAATCTACTTCAACTTTATCGAAATACTTCGTTAGATCAAATTTTGTGTATGGTCTTATCTCGATTAGGTCTCCTTTGAACACGAGTATTGCCTTTTTCCCCTTTAGATACCTGTCTCTCCAATTTTTTGGTAAAGAAACTCTTCCTTGGTTGTCAATCCTTTTTATTTCCACTTGCAACTAGAATCCCCAAAAGAGAAGAGTGTTCCCAGCTAATATAAACAATTCTAGGTTAGGTCTTGTGAGGTAAGTGAATGATAATATGCTTTTCTTATTGCTTCTGGTTAAGGGGGGGCAGCTTTAAGCCTATTTTTGTTAGTCTTTTGTAGTGTTGGTCTCTTGTTTTTAGTGTCATGTTGTGGGCTATTGCTGTTGCTGCTATGAGTAGGTCGGCGTCTGGTAGTGTTTCGCCTTGTTTTTTGAGGTTCTGGTGCAGGTTGCAGTAGGTTTCTATGGTTTTGTTGTCTAGGTTTTGTATGTTGAAGGTTTTTTCGAGTAGTTCTTTGGCTTTTGTTCTTTTCTTGGTGTTTTCTAGTCCTCTTAGTAGTTCGATTAGTGTGATTATTGAGATGGCTCCTGGTTCGTGTATTCTTTGCTGGAGTAGTTCAATGATTATGTCAGTGTCGAGTAGGTTCATGTGAATCTAAGCCTTTCCCTGAACTCTTTGCTGGATTCTGATATGGCTTTTAGGTCTTCTTCGTTTAGCATGTTTGCTAATTCTTCGAATGCCCTTCTACTTTCTAGCCTTTTGGCTTCAAGGTAAAGGTTGAGGAGAAATTTGCCCCACTCGTCTTCACCTTTTGCCTTTTCCAGGACCTTCTTTATGTCTGATGGAACTGATATCGTTGCGTAGGTTCCCAATTCTATCGCTATATAACTATACAACTACGTAACTATATAGGTTTTTCTGTAGTTTAAGAGAAGGTGGTTCTAATAGCGGGAGAAGAAGTAAACGCTTCGTCCTTTGCGATACAGAAGCAGATGACTGTGCAAGAACTGGCGAAGGCAAAGCACCCAAGACAATAATAGCCAAATTCTACACAGGCAAAGAGTTAGCAAATGTAAGTCTTGACCACGGCTTTCGTGAAAAGAACCTTCTCAGTCCCCCTGCCACACACAACACACTTACCCATAAGTTAGACGTGAACTGAGGTTGTTCGAGCCTTGCTGGTGGGCTTCACTGCGATGAAGAATAGACGCTGAACTTCCGTCAGTTGTATGTCTTCTCGTTGCCGTCTAAGCCCAGGATATACGGCCTTGTATCTCCAGCCTGTTTTCTCGAAAATGTCGATAAGTTCATGAAGGCTCCAGAGGCGAGTGTCAATTGTAACCTGCTTTTCTTGGACGAAATTTTTGTCTTTTTTCTGAACTAAATAGGTGTAAGTGGTTCCTATGCGCGAGGTTCTTGCATCAAATGTCCTGTCTTCCAAGACTATCAGATTCGCATGGCGAGAAAATCCATGCTGCTGAAAGTTCCTGACAATCCAATCTCTATTCATGATCTCCAAGGCAAAAAACCCCTTAGACCGAACAAGACTGCAGCACTGACGTAGGATGTCAGTATTGGTCTTGTCATCGTAGAATCCGAAAGAAGTGAAGAGATTGAGGACACCGTCGAACTTCTCCTCGGCAAGCACTACACCGATCCTGCGCATGTCCGCTACTTTGAAACGCACTTTGTCGGTGACTTGATGGCTTTTGGCATTTTTCTTGGCGATCTGGATGTAATAGGGTGACAGGTCTGTTCCAAGAACGTTTATGCCTCTTTTTCCCAGTTCTATTGAATGTCTGCCGATGCCACAGTTAAGATCCAGTATTCTTCGAGGTTTGAATCCCTCTTCACTAAGATACTTCAGAAGAACGTCAACCTCGTCGCCTGCAATTGAGACACGTTCTTCCAGGGCTTTTACAAAGAGTTCAGGATGATTCACGAACAGGTCTTCTGTCCAATGAGACATAGACTTATTCTCCCAAACATCAGTATAGTACTTCTTGACTTATTTAGCATGTGCCACTACCTCAGTGTTTCCCTTAGAGGGCAATAAATAGCCCGGTGCACGTGATTTCATATGGCGTTGCATGTTACCATGAGCAATAAAGTGTCGACGTGTTTGTACATCGACAGGGGAGTCTTGGAAACGGCGCGGCAAATGGGGCTGAACATATCAAGGGTAGCTAAAAACGGTCTGATTGAGGCGATAGGCAGGCTGACGAGGGCAAAGCCAGCAACGGGCACCAATGGTAGCCCGGGAGAGACCGTTGCTTAGGCTATAATTTAAAACTTTTTAGCTTAGGGGTGTTTGCCTATCTCACTTTTTTGCGTTTTCGATTTAGTTAGTTAGCGTTTGGAGAAGAAAGGATGCTTATTATAGTATGCTTGTGATTTGTCGTGGGGGCGGCCGCAAACTGCAGACTTAGAAAAGCTCATAAAACGCATCAATATCTGCGGCGTGTTGCTTCAGACTAAAGCATATCTCTTCTGGTATAAATCGTAGTCTATAAAGACTGCGCAGGCTAGCTTATCAACGAAAAAACTTTTAAAACAAAAGTGAGTGAAATATTCTTGTGTACCTTTTATGTTAGAAGAAGAGATCAAGGATTTTGCGGCTAGGGTATACGAAAACTTTTTGATGCGTGACTTAACCTATGTTTTTGCTGGCGTTTTGCTATTAGCATCTACAAAATACGCTTACGATAGAGAATTAATTGATGCCATCAACTACGTGTCTCAAGATATTTTCAAGTTTGTAATTTTCATTGCTGTTTCATATTTCATCGGATTGATTGTTCAAGAGGGGTGCACATTTGTCGGAATTGTCAAAACTCGCCCAGAGAAGCCTGCCAAGGAATATGCGAAATACCTTATGCTCAGGGCAAATATAAGAAGACAACGTCCTGAAGCCATTAGAGAAATGGAACGCGTAATTTACATGAAACATATCGGTGCAGCCATCGGTTCTGCCTCTTTCATTAGCTGTCTAATCTTGATTTTCTTTCCGCTCTGTGACGCTCTTTTTAAGCACCGACAGATTTCTTTAGAACTCTTTAAGATCCTCGATTTTTGGATAGTCCTTGCTCTTTTACTCATCACAATTGTCTGCGTAATACTAAATAGACAAAGGTTAAAAGATCAGCAAGAATTTATAAATTGCTTAGGCAAGATTGGAATTGAGAAACGCCCATCCACGTCGCAAACTCAGGGCACCGATGTGACTTAAGAGTTCATAGCATATTATTGTTCTTCCGAACACAGAGGGCAGCCTTAAGCGTCGACCATGATCACATCGAAGATACGATAGGATACACAATCAGCCGATACCACGACATCCAATGAAAGGCGTCGAATTCCTAAGAGGCATATACATCGCAGCAGGCCTAAGCATCAAACCACGCACAAAAATCAGCAAAATCGGCGCCCTCAAAGAAATCATACGCGCATGGGGACTAGATCCAGAAGAAATCCTAACCCGACAAGCCCTCACAGAACCACATAGAACCATAATCGATAGGAGCCAACAGGAGCAAAGTCAGCCGCACCAACTCAGCATCGCATTGAAACAACATATGCTCAAAAAAATCCACGAATCCCAAAGCGAAAAAAGTATGAATTCATGCTTAAGCAATGGTAGCCCGGGAGAGATTCGAACTCTCGTCAGCGGGTCCAGAGCCCGCAATGCTTAACTACTACATCAGTGGGCTAACCTCACGACCAAATTACAGATGCCCACATCATCTCTAATAGATCTCCATCAAAACAACACACTCCCCCCTCTATATAGGTAGTCTCACACACGCACACACAACCACTATGCGAAATCTTATTAAGAAAAACCCCATTACAACCCTCTCTCAACAAGGTGATAATAAAATGGTAATAAGAGTAGCGATAAACGGTTTCGGAAGAATCGGACGCCTCCTCTTCAGAGCAGCCAATGAAAGAAACGCAAAAATCGACTTCGTAGCACTCAACGACATAACCGACTCCAAAACTTTGGCTCACCTACTCAAATACGACTCAGTGCACGGACGAGCACCATTCCCAGTGGAAGCCGACAAAGACGGCATAGTCGTCAAAGGCAAAAAAGTACGCACTCTGATGGAACGCGACCCCTCCAAACTCCCCTGGAAAGACCAAGACGTATACCTAGCCGTAGAATCCACGGGACTATTCACAGATAGAGAAAAAGCCTCGATGCATCTCCAAGCTGGAGCCAAAAAAGTCTTGATCTCTGCACCTGCCAAAAACCCCGACATAACCATAGTTCTCGGAGTAAACGAAGACAAATACGACCCCAAGAACCACAACATCCTGTCAAACGCCTCGTGCACAACCAACTGCGTCGCACCTGTAGCCAAAGTCTTGAACGACAACTTTGGCGTAAAAGCCGCGCTCATGACCACAGCCCACGCCTACACCAACGACCAAAGAATCCTCGATCTAGTGCACTCTGACCTTCGTCGGGCAAGAGCTGGCACCCTCAATATTATACCGACAACCACGGGTGCAGCCATCGCGGCGACACTCGCACTCCCAGAACTCACGGGAAGAATGAACGGAATTGCCCTGCGTGTTCCTGTTCCAAACGTTTCCATAGTCGACCTCACAGCAGTGCTAGAAAAGAACGCTACCAAAGAGGAAGTGAACGCAGCATTAAAGAAGGCTGCAGAAAGCGAACTGAGAGGAATAATGGACTACACCGATGACCCAGTCGTGTCTACGGACTTTAATCACAGCGAGTACTCAGCGGTTGTAGATGGACAGTCCACGATGGTTATCGGCGGCAACCTAGTCAAAGTCTTAGCTTGGTATGATAACGAGTGGGGCTTCTCCTGTCGAATGGTGGAACTGATCGAGCTCATTGGCAAGAAAGCCCGGCTATGATAGACGAAACCTAAAGAAACTCCAATTCCAAAACTGAGACCTCTTTATTTTTATGTAGGTGATAGAATGGCTAAATTCCTAACGATGAATGATTTCGATTTCAAAAACAAAGTGACACTACTCAGAGTTGATTTTAATTCACCAATCGACCCCCAAACCAAAAAGGTTCTCGACGACGCACGAATTCGGGCGCACGCCGAAACAACCATCAAGGAGCTAGTTCAGAAAGGGGCGAAGGTTGTGGTCTTAGCGCATCAGGGCAGACCAGGAGACCCAGATTTCACCCCCCTCAAACAGCACGCTGAAATTCTCAACAAGATACTGAAGAAACCAGTAAAATATGTGGAAGAAATCTTTGGAGAAAAGGCGCAAAAAGCCATCAAACAATTGAAAAGCGGCGAGGTCTTAGTTCTAGAAAACGTTCGAACCTTCGCAGACGAGCAAAACAAAGGATCACCCGAAGATCACGCAAAGTCTGAATTCGTGAAGAAGTTAGCTCCCCTTGCTGACGTTTTTGTCAATGACGCCTTCGCAGCCGCACACCGAGCCCATATATCAATCGTCGGATTCACAGCAGTTTTGCCGAGTGTTGCTGGCAGAATAATGGAGAGAGAACTCAAGGCCTTAAAGAGGGTTTTGGAGGCTCCGGAAAAGCCTTGTGTTTTCGTTCTTGGAGGGGCGAAGGGAGACGATTCCTTAGAGATATCCAGATACGTTCTCAAGAACAAAATCGCAGATTACATTTTGACTGGCGGGGTCATAGGGCACATATTTCTCGTTGCGAAGGGCGTCGACCTCGGAAAACCGAACATGGAATTCTTGGAGAAGAAGGAGTTGATGGGGTTGGTGCCTGGAATTAGAGAACTGATGAAAGAATATCCCAAAGCGATTGAGGCGCCTGTGGATTTAGCGGTTGAAGTTCAAAAGAAGAGAAAGGAAATGGGAGTTAAGGAGCTTCCAACCAACTACGCCATCTTTGACATTGGAACAGAAACCGCCAAAAAATACGAAGAGTTCATACGCAAAGCCAAGTCAATCGTCATCAGTGGTCCCATGGGGGTTTTTGAAAACAAAGAGTTCATGACTGGAACCAAAAGAGTTCTTGAGGCGATAGCTGCTTCTAAAGCCTTCTCACTCGTGGGCGGTGGACACACGGTTGCAGCGGTGGAGGAACTGAGACTGACAAACAAGATGTCCTATGTGAGCACTGCTGGAGGTGCACTCATAGAGTTTTTGATGGGAAAGCAGTTGCCTGGGGTTGTTGCCCTCGAGAAAGCCACTACCGCTAAAAAAGCCTAACTTCCCTTTCTTATTTTTTAGTTTCGCATTTGTTAAAAAAGAGAGAGGGCATAGGGTGTTTATTTTTTCTTCATTGTGGCTATGAATTCTTCTATGGGGATTGCTGGTAGAGTTTTAATTTGTATTGTTCCTCGTGAGCCGAGTTCCACGGAGACTCGTGCGATGGTTTTGTTGTCAGGTGCCTCCACCACATTGACGAAGTCGTAGGGTCCTAGAACAGCGTATTGGTTGATCACTTTTGCTCCGTAGGCTTCGATTTCTTTGTTGACTTCCTTGATTCTTTCCGGCTTCGCTTTGACTGTTTTCCATCCTTCCTCTGTGAGGGTTGAGAGTAGAATGTAGATGGGCATTTTGTTTTTCTCCTCTTAGAGTGTTTGGTGTATTTTTTTTTATGTTTTTGCGTAACAGTGTTTCGAGCGGACTTGTTGGATATAGTCTCCCCTCTCTCCAGAAAAAAGCACAGAAAAATTTTGTTCTTCTCCTTCATCTTCATCAACTGCCAAAAGAACACTCGTTCTAGTCCTCTGACTCTGGAAAGGCGTCGCTTTAGGTTCTTTTAACCAACTTGTAATTAACTGTGAGCTAAAGAGGCACTTCCTTTAAGTGGCCCAGAGAAAACCTCTTGAACTCTCCTTCTCCAATGGCAACAACGAAACTTTGAATTTCATCAGTCAGGTCTTTCCAGTCAACTCTCAGCAGATTCACTTTTTGATGGTAGTCTGTGTAGTTTCCGTGAAAAGAGATAATCACTCCAGTCATGCCCAAGCCTTCCCCTGTGGAGGCGAATATTGCGTTAGGAAACTTTACAGCGTATTTCTTGGCTTCCTCCATTACTCCCGGCGAAAGAATTTCGGGACGCATTTTGACAAAGGTTAGGGCTAATATTTCGAAACCCATCTTCCTAAAATCTGGGATGATTGTGTATTCCTCGATCATTCCGCTCTTTTCAAGCTTGTGACGAGTTCTGGTTATTGTTGGCTGAGAAACCTTGAGGGCTTTGGAGAGGTCTCTGTCACTTCGTTTTGAATTTTTAAGAAGCTCACGTAACAATTGTTGAGGTAACTCTTTTCGCATAGACTAGAGTCAGCAACAGTCTTTATTAAAAGCTTTTGTTAAAAACGCACGGTTTGCACCTGCGACTTCAATAATTAAGCCATACGTTTTGGTTCTATACAAACCTGCGACATCGCGCGTGCACCAAATTCCGCCCGCAGGCTTCTGTTTCTGGAATATTTGCAGAACCGTAATCACCTCTATATCTCATCATTCGTAAGCATTAACTATGCAGTCTATCAACGTTCTAACGATTAACAGAGAACCTGAAAATGAGCGAGACTTGGTCAATATTGTTGAGAAAGCGCGGAGATATTTTCCGACGGAAACATGGGACGACATCATGTATCTTGGGAAACTTAGCTTGGAACACGACCTTAAAATAGCGATAAGTAGAGAATCTTTTGGAGCCCTTCTTCTTGAAAAGTTGATCAAAAGAATAGAAGAGATGAAAGGCTCTGATAGACTGACAAGTCTCCTGTTAGGGATAACACCCGACCCTGTAGTTGCCGTGTATTGTTTCTTTGATGGAAAAAATTTCAAGAAGATGCTCTATCTTGTTCACGACTACGTGACTGAAAAGGTTGGGGTCGTCTCCATTTTTCAGTTGGACGAAGAAACTTCAAGAAAAGTGGTGGCGCACGGGTTGGGGCACAATAGAGGCTTGCGTCACCACGTGGAGCCTATTGATCTCATGTGTTCCGAATTATTGAGAATCCCCATATTGCAGGTGGAGGGTTTTTGTAGGGTTTGCCTGCGCACGTTGAAAAAAGTTTAGACAGACACCAACGAGTCATTTGAAGTGACTTAATCCCAACTTGGTTTTTATGCGTTGTTCAAGTGAAGGATTAACTTCTATCCCGATGCATCTTCTGTCCATACTTAGGCAGACTTTCATAGTCGTGCCGGAACCCAACACAGGATCAACTACTAAGTCCCCTTTATTGGAAGAGGTGTATATGCATCTTGCGACCAGTTTTTCAGAAAGCTCGTTGCCAGCTGTCCGTGTCCCGTGGTGGTAGGGACGCTTAATAACCCATACGTCTTCAGCATAGTGCTTCGGCTTATTGAAAGTGTAATTATTCGGGTCTTTCACCAGAAGCAGAAGATGGTAATGGGAAGTGGTAAACCTCTTCTTGGTGAAGACCCCGAACTGGTATCTCCAGATGCAGTGATTTAAGAGGTGAAACCCACTGTCCTCGACTGCACTAAGCACCGTGCCCAAATTGTTCCACCCTGAAAGCAACCACATACTTCCAAAAGACACTAGCGAGTTGTAGGACCAATCCAGAAGTTCTCGTATGAAGTTGGGATATTCTTCTGCCGACACTTCCACGTAGGAGAGGGCGTCTGGGGTTCTGTGATATGTCTGGAGGTTGCCACTAAAACCGATTCCAAATGGAGGATCCGCAAACACCAGACTTGCCTTTTCACTCAATCTGACATTTCTGAAATCGTCAAAGATAATCTTGTGATCGTCATCCAATTTGAGCACACGTTTTGACGCGCTTTCCATGCTACCAGGACCTCCTTCTATTCAAGCGGGTTTCCTATTCTTTTCGCTTCCTCGATCAACTCGGGAGGCCACACCCTGAACGTCTTGGATTCTAGTTGAAGGTGTTTTTCTTTCATAGGGTCCTTCCCACACTGTTGGTGCACAAAGGCGTCCAGCCATAGAGGGTCGTCACAATAATAGATCAGTCCCGTGTTTTCTAACACATCATATCTGTACCCAAAGACTGATTTGTGTTTACCTTTTTCCGCGCCTATGTTATAGCTGAGAGAGAGCACGCCCTCCACTAAGCCCACAACGTTAAAAATTGATCGATAGACCTTGTTGACGTCTACGATGTTTTGACTCAAGTTTCTGTCTGCCTTGTCGTGGTATGTAGATCTAGAACCATATCCTACATATTCAGGTATCAAGCCAAACATGTTTTTGGTGCACATCGTGAAAAACACCTTGAATTTAGCCAAGCTGATAAAGGTGCCTCTCCTTAATGCATACAACTTCTCTGGTAAGAAAGCGTGTAACTCGCCTCTTAACACTGGAGGATAATTCTTTTCAACAAGTTTTCTCACGGTTTCTTCATCCACGGTTCTTTCGGCTAACACTTCTTCAGCGACGTTAACGTATTCTATTCCAAGTTCGTCAATCACACTCTTTGTTCCAGTCGTTCTCAAGAAGTTTTCTTCAGATTTCCTTACAAGCTTTATTTCATCTCCCGAAAACCTCAGACCAGGTTTAAGATCGGGCAAAGCCATCATGTTTCTCCCAGAGTACGATTCGACAAGGACAACCTCTCCTCGCCCGTGAAGAAACCTTAACGTCCATTCTAGGATTTGTGGATCCGTGAAATGACCATAATCTCCACATATCCAATTGGGCTTCACTATGAAAGGCTTCCTTAAGTGCAATGAACCCATAAAGTTAAAGAGTTCTTCTTTGGTATGAACATTGTCTACAACCAGTCTTCTTCCTTCAAATCCAAATTCTCTGCGCATCCTAACGCCTATTTTCATCTCAAATGTTTTGAAGTTAATATATCTTGTTAGAGTCTGCAGGCAAATGATCCACTGAAGAAAAACGATTGGAGAGCGGTTCTCACCGACCGAAGCTAGCACTGCCAGATTTGCTGTTCACATGTTAGTGCTAACCGAGACAAGCGGAACATGTACCGCCTGTAAAACTAATCTTCGGTCAAAAAACTGACACGGCACATTGAAACGCATCAGCCTAATACTTTCGAGAACTGAGAAGAGAAAATCAAGCATTTTCCCTTGAATGAGCCTATTACGCCCATTAGGTAATAAGAGTAACACACTTATTTTTAGATATCATGAAATATTGTCTCGAGTAATGTCTAAACGACGCTTGGTTGACTAATATGAAAGTAAATGAAACTTTGCTTAAAGTAGAAGACCTCATCGTGAGAGCATACGACGTGGACAGAGGAGTTGGATTACCTGTCGATGGAGTAAGCTTTAAAGTTAATGAGGGAGAGATCCTAGGGTTGACTGGAGAATCTGGCTCAGGCAAAACCACTACAGCCTTTTCAATCCTAAGATTGATAGGTAATGCTACTACCCAAACTCCAGACCCTCAACGCAAAGTTTCTCTCTTGGGAACAACAATGAGCAAACGTGAGATAAGCGGAGGTAAGATAATCTTCAAGGGCAAGGATTTGCTCAGCTTACCCGAGGAAGAAATGACAAAAATAAGAGGAAAGGAGATATCCATCATCTTCCAAAATCCTATAGCTTCCATGCATCCAATGATGATTATTGGTTACCAGGTTGGAGAACCAAAAGAAGCCCATGAGAAATTAGAATGGGAAGAGATAACTAAAATAGTCTTCGATTACCTTGGAAAAGTTGAGTTACCTGATGTGAAGTTCAGAGCCTATCATGATCCCCATAGATTCAGCGGAGGAGAAGGACAAAGGATAATGATTGCAATGGCATTGATATGTAATCCTTCCCTGCTCATAGCAGACGAACCCACGAGCTCCCTGGATGTAACCATACAGAGACAGGTCTTAGAACTCATTAAAAAATTCAAGGAGGAGTTCAGCCTTTCAGTTCTCTATATAACCCACGATCTTGGCGTTATTTTCGAGATGTCGGATAGTGTAGCAATAATGTACGCGGGAGAGATAGTCGAATATGGAAATGCGAGAACGATCTACAAGAAACCAAGACATCCTTACACAATAGAATTGAAGGAAGCTTATCCTGATCTTTACGCTCCCAGAAAGCATCTTAAAGGAATTCGTGGAAGTCATCCTACTCCCTTTGATAGATTCCCTGGGTGTAAGTTTTATCCAAGATGCGAGTATGCAAAGCCGTTCTGTAACAAAAAGAGACCATATATAACAGAAGTCGAGCCAGAACACTCGGTTTCTTGCTTGCGAATCTACGAGATCTAGACTGCAAATTAAAGTTTTTAAAGAAATGCCTCAAGCCCAAAGAAGCAGTTCGGTTGGTTGTTCCCTTAAATTCAAAATTTTTTGCGAAGAGCCCTTAAGGTTCCGGAAACTCTGAGGACAAGGATAGTGACGGATTTTTCATCTACGCTTGTTATAGCCGTGACGGATGCTCTAACCATGTCAACCGCCTTGTGAGAACAGCGCAAGACAGCATAGCCGTTTTCTGGATTAAATTCTACGAGGTAAAGGTTGGTTTGGCTGGCGCCATATTCCCCAAAGAGTTGCAAAATAGAGTTCCAGATAACCCAAATGAGGTCTTTTTCAGTTAACGGCTCTTCACTCTCAACTTTTAAAGCCAAATAGCGCTTTCTCACACGCCCAAACAACGCTTTACCTCTCTTACGACAAACAGACCAGGAGCCACATAACCTGAACTGAGTTTCTTCCTGTTTCTCTCAACAATGCTTAAAGGATATTCCGAAAGCCCACGCAAAGCAAGTGGCATGGGCAAATCAAACAGAGTTGCCAGAGCGGCATAATCATAAGGTCCCCTCAGAAGACTTGCATCGGTTGCTCCACTGGAGATCACTATAGGTACCTCAAAATCCTCAGCAACTGCAACTTCTTTTCTAAGGCTGGAAAGAAATCGAATCCTCGGAAACCCAGCTAAAAACAGAAGCGAAGCTATACCGATCTCTAAGGCACATTCAGCCTTAGAAGCGAGTTCCGCTTCTGCCTTGTCAAAGAAGCGTTTGCAGGGGAATCCAGGGGAGAAAGCTAAGAGGTCAACTCTTCTATCCTTAGCTGCTTGTCTCGCAACACTCTTGGAATTACATGTTACAGATATAATTTCGAATTTTCTTCTAGAACGTCGCAGGTTTCGAAGTAGCTCCCCAGAGGTTTTTGGCGCAAGATCGATTCTTGTGACCAGATCTATTCTGACGTTTTCACAAATGGTTCTCAGTTGACGAATTTTTTCTTCTTTGACGCTATAAGGAAGTGGGATGCCAACCGATCGATACCCGAGACCAGAAGATCGCTTGACCATTTTTTCTACGTGACCCAAATCGTTTATAGATGGACGCAGATGGAGATCAACAAACTTTCTCATGGCAACATCCCGAATTCTTCGCAGATTTTAACGATGTCTTCGACTCCTCCTTTCTTGAATCGTATGCGAACACGAATGGGGTCTGCGGTGCAAAGTTTGATGTCACCGTGGAGAGCAGCTTGCTTATCTAAACGAAGATAGAGACTTCCCTTTTCCACGTGTAAGCCGATTTCTCTCAGTAGGCTTTCTTTATCCACCGCGCTAATACGTGGAAAAAGGTTGTCAATCAAACCCCTTATTATTTTTTCTTCTTTTATCTTTGTCTCGAAGAGTGTGATTGGGTTTCCATAGTGCCCTTTTAGGTTGGTTCTCCTAAACTCGACCTCTTCTAAGGAATCAGTGGGAAAGATTCGTTTTGTCGCCTCCATGACCTTGTTGGGATCCTCTGTTGCGTGGGCAAACGACCTTATTTCAATAAAGGCGACGGGGATTTTAGACAATCATGCCACTCTGCAATTTACATCTATTAGGTTTTTTAATGTTTAACCTGTGCGGGTGTTTTACGTTTTTTCCGAATCCGTAAGGGCTTCAAACTTTGAAGATGCTGCTTGAGAATTTTCACGTTGTCTTCGTGTTTTGTCTCCCGTCTTAAATCAATGGGGATTTTTTGTCTGAGGGCTTGTTTAAAATCTATTCTAACCTCTCTTAATTCGTCTTTACTGAACCCTTTTCCTTCCCTCACTCTACCATTCTTTTTGCGTATTATTGGTCGAATCTTCATTGCTCTTCAACTCGCTATACCGCTTCAGTTTATGTTAACTCACCATAAAACAAATACTCTGGTTTAAGTGCTATGCAATGTCGAGAGGTAAAAGGAAAGATGTTCCCAAAAGAATTCTTTGTAACAAGTGGCAAAGCCATCAGCCCAATCTCCGAGCTCAACGCCTTTGATTTAGCGCTAAAAAACGCTGGAATAGCCCAGTGCAATCTAGTATCGGTAAGTTCCATTATTCCTCCTGGATGTAGGGAAATAAAGTTAAAGGAGATACCCATTGGCTCCATAACCCACGCAGTCGTGGCGAGAATGAGTGCCGAAGGAGAAGCAACGATAGGAGCTGGAATCGCTTGGGGGTGGGAAAAAGACAAGAAATACGGCATTGTGGCAGAGACTCATGGGTATCTGGATCAAAAGAACTTAGAGAAAACTTTGGAATGGAGAATCAGAGAGATGGCAGAGATACGGGAGATAGAGATCGAGAAAATAAATTATCGACTTGAAACCCTTGAAGTACCTACAACCAATCATGGTTGCGTTATGGCAGCACTAATATACATACCTTAAAAACACAGTGCGTAGTTTATTTTTCCTCTTTTCTACGTTCACGAGATGCCTTGCGACTTGGTCTAACCTTCTCAGCGCCTAGTCCTCTGTGACGAAGCGCCCGCATCTTCTTGCCAGCGCTCGTTAATCCCCTAAAAACTCTTCCGCTGTGAACCTTTTCGCAAATCCAGTTAATGTCGTCATCAGATTTTATGACCGGGTGGTCGGGGTCTACCAGAATAACCTCGAACCATTTGTGGCGGCCGTCCTGCCAGACCCAGTAGGAGTTTAGAACTTCGAGATTTGGAAACTTTCTCGCTGTTCTCTCCTCTGCAATAAGCCTTAGACTTTTCGCTAGCTTAAATTTTGCTACGCCTATTCTTTTCGGTCTTCGACCAGCCTTAGGAGGAACCTTTCTGAAGCCACCTCGTCGAACACGAACCCTTGCGATGATAAATCCTTGTTTGGCTTTGTACCCCAATTTTCTTGCTCGGTCTAGACGTGTTGGTCTCTCGATTCTAAGAACAGTGGGTTGTTTACGCCATTCAATGGTTCTATGAAACATTAAATCCTTAACATAGGAGGCTTCTGGCTTCTCCCAAGCCTTTGCAACATACTTGTACGTCATCTACGAAATCCTCTCCATTTGTGGTTCAACCTTTTAGTTACATCCCAACGGAACAACGTCCGCAAATAGCCTTTAGGTATGAAGCCCACAGATTGCTAATAAACCTTTTCAAGTCCTCATGGACTTATCTACTAGCCTAGCTTCTCTTACAAGCAAGTATCCACTCTCATCTTCCCAAACCTTCTCTACCCGCAACAACTGAATTCTTCTCTTGAAGTATGGGGCGTCAAGAACCAAGGTTTCGTATTCACCGCCCTCCCCAACTAGTGATATTCCAAACTCCCTATTCAAGTCAATAAGAGAGTCTACCGTGGTAGGATCGATTCTTCTCCCCAGCCAACTCTCGTTGAAGCCGTAAGCATACACTCCAACAATGATTACCCCAAAATCTAGCTCAATAATTTCCTTTAACAGTCGTAATGGGTCTTCTTGCCAAAGAGGCGCAATCGACCTTAAGTTCAGTTCTTGACAGATTTTGTCTATTCGCTTCTTCTGGTATTGTGACGATATTGCGCCCGAAACCACTCCTTCAATGTCTACAGTTGTAAGCAGTTTTTTCAAGTCTTCGAGTTCTGTCTCCTTGACCCCCGTGGTTTTAGCCTTGACCAGTGGAATTCCAACTGCCTCAGCGAACAGGTCAGTAAGATGGATATTTGGGAAGTGAAACATCCAACTGTCTGCCCTCTGAGGAAGCATACTCACCAAGTATTTTACTTCGTAGCCTTGCTTTAGAGTGCGATAAAGAGATAGGGCGGAGTCTTTTCCACCCGTGACTAGAACCGCAACACGCAAGTCTTGGCAACCCCAATAAAGCAGTGTCTCACTGACTTAATAAGTGAAAGCAACCTTCTGTTAAGGTTTCTTTCTCTTGGGAAAGAATTTGCCTGTTGCGTGTTGATATTCTGTGTATGCCTCACCAAACCTCTTTATTAACAACTCTTCTTCCACAGTTGCTATGCGTAAGTAACCTGGAACCGCAATAAAAGGAACCAAAGCTACCAGACTAAGAAGAGTCAGAAATTGACCAATGAACAAGATGAAGTATGCGAGATATGAAGGGTGACGCACGCAGCGATATGGACCCCACGTCACAAGTCTCTGATCTTCAGGCATTTCCCAAGATGTGGCATACCTCCCTCTAGAGAGAACACTCCAGACAAATAAGAAGTAGCCAAAACCAGTCACGAAGACGCCAGCCAACTGCACCCACGAGTCAAAAGGAAATCCAAGTCGAAGAAAGAGACTGTATACGGTTGTTTGAAGACTAGCAAAGACCAGAACAATATAGAAGAACGACTCTAGAAAGAATATTACTGTTCCAAGAGCTGAAAGGGCGAAAATGAGCCCCTTAGGGCGTTTCACCTCAGCCTTATACTTGACGCCCTTCTTGCTTGCACCATGCCTTTTGAGATTGTACAAGTTTGCACTCCAGAAACCTAAGAGGCACACTGTCAGAAAAACTGCTATCGGCAAGTCAGGAAGCATGAATCTCCAGATACGCATGGAACTATTTATGGGGTTCCACAAGCGTTGCTCATTTTGACCAATGAATGAAAGATTTTTACGTTAATTTTCCCATACATAGACAAAATGCAACCAAATATCGAGATCAAGATCATAGACATAACGAAAAAGAGCGAGTACGAGAGACACCTTTACCGATGCCTTGCACCAATGCCCCTTATAAAATATAGGAAACGCCGAGAATACTTAGAAACCGCAATTCCCACAGGTTTTCACAAGAAACTCCTAATCTTTAATGGAGAAGTTGTTGGACAAATCGAGTATGGACCAGCAGAAGCGTCTGCCTACCCAATTATGGGGAATAACATTATTGTAATGAACTGTATTTGGGTTCTGAGAAAAGCGAAAGGGCACAACTTTGGAAAGCAACTACTGGCAGACATGATAAAAAGCGAAGAAAACGCGCTTGGTTTTGCCACTATAGGGTTAGAGAACCATTGGAGCGGTTGGTTGAAGAAAGAGCAAATGGAGAAACTTGGCTTCAAATCCCTCGACTCAATCAGAGTAAAACACAAAACAAAGCATGTTGGCGAATGCTTCAAGATACACCTCATGTGGCAACCAACAGCTGAAAAAGGCGAGCCTCCGACTTGGAACAAATCAAAACTGTTGGAAGGTGTAGACTTCTGTCTTGCCCACCCCCTCTACCACCCAGAAAAACCTGTATTAAAGGAAATCTTTGAAAAGTGTTAATTCATAAGTGTTCTTAGGTGAAGTCTGTTGGTCACTGATGTTCATCTACACGCTGTGGAGAATCTCGCTAGATGGCTTTTGGAAGAGGAAAACCCTTCGGTTCGCTACTTTACTCTTAGAGACCTCTTGGACAGAAGAGAAGACGACTCTGCGTTGCAAAGTGCTAACGCTGCAATCCCGACCTCGAAGGTTGTGACAAAAATGTTATCCAAGCAAAGGTCGGAAGGATACTGGGAAGAACCGACGAGTCCTTACCATCCTAAGTACAAATCCTCTTACTGGCAGATAATGACTCTGGGGCAGTTAGGAATGGACAGAGGCGATGAAAGAGTCGAAAAGGCTTGTGAACACATTTTTCAGTTTCAATTGGATGAGGGCGGCTTTTCGAGCTACACTCCTGAACGAGCATTCAAAGAATACGAGTATCTGCGCCAAAAAGGAAAGAAGTTGCCTTCGCCGAACGAGTGGGTGCCCTCCCTGGTTTTTGAACACCAGTATTCGTGTCTCACTGGCAACATGGCGGCAGCTTTGATTAGGTTAGGATACGGGGATGACCCGAGAGTAAGGAAGGCTTTGGAGTGGCTTGTGAAGATTCAGAACAGAGACGGTGGGTGGCTCTGTCCATATTGGCGAGCACACGTTAAGGATAAGCATGGATGCTTTTACGGAACGATTTGCCCAATGGAAGCCTTTAGTGAAGCTCCCAGAAAAGCGTTAACAAAAGAAATGGAACAAACGGTAGAGAGAGGAGCAGAGTTTCTTCTTATGCATCGCCTCTTTAAGGCGGATCACCACGATTACAAAGTAATCAACCAGTCGTGGCTAAAACTTGGTTTTCCATGGTTCTATGGATACAACATTCTGAGAGGATTGGACGTTTTGACCAAACTGGGTTATGTTGAGGATGAACGTTTAAATGACGCCGTACAAGTTTTGTTGCAAAAACGCTGTCCAGATGGAA